>JAAUXT010012222.1_pt1 | contig 15475 bp, 15 predicted proteins | sample 7278171 | NCBI WGS metagenome assembly JAAUXT01 (sample SAMN14350112, study PRJNA611818) | marine sediment metagenome | isolation source: surface marine sediment (1.8m) | place: French Polynesia: Moorea | collected 2018-08 | reverse complement strand
TGGTTAATATGTGGATATTATTGTGAAACAATGTGTAAAAGTTCCATTTGGTGAAATTTATTTCATTTGGGTGTGTGCTAAATGAGTTCCCAAGTTATGAATGTTGAGTGAAAAAAAAGTAAGAGTTTTGATAAAATAAAGTGACCCAAATCAGAGCAAGCCAAATCAGAGCAAGCCAAATCAGAGCAAGCCAAATCAGAGCAAGCCAAATCAAAGCAGCCCAAATCAAAGAAACCAAAATTTCCTCAAACCACCGTAAGCTCCATGGAGCAATTTTTTGTTTGCTGCATGATGAACATTTGGTGCAGAATTCATGATACTTGTATTTACCTCAGGTTAAAAAACACAGGAAGTGTGAATGGCAGAAGTACAATGCTTTACTTATCAGCCACCAAAGCCCTCAAAAGTTGTTTGTTTTGCCTGTTTGTTTGTTGTTTTTGTTTTTGCTTTTTTTTAAAGTTGAAGATAAGTACGCCAAAGGTCTCACCTACAGAAAAGGCCAGCATTGCAACTTCTGAAGCTTACGCCGTAAAAACCGGACTGTTCGACACCAACAGACAAGTGCAGCAGTTAAAGGTGTTGTGAAACAAGTGGGAGGTACTTTTGAGATTATTCAAATGACACCCAAGGGTTGGTTTAAGGAGGGTCCTTTTTCGAAGCACGGCACATGTACGAGCTTGAGTCTCCGAACGATAGGTGCATGCAGCATGTGCATTTCAGAGAGCCACACTATTTCGTGAAATTGCTCTGGCGGTTTTAAGTCACGAGCCAAAACCTTGCCATGGCGGGGGCCAAAATCCAGCATTCAAAAACATGCGACAAGCAAAAAAAAAGGGATTTGCTGGGAATTTGATGTTTCCGGGGGGTCAAAATGTTGCCCAATAGGATTGTCCTGCTCTTTTACGATCAAATTGCAATCGCTCATGTAATCTTCTTCCATGCTTGAGAAATGTTTGTCAATTCTCGCTTTCAGAAGGAGACACCACAGTCCTGACTGGTTGATGTATTCACCATCCAGTGGGTGGTTGCTGCCCTCTGTCCATACGTGCGCCTTCTTTTGTGCCTAATTTAGCCAAGCTGGGTCCCTGGCCTTGGAGGCATCCTTGTGATCTGTTCGCACGCATCAAAGCAATGACCGAGGCAAAAAGAAAAACTTGCTGATCACTTGCAGGCATGCAACAAAATTCATTTCCATCTTTTGTGGGAAGACAGGTCTCATCTGTCTTTTCGTGGACCTTTTACCTTTGTCCTCATTCAAAAAACTGGCCTTCACAACGACGGACTCACCAACATATTTTTGGCCGATGACATTTCTGAATTGACTGAAACAAGGTTTGACGCAGCAGACGAAACCCCACAACCAAACAAGCAGCAGACGCAGAGCGGATGGAGGCTGAATAATCTCGTGAAATAATAGAAAATTAGATTGTGTGACACCTGCATCAGCCTTTAACATTCACCCAGGAAGCGTGAAATGAATATCACAAATCCATTAATTGCATCTCGAGCCTGCTCCCCACTCTACGATGCCTGTGTTCGTCGCAGGGTTGTCACAGGCTCTGGCTGGTTGTGTCATTTTTGAATCCCAGTCGATACATTTTGTGAAAGCAGGTGTCGAAAGAGGCTTTTTTCTTGCAGAAGCAAGAACGTTTCTGCCTGACGGTAATAAATTAACGTGCATAAAACAAGCGAATTCCCAGGTCGTTTGTCAGAAAAGAGAAAGAAGACAAATCGGGTGGCAGGCATCCTCTGACTCAAGTCGCTCCGTTCGCTCTGTTCCGCATTCCGCGAACTTCCGTTTCAGGTGCCGTGCTTGTCCACGTTTGGATACGTCAGAAAAACTCAAGATTTGTTTCTTCGCGCAAAAGTCACGAATGCGTCATTTTTCCCTTGGTCACACTTGGTTTTCTGCGTGAAAAAAAAAACAACGTCGTCCTCAAATCTTCCATATGCACATAGCTTCTTGCGCTGCAGAGAATAGCCGTGCCAGATTCCCTGTTGTCAGATTGCGTTTCACGCTATCCCTTTGGGTGGACGCAGGTTTCCTGTTTTGAGGGACTCAGCACATTCCGGAGACTGCTCGGGTCCCTAGTTCGAGGCTTGGAGGGCACAATCTACGCTCAAGCATCTGTTTTGCGAAAGTTCTGAGTGAATGTTGATTTATTGATGACAATCATCGTTTTGATGATGCGACCCATCACCACCTCTTTTTCCAGCATTCTTTTCAAGAGAGACACATCTGTCTGCTGAGTGAGAGCAGCTTGGAAATCTGGTTGAACTCCTCTGACAAAGGCCATGGCAAGGCAGATCACTCCACACACACTGCATGTGTCCGTCAAAAACGAACTGATCTGACAACATGTACTGCTGCACAAAAGGACAAACACAAAGCGCTGCCTGCAGAATGCAAACAAGATGGTTTTTCTTTTTGCCCCTTCCTTTCCTGTTCTTCCTGTGGTGCAGTTTGAGACGAGTGCGGTATCACTTTCGCGCAAGGAAACAATGATTGATTTGTATCCGACTACAACATGAGGATGTGAGCGGAATTCTTGTGGACAGAACAAATGGACGGATAAGTGTGTGTTCCGGACTTCTTCACGTCTCGAAACCAATTTGCTCCGAGTGCATGAATCGGAGGCTGTTCTTGCTGCGCCTTGTTTCAGCGCTGCACTGATGTGGTAAACAAGATCAGCTTCACGCGACGTGCAGGGAATTTCTGAGGTGGGCTTTAATAAGCCATTTAGATTACTCACCAGCAGAGCTGTGTTTTGTCTATTGAATCGTATTTTACCAGCTTTCCCAGTTTCAACTCCAACGCAACTGTGTTGATCAAGTACATGCATTGTTGAAGTTCTGTTGGCGATGATTGCAAGGAATCATGATGTTTGCGCACAAGCCCTGAACCAAAGACAACCGAAAGATGCACATCAAAGAGCTGAAATATATTTCGGAACTTTCCCCTGTGTCTGTCCCCAAAGACGTCGTACCACCAGTTGCTTTGAACAATTCTTCTGGTTGTGTGTTCGTCCCAGAGAAGAAAACCACAGACACAGAAATGTTCCAACTTCGACTTCACCTTCACAAGAAAGAACATGCACACCGTCACCCGACGGCACAAAACCTTGAACGCAAACTCTACTTTTGAGCTTTTTGGTGATTACAAGGCTGGAGTGCTCAGTATCTCAGCAGATCCTGGGTCCCCATGAGGCCAGGGCCCCTGACCTTGATCCCGGGTGCACTTGAGCAGTACCCACAAGACTGGAGAAGTACATACAGTGCGTGAAATTCAGTCGCGATGTTTGCCAATGGCAACATCCATTTACAAACTCGAGTGATTGATGCAGATGACTATCTTGTTTGTACACTTGAATCTCAAAGTAACATACACATGTTGAAGAAGAGACCACCATGTGATGCTAAAATGTATGCCAGCGTGTTTGATTCCACAGAACTTTGAAGCAGCACAAACATACAAACTTTGCTGATTGCGTGGTGTCCGACAGGGGAAGATGGGCAACGCAAAAGAAAAGAAGAATGTTGTACTTTACCAACTCAGAAACCTTGACACAAAGTTTCTTCCTGTCTGCGAAAAGCAAGAAGGGCTCCAGGTGAACAGACAGTTTTACAAATATCACTTCCTTACGTGGTTTATTGTCCCAGTGCACAGGTAAATGTTGAAACATTAAATATTCAAGTTCAGGAAATTGTTCCTCAGCCCAGCTCTTTTGCAGACACAAACATGCATTGTCTGTGTTCCAGGAGTAAAGTTCTTTCTTGCATGTTCTTCGTCGATTCTCAGCGATTCGGTCGCCTGTTTCGAAACATCAAGACGAGCTTGCCAAAACATGAAGAAAACGCAACCGAACGTGTTTTGGCCAAGACCGCGTGTCAAATCATCTCGTACGGTGGATAACTACCTCGAGCGGTCATCCACAGGGGTGTTGGTCACACACATTAAATTGGACGGAAATACATTTGTTTTCAGAACCCACTGACTCCTTGGACTCCAAACCTGGTTTCGTCGCTGGAATGGGTCTTGAACCTCTGGATTTTTCTTGAAACAGATCCATCTGTTCATGCACAGCATGAATGAAGGCAAGGTGTCGTACGGCCTACCTCCTGTACATGTAGTTTGCAAAGTACCTCATACCAACAGCATTTTGTATGCAGGCTTTGGTCCCACTTGATCCACGTTCCCATTTGGGGATGTCGTAAGGGTCTTGGCTGGTGTGAGATGTAAATCTGGATTTCAGCGAGTGCCCAAGTTCTACCATTTGTCCATTGACTCTGCTTTGATTGACTTGCATGACACATGACAATTCACCATTTGTTTCCTGCACTTCAACTTTTATGCAGAAGTCGTGCCACAAACCAGTTCATTCAAGCGTGTTGCTGCCACAACCTCTTGGAAAACCGTATTTGGAGCAGTCCGTGTATTTGTTCTCTGTTTTCATTGATTCCCAAAAAGTACAGCCCAAATGAAGGAATGCCTTGAGACAACTCTGTGTTTCGCAGCAAGCCTGTTTCCAGATGCAACGTTCTCATCACTCCTCGACCTGACGCTCTCGTTTTCCCCAACCTTTGCAGCAATCAATCTTTCTGTTCAGACTGTGTGCATTCAAGAGGGCAGCCATGTTCTTGAAGGGCATCGAACACCAATCTTTTTCCAATTTGACGTGAAGAGTTGAATCAGCGATGATTGTGAAATCTTGCAGGTTGAATCAGTGCAATGGAGGCTGCCTTCTTTGCGGAAAAAAACACAACTTCTGAATTCTTTTCACACAATAGAGTCAGTCGTGTTTCTCCAGATACAATGTTCGAGTCGCAGATGTCTCTAATTTACATGCAGTCACTCTGAGCTGATATCTCAATTTCAACAGGTGCCGCGGAGGAGGCGCTCAGCTTCTCACGGCCGCATCAGATCATCGTCTTCATTGCCAGTAATCGACCCGTTCTGCAGAGACTGTGGGGATTCATTGCCTCCAAGTACGGACATTCATCAGGCTTCTGGCGATATTTATCTACGTTCCACACCATTCTGACGGTTGTTGCAAGTCAGGCTTTGATATTTTAGCCAACCAGCAGCTGGCTATAAATTACACAAGCCGCAGGCAGAAAATTGAAATTCTAGCACCAAAATGGTGGTTCTGGCATCAAAATGGTAATTCTCGCCGGTTTGTGTGAACACTCACACAAATTGAATGAGTTGGCGGCACGAAAACAGCCGATTTTTTGGGATGCGCTTTCTTTGTCTTGTCACCTGAAGCGGTTACCACTGCTCTGACAATTTGCTTGTTGTGTTTTCTTTGTAACAAAGTGCTCAAACACTGCCGTTTCAACTGCGACCAAGCTCCAGTCGGTGACATTCAAATAGACAAAAAAACAGAAGCACAAACAAACTGGAAACAACGAGCGAGCCACCCCGCCAGTCATCGTTCTTGCGTGGCATGGTTTGTCAGAAAAAGTACACTGAATTCATACAACATATTTCAAGATTGACAAATTGACAAATACGGGCCCGTGCGCTCTTTTGGCAGTTTGCTTCAGGAGCCGAGAATGTTTGCGCTGATTGCTTGCAAGTCAAGATATCATATCTTCACAAAAGCTTGTTCAAATGTAAAGCATGGCAGTTTTCCCGGCCTTTTTTGCGCCCTGTCTTGGTCGTCACTAAAACAAAAGCACGCTGCACGACTTGGTGCCAATGTCAACAAAGGAACCACAACAGCCATACGGTTTGTGAGAGCAGGGTGCAGATGACGACGGAGGTTTCCGTTTGGCACTCAAAAATCTTTTGGGGTGGGAGGTTTGGGACGAAGTGACAAGAAAAATGAAACACTACAGGTCTGCAGAACCAAGTCAGGCCGTAGGTCAACAGGTTGACATACTGTTTCCAATGAGTCCAGGTGTGCAAGCGGGAAATACGCGAACCCTTGACTGAATGTTGAGCAACTCACAGATAAATCCGTGTGAATGGCTACAACAGAAGGTCGCAGCTGAAATTGTACGCTCAGCAGCCAAGGTGTACAGAGATGGGACTTGTTCGCTGTACTCAGAAGCTGAAACTGGCGAACAAGACTTCATGTGACAACCACGCTGTCGTGTAACGTCGGTCTGAGACAATGCGTCAAACAAATAATTGAAACAGTGACTTGAAACCTGTGATCCCACTTCCTTGTAGACACATGATCCGGAAAAGGTTCTTAGTCTGAGCTGCACGGAGCGTGACATCAAGCAACAAGTTTTCAAAAGAAAAAAACTTTGAAATACGTACTCGTACGTCTCGCACACACTCGACCTGCTCCAACACCAAAACCATAATCATCGATTGCTGCAGAGCAAAATGAATTATTTTCCTCATATTTCACGGACGTCACGTTCAACTTGTCACGTGCAAGACAAAATGTCAATTTTTGGCCCGGCGCGTCGTCCGTACACATCGTTCGTTGAAAACCTTGACCAAAAATCGCAACTTCTTTTGGTTGGCGCGCTGTTGTACGAAATTGTTGTGAAAAAACGTGCGCGCAGATCTCTGATGCTCTTGATGGGTTTGTTTGGTTCATTACAATTTGGGAATTGTTTTTTTTTCTCATTCCACTGGCGAGATTTTTGTGTCTCCAGCTGAAGCTGTCGCTTTGTTCATGCACCATGCTGGTGGTGTCAGCATCATGGGCTCCTCTCAACATCCAAGACAAATACTCGCACACACACACACGTCAAACCAGCCCAGAAGGGTTTCATACCAAAAATTTAGTGTGTCGGTGTGACAAGGTTTTGGTCCTTTTTGTGCCGACAAAATTTCACAAATTGTTTTTCTGACAATTTGAAGACCGGTGAGAACCAAATACGAGTTGTCCAAAAGGCTCACGGTTCCGTTTCGTCCAAGATTTTGGGACACATTTTGGCACCTCAAAGAAAGTGAGCCACCTCACGACCCACAGGAAGTGAAGTGGTCAAAGTGTTCTGAAGTCGACATGGCCCTTCAACAAGAATCTTTCTTCAATGTGGTCTTCTTGTCAGATTTAGTAGACGCAAGACCTGTGTGAAAGTTTCAGGGCCAGGCCATGTGCCAGGTCCGGAGTCCCTGGGGTCTCCCGCGTCCTCTGAAGATGCGTACACTGATCGTAAATATTCAAGGGTTGTCTCTACGTTCGGCTCTTGCCATGACAGATACTCCACGTAATTTCTCCGGTACATCAAACGTGATCAATGCTCTTTGGCTTCTTGGACGACTTTAAAATATGAAAATTAAATCAAGCCAGATCAAAAGGAGAAGTTGCACAGAGCAGTCCCGTCTACGTTCCCGTCCCGAGTTAAAGTTGTCTCGTTCTCGTTCGCCATGGGACACAACGGCAATCCGTGCAGCTGATGTCTTCTGATTTGGGTATGAAAGGTACTGAGTACCATTTCTGAGCAAACTAAGACACCCGCGAACTCAAACAAAAGTGAAATCACCCTTTTCAGTGTCCTTTTTCTCGACAAACAAGAAGGCAACAACCAAACACAAATTGTTTAAAGTTGGTTCTTTCTTGAGGATTCTGGCCTTCTGTGATCAATTTGGAACAGAAAAGTCTGTTTCAGTTTTTCGATTACACACGAGCTGTGCTCGAAACAACTTCATGAGTGCTTTAGAAGCTGCAGACGAGACAATGAGGCTCTTGGTTGGTTTCAGAGTGCAACATGCGCACCAGGAGCAAGTTACACATGAAGTCACAAAACTGGTCTGAGTCTCAAATATAGGATTCTCCGAGTCCTGTCTCAGTGATACATGTGCAGGTGAGACTGGTCCAGATGAGTGCACAGACAGGAACGATGCTTGACCCACAAAGTCCACCACGTTACAAGAGTGACACTGAACTGGCCAGATTCACGGAAGGTCAAGTGGCAGATGCAGATCACGAAACCCAAAGTTGTGTGGACTTGTGACTGATATCCTTGGATACAGGTGCAAGAGGCCACAAAAAGTGAAATTCGTGTTCACAAAAATCCTTCCGCCACAACTTTGCACCCTTCGTTACTTTCCACACTTTGTTGGCAAACCTGAAAAATCATTCTCACACATTTTTCCATTCCATGAGTGTTCACGAACAGTTTGCACTCACCAGACTCTCCACAACACCTCTTTTTGGTGTTGTTTCTTCGCATGCTGTAGGTGAAATCAACTTCGCTTCGACACTTGCAGAAAACACAAAACACAAATTGGCCAAAGGGCTTCTTTAAAAAGTGTCGTTTTGAAAAAAAGATGCCAGGCGCTACTTGCACGTGTTTTCTCTTGTTTTCAAGTGCCAGCTCTCGTGCAAAAAGTACCAAATGAAGTGCGTTTCGTTTCAAGTAAGAGGTCCACTGAGCTGGAGCTTGACACAAACCATTGCAGAGAAAACACTCGTATTTGGAGAGACATTTCAGATTTTATATACGCGTGGCAATGAGACGACAAGCGTTGACTGGCAGGAAATGTCTGTGGTCTTCAGACAAACGTTGTCAAGGCTCAAAGAAGAACAGACCAGTTTTTTTTGTAAATTGATGGGGCACCAGAGCCAGTAAGAACTCAAGAGACCTTGAAGGTAGCTGAAGACTGAAAATTTTATGAGATATAGAATTGATTGATGTGTTTGTCCCTCCACCAAAATAGTCCCCACAACGTGAATTTATCGAACGCAAGAGAAATAACATGACCACCCCACGACAATACCAATTTCCTGAACACATGTATGTATCCATTGCCCTCCTCCGCACATTTGTTCCAAGGCCATCAACCATAAGTTTCAAGTTTGATGAGGAAACCAATGACGTCGTCCACACGCTTTCATGCGAACGGAAATGGTGGAATCTGTGACTCGCGAAACGTATTTTTTGCACAAAAAGCAGCAAAACATGCTGCTTGCTTCAGAAAACCAGCAACTTGTTTTCAAAGCGAAATCTCTGAAAACACGAAAAACCAAAAAACAGTGAAGGCCTAAACAAGCAAAAACTATTTGGAGCAAGCTGAAAAGACAAAAAATATTCTGGAAAGCTTGTTTTCGTCCAACTCCCAGCAGAAATTTGTTTGGCACTGCGCTTGATCGGCCAGGTGTTCGACAGGGCAACATTTCAGGAGAAGTTGGTGGGTGTTGTGAGGTGTCCTCTCAATGATCTCCTCCAGTTGCTTCCAAATTTGGGCCACGAAACCCTGCAACTTTGAGCTTTGAGTACCTGTCTTGAAAGCTACATGCAGAGACAGTTGAATGCAGAGTTGTCACTCTGCACATTCACATGTGGTATTCAATCAAGGATTGGTGCACTTTTCTCCGGTTGGCATGACACCTTCGACATGGAGGGGAACAGACTGCAAATGATTGTAACCGGCGCTTTTCATCTTGTTTGAAGGCAACGAGCAACCGACATCAAGACTGAAACGCTCTTTTCTCTCTTGTCATGACAAGGTACAAATTTATTCTTGTTCGTCATTCCCGTGTCATCAGCACAAGCTTCCCAACAAACTAACAGCTCCTGTCGTAGTGATAGTTTGTGCCATCTGCAGGGGATACTGCGCTGGGACAGAAAGCCACTGCGAAGTTATCCACTTCGGAGACAGCATCCAAATCAGTGTCCCTTAGACAAAGGCTTTGCATGAACATACAACGTGCGCGTAAGCAGCCTCTTCCGCCACTGTCAAAATATGTTGGACCTCGGCTGAGATGCACACCTTGAACCATTTTGAAAGTCAAGCTGGTGTTTTATGGCGTCCTCCACCTAACAGCAGGGATCACTGGTCACCAACCCAGCCCACAAATACATCAAGAGCGAGTTGAATCGTTGGCAAATCGCCGACTTTGTCCTGTCAATTGTTTTGAAGAACATCAACAACTACAGCTGTGGTAGATGTGTTCTGCATGGACTTTTCATGCAACAGCACGCACGTACATGCCTCAATGCCTCAGGTCAACTTGTAAGACCCTTTGTCTGATACTTCTATTCAACACAGATTCTTTTGTCTGTTGCACATCAATTTGAGGTGAGTAGTGACGGCCAGCCTTGGTTTTGATGACTGTGCGGTGCCAATCAAATCAAGCTGTACAGCCTGAAGTTACACTTGATGTCCTTGTCTTTGTGATGTTTGCAGTCAAAGGAAACAATCTGAATGCAGTGGTATTAAAAAATGACCGAGTGATTTGTCCTGCTGTTATTTGAAGTGAGTTAGGGTAAGGGTTTGGGTTCTCATCTTCAATGCTGACCAATTGCTGAACGTACGACAAACAAATGATCTTCTGTTATGATTTGCTTTCATCCCCATTTGCAAAACAACAAAATGGTCGACCTGGGTTTGCCGGAAAACAGCTTTCGCACAAACCCAAAGCTCCTGCCTCACCCACAGTTTTTCTCGCACTGTTTCAGGCCAGGCACCCTCTACGCTGTTCAGCCCAACCTGGTGCGTGCAGAACACATGCAGCACAAATGGTACAGACGGACAGGGCGAGAGTCTCCTGTTTGGATGTACCTTTCAGCTCGATTCGATGTGTTTGGCCAAGCGGGGAGGGCGTCTGGTTTATATATTGATGTTGACAAAACCACCTGTTTTAGTACCTCCGTGCAGGAATGCATGGGGTTTCCTTGCGGGAAGTGCACACTGCAAGTGGGTTGTTCTTGTCTGTTCTTGTCTGGTGTCTCGACTCCATTCAACATAAACTTGTCAACAATAGCTGGAACACACGACCAGGGACCCTCACGTCGTTGTCCTCGTCTCTCGCAGGATAGGAGGTCATCAAAGGTGTCTTGCCTGTGGACCATTACCAGATTCCTTGCCGCCTGCGGCACGCATTAACGGTTCATTCCAAATTCCAGTGTCGCGCTGCAGAGCTCACTGGTCTCACTGACTGCAGTAATCTAGAGCTTCAAGCCCAGGGGACGTACGTCTATCCATCAAATTCAAAAGCACCTGTCTTGTCGTTAGGTCTTCAATGTTCACACGAAAGAGACTGAAAAGTCGAAAAACGTTCACAGGGCAACCAAATGAAGCCAGCACTTGCAAGCTACACGCAAAAGCCACCAACCACCAACACAATTCCTATACAAATTCAAGAGACAAAAATCACATGAGAATGGTCAGAAAGACCAGGCAAAAATACTTGGTATTCTCTTTTGGACAGAACTACGAGTAAGGATCTTGGTTGGCAGAGAGACGAATCCACCAGGAGCATAATCAACGGTCAGCAATGAAATTGCCACTGTGCCCTTTGCAAAGCGAACCTGCGAACTACGTATTCATCTCTTCTCTTTCCAACATTTTCTGGAGTGTTGACATTGATCCACCTGCAAATTGTAAAGAACAAAAATGTTGATGAATCGAACTGGGAGACACACAGGCCTTGTACACAACCACAAGCTGAAAACGAGTGCTTTTCCCATGGGGACGATGTTGCGTCCGATTGCTTTCAGTGGTTTCCGCGTTCCTAGATCCCTTTCCGGTGGCAGAGGCGTACATTGTGATTTTGAAACAGGTATGCTGAGGGCTCTCCTGCATGGTGGAACGACCAGATTTTGACCCGCGACCACTCCAAGTAACTGGACACCAATCAGATTTTCAGGTTCCGCCCAGCTTTTGTGACACCTGGGGCAACGTGTCCACTTTCCACTTTCATGCAGGTTACCACGTGGGTCCACGATGTACGACACTCTTAGGAGAGTCCAATTCATGGCAAGTTCCTTCTCTATGTGAGTAGAACAACAACTTTTGATGCAAGAGTGCTGATGTTTGATCTTCCTGTGGGTGTACAACAAGTGTCATCAATTGAAAGTACCGTATGTATGGAACTGCCACTTCGCGCCGTTGAACTCAGCGTGCGGCTCATGTTTCTTTGATGTTGCGCATTCATCTTTCGCGTGTTGCACAGAAACTTAATGCTATGTGGGACGGTCTATCGAAATTAAAAATTTATGTCTAATTGGATTTGGGTGTTGTGTCAACTTGCTTGCAACAGATCATGATTACAGAGTGTCTGAAGTTCAAGCTGTGTCTCGTGGGTGAAGTTTAGGCTTCGTCTCGAGCACATCGCATTTGAGGAACAGTGAGTCCGTTGAACGGAGTTCAATTCTTTGTTTTGATTGAGTTTTGGAGGAGCCATAGAAAATGTTCGTTTTCTTCAGGAAGGCTCCGGTGTGCAAGGGCAAAAACCTAAGTTGCTTTTGTCTTTCATGGCCATTGGTGCGTGTTTGGGAGATTCAAGAGGAAAACATGTTTCTGGGCTTCCCAGCTGATTCAATCAACCCTTTTGGTCACTCTGGAAACAAAGAATTTCAAAGTTCCTCAACGAACCAAACTGACTCATGTGACTGACCGGCCCAGACATTCTTATGTTCTTTCTTCGTTTCTTTTTTATGTTTTTGCATTTTCCCCTGACCCATTTTGAAAGATAAGTTTGGGGGCACACTTGGTTGATGTTCTCATATGGGCAAAGACATTGGACAGCACTTAAGCACAGGTCTGGAAGCCACACACATCCAGCCTGTTCTTGAAGCTTGGTGAGAAAATGTTCGAGAAAAACACCATTTTCAACTGGAGCTTGCGAGAACTCCCCACCCTTTGTCTGGATACTCAGATTGTATTCCTGCCATTGTTCTCTTGTGAGGACAGAATGACTATCTCTGCAGCACGATACGAATTCACAACCAACGGCTACATTGACCCGGACCGTATGTAGAGTCACCGGAAATTTTGTCTCGATTACAAATTTCGTAATGTCCGGCGACAATTGCTGTCAGATGATCTGTTCTCTTTGGACACTGAAGTGAGCCTTTGTACATATTTACATGTAGTTTTGAATATGGCAAACTCGGAAACTGCGTTCAGCTGTGTTTGTGTGCGTGGATTTCACAATCGTGTGTGAGTTTCCTGTCGTTTACGAGACAACGACAACTTTAAGCCTACACTCGTGTACACAGAAAGATACGATCAGTCACTGACAAATGATGATTTTATTGTCTTCCCAATGATTTTCACAGCAAAGCGGATCAGGCAGCGAATGCAGCGAGAGCCGTTGTCGTCGGATTCTTCTTCAAGCAGCGCAAAGCCAATGATCAGTGAAGCACCGATACGGACCAAAAAGCAAGAACCGCCTTCAGTCGCTGCTCTGTGTTGCGTTGGAATGCCTGGAGGCCACATTCGAACAAAATGGCTGTTATCACAGAGGAATTATTCGAGGATCACGTCGCAAGGCTCTCGAGGAATATCACTTGCAATGGCACATGCCCCTCAAAGCTTGAGATCCCTTGGACGCTTCCAGAACTGGAACTTCCGTGGTCGTCGCAATGTGTACTGATCACGCTGTACGCCCTGACGACAATATTGTCACTTGTTGGCAACCTAATGGTCATCATTGTGCTCTTGTGCGGAAGCAAGCACAAGAGTGTCATCAATCGCTACTTGATCAACCTGGCTGTGGCGGGACTGAGCATGGCGTGCTTCTGTATCCCGTTCACGTTCACGAACACGATGCTCGGTCACTGGCTATTCGGCACCACCATGTGTCCGATCGCATTCTTCATGCAGGTGACCAGCGTCGCCGTCAACATCTTCACCAACGTCGCAATTGGCATTGACAGGTGGGTTAAAAACCAACCCTCTGCTTTGTATTCATTCCCCCAGCGTCTTCTCCCCTCCTCATTCACATTCATTCTCTCGCTGCCCAGTAATCACAAGCGTTCCTATCTTCTGCTTGATCCTTGTTCGTCGTAATTACGATGTGGAAGCCCAGGGACTGATGCATAAATTAGACTTTACAAGTCGTGGCCGGATCGCCAGCGCAGTCGAAATCTGGTCAATTGAAGAAGCTGGCACAAATCTGAAGGGATTCAAAGGGTGTGAAAATTTATTTCTTTCTGTCCGGAGTGACTTTTGCCTTCCTATGTTGACACCTGAATTCGACTTGACGCAGTGAGAAAATTACATTGGGCAGAAGACTCACAAAAAACAATGCCGCTCTCATCTTTGGTGTCTGTGATGAATCTGGGGTCCACCGTTTTGTCAACCGAAAATTGAAACGTGTTATACTCTGGAACCCGTCGTCATCCGTTGCTCAAAACCACAATGAAATTCAAAGCGAGAGAAGAGGCCCTTGCTTCAAGCGACATATGGTCGACAGTGAATGCAGCCCTGTGATTGGTCCATTTGAATTCTTCCAGCCCTGTGATTGGCTGAGCTACCTGGCAGCCATGTTATAGTCCTGGCAAGCCCTGCCCCCTTTTATGTTAATGAGGTCATGTGACTGATGATTAATGGGCATTTTATGCAAATGAGCTGTCAAAAATATTGGGTCATGCCCATATATGGAAGGACCATTTCCTGGAGGGGGAGGAGGTTGGAGATTTTTATGAATGAACTTTTTTCTTTGAATGGACTTGCTGCTGCATGTTGGACATTGATTTTTAATATGAATGGACTTTGTGCTGGCCAAATATGAAAGTGTTGGAAATTGATTTTTATGAATGTGGTCAAATATGGATTTTTTTTGTGTGAGATGTTACTAGCATGCTGTGCGCACTAGTAAGATTGACTAGCGTACAGTTGTGCACAGTACAAAGGTTGAAACTTGTCTTACTTGCCTGCATTGTTTACACTTCAGAGCTCCAATACCTTCAGCTGGATAACTCATAGAAGGGCAACACACTTCACAATCCTCTTTCACATGACTTCCATCATACCTCAACAACTCATGACACCTCTCACATATGTCATAGATTCTTGGAAATTGACACATACACAAAGGCTCTTGACTTGTGTCGTGTGCAAACCTCTTATCCTCTCTGTGCAAATCTTCAGATTGTATAATCACAGATCTAAAAAAATATATCTTCCTCCATTTCTTTGGAGTATTCCTTTGTAATGCCTGTATTACTGCAGCTTTGACATGCATACACCATTCCTCAGGAGGAGTTTGAACCAAGACCACAAGACTATAATACTGTGGATGCCCCTTAAACTTTGCCTGCAATGCTCAAATATTCAACTGTTTCTCAAATGAAAAATCTAATTCAATATCCTCATAACCACATGTGTCCAAAGATGTCATAAAACTTGTCATGGTGTCAATATATTACTCCCAATAGAAACAGTACCAATATAACAATGACTACAAAAACAAGACATGTCCAAACACAACAACAACAACTATATGATATAAACCACACATCCATTGCACAACTGCATGCTAGTCAACCTTACTAGCTCACTGTGCACACTAGTAACATCTCACACAAAAAAAAAATCCATATTTGACCACATTCATAAAAAACCACATTCATAAAAATCAATTTTCAACATGCAGCACAAAGTCCATTCATATAAAAAATCAATGTCCAACATGCAGCAGCAAGTCCATTCAAAAAATCAATGTCCAAAGTTCATTCATAAAAATCTCCAACCTCCTCCCCCTCCAGGAAATGGTCCTTCCATATATGGGCATGACCCAATATTTTTGACAGCTCATTTGCATAAAATGCCCAT
>JAAUXT010074291.1_pt1 | contig 15476 bp, 14 predicted proteins | sample 7278171 | NCBI WGS metagenome assembly JAAUXT01 (sample SAMN14350112, study PRJNA611818) | marine sediment metagenome | isolation source: surface marine sediment (1.8m) | place: French Polynesia: Moorea | collected 2018-08 | reverse complement strand
CCGTTTTGGGACAAAACGTAAGGGTTTGAGTTTGAGCGCATCTACATTCTGTAAATGTATCATTCAGGGTCAAAATGCCACAGTTCAGTTTGGAATGAATGTCAGTGTCAAAAGCACACCGTTCTAGATCACAATGCTAGTGTTGTTGTACACAAGGAGCGATTTCCAGTGTCAGAATGTCACTGTCCAGGGCAGAAAGTGTACCGTTCCTCTAAAGTGCAACAATGCATTCTGACACAAATGGGTGAGTTTTGACACGGGGTCAGAACCACCCATCGAGCATTTTGGCATGGATGACCGTTGAGTGGAAAGTGCTCATAACCACCCATCGAGCATTTTGGCATGGACGACCGTCGAGTGGAAAGTGCTCATAGGTAGTTTTGACTACCCTACCCTTCTGACACTCCGACAACGCTGCACATTCACACGCAGAAATCGGGGTGAGAGTGCGTCACCAGATACAATGCTCAAGAGCGAAGATGAGGGATGAAATGGGGGAGGCACCTTCACATCAGTAGAGGGAACATGCCCCTCGTGTAACTCGAAGCATTTCACTGTGCTTCTTGCTGCAACCTCCCACTGAAAAACGCGTGTGAAAGCGCGTGTACGGCATCTTCACCCGCAGCACTCTCACACACCCTCAGCGCCCGCAAGAGGAATGAAAACGGACACTTTCCTGGAAAGATAGTACACAAATTTATGCATGTAGAGTGCAATGTATCACAGAATTGAACCACTGTACACCACCAAGTGTAAATAAGATGAGATTCAACAATTCCAAAAAGAAACAATTACCCTTCAGTGACAGCACTTCTTTTCGAAGCAGAGGAGATATTGCTCCTTCTTTCGTTCGCTCTTCGCGAGATCCCAAACACCAAAATTCCCCTACAAACGTCTCTTTGTTGCAAAGCTCCAGCTGGCGTCCCGCTGAATGAAGACTGGAGGCGCCGGCAGTTCGTGATCGACGCTGTACACGGCGCACTGTTTGTAGTCACACGGACTCTCTCTCCATGCGTACCGCAGCGCAACGATCTGACAGGAGAAACAAACTTCGTTTGCGTGTCTCAGGCAGTGACAGCTCCAACGCTACGCTCAAATTCGAAGGATGATCTTGGTGAATCGAATCACGCACGGAGGAAAAGCGACGTTGTGAAACACAAACCTCTGAAGTGCAGTTCTTCGTTGAGATGGTGATGGACACAGTGTCGTGGCGCACGACATTTGCTTCTTCCCACGGTTTCCCAAAAACTTTGTAATCACAGCGGTCTTCTTTGTCATGTGACGGACAGCACAACTGAGAAGTGAGACATTTGTCTTCTTGCAGGTTCATCCAAACGAATGAACACGAAGAATCGCAACCGTTTCTCTCTTCACGATGTTTTGGCTGATTACCTCGAAACCTCGACTGTTGCGAACGATGAGAATCGTCTTTCCTTCGTCGAAAATTATTCGCAGCGTTTGCTTCCCAGATTCAAACTTCGTTGGGATCGGACCTTGATGACGAGTCGATAGATTGTAGGCCTGGGTCAGTCCTGAGGCCGCCAGACGACGCCCAACTGTCACCTTGTCTCGTGGATGAATACTGCAAAACGAAGCAAGAGTCTTTGAAATCGACAACACATTGTTTTCCCTCTTAATGCCACAAAGACCGCACATCTCTTCCTTTCGAACAATTCGACTGGAGGTCCTCCTTGCCTGCCGAAGGGAGAGGTGAAGTCTGGCAGGTCCATGGCTACAGCCATGAACGTGTTGGGCATTTTCGGGTTTGGCACGAATCCGAATTTTGCTGTTTGTTGCCACCTCAGCGGCGCGTATCCTGTCGTTATATTCCCAGGAGCAGGAGGGCGGAAACCTGCGAGCTGAACGGGACAAAAACCTCAGACAAATGCGAGCAATAACTTTTCAGCAAACAAGATGTTTGCTAAACAGGGTTCCCACCGAAGCAAAGTGACAAAAGTCCATGATTTTTTCAGGTTTTCAAAGAAATTTCCAGGTATTTTTTTGTATTCCGTATATTTTTCTGTGTGCCTTCTCATTACATTTGGCTCAAGTACATATAAGAAACTAAATCTTTACTGTGATCAACACCACCCAATTTTAAGTAAAACCTCTCCTGGCTAAATTTATTAGTACAAGGCATGTTTTTTATCTTCCCGTTGTTTTGCCAATGGAGACAGACATTGTGCACTGATTGTGTTTGCAATTTTACATCACCTTACCCATCATCTTCACCTTCCTCACAGGCCCTGCAAAGGTCACAGAGTGCACACACAAATGAGAGATTGGGATCACAAATGAGGTCACCACTCACAACATGGTGACATTTTAGACTTGGACAATGTTTGTCTGTGGGTGGCAATTAATTTGAAGGATCTCAAGTGCCTGTGGAGGTGAACCATTTTGTGGCTGAAGAACTCTCAGAAGCTGAATGGACACACCCACATTCAGACAATGGTGTGAAATTTGATTTGCCAAACTACCTTGTTGAACCATTTTATAACTTTTTTTGTGCATGAGAAATAACTTTTGGCATGTTGATCTTATTCTTGTTGGCAGCATTGGCATGTTTGTTGGCAGCATTGAAAGTTTTGCAAAAAAAACACAGCAAATAAAAATTTGTGACTCCATCTGCAAAACAATGGGAAGATAAAAAACATGCCCTGTAGAAAAGCAAAGATACGTCACAAGCTATGATTTATTTTTAAGTTTTGAAGAGCAGACAAGCTTCAGAAAAAAGCTTTCAAACCTCAAAAATTGTACAACAACAGTATTGAATAATTTTCATTGTGTTTCAGAATAGCCCCAGCCTAGCTACACCTCAACAGTCACCCAGGGTACCACCCTTCACGGGGAAACTATCACTGGCAACCATTTTGAAAAGCAACAATACAAGAGCTTGCTACATACAATATTTTGGCAGGTTCCCATATTCAGCACTGATCTATGACATGGTACACCACCAAAAATTACTAAAAGCTGTACCTCAATCTCAAATTTTTTTTCCAGGTTTCAAAATATTTTTCCATGGTTTTACCACAAAAATACCAAAAGCTACACCTCAAAATTAGAATTTTTCCAGGTTTCAAGATATTTTTTTCAGGTTTTTGCTGAAAACCCCGTTTCTCCAGGTTTGGCTGATTTTACCAGGTCGAGTCGGAACCCTGGCTGAGATTGCTGTGCAACTGTACCTGAACAAATCCAAAAGGGAATAGTGGATCAGTCTGAAGACGGGATCCAATGTGAAACTTTTTTCTCCAATCACTGATCATTGCAGGAAATGTGCAAACATAATTGTCTTTGAACCTGTCGGCTTCCCCTGCAAACAGAACAACCTGAATATTCAATCAGTTTCAGAGCTTGAATCACATGACCATGACCATTCACACACCCGCCAGGCCTTTCATCCGGGAAAGTTGACATTGCCAAATTCACCTTGGTACCAAATGGTTCCAAAAACTGTCATGTTGATCAAAGGGTGAATCATTGCGTTCCACAGAACTGAGTTGTTCGAAGCAGGCCCCGGATAACCCGCTCCAGATCCCTCATTGGTCAGAGAATAGCCCACTCTGAAAACAAAATTCAATTTGCAAGACCGAAACATTTCAACAAAAAAAAAAGGTTTGGGGGAACCAACAACCCTGACAATACAAACTTTTGGGAGGCGTCAAATGTTTTCTGATTCTGCAGGTTGCACTTCTTCAGGGCATCAGGCGACATCCACGCCTCGTCCGGCGTTCCCACCCAGTCACTCTCGATCAGTCCTATCGGGTAGCCCAGTGTCTCGAACAAGCGCCTTCCGTAGACCCAACACACCGCGGAGAAAAACTTGAATGGCTGCTGGCCTCGACCAAGAGCATCTGATCAAAAGGCGGAAAAGACGACTTGTTTGGGTGATGAGCAAAGCAACGAGAGACAGACCACATTGTCAAGACGATATCCCAGCTGCACAGCACTTTTTCCGACCTGGCGATGCGCGAGACCAGGGCAGTGTGGCCCCACTCAAGTCGAACAGTGGGACGGTGGAATAGTTATGAGCGACGGTGAAGAGTCGAATCGAACTGTACGCCGGAATGGAGCTCAAGTTGAACTCTCTTTGCGCCGCCTCACGTTCGAGCTGCAGAGACAAACGGAATTCGTGACACAATTTTACCCGCACGTTTGGCTTCCCTGAAGTCGACTGTTGTACTTGAGGTGAAGCACGCACAACGTGAATGGTGACTGTCTCAATCGATTGTCAGTGTGTGTCTCACATTTTCTTTCAGCTGTTGATCGCAATAAATTTTGAAAGCAAAATGAAAAGTGCTTCAGTTGTTTCCAGCGCATCCAGCATTGAGTTCGGGTGGGGGGGGGGCGCGGACAACTCCGATTGGTGCACGCAAAATCCTTGGGTTGGCGAGTCCCTCCCCTGCCTGGACCAGCCGGAGGTGCCCTTTGAACGTGCCGGAGACAAATCTGCTCTCGAATCTGGTCAACCTAGTTTTGCGCGACCGCACCATGGGTACACTGAAGACCATGTTGCTCTGGCCAGAGCAGATCCAGACGTCCCCGAAGAGCACGTCATTGAGGACGAGGGTTGTTGTGCGAAGTGACACCGACACGCTGTAGGGTCCGCCGGGCGGACAAGGCTCCAGCTGCACCGACCACACAGTTGCGCCTCCAGCGCCTGAAAACAGCATCGGACGCGTGTGCGTGAACATTTTCCACAATGCAAGACTGGTTGACCAAAACGCTTGAGTGGTAATCTCTGAAAAGTTTTCTGGTGAAATCTGCGAGTTTGTTTTGGGGCTTTGATTTCTGGGTGTTCTCTGTGTATTTTAAAAATGCCTAAATTCAATTGGACTTGCCTCTTGTGACTCTCGTCTGATATTTGCTGACATGAGTGGCACCAGTCAGCACGATCTCGACCGTTTTACCAGCGTCCCTGTCATCAGCGAACCCCCACACTGTCGATCTTTGGGGAGCCTTCTGCAGCACCATGTGGTCAGCGTAGTACGCTGCGAACCGGAAGTTTGGGAGTCCGTCTGTTGCCTTGTTGCCCTTCAGTTCGTCCACTTCATCTGAATAAATATACCGGCTCTTCACTTGGAACTGCACTCGCAACTGCACCGCCCACCCTTCAAAATCTTCAGTGCGACCCGCACTTGAATTGTCTCAAACAAAACCGTCGCCATTCTCATCATTCAAGTGGCCTCAGCTTACCCGCATGCCTCCCAAAGTGCATTTTCGAGTCTCTGCAGAAAACGACACCAAAGAGCAGTGAAAAACGAACTGCAAAATTCATTTCTAATTTAGGGTGCCACTGCTACCCCAGATCTCCGTCACATGATGCCTGTCATGTGATCAAATTTGGAGCGCGCGCCAAGATAAAACCATCCAGAACTTGGTGCGGCAAAATTTTGTGGAAACAAAACCGCCATTCAAACCACACACACACACACACACACACACACACACACACACACACACACACACACACACACACACAATCTCGCACACACAAACTCCTCGAGATAAAAGTTGGTCTTGGACGTTTGATGCGGTCGCAACTGTCCAACTCAAAGGCCGAGTTGAGGTGTGAAAAAGAAAACCAGTGAGATGAAACTCAAAATACGCTGACTGGATTTGAGGTGTGAACGGTTTGTGGTTGAGGTGCAAAATCAATTGTGAAAATTTGCTCACTGCTTTGTCTCATCCTTTGATATTTCCTTTGAAGTGAACACTTTGGGAGGAAACTTCAAACAGAAATTTCGTTTGAGGAATCATTTGAATCTCCATTCCACCTCATGGAACTCACCTCAGACGCGGAGAACGTTTTAACTGCGAGCGAAGATCTGACTTTGTGGACGTTTTACACGCAGTTTTGTACTGTACTGTACTGTGGTTTCGGATGTTCAGTTGAGGGCAGTACGTACAGATACTCTCTCGGGTTGGATTTTGAAGGTCTTCGAAGAAGAAGGTACGTGAGTGCATGAATTGTTTTCGTTTGGAAATTCATTTCGAAAAGCTCGTTGCGATTGTCTTTTTCGTCGCCGATATCCGCCAAGGACCTCTGAGTCTCGTCCGTTGTGCGTTTTGTTTGGGGTCCAAGAGAGACGCGAAACGATTTCGTGAAGTTCCCATTTCGTGCTTTACTGCGGGTTCAAGGCAAGAAGTCAGAACAGCTTCAACAAAATGTTGACAGTGAAAAGGACGCAATATGGGTGTGTGGTGTGATGACCACATTTCGACAATGTCTCGATGATCTCCATGCATTTCCACCTGTCCAGGCCAAAATGACAAAATCCAAACATTTGGGGGGGGGGGGTAATCTGGAGATGCAGTCCAGCCCATGGACAGATACATATGCGCCTGAAACAAGATAAGCGCAAGCGGTTGATAAAACTAGACTTTCAAGTGGAGAACCAGCCGCGCGCCGCATAAATTGGCAGTGCAGCACTTCACCTCCACTTCCAATTTTGTATGCAGGGGGCAGGGTTGTCAGGAAACTTGGAAATCTGGAAATTTCTGGTCTGGAAAACCTAACTTACAACTTTGTACTGGGGATGGGGGGCAAAGCAGGAAACTTGGAGCTGGAAACTTGGAAATCTGGAAGCAATTCGGAAACTTGCGAATCTGGAAGTCATCAGGAAACTTGGAAATCCGGAAGTAATTGGGAAATTGAATATCTGGAATCTGGAAGGAATTGAGAAACTTGGAAATCTGTAAATTTGGAAGCAATAGGGAAACTTGGAAATGAGGAAATCTGGGAGAAATTGGGAAACTTGGAAATCTGGAAGTAATCAGGAAACATGGCAATCTGGAAGTAATCAGGAAGCTTGGAAATTTGGAAACCTAGAAGTAACAGGGAAACCTAGAAATCAGGAGATCTGTAACTAATCAGGAAACTTGGAAATCAGAAAGTTATCAGGAAACTTGGAAACCTGGAAATTTGGACACTGGAAGTAATGAGAAAACATGGAAATCTGGAAGTAACAGGAAAACTTGTAAATCTGGAGGTAATTGGGAAACTTGTAAATCTGGAAGTAATCAGGAAACATGGAAATCTGGAAGTAATCAGGAAGCTTGGAAATCTGGAAGTGATTGGGAAATCTGGAAGCAATCAAGAAACTTAGAAAGCTGGATATTTGGAAATCTGGAAGTTTTTGGGAAACTTGGAATTTTGGAAGCAATTGGGAAACTTGGAAATTTGGAAGTAATTGGGAAACTTAGAAATTTGGAAGTGATTTGGAATCTGGAAATTTGGACATCTGGAAGTAATTGGGAAACTTGGAGCAATTGGGAAATTCTGGATCCTGAAATTTCCAACGTTGTACACAGGGGGGTATGCGGTCATTGGGAATCTGTAAAGTTTTGGATCTCGCATATTTCCAACTTTGCACACCTTTGGGGGGGGGGTAATCCAGAAATTTTGTTGGTTCCAGGACGTGAACACAGATACGAGGTTCCTTCAAATATATTTGCAAAAGGACCTGTTAGTACGCGTTCAAAGACCGGATCGACACCAAATTTTTTCTGCTCAGTCTCCCATGTATTCTGTCATCATATACAACAGCACTTAAGTCTAAATTTAGAGGAACAGCTGGAAAACTTGAAATCCATCACAGTGGATCAGAGACTCAATACATCATCCAGAACTGTCAGTGGACATGTCCGGGTCATTCAACAGGAGTTCAGTCTGTTGTGGAAGGTCTTCTTGTCACTCAAAATAGTCACCATGGGTGGCAATGCACTGTCGCCAGTGCCCAACAAGGCCATCCATTACTCACTGGAATTCTGCTGGTTGGATGGTGTCGATGATGGTGTCGATCTGGTGGCACAACTCATCCATGGAGGCAAACCTGTGACCCTTGAGATGCTTCTTGATGCGTGTGAACAAAAAGTAATCGCATGGAGCCATATCTGGGGAATAAGCTGGGTGGGGAGAACATGAATGTTATTGTTCTGGATGAATTCCTGGACAAGCCATGCATGATGTGCAGGTGCACCATCATGCTGCAAGATCCACTGGTTGGTGGCAAACTTCTGCGGGCATCGGCGGCGAATGGACTGGTGCAGGCGCTGCAGAATTCCTTGGTAGATGTGCCCTCCAATGCCCAGACCCCTGGGTATGAACTCACGGTGAACCACGCCCTCTTTGTCGAAAAAGGCAACCAGCATGACACATTGCTCAGCCAGATTTGACCTTGGCTTCGGGGGGTGTTGCTGTCTTGGTGCCAGCCACTCACAGGTCGCTCTCTTGCTTGCAGGGTCATAGCAGAGCATCCAGCTTTTGTCTCCCATGATGAGCTTGTCAATCAGTCCCCTGTCTCGGGTCTGGCAGTGCAACAAGTCAGTCGCAATTCTGTGACGGTGCTGCTTCTGAACTTCAGTGAGCAGGTGAGGGATCCAGCAGGCAGGCCTCTTCTTCAGGTTCATTCTCTTCACCAGTGCACAGTGGACTGTGCCGATGCCCAATTTTGTCAAGGTCAACAGTCTGGCCACAGAAAGGGTGCGGTCACCTTCAAGCAGCAGGCGAATCTCTTGGAGCTTCTCATCAGTGAGTTTGGTCGGTCACCCTGGGTGTCACTTGTCTCGCACCTTGTTGGTTCCATTGCAAAACTTGTGGACCCACCGGTAGACTGTTGACTTGGACAACGCCCCTCTGCCATGTGCCATGACCAAATTGGTGTGAATGTTCAACAGCGTAACATTCAGCAACTCCAGGAACTGAATCTGGACCCTCTGGTAGAGACGACTTGCCTGCATGGTGATGCCCAACAATGCAAAACACAGGAGAATTCTGGCAACTCCCATCGAATTCTGACTGGTCGACTGCAGTGACTTTGACAGATGATTTGACCTACATGCAAGTGTTAGACTGCGACCAAAATCATGTCACGCATGGGTGAACACCCATGCTTGATTGCACCCGGCGGGCATTGAGATTCATCGTACCTGTCCGTACTGACAGGTCCTTTCGCAAATATATTCGAAGGAACCTCGTACAAGGGCAAACCAATACCAGCGCGGCTGGTAAACACTCGAAGGCGGTTCAATTCGTCGAAATAATTGTTCCACAACGCAGTTCTTGGTTGTCGTCGACAAAGTTGTTGTGAAGTCATGCACAAGAACACACGATCATCACACCCAGTCCAAAAAACATTGGTCATTCCAGCGGACCCATGGGGCCCGCCTGCAGAGAGTTATCCACCTTTTTGCAACATCGGGCACGACAAAATTGGATGAAACGTCTGTCGCCCCCGGCCTTGTTCCGTGGGAGTCATGGTCACACGAACTCTCCTGTCTGAACAAGAGAAATCAGCTGAATACCCTCCATCTGCAGGTCAGAGATCGAGACGAAGCAATGGATCACTCGACGAGAAATCCGCTGAACCACGGTCATCGTGGACCTGCTGATGGTCAACCCGAGGACACGAAAGAACCCTTCTCAAGTTATGCTGCAGGCACCATGACGAACGTGGACGCGTCCTCCGGGCTGTTCGATCCCCGGGCTGGCGCCGTATCTGTCTCCAACTTGCCCACGACGCCAGTCTGGTACACAGCCGGCGCTTATCCCTCGCCCTGTGGGGCTCAGTCTTCGGTTGTTGCTCCGACACCCGGGGCACAAATGACAACAGGCGTCGCACCGGTGCTCCAATCCGCATCGCAACGAGTGGCACACACACCACAGGACGATAGTTGGATTCTTTATGATCCCACTGCACAGCTCACTCCACAGAGACACAACCTTCCACCCAGCTTCAGAGCTTCTCGCGACCATGGGCCTTTTTGGCCGGTCGCTGACTCCGCCAGCCCAACATTGTCCAGCTGGACGGTGCCCACCAGTCGACACGTGCACTGGTCAAACGCCGTGCATCCAGACAACAGCGCAGCTCTGCACACAACGGACAACACAGCAGCAGCAGCAGACCCAACATTCCCCTGGTTCCGTCCAACCCCTGCCAGTGGTGTCCCCAGCGCCCCACCGTTGAGCTGGACTCCGACGAGAGGAACGGAGGGCAATGGGAGCAGCAGGACGCTGCAGCATCTGTCTCCAATCCCGCTGCATCTCCAGACTCCACCTCGGTGCAACTATCTTCCCAAGAACAAAACTTCACTCCTCCAAAGATCCACCGGTCTGTTGATGCGGTTGCAAAATCTGCTCAGCACCAACCGAGAAGATGCCCAGAGAGTGTACGCCTTCTTCCAGGACAGATCGGCGCAATCTGAGGCCGACCGAGCTGCACAACTGAGCAAAGTCACCCAAGCACCCACCGTGGTTCCCATTGTCAACGAATTTTTCGACCTTCAGATGCATTCCCTCATGGACAACGTCGAGCTGCAGCTGGACCAGCTGTCGCGAACACCCGCGGGTTCGTACACATCGCAGTTTTCCAACGCCCACTTGGTGACGCCCCAACCCAACGAACCGCGACACGTGAAAGCTGCTGCGCCCAAGCGAAAGAAGGCCCCGGCGTTGAACAGCACAGCGGTTGGCATCATGCAGAGGTGGTACAACGCCAACGTCGACTATCCGTACCCGTCTGTCGATACCACTGAGTCCATGGCCCGAGCTGGCTCCATCACAGAAGAGCAAGTCAAGAAATGGTTCGCCAATAAACGCATGCGAGACCGCAACACGCGACCCAACTCTCGCAAACGCGGGCGCGATGATACGGACCCGAGTACGGCAGACGACAGTGAACGAGCCAACAAGCGACGTAAATCGGGCCACTAGCCCGATGACTATTTTCCCTTGATTATGATGTGCTTTCATTCGGAATTGACGTGATAGTGCCACTGCACGTGAACCACGAATCACACTGCACAGTTTCGAAGGTACGGTTGGCCGCTCGAAATCTCAGACAATTCCCGACAGTTTACCAGAGAACAACCCCATAATAAAAGCAACACAAATTTTATTTAACGTCTCAGGATACCTTTTGTTAAATTGCATTCAAAGTCGAGTCAAGTTGGAGCCTGTGAAATAACGCACCAACACGGCATTTGCAGTCATACCCTCTTCAGTTCAAATATTAACCAATTAAAATTCATTAACAGCGTATGTTTAACAAAACAAAACTAAAATTTCATCGATCTCAGAAATCACATTCCTGTTGTGGAGTCAGTTGTAATCATGTACAGTACAGACGCGATGCTTGCGACGCAATGAGTTGCAAATGAATGGCACAAATTTTACAAAATTGTTCAGGCAAGGAACATGGTAAAATACCATATGTCACAGCTACTGGCACAAAAGGGGCTCATTAAACTAGTGAACTTACCTGTATTGAGAACCCGAGTTTATATTCTTTGCAATAAATATTGTGAAAAACGTTACCCTCTACACAACCAAAGCAATCAATGCGGTGTTTCAAGCACAAACCTTTTTTGTTCCACAGAATACATAGATTTGCAACACACTTCATCCCACACTAGTTCAGGTAAAGTCTGTACATCTTTCATGGGTGTTGAGTTACCACAACGCAGGCGTAGCTGCAGTCGATTGAATTGCGATGAAGATTCTGTCAGATGAATGATTCCTCTCGAGAACCATGTGTGATCACAGACACACAAACATCAGAGAAACACGAAAACAATGTGTTCCTGTGTGAAAAATTCTTTTGCAGGTGACAATTCTGACCACTGGACGTTCTTCAATGTAAAAAAAAGCTGGAACAGTTCTTACTCAATGTTTTTCGTGTTTCTCTGTGGGGCACGGCACAAACACGTTGGAAATACACCACAAAGTTTAAATCTTTCAGATCTGGTTTCTTGCAGAAAATAATGTCAGATTTGCATAGCTCGTTCATCCACAGCCAGAGGGGAAGTTTCATACGAAGTCACTGGGTTGCTACATTCAACCTTGCGATATGGTCACAAAATTCCCCACGAGTTATGAAAGTTCGTCAGAGGGATCGATGCTTGTCAGAACCGAGTCTGACACGATTGCTGAGAACAGCTCTGATAGATTTCACTGATAAATAACTGAAATTACAGCTTGTGATGTTGTATTTACATTAATACTGACACCTTGTGCATAACTCTTCATTTCAAATATTCACCGATGTCATTTCATACATTTTCACGGTTGAAAGATAATTGACAGACCGTGCATTGTAGATCATTCATCCCTGATGATGTATAGCAGAAGAGACGTTCAGACATCGTGGTGCGAAAATGTCCTGTACATCTGTCTGTGCATCGACTAAATTTCTCTTGCACGTTATGAATCGCAAGCTGATTCAGCGAGTCTGGTTGGTTTTCAAAAACACAGCCAACTTTGCTTGGTTTCTCCTACAGTGGAGCTGTTTTGCTGGCAGCACATTGTGTGGTTCGCAGTTTGGTACTGTTGCACGAACGATTGACAATGGCAACTTTCACATGGCTGGTGTACAAGCAGCTTGCACATGTCACTTGTGCTGCTTCAAAGTCAACAATGGAAGCACGAAAAGTTGTTAATTCTCACTCCTATTCTCGGACACATGAGATCTAGTGAATGTGGTTAATCGAAAGAGAGAGAGAGTGCCCGGTGGTTAAAGTTGGGGTAAGTGAAAACGAAAAAAAAAAAAAAAAAAAAAAAAAAATAGAAAACGGCAGTCACAGGCTAAAATAATCAGGTCCTAAACAAGGCAACTATTTACAGCAATAAAATGGAAAGATAAAGTGTACTATGATGGAAATAATGCTTTGTAACAGGGTAAACACTACGAACCAGAAATAATCTTACAGATCTATGAACTTGAAACTCAAAGGTCCATCTTCCTTTCCAATTTCAAGGAAGAGCCTGATTGATCATGCTTGGCCAAGGGCTGCCGAGTTGGAACTTTGCACTTGGTTCTAACTCACAGATTCACCAAACGAACAATATCTTGTTTCCTGAAGTAAAGAAGCCTCAAGTTTCACAGCTCTGAGAATCCTCAAGAGGTCTTCATCACAAACTGGCAATTCCCAACCAAAACAGGTCGAACATGACTTTGTTCGTCAAGAACTCATGCACTGTTGAATCAATTTATTTCTGTACGTCTCAGTCACCAAAGGGCCGTGTTAGCCCTTTGGTCGACTGATAATGCATCTTGTCTGTCAGTTGTGACTATTTGTGCAAAGTACCAACCCTTTGACAGAAGTGAACGACTGGATGACAGAAGTTTCAAGCCCTGCCGGATCAGGTGCGCAACTGCGGCGCAGAAGCCCGCTCAACTTTTCTGACGCTGCCCGGCGACTCTTGACACGCGCAGGGCTCGGCTGCGGTGAGGCACTCACATGGACTTGCCGCACTCGGGGCAGAGCACGTCGTCGCCATTGGTCAGGAAGCCTCGGCCCACCAGCGTCTGGTTGCACTTGTAGCAGCCGAAGCAGTCGCTGTGCCAGTGGCGGTCGTCGAAAGAGATGAACTTGGTACCTCCAAGACCTGCAAAATACACCAAGAATTTTTAAAACTGATTTGCAGCACTCCAACCAATGCATTTGAAGACCTTTGTGAACCGTGAGCAACTTCCCGCGTTGCCAAATTGCTGGTGTCAGCGAAAGGCGAAGGAATCATGTACTCCGGTGGAAAACAACAAAGAAGCATTTTCACACCGAGACGCGGCGCTCGTACCGGTGATGGGCTTGGTGCAACTGCAACACTTCTTGGCGAACAGCTCGCCGAAGCAGTCAGCGCAGTAGGGCTGGTCCTCACGCGACGTAAACTTCTCTCCGGCCAGGATCTTCTGACAGTGCGTGCACATGAAGCAGTCGCGGTGGAACGGTATGCTCTTGTACGTGATTCCACCCTTGTTGATCACCTGCAAATGGGCCAACGCGACTGCAGGTCAAATGAACGTCCAACCACCTGCTGGTGAATCTGCGCGTAATTACACCTCCACCAGCGCGTAGGTTTTATTTTCAGGTGCAAAAAGAGACCGCGGGCAAAAAGGCCACTTTTCATGCAGGTATCGGCTGCAGGATCCATCCAGTGTGACAGGGCTTTTTTGTGAAAATTATGAAACATGAAAATTATGAAAATGGTAATTTTGATTTTGATGGCAGATTGACATCGAATTTCACAGTACCAAACAGCTTGTTCTTGGTTCCTCTTGACGAGTCCAGGACTCTGGCGACTACTCACCCCATTGCACTTGGCACACCGCTGAGCAAACTGCTCCTCGTAGCAGGGCACGCACACGAACTCGTTGTCACGGGGGATGAAACGCTTGTTGCCGATCGGATGCTTGCACACCCCGCACCCAAAACACTCCTCGTGCCACTGCTTTCTGCGAAACTCAAACTTCTTCATTCCTGTTGGAGAAACATGTCCAGTTGAAACACATCTGCAGCTTTTTATCAACCAGGATCACGGGGTTAAGTGCAGGGTGCAGAGATATTTTTTCTTGAAGTACTTTGGCAAAGCAAGCCATCAAACACACCCTCGTGGGGAGGTAAATGTGTTCGGAACACACACAGGTTGATTCTCTTTCAATTCTCAGGGCAAAGTTAGACTCGGTGCAAAAAACGCACAGCAACGAAGTCCGCCTGCTTCGCGTTCCTGGGAGAACTGAGACCAAACACTGGGGATCCGCGTCGCGATAAAATTACAGAACCACAGCCAAAAGTTGCTGACGAAATTTGGACAATGACAGTTCACTTTGGCGCGCAGGGAGGGCGTGGTTGTGATGTAGCAGCCTGAAGCACGTCGGTAGACAGCTGTAAGTGGACTCACCAGCTCTGAAGATGTTCTGGCAGCCGTCACATCTCGCCGCGAAGTTATTGTCGTGGCAGTCGGCGCAATAGAGACGCTCTTCCTTCGAAGCGAACGGCTGGTCGACCAGCGAGTTCTGACAGTCGCAGCACTTGAAACATTTCTCGTGCCAGTGCTTGTCCTTGTACGACAGGTCCTGAAAACACAGTGCCGACAACTTCAGAATTTTTCAACAGGACAAGCAAAATTTTCGTTCAGTGTGACCTTCAGACAGGATAGTGTGGCATTGTGCAAGTTTCTGGCCATGTCACGCTGATTCGGGTTCCGTGGTCAACAGATGTGGTTCGTCACACATGCAATCTCAAACGAGAATGCCCGCGGTTCCACCACGTCAACTTGGCCCACAGAAAACTTGCAGATTTGGCCCAGGTGACTCGGCAATTTTTGGCACGGTGACTGAGTACTTTTTGACCCAGGGTGACAAACTGGTTGGGAGTGGGGGTGGGTTAAATGATCAGCATCAAATTCTGAGAGGGTGACTTCACCCCGCCCCCAGTCACCAGCTGCGTTGCCCTGATGAATTTTTTTCTTTCAATTTTTCAGAAAATGATCAGCCGCAAATTCTGAGCAAAAATTATTGGATGCCCCCGGTAAGTCACCCAAGTACACAGATCTCTGACTGACAGATACACATACCGATGGTGATTACACGGAGCTCACAAGTTCAGATTTTGCGTTTGGGGGGGGGGGGGGGGGGGGGGGGGGGGGGGGCGGGGGGGGGGGGGGCGGGGGGGGGGGGGGGGGGGGGGGCGGGGGG
>JAAUXT010042273.1_pt1 | contig 15476 bp, 15 predicted proteins | sample 7278171 | NCBI WGS metagenome assembly JAAUXT01 (sample SAMN14350112, study PRJNA611818) | marine sediment metagenome | isolation source: surface marine sediment (1.8m) | place: French Polynesia: Moorea | collected 2018-08 | reverse complement strand
CCGCTGCACAAAACCATTTAAGATTCGCGTGTCACATCATTCGCCACACCAATTGACCTGGCAGGACTGACCTCGATCTTTGGCATGTGCTTGGATCGACCAGATCACTTGTGATCCTCATGAAATGAATAACAACAGAAGAAACTGCTCTGAAAAAAACCTGAAAATTTGCGCTGCAGCGGTTTCTTTTGAAGACCCCCTCGTACTGCAGTGCAGTCATTCCTCGTCGATCTGGGTTTTTACAATACATGTGCGTGCAAGAGACTGAGTGACAAGCTGGATTGTAAAATGTATTTCTTTGCCCGTAAAATATACTGTACAGCGAAAATAACTGCTGAGTTGTAGAAATAGCATCCATGTGGAAACGGAAACAATGCGGTCACACAAAATACGCTGTCAAAATTGGCAGACTCAAAGCGTGAGTTACAAGCTGTTCAGCGTGGGCATTTGTCGTGAATGATGTCAGTGAATAAAATCATCTCAAAAAAACATTGCAAGTGATGTCAGTTTGATTTTCTGCAACATTCTCCGCTCATGCAATCACAAGCGGTTCTGGACTTGATCAGGTAAACTTTCCGAAAGCCGTTTTTGTATCGAGTCTGCATGGAGTGCAACGGTTTCAGGGCTGCAGGCTCCGTTCCTTGCTTCACACCAGCGGTTGTCTCATTGCCACAGGTCGAGCTGTGCTCTTTCTTGGCCACCTTGGTTTGTTTCAGATAGTCTTTTCGGCTTGTTACTTTTTCTGACGATTTGGCATTGTTCGAATTCGTTGAGCAAGCGTTCGTTGGCTCGATTGTCTTCAACTTGGGCACAGCTGACTTGGTTGTTCCTTCTTCAAAGGAACATCGCTTCTTGGATGTTTTGTTGTTGGTTCGGCAACCTGGAAGCACCAACGATTTCTTTCACTTTGCATGTTGTGTACATTGATTGGTGTGGTTTAAACTTGACGGAAACAACAAGATCTAATCTGGAAACAAGTTTCAGAACGAGATTTCACCGATTCTTTGAACGCTCCAGCAAGTCGGGCAGGACACAGGCAGCGGGGTCTGCTCCAGCATTTGCTGATGTTTGGCGATGTCTGGGCAAAACGCTGATGGGGCCAACTGAAGCGGCAAACGTGTCAAAATTGTGCTTCCAGCATAGGAAGCCAAATTTTCAGACTTGACCACAAAGTTGGAGTTCAACTTGAAACCGGGAAGATTTGAACTTCCTGTTGTCTCTCTCCGAATTGCGTTCAGCACCTGCATGGAAAAGACAGACGTCAAAGGTAACTTCACCTGATTTGCAGGTAACTGGTTGTCGTGGTCTAATACGAGGGAGGTCCACGAATTGGCGGTTTCTGTCCACAAAGTAGCGACCTTTTCGAGAGTGCCGGAAACTCCGGATATACTGCATGGACAGAAACCGCCAATTCGTGGACCTCCCTCGTAGTAAGGCATGTAGAATCGGCACAGGAGCACAGGCCTGGAGTCTTGATTTCAGTTTGAGTTCACGAAGGTGAGCTGTGCTTTCCTGTGATTTCAATGACCAAACTGCTTAGTGATCTTTGGTGATGTATTGCTGTTTCACCTCCGAAATGGTGCTGGACAAGCTGGATTTTGCAAGCAACAACGCTCAATTTAGATCTAAATTCAGTTGCATGGATCTGGATCCAGATCGAGATCTGGACACATCTACCTTTTGATTGTTTTTTCTGCACATGTCAGCTGTCAGTTTCATAGAATTCAACTCGTTGTCTGTGACATCGCCAGGGTATTTTCTCTTGTCGTTCTTCATTCTCTTGTTTCCTGCCCCGAAACTTTTCGCAAGGGACCTGGCAGATTCAACCTGTTGCTTCTGTGCACTCCCAATTTTGCTGGTTTTCGGCGAGTTCTGAAAGAATGCCTCTGCCATATTGTTGTGTTGTGTTGATGATGACGTCACGAGATGATTCACGCGCACCTTGACGTCTCCAAGCAATTGCGTTGCTCAGTCTTCACCCTCTGGCATTGGCATGTCATCACAAACGCGTGGTTTCAACGTTTGCGCCTTTGCGATTTTGACGAAACCAGCAGATTTCAGTCGTTTGTGTTGCAAACTGCACCAAAATTTACAAAATCTGTTTCATGACACGCATTTATTGACTGTTGTTCACACGCATACATAGGCACCAAACACGCTTCCCTTCGGAACCACAGTGGGAGAGGTAAACATGAGAAACGAATTCTGTGAGAAATTCTCTCAAGTGTTGGCTCTTTTTTTTTTCCGTCGGACAAGAACAATCGCTTCAATCTCCTTTTTGTTCTTTCGTGGTTTTTATGGACAACTTTAGCGACCAATTTGAACATCACAACGCAAGTTCCAGGGTTTTGACTTTCAGAAATCGAGAAGTGTGCTGCTTCTTCTGTTGATCTTGCACATGTTTTTCAGGTCGAATAGATTGCTGCACAATTCGAGTGTTTGTAGTTCGAGCAGTGTTGTATTCAGGTAACTCCGAGTTGCTGCTTGTAAGTTCATCTGAGGAGCCCAGGTCGGAAGTACTTTCCCCTCCCAACAGTTTGTGAGTGTTATCCTGAACCAGTTTGGAGGGACCCGGCCCAGCCGCGTTGGACCTGCTCAGTTCTTTGTCCACACTGGCTCTGGGACTCGTTCCGTAGTCACTGTACAGGGAGAGGGAGGAAGGTGTCGGGTACTTCCCGGGGCACTCCCGGTGGTCCAGTCGGCTGTCCCACTCGCCGTCACTGAGGGTGGCGACGCTCACGTTGCTGTCTATGTTACAGGAACTGGTCACCGAGCCGCTGCCCGCCTGGTACCCCCGCAGTTTGCGCTGCCACTTGAGTTCCTCGATCTGCTCGTTCAGAGTGAGTAATTGCTTCATCAGGGCCAAGTCCTGGTCGATGAGAGAGGCCTGAAAACGAACAGAAACCAAGGTGACTCCTTCTCTTTGCACAAGAAAAAACACTGGGTAAAAATCTGCATCACTGTCCTGTAAAATAATGGAAATCATCTGGACACGGAAAAACACTGTCGACAAACAACCAATTTTCCAGAAGACTGTTTCATCAACCATTAGTCAATTATGTTTGGAAAGCACTCTGACATTTTGTGGCCAAGGTGTAACGGGGATAATGAATGGTGATGATGTGGTTTACACCTCTGATGATATGTGCGAGATTCACAACATACTCGGCAGCTTTGCACCTTTGGCCCCGAGCATGCAAACACGAAGCAAAACGTCAGGATGTTCATTCACACTCAACACACATGTATGAACTTCTGCCATGGATTGCGAGAACAAAAGTAGGATTGCTTCAGGATTTGAGGCAAACAGCAGGAACCTACGACGAGCTGATTCATTCGTAGTTTTGGTCGTCGACGTTTCACACAAATTCCAAACTTTCCACCGCATTCCAGACCTGCTTTTGTTTTTCAAAAAACTTTAAATAGGACGAGATCCTAATTGACTTGAATTGGATCAGTGCTCGCTCCAACGGTTGAAACCCAGCGCGCGCTCGTCAAGAAAACAAAAACGACGCAAAATCAGAACGAAAATGTTGTCACTGCATCACCACAACTACACCTATATACAAGTGCACACAGAATCGGGGCGAATGGATGGAAACATCGGAATACAGATACAGACCTTCAGTTGTTCGTGCACCGGTATCAATCTCCCTGTCACAACGACGCGGACCCCTGCTGACAGCCTATTACGGGGGCAGTTCACAGATTGCTGTGAGATCGCTCCAAGCGTGGGAGGTCAAAGATCCACAGAGTCTGAGTTTCAAAAAAGGTCATTTCAAGGCAGAAAGAAACCTTACTTTGTCTTGGAACGGACTTCACGCATGCAGTTGCAAGACACATTTTCAAATCACAGCACAACGTGCGAAAAGCACGAGTATGAATCTACCAACAGTCCGTGTCCTGTGGCTTTTGTGCCATCTCAATCTTTGATACGAAGCCAAAATTGAAGCAAAAAAGCCAACAATCTTTTGATATCATACTCCGTTTCAGTACTGAATAAATTGTTTTGAATGCACTGAGAAAACAACATTCCACGAATTACACGGCAAAATGGGATCCTTCGCAATTTTGCTCAGGAAAACCACAGAAAGCAGGTTGTTTCCGTCTCTTGCAGAGTCTACTTGCATGTGGTGCGCAAGCCAGCGAACTAACGTTCATGGTAACCAACTCCATTTGCTCCAGCAAAATCTGGAATGCGAGATGTCGGTTCAGAGTTTTCATACATCGCTTGTTTCATACTGAGTACCTCAAAGGTGTACAACACACCTGAACGAACAATCTCCACAACTCAACACAATAAAACTTGGAAATATACGAACGAAATGTGAACATCCAAATGAGTCCAAAATTGCCACCGAAAAAGAAGATCCACTTGAAAAACACGGTCAAAATTTTCCAAGAAAAGAAATCTGAGAATGGAAAGCAAGACCTCCCAAATCAAACCTCAACCTTGCACAAAGCGGAAAGACACAATAGTCGGGGGAAGAGTTACAAGTACGCCCTTGTTCTCTTGAGTGGTAATGCTTTTGAATGTGGATTTGATATGTGTCAATGAATTCGTTTGAAAAACGTTTTTCTCTGAGACCACCGAGTCTCCTCATCCCACCTGGACGAACACTCGATACAACAGACCTGCAATCAGAATCCGCTGTGCACACGATACATGATATTCTTTTGACTGCATCTCAAATATTTACACAACTCTTTCATGTGCTTTGTGGCAACGTCTTTGGTTGCTGCTTTGTTTTAGAAACAGTTGCTGCAAAACAATGCTGATGAGCAGAGGATAAACTTGCAAACAAAAAAGAAAAAAGTCTGCTAACATTAGCCTGGCTTTTTCTACGTCGGCGCAAGCCCCTGGTCCGACACCCGACCCCTGAAAGGGTAACTGCGTAACTCGAAAGGTAATTTGGGAATCTTTTTCAACGTCTGCGTGCATCAGATTGTGGTCACAGAGCTGGATGACAACATGCCCTTGACACCTAACAGCGCTTCAATCCAACTTGGTGGCACTCGCAGGCTTTTCTTCATTCCCCAGAAACGGTCATCTCCACAGTCTAACCGATCGTTATTTGATGTCATATGCAGCCGACACCATGCATCCACGGAATATACAATCTAAATGTTCCCTGTTCCATGGTGCACGGCACAAGTCACACGCCAGACTGGAAAGCCCGCGGCAGATCGCCCGGTTTGATTGGCCTCGATCGAGTGCCTGTGAATCATGAAATCTTTTGCGGCGCTCAACGTTGTGGCAGAAAGAAGTCGACAAAAAACTTCGGCGACATTTTTTTCAGGAAGCATCCAATGCCACCCAATTCGATTCAACTTCAAATGGCACAAAATGGCACTTGAGACGACGATGAGAGCCACTGATATGAGGTAAGTTCTAATCACACTGACCATCAAAATCGTTGTCAACTGTTGCATATCTCACAAGATGCCATCTGAGCGCAGGTGAGTCAATTTCCGCAGCACTCGGGCACAATTGGTCCTTTCTTCTTGCAATTTAGACACCATTTACGTGCATTTGCGTCAACACCCTGCATGAACACGTGGTGAAACCATCTCAGCAGTGGTGACGCACAATTCTCAACAAGCAGCAGACGAAAAAGAGGCAAAAAACAAGCGGCGATGAAGATAAAACAAATTTTTAACTGTTTCAACGACCAACTGCGACTTGCTGAAAGACATCCGAGTGGGTGGGTCGTCGAAACACAGAAATCAGAACAAGGCCACCAAAAGAGTGAATCATCCGACATGCTCAAGACAAGAACACTTGCAATTCTTTTTCACTGGGAGCTACTTGCGCACGTTTGGAAACACTGAAATTTCACCACTGTAGAAAGCTGCAAGTTGGACGGACAACAACAATTGGCACACCAGAAAGACACAAGAGAATGTGATCTCATTACTCGTTCATAGATACGTACCATGCACTTTGCATGCTGTTTGTCAAAGCCCTCTCCCAGCCTGAAGGAACCCAACTGAAACCAAACGGGCAAGCGCTTGATCCAACTTTGGAAGTGTGCCTCCTTGAACACAAAGTTAAACTTCCTCACCTTGACTAACAAAACCTTGCAAAGAAATGTCCCTCAAAAATGTGTGCCCAGAAGATCAGAGAAAGTTGAAACAGGAAGCTACAGCTGAGCACGAATAATTGTACGAGAACCACACCTTGCGGCTTCTTGTGCCATAACTGTCAAGAAAGTTGTTTTCCCACCGGGGTTTCTGTTTCGTCTGTTTCGTGCAGTGTTCATGACCGAAGGCAAAGCCCAGCCAGCGTGGGATCCATTTGTGTTGAGAGTTGTTTGTCCACTTGGTGCAGGTGAACGTCGGACCGCAGGCAGGGGCTCTGAAGGACACTTGCTGCAGGTGGACAACCCTGCAAACATGCACCTCTCGGTGTCACAAACGGACGCGACTGGGAACTATCAAGACATTCGCAGTTGCTTGAGGTCAACACTTTTCAACACACATCTGCAGTTTTGCCAACAAGCAAAAACAAACTGCAGACCCTTCATGTCGCTGCAGTCACAGAGAAGCACAACCTGCTTCGGTTCACACTGCATGCATGCACGCAGATTCAATTGTTTGATGTTTTGAATCTCTATTGTCGAAACTGCACAATGCGTGGTGAGTTCAGCTCTCTTTGCACACGTCTTTCAAAATCAGAGTTGTTTCCTGCAGAAAGCAAACGAACATTTTTGAGCTTCAAGTAGCATAGATCTTCTGATTCCGCAGAGCTTTGTTTCTGGCGCACCAAGCAGACAGCGTGCATGCCAGATATTTGTTCGTTCCAAAATACTCCAGAGCACGGCGGGAGTCATTCGTTCGGGGGCTCCAACTGTTACACTGACCTGTTGGCACAGAAAATAAACCTCTCGGTTTCCTGGATGACGGAAACACTGGCTACTGTTGTACATTCCAGAGATGAAACAACAAACAAAAGGAAAAAGTTTCAAGGACAAAACTTGACAGGCTGAAGAGCTGTCTCGCTGTACAATGTACAACTGCTGCTCCTCTTCTGGCGCTCCAACATCCAGCCCGTTGCTTCCCCGACACAAACACACACACAGCGCGCACAATGGAGAAGACGAAAAACGGATGCGCAGTTTGGTCAACGCAGCGTGACTATCAGACCCGACACCAAGAAGCCAAATGGACCAAATCATGCTGGTAAAACGACGTCAGATATCAAAAAGAACACCTCTCAGTGCACAGACAAGCCGCACTCAACGGCCCTCCTGTATGGGAACAGTGGCCTGCGTGGAAGTGAAAACAGATCACAACACTGGTACTCGTGCTCCAGCAGATCTGTACTTGAACAGGTCCGTTGGTGACCACGCAGCAGAAGAAAACCGCTCAGTCTGTCAGTGCCAGTGGAGACATGCACCCCTGCGGCCATGTCTCAGTCCTTTGATGCCCCCACCTGGACAAACAATTGTTTGAGTAGACTTGGGAACATTTTTCTCCGGCATGGAGGAATGGGGTCTACAGAATGAAAACTTTTTGCAGAAATATTGCGTGCCCTCTTGACAAAAAGATATGAGCAAACCAGCACAGTTTTGGTCTGTCCGGGGTGCACCGGTTCGTGAACGCAGACGGACTGCATGTGTACCATGTCCCACACACGCGTCGACACTTCAGCAGTGTGTGCGTGTTTGAAAAACGATCATTTGAAACACACATACGCACGCGCACGGTACGCACATCCTTGCACCTTGTCTGGAACGTCCACGATGCTGAAATGTCTTCAATGACGCCCCCTCCCAAGCAAGTCTTTGAAGATCAGTCGAGTTTTTGTGTTGAAACACCTAACTTGATGAGATCATCCCGTTTTGCTTCGTGATAAGATAAATGCATCGGGATGAGCCTCTGAAGAGCCTCCTCAACAGAATGTCATGTTGGGCACACACACTCGCTTTAATTTTGTACACAACATGTTTGTCAAAAATACGAAAGTTGGATCTGTGTACCAAGGCCTCTCTACCTGAAACGTTAATTGTGGACCGTCAGCCAAGCAAGTGCACCATGTGCGAACAACCATCGGACTGCACAACAGCGACTTTTTATCAAGTGTTCGCAAAAATGCTTGATTTTTTTTTCGAGTCGACAGGTATATGATGCCAAACTGAATGGCAAAATGCTCGAGGCTGAACTGGGAGACAGAGTGCCGCGTCACTCAGGCAAAAGAGCACACAGAATACGGGGCTGTGTGTTTAACCTGCCCGTAAACATTTGTAACATTGGCTCATAGATCACAGCGAAAAAGCCAAAAAGTTACTCCCATACATCTTTTCAATACAGGTAAACTGAAACCACATGATCCAAGACTTACAATGTCTTTATCACCACATCCCCCAACAGGTTCCCCCAGGTGGTCTGTCTGCTGTTCGGCGACCCGATATCCAGTTGTCAACAAACTGACTGTTCGGTTGGGTTGCCGGGATTGTCGAACAAACCTCAGAAAGGGTAGCGACAGTCGCAAGAACAGAAGACTGCACGAGTCCGGCGAAGTTGGCTGAGCCCCGTGTGTCAGACACTTTTTATCCCCAGCAACAGGTAGATCTGATTTTGATCAAAGTAATCTTACCATTTCACTTTTGAGAACAGCCATTTTATTCTCGATCTCCGACCGCGGTTTGGCGGGGCGCCTCTTGGTTTCCTGTGATTTGTGCGGTGCAGGTAAGGGCACATCCCTGCCCACAGCTGCACAAGTGTGTTTAGTCTCGGCGCCCGCGTCCTCAATGCAGTCATGGTTTGAACTGAAGCCGTTGCTCAATCCCAGTCGTTCCTTGACCTTGCCCGCTGCTTTGAGTCTGGTGACATAAAATTGCCTGCACGCATTAGACAGCTCGATTCCAGCCGTGTATTTGTCCATCGGAGCGTCGCCACCCGAAGTGTCTTCGATGACGATCTTGGGCGTTGTGAGCAGTGTCCTGATGTTCGGTGCGTCTTCGACTTGGGCTTCCGACATCTTTATCGTTTCAAAGACGAGTACTTCTGACGGTAATGGTCAGTCAGTGATGTATTCACAGCTGCTGCGCGCACTTATAATCACTACATGGCGCTGAATGACGCCTGGTTTACATAGCCTCTTGAACCCTGTAATCTGGTTCCGTGTTGCTGACACGCACGTCCTGAGAATGCTTGCTATGTCTGCTGAAGGAATGCTCCTCCTGGCACTCCGCTTCTCATTAACACACCTGTTATAATTAAAAACTTCCACTTGGTTTCCCACAAATGCCTCGCGCGTATCCGGCGATTCGTCGACACCATGAACGCGTGTTCCGTGGCTCCTCCGCGCACAACCAGACGTCTCCTGACTTTTCATGGAAGTTCATTAAACTGGCCAATAAATGTCATCCAACGTCAACAATTTATGTCACCGACAATCAAAGTGGTATTCAAACCACGATTTACAACTGTACTGTCCCCGGCATGCAGTCAGGGCCTTCGCCTTCAAGGCCGCACACAACAGCAGCAACAAGTCAAGTGCGCAGCGCGGTGTGTATCTCTCGAATCTCCGGAGCAGAATGATGCTCCACCGAGAGGTGTGTTCGCTTTGTGTGCGTGGCTGTTGCCCAAGTCTGGCAGTTGGAGCGCACGGTCTCAAACCTTTCTGCGCACCGCCCCGCGCAGATCAACACGGATCAATTTGTGGCCAACAGTTGTCAAAGTACTGAACTGCGGAAATCGTGAGACAAGTGACCTGCCTTCATTTCACACCTGTTCGCGATCTTAATTTCAGCTTGACTTCAAACAGAAGTGCAAAAGAAACAAGAGAAAGAGCTGATCAGTCGAGTGTGTTCGACATTAAACTGATGCACACAATCATCCAATAATAATATAATTCCTCAGATCAAATTTCTGAAGAACTCACTCACACGATCGGCACGACGACCCAACTGCGAGCAATTTTGTTCTGTCCGCTTTGATCCAAACAAAAAACTTCGGTATTCAGTTTGCAACCTATGTGCAGGAGGCCCGGAAAGTGCTGAGACATCTTCTCAATGGTTCCATTTGCACAGTTTCAAGCAATTCTCCACGGGTCACCACAGGTCATAGTGCACTCTCAACTTCCTTTTCTGCTCGCCGTGTTCCACACACAAAAGCATTCAGAGAAAAAATGCACGTGTGTCATTTCCAAAAGGGCAATTTCATCTGAAAAACATTTACTGAGCCAAATCAAAGAATTTAATGGTCCGTACCTCCTTTCACACAAATGTCGCTTTGGACGACCCTTCCTTTGTGCCGCTTTGCAACCAAAATTGTGGAGGGCGTCAGAAGAGGGATTTCCTCAAATCAATTTTGAAATCTTCAGGGTGATTGTACGCACACACGCACACACTCCGTTCAAAAGATGTGCGCCGACACGAACCACAATAACTCCAGCAGAATGCAGGCCGTTGACCCGAAAATGAAACGCCTGAAGGAAGATTTTTGGTCGAAGTAATGGCACATAAACTCTCGTGGTGCTCGCGCACGTGAGCTCCGTTCATATGTACGAACACACGAGGACCTGTTCACACCACCCAAAGAAACTCACTCTCCATGCAGAGATGACAGTCACTAACACCAGGTTGTTACGCGCGGGCCGTCGGGAAACTGACCCGATTCCAAGGTGCTGTTGTTGGGTCCCGAGACCCTGAACCACACCCACGTTTTTGAGCACAAAATAAAAAAAAAATACAGTCAAGGAAAACTTTAAATTTCTGGACAAAAACACCTCAACACACAGCCCAACTCTTGACACACAGAGAATCATTGCTCAGTGATACAATTTCTGAGTGACTCCAAGTTGAAGGAGGCGAAGGCTCTCGGATTTCGTGAATGGTGCGTTTTGAATAACCAGCAGGAAACCGCACAGGTGTGCGAATGCGTGCATGATATCAAACAATCGAAGAGAAAACCGCCTTCGTACCAGTTGGATGCCTTGCTCTGCAAGTGAGTTCAGTCAAATAAATTGATCAAGGTGATCTCACTTTGTCAGATTGAAGCATGATCGCGCATGTGTTGTGCAGGTGCGAATGTTGAGGCCTGGAATCGAACGCGTCCGCCTCACTGCGGTGGACTCGTCAGGGCACGCACGCGCTGCAGTCATGACTGACGTCGCCCCGCCACCACTTGCATCAGTTCCCGCAACTCAAGTGGCGGGGCAGTCGATCTTGGACAGGGGCCAGTCGACGAAACCAGTTGAGTTGACCTGTGCGACAACTAGATCTACATCCTGCACAACGTTTGCTTTCTCTGACGGATCCTCCTCCCGGCCACTGCTCGGTGTCGTCGGCTCCCCGGGCCAACGCACAGAAAAGCGCACAATGAGGTCAATTACACAAACAGATCGAGGAAAAGGAAACCACCGAGAGATAGTACAACCCGCCACACAACATCCAGATGCGCGTGTTTCACCCGCATCTCTCGCACTCGGTGTTCATTGCGACGCGCGCGCCAGACAATGGAGGTGAAGACAGCTCTGTTGTTCATGTACGGCACGCACGTCACTCCCCACAATCAGCAAACAAGTGCTGCACCGAGCTGTCGACACGGCACACACGCTGACAGTTCTTCGGGGAACACAGGTTCTGTGTCGAACGTGGCTGCAGTCTTCAGAATCACCGAACTGATCGGTTTCCCAGAGAACAACGCAGCAACTTGTTAATTTTTCAACAATGGTGCAAAATTTGCGCTGAATAAATCGAAAGGTCACGACTTTCTTTTGAAAGCGAAGTTGATCGGCATCACCACCTGTGCTGACTCAGAGATTATGCTTTCAACCGCTCGAGTGGATGACACTCGAAATCTCCTGGAATTTTGCTGCATCGCTGTATTTCTATCATCACATCATTTGGAAGCTATCAAGAATTTGGAGAAGAACCAACGCCCAAATTAGCCTCACTACATTCCTGCTATTTGTCGTCATGTATTTACACAGCTGCAGTTTATTATGCAACACCAGCACCACCCAAAGGCAATTACTTTATGACCAAGAATACATCTTCAATCTTTCCATTTTCACACTGACACTGATGCCTTCAAACACCAAAGATGTATGTCCTGCATGCAGGAGCAGAAACTCTTCTGATTTTCGCGTGAACCACAAGATCATTGAGACCTTGGACTTTCGAGAAAGAAAAAAGCTCTTGCAGCACCCAGTTGTCCCGCGCTCATGTTCTCTGGCCTCTTCTTCACAAGATTGAGCACGATTCTTCACATTATGGAGGAAGAGTCAGCTGTCAGACGGAGCTTGTTCACTCGCTCAAAGCATTTCTGGGAACGATCTGAGCACAGTGTTCAATTTGCTTCAAGCCGCAAGGTGCGCATTTCAGCACAAGAACTGCTTTCCATTCCTTCAGCACCAAGCACTCACTAATTGGTGTCCCAGGGCAATGAAAACTCGACACCGATGCAAAGTTGTTTTTGACAACAAAGCCAAGTTCTTTTTGTGAGAAACGGAGCATTTCGTCGAGCCAACCAACACCAGGTCTGCATGGTTTTCTCGTTTTTGCATGCTCATGGTCCTCTTAAATTTGGACTTCACCAATTTCTTGCAGGCCGCTTGTCTGTCCAAGTTGAGTTTTTACCTCTCCCAAACGGAAAGTATACACCTCATATCAGCGATTCACATCTGAAGAATCCGCGCGTTGCCTTCAGACTTGTGAAGTGGTCTCCTCGACATCTGCCGCAGCAACTGTGGAAGACTTCCTCAGCTCAGATACACGCACGGGGAAAGACGGACAACATCGAGACGGAAACCCACCACCGGAAGCGTGCACGCGCATTCGGCAGAACAGACTGAGTGTTGGCACTCAGAAAGAAGCGTCGGCGGGTCCTTGCCGTGAACAGCATTCCGACTGATTTTTCAAACTTTCCGCTAGAAGCTTCACAAAGTTCGCTTTGAATGCTGTAAAACCACGGACGAGAATAAACAGGGTGTAGTAAGAAAAGCTCAATTTCTTTGAGGGTCCGTATTCATGCAGAGATATCAAAATATGAGAGGCATGTTGCGTCCATGCAAAGTTGGCGATTTTCACCCTTCGTCTGGCCATGCATCATTCTTGAAATGGATCAAAAAATACGCACCATGCATAAAAATGACTGGGTTTCTTTGCCTTCATAAGTACATTTGATAAGTGCCTGACAATGTGAATAGTGTAAAATTACCCACAAATGTTTGCACTTTTGTCGCACATTCAAAGAAGGCTCACTTGACCTGCGACACGATAAGTTCTGCAACGGGGTCAAAAGCGGAAAGCCAATTTTAATCCCCAAAAGCGACTTGCGCAGCAATAATATCCGCTGTGCTTTGCTGGCTTGGATCCATTTACCTTGAGATTTAACACAGATACGTATTTCACTTTGAGAAAATTGACATCCAGCTCCCACATTTGTTATCTATCAAATGCGCATACAACAGAAAGAAGATTGGTCGAGTCAAGGTGAATAGCGACTGTAGATCATTTGCATTGGAAAATATTTTGCCACCCACTTTTTCATTTACTCTGATGATCCAGCAGCCACAAACAACATTTGAATTGAGCACTCAGTCTTCAAGGAAAATCTATTTTCAAAAGAACTGGCCCAAGCAACGACGTCCACAACCAGGAGATGCAAACCAACGATATCGTTGTTTCACACACACACACACACACACACACACACACACACACACACACACACACACACACACACACACACACACTTTCCAGCAGAATGAACATTGAAGCATGAGAACATTTCATTTCAAGCGAGCAAAGAACCTGCAAAGGAGACGCGATCAAACAAAGTTGGCGTCTTCTGCTGTGGCGCGCAAAATGCGTCAAAACAGGAGACATGAGTTCAAGTGCCTTCCATTTTTCTCAGCAGACAACCTCATTTGCTTTCTTGAACCAAATACTCCAAACTGGAGACGAGCAGTAATCGCCTGCACTTTGTCTCGCCATTCGCACAATCTGATACATCTGTTCAAACAAAGGTGAGAGCACGGTCTTTTGTCAAGCACTCAAAATGGACTCGAGCCGATTCCAATTGGGTGACCAAAAAGTCAACATGCGTCTGCCCCAAAGTTGCGACAGGTATGTCAGTTAATCCCGCGCACAATCGCCACTTTATGCCATCAGAAAATTCCACGAGACCAAACCGAAGTCACAAACTCCATCATAGGCCCACAGGCCGAGCAAAACTGCAGGTGCTCACAGAGTGTTTGGGAAGCACCGATAGCATTTCAGTGGTCTGACACACGGAGCGTCAAGTTTCGAAACATTCAGTTCAGGAAATTGGAAATTGTCGGTGACAAACGATTTTGGGGGTGCACCAGAGAGGTTCACTTCCTCATGTGGCAGGCTTACGTACAACTGGGGACAACCTGCTTGCACGCGATGACAAAGAAAACATTTGTGCACACCTTGAAAAAGCCCCCTCCCAACGAGTGTAAAAACCTGGACAAACCGGTGTGACGAAACCCAGTCACACCCGAAACCTGCATGGCGACACCGTATATGGTCATTTCAGGTGTCGAGCTGAAACGGTCGGACACATGAGTCAAGTCATGGGTCCAGGTGCAAGCAGGCACGCTGACTCCAAAGCCGTATACTGACACCTTGGTTTGTCCAACTGGTTTGTGCTGTGCCGCTTGGCAAGTTATTCTGTAGCCTCGTTTCGACTCTGGTGTGCAAATTTGCAGAATATTTCGTGTGGTTGGAGTGGTGTTGGGGTGGGTAGGGAGGGGCAGAAAAGCCACCGCACACCTTTCGGAAAGCAGACACACACATGCTCACGCTAGCACAAGTCGGTGTGTGTGAAAAATCAGAGTTCTGATCCAGCATGCAGTCTGAAACTAACGCAGTCCTTCGATCACGATTCGAACACGAGTTCTGTTGCACCTTTGAGATACACTCATCCTACTCACTAACTCGGTTCATCTGCTGCAACAAGAACACTTGGCAGTGTAGACTCACGCCGATTTACCATAAATACCCTGCCGTTTTGTCTATATGAGCCCATACCACGCTGCTTTGTTCATAAGAAATGGTGCCAAACTTGCAAGGAGAGATGTTGCCTCTTTGGTGCCAGAATCGAAATGACACTTGTGCTTCTTGCTTCTTCCAGGCCTGTTTGCACATGTGCCCTGACATGAGCATAAATAATGCCCAGCTAATCAGAATGTGCAGAGAGATGTTGCCTCTTCAGTGTCCAGAACCTAAATGATACTTGTGCTTCTTGCTTCTTCCAGGTCCATTTGCATGTGTGCCCTGTCCAGGCCATTTGTACATGTCCCTGGTCTGAGCATACATGATGCTCATAGGGTGGCTGGCCTGCAAATTATCCAAGTTATTTTTTCCCAACTTCAAAAATTTTTTTTTTTCATATCTGTACCTCCCATGAAATTTCTCAAATAGGGGGGGGTGTCCCAGCCTGAAACTTCTCTAAGTTTTTTCTCCCCGTAAAAATGTCCTTTTTTCCAGATCTGG
>JAAUXT010030487.1_pt1 | contig 15477 bp, 16 predicted proteins | sample 7278171 | NCBI WGS metagenome assembly JAAUXT01 (sample SAMN14350112, study PRJNA611818) | marine sediment metagenome | isolation source: surface marine sediment (1.8m) | place: French Polynesia: Moorea | collected 2018-08 | reverse complement strand
TTAGGATAGTGGCTCCATCTAGGGAATGATATGATTGGCTGTGGCTGTTGCTGTGGCTATGGAAGGCCATGGCAGTCTTAGGGGTTGGTCATGGTAAATATATATAACAGAAACTTTGGGATTCAGACGTCAAAACGGAACAAAATGCAAACAGAATGATCTCAAACTGTGTGAACGTTGTCTGGAAGCAAAAGCTCCCGTTTCCCTGCAGGTTGGCTTCGCTGCGTCCCACCTATTGGACAATCAGACGATCACGGTCAATTTCGGGATGCGCGTCCACGATGACCATCAGGTTTGCACAAAACACAATTCTCTGAACTGCAGTGGGTTGCTCACCCCATTGGCATCTGCATGCTTTTGTCCACCCGTTCGCACACCATCAAAAAGCAGTAATCTTTTGTCACAAGTGAAGATTCCTGTCAGTTTGTGCGTCGTTTGCAGTTCATGAAAGGTCCGCTGTTTTCTTCACCGCAGGGTCAAGGATTGCGGAAGTGGATTTCGCAAACGGTGGCGCGGCACATGGTGCAGCGCTTCCCCACCCTGCAGCGCCGAACCTTCTGTAACCAAGACCGGCCGTTCGTGCAAAGGGCTCTGCAGGCGCCGGACTCCGAGCGGATCATCGATTGGCTTGCGGTAAGAACGACGGTTTCCGCGACTGTAGAAAAACAAACTGCACGTCGTCAGGGGCAACCTTTGTTTTCAACAGGAGATTTGAAACAAGTAATCTCCACTTGCTAGTAAAATGGTTTGACACTTCAGCACTTTGGTTGCCCTGACTTGTGCCTTGCAACAAGTAACCTACAGACAACAGGAGATCAATTAAATCCTTGGCTGCGCCTCAGATTTAATAATCACCTGTTGTCCGTTGTTACCTATAACTGAAACGAAGAAGACGCAAAAAACCTCCCTGTCTGATGCAGCTTTTCCAAAGATAAAGAATGGTCTCAACAGGTTTGCTAAACACACGGGCCCAAAGAGCTCGCGGGCTACATGAGCCCAGCTCGAGATCCCTGCGCAAAATCCGGACATCCCTTCTTCGAGAAAGAATGGGAACTGAACTGAGCAGTAACTTTTGGGTGCCACTCCAGGTACCGCATAACTTTGTGAGGCGATGTGATGAAAAAGCACTTTTGGACTCCTAATCGCGCAACTGATGCACTCCTGAATGTTGACTACCCCGTTTTTCAGGTCTTCTTGGTTTACAAAGCGTCGCACGAAGACCTGGTGGACTTGGCCCAGAACGCCGACAAGCAGAAGCTTCACACTCCAGACCAGGTTCACCGCCATCTCTCTCTGCAGGAGACGCACGCTCTGCTCAGCGATCCCAACGTGCTCGAATCCGTGTTCCCCGACAACGTTCTGGTGGTGGGGAATCAGTGGCTTCCAATGAGGAAACATCCTGGCAACTTGCTCTATTCTGCAGCCATGGGTCATTGCGTAGGTTCGTTCGACAAAAGCACAGGTTCCTGCGAAGGAATAACTCAGGTGTTCAGTTCCCAGTCCCACATTGGATCCACCCATCACTTCATACACTATGGGAGGCAGATCCAGGTTTTGCTGAATCACATCTGTTTGTACCTGTGCCACGTGGTGAGAATCACGCGACCCGGGGACAGGGCGGGCTTAGTGCTTCAGTTTCCCGTCAATCCACTGGAGGACTACAAACAGGACGTGGTTGATTTCCTCGCCCCGCACATGGGAGCGCCAAGGGTCACTCCCACGTTCAGTCACCAGAGGGTACTGGCCATGTCCAGTCCACTCTCCGTGTCCCGTTTGTGAAAACAGAGCAGTGTGAGAAACAGAACACTTGCATCTGCAATCTGTAAACACTAAATGACGAGGCCGGAGTCGTGTGAACACAGTTCTGTCCGTATACCGACTGACTTCAGTGAGAAGTGGTCCCGACGGAATGCAACACGAGACCCTGCGAATGGAGTGGCAAGACGCAACACACATGTGCACCCGTCCACGGCAACCTTTCCTCACTGGAATCAGCCAGAGAAAAGCAGGAATGTTTTCACACGAAGGCGTACCGCTTACTGCTCACCAAGGCGATGTACAAAACTTGTTTGTCGTAAGTTGGTTTGGTGTTCAAATAAATTGAAAAAATGGTTGCAAATCATTCCACAACTCTGCAGTCACCAAACCTGTCGCACGTGCTCTCGTCGTCGAAACTGCTCCCACCTGGTTCCTGTTTACTCGCTCTCTCTCTTGACTGAAGGCCTCGAAAAGTTGTGTGATAACCAAGGAACTCCTTTGTGTGGAGTGCGAGAACCTTGTCTTGCAAAATTTGTCGCGATATGGAAAAAGACTTGAGAAAAGGATTTGAGTTCCGTATTGTTGAGCAAAGCAAATTGAAATCCTTTCCAGCCTGAGCCAATACTCCGAAACATAACAACATTCAAATGTCCAACACACATTTTATGGGTTTCTCAGACCAATACGCAAACGCAAAAAGTCATCAGGTTTGTTGGCTGTCGAGAGATATTCCTTCACGGTAGAGTCCGGATGCTGTTGACAGACTCCAGATTCCGCCCAGAATTCATTTCCCCCGCTGAATATTCAGTTGCCGAGTTTCCTCGGGCGGTTTCACTGAACCAAAACAAGCAGAGCTGAAGTATTTTGTTTTTGTCACACACCAGCTGGTTTGTCCAAGACACATTTTTCGCGACAACATGTCAGTTGCGCGCGAAACATCGAATTCCCACGAAACCAGTGCGCATCCTCCCCCACGCCAGCCTGGTTCAACACTCAACGGAGCCGTCGTTCGTCCTGTCCCTTCAGAATCTCTCCTGTGTTTGCGAGACCAATGTTCCACAGATGAGTCTCGATGAAAACACTTCACAACGGTGGCCTGAACAAATGCTCCATGTCCGCACAGCTGGATTGTCCCACCACATGTGCAAGTCCTTGGAAAGCAAAGTGCGAACGCACTCAGAAAACTCCGTCCGAGGGCTTGTGCCTCTGTCTTTTCCTCGATCACAAATACAACGAGTCCATTCGACCATCCTAGAAGAACACATCCCGCGTGTAATCGAAGAAGCCCGCGGGCGCGCCGCTGCCCGACTCCCCCGCGGCGTCGCCGTCCTCGTCCCCGTCCGCGGTGCGCTCGACGCTGCCACTCGGCGTCGGGTCGAGCCACGGGTCGATGTGCTCAAACGGGCGCGGCCCGGACACGGTCAGCGGCGCTACGAAGGCGCGGCTGCGGTCGACAGGCCTGCGCTCTGTGTCCCGTATCGCGCCCCACCCGCCGTCGTCTTTGGGACGCCGCTTTCGCTCCATCTCCTGTCACAATGAACAAAGAAGCGTCACTGACCTCTCATGAACAACAGTTCAGGAAGAACTGTCTTTCGCAGCCTTGCATCAAAGGAAGTCAATCGGTTTTGAAAACACAACCACCATATCCGGCCTTGAAAATCTACCTTTGCACTGAAGTTCTGCCAGTCGTCGGCCGGAACGGCCCACTTGCCCTTCGCCACGAGGTACTCGGGTCCCACTGCGATGCGCCGACACATGCTCAGATGCTTGGCACCTGAAACGCACACACGCACGTTTGTCGGGTGGGCGTGTACGAATCACTCGCACATGTCAAGACAACGGGTTATCCGTGTTGGCGATTTCACCCATTTTTGCGTTTTCGCCGGCCAGGGGATGGGGATGCCACTTTGACCACGAAACATCAAGGTCTCGGTTGTTCTATTTTCAAGGCGACAAGGGTGTGTGAACACGAACCGGCAAAAAAATTCAACGTTACCAGCTAGCTGAATATTCGCACACGGTGAGAGAAGAAACGAAGAACACACACACGTATACACACACACACACACACACACACACACACACACACACACGCACGCTACACACCTGCGATGTGCATGCGCATGGTCTCGCTGCCGGCGAACACGACGCCGCAGACGTCGCAGCTGTACTGGAGGAGACGGTCGCGCCGCCGCGACGTCGGGTTCGGGTCGATGCCTCGGAAGTGCACCTCCCGCTTCTGGTGCTTCTTCCCTGCGGACACACAGGATTTGCTTCATTTGGCGTTGATTTGCTCCAAGTGCCTGTTCGACACCATTTTTTCCAGGACTCTCACCCAGGAAAAAAGCAATTGTCAAAAGTGTTTGGTGATCTTCAACGGTCTGTGTCTTCAACCACGCTGTCATTGTGTGTGTACGAGACCTGTCGTCTCCGCAAGAAACATCAACAACCTCAAAATCGAACCTCTTTGGTCACACACAACCAACACGCTTGCGATTTTTTTCCTGGACGTCCTTTCACCAACACATCAGCCTTCCTTCCCATCCAGCGAATACTCTTCTCAATGGTTCTTCCACATTCAACCTTGTCTTCGCGCGCACCTCATCCACGCCTCTTCGTACTTTATGGTGTCTTCTGTACGGAAGCCATACAGCCCCAGTTATGAAGCTTCAGAGACGCGCCCTTCTATTCCTGCGCCCACTCACCGTTTATATGATCGACTATGGTTTGCGCGGACGTGGCGGACACCTCGCACACGCCGCAGTAGAGTTCCGAGATGCTGGGTCCCAGGCGGATCGGCTTCACGAACTCTCGTCGCGGAGGCGGCTTCGGAGCCGGCATCTCGACCCGCTGCACCGGGATCCCTGCAACATGTGCAGTGGCAGCTCTGATAAAGCAGTGTGTCGGGTGAGGCCGGGCGTGCCGCTCCACGGAGTAGGCCGATGATGGAAAACATGAACCATGAAAACTCCGGTCTGGTCGCCGGAAACGTTCCGCACGGATCGTGTTAAACGATGTCGATGTATCTCCCTGTCCTTCTCCGGACACGTTCTCAAAACTCAACTCTATCAGTGCCTGGTTGTTTCAGGTTGAACATAAAGGACCAGACACCCGAATCTCCCAGTTTGGGGTGTCTGGCCATTTCCTGGCACTGCTGTGCTTCCCGACCCTGGGTGCCATACGAGGCTGCTTTCACTTCTGGCAAGACTGGCGATCAACATGACGACAGGACATCGTCCTCTAGACCACTTTACAGACTGCCCATTGGGTGAGAAGACGGTCAAGTGCTCAAGAATGTGAACAAAACAAAATCGCGGTCTCGTACGTGCTGTCAGACTGGATGTTCAACACTGCCAACAAAGATTGGCATTGCCACTGTATCTCACACCTTCTCTGTGTCCGCCCCCCCCCACCTTATTTGGGCTCATGAAGACCTGCACTCGACAAGAGTAGATTTGATAAGTCAGACGAAATGCAGAAATGCCGACTTGTGAGACGAACCTGTGTACGGCGGCCCCGGCGAGTCGTCGGAGAGGACGACATACTGAAAGGCAAAAGCTCAACTGTACACAAACGCAGGCTCCCTGTGTGCCTTCAGCAAACACAATCAGCAGTGTTTCTCAAACAAACGACAAAAAATACAATGGTACGGACCGACTGCGGGTCTGAGACGGGTTGTATCTGCCTGCGATGCACTGCCGTTTCGTACTCCTTGATGTGCTTCTTTCCTGTGTGTAAAAACGAACTTGGTCACGGGTTACACAACATCATCATTTCACACACAGAACCGGCACTGCAGAAGGAATGATGACTTTTATTAGAAACAAGCCTTCAAATACCCAGGCTCACCAATCCGCGACACAAGTCTCGTCTGTGTCAGACACGTCCGAGATGTCCAGTCACCCAGAGTCCACTCGCACGCCCCACCCTCGTCAACTCAGACCCCAAGTCTCACCTTTGAGATGCGCTTCGAGGGTGAGTTCGCTGGAGACGGTGCATTTGCAGACCGTGCACGTGAAGTGCGGCTGTCCCTCCGTCGCGGCGCCCTTTCCCCGAGCCTTTCCCTTTCCCCCGGCTTTGCCGCCGGTGATTCCGCTGAAGAACGCTGGACCTTCAAACAGCGAACGTTGCTTTCACAGTGCGAAGTTGTCAACGCTTTCAGCTGCCGCTTGTCCATTGACTTAAGGCGTACTGATGATACGCAACGTTACGAAGCCAACTTTTTGCATCAAACGAACCGCAACGCCACGCAGTGTGGTCAGCGTCACGGAGTTGTGCTCACCTGCAGACTGCGGTAGCGTCTGGTTGTTGGCGCCGGGAATGGCTGTGATCTGCGGTGGAGCAGCTGGAGTGCTCACGCCGCCGGTGACAACTGGTGCGCTGTTCACACTGCCGGCCACTGAGACTTTCGGGGTGATCTTGGTGTTGGTAACCGTTGGGTTCGCAGTCTGCAGACTAGCACTGGTGCTTCCAGGGGCCTTGGCACTTGGGGAACTTTGGTTCACTGCTTTGTATCCTGAGGAAACGCGAAGGTTGGACGCACTGGGAGCCCCACTGCCATGTGCTTGCTTTATGCTGACCGTGGGCGTTGTCGGTGTGGAGGATGCTCCTGTGTTTGACTGTGCGCCGTTGGATGTTTCTGAAAAGGAGTGCGTTGTTTTCAGCCGGCCATCAACAATGAGCATAGATTGCAGTTGAGATGAACAAAGGAGTTACTTTCAAGGCTGCTGTCTCACAAACACACATGGACACTGGACACTACCTGGCGGTTTTATGAAGAGCATATCCTTCTTCACGAAGCTGGACGACAGCGGCTTCAACACGGCCGGGTCGCGCGGCTTCACCTGCGCAGACAATTTCTCTTTCAGAATTTCACAACGCGGCTCAGATGCTGGACAAAGGTCTTTTCAATACTCGACGGAAACCACCAGCTGAAACCGTGGAAAACCTGATTTGGTTACGTATCATTCGAGATGGTGGATTTTCCGTTTGTAGGTCATGCCGAGGAGGCATGTCACAAAAGCTGAAAGATTCGCTTCTTGTTGGTGAAATGTCGTGCAGTTTGAAGAAACGAACCTGTAGTTGTGGAGGCTGTGGCGCCGGCAGGTCCTTACCCGCCTTCCACTCAGTCCAGTTGCGCGGTTGGCGCTGCGGCTCCCTCTTCTCGTAGCTCGGCCGCTGGTATGGGCGGCTCTTCTTCGCATCTGAACACAGAACCAGATGAAAAGTGGCCGACGGTGCGAAGTTACTTCGTCATCAAAAAACGTGACAGTTCGACCTCTAAAAACTCACTTCAGTTTGGATGTGGAAGTATAAAATTCTGCTGCGGAAGGAAGTGTCTGTCATCGCTTTCAGGATGTCAAACCATTTCTCGACTGACAGCAACGTCATTGCAACTTGAAACTGGTCAGTTCGAAAACAGTTTGACGGACACATTTTGCGAATCAGATGGCACCATGTAGAGTCTACGCACTGACGGAAGAGTGGACCGTTCTGGAAATCATTAGATTTACGCACAGGCTGCCAGATCTTTGGATGACCGCGTGCACTCACCGTGAGTGTACGACGCTCTATGTGACTTCATCCTCGGATTTGCAGTTGGACCCCGTTGTCTGCTTCGCAATGAACTCCCAGGTTGCGTCACCTCGAAGAAATAACAGCTGTTCTCAAACTGAATGCAGCACCTGTGCTAAACTGAGAGGAAACTATTTTTTGGTGAGAAATTGTTAGAAAACCAATAATTAAAGCCCGTCCATCTCAATGCACTCGGAGTCCGAGTCGGTGCAGAGGTTTTTCCTGCGCGCCGTTTCTGCAACAACCGGATTTTGTTTTTACTGCGCGGAAACATTTTCTGCGCTTCTTTCTGGCTTGAGAAAAGATAATTTCCAATTAAATCTTGTTGTGGTGAGGACGAAGCGTGGAAAATGTTGCCTAAAATACCTGGCCAGCTTTTGGCTGTGTCACAAGCAGAAATTGTGCCTATTTGGTTACGAAGAGCAACAGGTCAAAAATTACACTTTTTCAGCAAGGCTTTGGGTCACAGGGTCAACCGAGGGAAGAGTATCCCCTGGTTTCTGGGGGTGATTACACAAATTTTCAAAATAGTATCTCCTGGTTTCTGGGATGATTACACAAATTTTCAAGTCAATTTTGTAACACCCGTGACACCTCACAGCATGAACAAAGCAAAAACATTTTTGGCTGGAGACCAACTAGCACCGCAGGTTTTTAGGTGATTTGAACGGCAAAAGACCGCTTGGTCAAAATAGAAAATTTTTAGCAAGCGGTATTTTGCCATTCAAATCACCTGAAGGCATCTCATAACAAAATCTGGTGCACACTGTGGTGGTCAGGTTTTTGGCATAAATTCTGGGCTCAATGGTCAGTTTATTATATTTTAGGTCCTGATTAATGCCTGAGGTCTTGAAAGAACAAAATAGAACATTTTTGAATTTTCAGTGCAAAAAGTTCAAATTTCAAAATTTTGGATATAGGGTTCTGTTTTAGGCTGTATCTTAAAAGTGAGCAATATTTGATCAAAGGTGCCCATACATAATATTCATGATATTGGAGGGGCTTTCAGGTCAAATGGGTCTGGTGTTGTTACAATGAAAATTTTCAGTGGTTTTCAGGAGGCTGAAATTTAAAATTTGATTTTTAGTTTTTTTGTATCAAAATGTGTTGCCAGGCAAAACATGCAAATATATTTAATGAGGTTGAGAAAATATTGGTGGGTTATATTTGCAATTGGTTGCAAATAATGTGCATGGTTTCAATTTGTTTTTATTTTGCACATGTAAGCTAGGGTTGGGGGTCAAAAATCATATTTTAAAAATTTTACAAAAGTGTATGGTTTTCAATGTGACCTTTTTGCACTTGTTCGGAATGTTTTGTGACTCATGACTCAATTTTGAAACATTGTGCTTCATTTGCTACCAATTCCTAACCCAACCCACAGAAAGTTTCTCTACCTCACCAGGTAATTTTGTATGTTATGCCTGGCAACACATTTTGAACCTGGATGAAAAGAAAAGCAAGCGAAATCAGTTCAAATCAGCGGGAGGTCCGTGGGCCTATTTTTTGGTGCAGGTGGCCCAAAAAGTGAATCAAAGAGCGAGAAATTTCAAGCACGCACAATTTTTGATTGAAAGGGCTGGTGTGTGGAAGTGCCAGGAATCATTTTTTTTTTTTTGGAAGCATTCGTTGCATTACACTCAGGATGAATCTCCTCGCAACTTTCTCCTGGCCAAGGCGTCAAAAAACCTGCCTCAGCCCTTCAAAAGCAAACTTTCAAAGTGCTTGCTTACGAAATGGATCAGTTCAAGGAACAAAAACAAATTTTTGGGGCTCAAAGTGTTGGCTGCTTTTGGCATGAAACTGGCAAAATTGGCCTCAAAAATGGACTTTGATAATGGTTGACGACCCTTTGGTGAGCAAAGGTAGAAAAGGCCACATTAGGCTGTGCCAAAAGTACTGTGGACTTTGATATTGGTTGACGACCCTTTGGTGAGCAAAGGTAGAAAAGGCCACATTAGGCTGTGCCAAAAGTACTGTGCCTGCATGTGTAGGCACATTTAACGTAAAAGTTTTGAACATGCATGAAGGGTTCAAATGTTGTTGGAAGCCCAAAAGGGCAAAAAATGCTGCAGTAAAACACTGCGTATACAAGTCCCGCCCTCATTTAAGTTGCTCCCCCCCCCCCCCCGGTTTGACTGCTGCAAGTCTGGTGCAAACTTTTCTCAACATGTTTTTGTTTTGCAAGACCAAATTCAGGCTTTTTTCTGAAAAGTTGAAAAATCAAGGCAAAATGTGAGGACATGTACGCTTGATAAATTTGTGAACAAGTGTCAGTTTTGTACAAAATATTGGACATTGTTTCAGGCATTCACTTCATCAGATGCACCGCCAAAAAATGAAAGTTTGGTCACAGAAGGGTGAAGTCGCAACCCTCTGCATTTGAGCGCTTGTTTTCAAAATGAAAGGTTGGTTCACATTAATTTGTGGCACCAACTGCTTGGTGATCATGATTCCTCAGAAAAAGTTTCCCTCATTTCAACATGTCTCTGAGAAAGGTCGAGTGGCAGGCAACACACGGAGAGTTCGGGTGAAAACATGTGCTTTTGTGTTTTCATCCGACCTCTTCCAACAAACCGACGTAGACACAGACACAGTCGTAGACGCGCACGCAGGCACAGTTCGAAAACACACATGAATTTTTTTGAACAAAAAATTGTCTGGCTTTTATTGTGTGACTGGATGAAGGAATGGACTGGTACTTTGGCCTGAAAACTCAGAGCAAGATTGAAACTATAAATTTCCACTACAAATTTCAATTTGGGTCCCGCGTGGTGAGGCCAATCCCATACATGCGCACTCTAAATATTCCAACAAAGTTCTTGCCCTTGAGATCTTTTGCTGGTGATGCAATTCGCACTGGTCAAGCACACGCCCTGATCCTGTCACAAAGTAACCTCCAAGCACTCATGAATGCCCGCAGACCCATAGACACCCTTCAAGCCTGAGGACCAAATCTGGCACCTTCGGATTCCAATGCCTCGGATTCCCATCTCAGACCACATCCAGAACCTGCACTCTGACCGCAGGGTGTTCAACCTGCATCACGAATTCTCATCTCTCATTGCGAGCCACCGCGTCCTTCTCTCCTCATATTTTCGCAGTCAAGGACTCAACAAACAACGTTCCCAAAAACAACACAACCAGTCGTGCACGTACTGAGTGGAAGAGGCAGCCTGCAGTTGTGGATTGTTTTTTCTTCTTTCCCAATCCATTTCTGAGGCGAGCAACCCAAGTTGACGAAGCGTTGTACTGCGCATGCTCTGCGTCAGCAGGTGAGAAAATTGTGGGTATGACTCAGTTCTGCTGAGGTAAAAACGCACCTGAGTGCCATTGGACTCACTGGTTCGAAGGGTTGTGTCCATTTTGAAATTTCTTTGTTGGAGAGGATTCTCCATCTGATTGGCGAAGAGCCTTCTGCTCCTGAAAAGGTGGGGTTGTTTCTTTGACGAAGGTCGTGTTCCCTCTGCGATGAAATCTTTTCTCAGTGTCCGATTGTTTCCGATAAAATAATGGCGTTTCTCTTGCGAGGAGTGGACAGCTTCAAACCCAGCAGCGCCGTCGAAGCGCACAGCCTCGCACTTCGCTCACAGATGCGCTTTGCGTAGTTATCACGAGCTGAAACAGATACGTGGGACACGAGGAACACAATTTCTACAAAAATGAAAGACAGGACCAAATCATATGACAACCACTGCGATGTTTCTCTTTTGGGATGAGAATCAAGTGGCCGGATATTCCATCGTAGAATCTCATTTTGTCTATTGACCGCAGCGGCGGAAACCGACAAGCATCCGTCTGTACTGAAGTCATTCTCCACACAGGAACCGAGGAATCGGAGACACACATTGATTCAGCGCTTGCAGACTCAGCCATTCCGCTTAAGGAGAAGTCAAACAAACTGCAGCCCGTGTATCAAGGATCTAAATGTTTGTGTTCAGGAGGGAAGGCAGGATTTCCAGTGGTTCACATTTAGAGCGCATCCGGGAGTTCCGTCTGGTTCATATCGGGACTCTGACGCAGGACGTCTCAGCGTTAATTGCTGTTCCTCATTGAAGTCGGAAAAGAAACGCGACTTTTGACGCCTAATCTCAGGTTTGATCAAACTTTCATGATATATACGTGTGCGAAAGTGGAACAAAAACTGCAGCTTATCCAGAGTTAGAGCAGCAGGGGGTGGCAGTCTTTTCTGGCATTTTCTGGTGGAAAGCCCTGCTTTGATGAACTTGCAAAGAGAGTCAAAATTTTTGCGGCCCATTTCTGGGCAAATAATTCTTCCGGGGCCAGGAGAAGGCTTTAGCCACCTTGATCAGGTTGACAAATATCCTTTTGAACAGTTGAGTACCCTGCAAAAGATACAAACTACGGGCAGATCAAAACCAGTCAGCAACCTTGTTGTTTGGTGTGAAAGTGCAGAATAACGGAGGCAGAAACTTGAAGCAGCGCAAGGAGACTTTGTCATTGGTTGGAATACGCCCTCGTAAGTCGAATTGAGAAGCACTTTTTGCCTATGTGTGTTCTCTCCACGGGACTCTTGCTTCGTTGTTCGCAGAGGTAAGTGAATGAAGTGTGACCCCTTCTGGCGTCGGTCAATTGTCGCGCCGAGGCTCGAGGTGCACACAAAATCATATTTTTTTCACATCGTGCTGAAGGGACATCAGTAGTTATAATTTCGCAAGTTCTTTATGTGATTCCCGTTCAGTCTTGTGTCACTTTCATTCAGCGACAGGGTGAACGAAGAATTGAATTGCTCGGTTGGCTGTGTTTGTGATCAAAATCAACAGGATGGGCTTGACGATGCTGGCTGGAGTCAATTAGTGATGAACATGGTATAGAGATTAATGCTGTATGATAGTGAAAGTGCTCCCGCCCAGCTGGGGTGGATCCTCTCCAACGGAGGGCGAAGTTTTCAATCAGATGACCAGAAAAGCTGTTGCGCCTGCACAGCATTGTCGTTGTTTCTTTGGTGTGGTACGCGTTCGGCGCGTTCCTGAGAATCAAACCAACCTGAATCCGCCCCCGTTGGCCACTGGAAATTTGATGGATTTAACTCGGGCCTGCTCATTTGCGGATTGTCATCTCTGATTGTGAACAGTTGCTCATTCCATATTCAGCCATATTGCAACAAAGGCTGAACTGTCAAAACACAAACTTTTATGAAGAGCCGTCTCAGTGAACAGAAATGTCAATTGTACTTTCCCTTTTTGCTGAATTGTTTTGATCTTCGTTCTGTCTTTTGCAGTGAAATCAAAAGAACCAACTGCCTGTTGTGGAGTTATCTTCAAACAAAAAAGAACTGACTTGGCTTGGCGCTGTGGTGGTCGTCACTGAACACGACTTGCAGAAGGACCTTGTCCACAGACCCAGGCCTTGGTCAGAGGGATTTTGTTCAGCTGATTTGCGTGAAACATGATTCCTCAACAAACCATGCCCCAGGACACCGCCACAGGAAACATGTCCGGATTCAGCACAAATGAGAGTTCCACGAGCCACGAGGAGCACGTCCACAAACTGGCTGAGAGCTACACCCTGTACGTCGTGGCGGAGGGACTGAACCAGTACTGGCTGCCGCTCATCGTGGTGGTCGGGCTGTGCGGCAACACGCTGAGCCTCCTCGTCCTGCTGCTCTCCCACAACCGCACGTTCACGACGTGCCTCTACCTCGCCGCACTCGCCGTGTCCGACAACGTCCTGCTCGTGCTCGGAGGACACTTCTGGATCGCGACCGTCATCAGAGGTGAGTGCAGCAGCGTCTGCAGCCATGGGGAGCGGACTCCACACTCAGTCCAATTGGGATGAAGGGAGCTGATTTTGCCTGCAAATAGAGTCCATGGGTCGGCAAGGGAGAAATCAAACATGGTGATCAGCTCGCACATAGGCAGCACCAGGAGCAGTGAACAAACTATGGAATCCGTGGTGCTGTTCTGAGTCAGCTACAACACAATACTCTCAGAATTCGAGCACGATGGCTTCATATAAGTGTTTGATTCTTGTGCATGCAAGGCCATTGAGTACAGAAACGAGAAGGTCAGAATGCCCCTTTTGATGATTTCCCCAGAAAGGGCCGCGCTCTTTTATCTCAAGTCGCTCCGTATCGTGAGAGATCCACGGTCCCCTCGGTCCCGCGGGAGTGGTTCTCTTCGGGACCCACTGCCTGGAACTGGACAACAATTGACCTGAAATGCAATTCCAAGTTCACTGAACTCATGAGCCTTTTCTGCAATTCCAAGATTACAGTTTTGTGGTTGTCTGCCGGTTCTTCATCCAACAGAAAATGAAACAGTCTCGCTGGAGACAGTAAATGCACCAACCGAGCACAACAATCGCAAACAGGAAGTCTCACACCAATCTAAAAATTCAAAGATTGAAGCGGGGGCCTGGTTTATTGATGTTGTTTCCCCAAGGAAAAATACGCGTGGAGACAAAGGAACGCGTGGGTTCGCTGTGCAGGGCACAGGAACTTGGGTGCTGCTGCTCTGGAGAAGATGGATTGCGCGGGGACCGCAGGGTGAACATTTCAATCACAAGCCCTGACCTCTGTGTTCCGCGTACTATCGACTTGTTCCTTCAAACACTCTGCGCACATCGGTGCTCGTACTCGTAAAGTCGAAACTATGCGCTGAGCCAATTGCAACAGAAATTCCGTGTAAAGAACCCACGAGCACAGGCGCAGCCTCTTGGGTACAGGTTCTCTGGAACTTGACCCAGCGAACCACAATCTTGAGCTAAGGCCAGCCCGATTGGGAACTTGCAGAAAACTTTCACGCAGACGTTCTACTCATGGTTCCTGTGTGCGTGTAGCGCCGTCAGGCTTGCAGTACAGTGGTTTCCAGAAAGAACGAACAAAACAAAAACAATTTTGAACGCAGCTGGACTTTTCAAGGATGCGCACCTCGGCCTTCCCACGCTTCCAAAATGTCCGCACCGCACACCATCTACAGCAGCTGCGATAGGTTTCGTCCCCTCTTTGTTCCATTAGTTGCAGTTTCCTTGCTTCAAAGTAATCATCCGTCCACATGACAGCATATGTCGGAAGTGATTGTTGACATGCTGGTAGATTTTCACCATTCAGGTGAAAAATCTGATCTGGCCCAATGACCTTTTGCAACAGATTCGAAACTGAGATCAGTTGATTGGTATTGCAACAGCTGGTCGCATTTCAAGCGACAACGGAAAACCCAACAGCTCTAGCACTCTTGCACAGAAACAAAGGACTGAGAGAATTGTTTGGATTGTCTTCAAAATTTGTTCTCTGTTCCCAGCGGGACATAAGAGCAGCACATGTGCAAGTTCCTCTTTGTGACGCTGAGGTGCACCAAGATCTCACAGGGCAAAACATAGAGGTAATCTGTCCATTGAAGCTGGATACAGGGCCTCGCAGGCTGCACTTTGAAGGTCAATCCCGGACTTTCCGCGACGCAGCCCTGCGCAAGAAACGCACTGTGCTGAACGTCGGTCTGACGCACGCAGCTGCGCCTTTGTCTCCGTCACTTTTGCAGCACAAAGAATGAGTTGTGGCAATGCCGGGAGTCTTTTCCCTCTTTTGACCCAAGAACATGCTCATCTGTCGTGGAAAATTTTGCATTTCAAAATCCAAATTATGGCATAATTTGTTTCAGCAAATTGTGCCACGTCGACTTTAGATCTGGATTTCGGAGACAGGGCTGGACTCGTAATGTTCCTTTGTATGAAGCCAGGCGGTCAACTTACCTGGCTCCGAAATTTGATGAAGGTTTGCACGGGACCACCCACGACAAGCGCAATTCATTTTTGCCAAGTTGGTCCTCTGTGTTGAAGAAAAGCTCTCACACAAAGAGCCGGATCTTCGAGTCTCGGTGTCTGGAGGGCAATTGTTTTCATGACCAGTGCGGAAGAGGTGGAAATCACAGCAGTTCTCTTGCGCAATCGGAGCCTGACTTGGCATGCCTGAGGACCCAGAGGAATAGGATCGTGAACAACACTGGGTGGCTCTGGCTTTTTGTTCATGGGGAAGTGTTCGAGACTGAGGCACAAGAGAGAGAGAGAGAGAGAGAGAGAGAGAGAGAGAGAGAGAGAGAGAGAGAGATGTAACATGATTATTTGTATCAAGGTTGATTCGGGCTGAAATATATCTCTCTCACACAAGAAATAGCTGTAAAACGTCAG
>JAAUXT010012274.1_pt1 | contig 15477 bp, 17 predicted proteins | sample 7278171 | NCBI WGS metagenome assembly JAAUXT01 (sample SAMN14350112, study PRJNA611818) | marine sediment metagenome | isolation source: surface marine sediment (1.8m) | place: French Polynesia: Moorea | collected 2018-08 | reverse complement strand
GCTGATAATTATTAGTACATCCTCTTAATTATTGTTACCCTGCGTTTGACAAATAAAATTTTGTTTGTCCACACCGCTCTGAAACAAAGAGGTCACGGGCCACAAATCTGATGTGGTGTGCATGTACAAACATTCAAACACTCAAATGTTGCGCGAGGCCTCGACCAAAGTCGTCAGCAATGAGCCAGTGAAGCAGGAAGACTCTGACAAAAACTTTGATTGGAACGACCAAAACTATTGTGACAAAGTCTTGAGTGCAGGGAAACCCAAAAAGATTGAACAGTATGTTGTCCCCGGTGAGAACAAAGCTCACAAACAGCACTGTCATTCAGTTGCAGATGGCGGTGGTTGCACCAAAATGTGTTCTATACTTGAGCAAATCGACAAAAAAACAGGCCGAGCACAAACTCAAGAAAATCAAATTGAGCTTGAAATACAGGCGCAGCTAAGCACAAAGAGTTGACTTGGAATTGCATGTTGACGTTCAGTTCAGTTCCGTTGGGTCAATGTTTGTGGCATGAGTGGAGGATGTTGAGTCATATAAAATGTGCAAAAGTTCAAAAAGTTTGTGATTTGCGCGGAGAGAATAACGCACGCAAAACAATGGGCCACCGACAAGCAGAAACGACCGTCGTACTAGATTCACACTCCGCATGAGCAAGGCGAACACAGCCATTCACTGCGTACGCCTTGTTCACTCTGCTGCGCGATTTGGTTGAGTGAGCTGAGGGAGGACACCAGCGTTTTAGCTGCTGTGTGTTCGCGGCTGAGTGCACTCGCTCCGTGGCTGCTGCTCTCGTCGGATTTTCCTGGGATAGAACACTTGTTTCGGACTCGTTTGTGTTCGTCTCTACCGTGGCGCTGTGTGTTTCTGCTCGATAAGGACCATCCACAGGTGACTCACTGGTTCTTGCAGTGGATACTGTGCCTGGGCTTCGTGCCTTGGAACTAACCTTTGACTGCTGTGTCGCAGCGAGAGACCTGACTCGCTCACGGGCTTCCGGGCGTTCGCTTCAGTGAATTCACAGGCACACACACAACACTCACTTTGCGTTGCTGCCTTATGGAGGCACTCGTAGTGTTGGTTGACCTATTGTGCGTTGGCATTGTGCACGAAGAGCAAACAACAGATTTCTCGGCCAGATTACCGGAGTTGAGATCACATGTGGGGAGACAAGACCTTCAGTCGTGAGGATTCAAGCGTTCATGCGGATGTCCTCACTTTGATACAATAAGTTTCACTTGTGAGGCAAAACTGCAGAAAACAGAGCAGTGACATCTGGCGTTACAAGTACATCTTCAAATCACGAACTCCTTGTTGTGGGTGCTGGATAAACCCAGAATCTAAAGAACAGAAACCACAGCTGAAACTGCAACTGAACCAGCTGCAATGGCGTCTTCACATAGCAGAGTCATGGTGCTGAAGCTGACTAAAGCTGCCGAACTTGGTGATGCAGCAAGGGTGAAGGACCTTCTGGAAGCAGGAACTGATGCAAATAAGACAGGTGGAAATGTGTCACCTTTGCTGATAGCAGCTTGGAAGGGGAACACAGAGTGTGTGAAGCTGTTGCTCGAAGCAGGAGCTGATGTGAATCAGGCTTCTCGATGGGGAACGCCACTGTGGGGAGCAATGTCCACACGTAACGATCGTTATTTATTTCAGCTACTGGTCAAATCAGGAGCTGATGTGAACGCTTCAAACGACAGAGGAGAAACACCAATGAAGGAAGTGGCGAATGCGGCCGACACATTTCGTGTGAAATTGTGTTTGGGAGCAGGAGCTCGTGTCAATGTGCCCCTTCCCTTGCATTCCAAATTGAACGTTGCAACCACTGAAATAGCCGTACTTTTGTTTGCTGCTGGAGAACAGGATTTCATGCAGAGAGCTCAGCCTACACGATTTCTCCCTCCAGACTGGGGTGATGTGAATCTGAAGAACTTGTGCAGGAAAGCCATCAGGAAGCACCTGTTGACCCTAGATCCTCACACCAACCTCTTCATCCGGGTTCCTCAGCTCCAGATGACCAATAAGAGAGCAGGACTTCCTGAAAAACTGGTGTCTTACCTGCTGTACCAGCAGAGTGTGGAGGTGGACTGATCTGGTACTGTGGTGTTTCAGGACATTCTCAGCTGCTTTCGTCTGGGAACATTTTTCCCAGTGTAAAGAACTAAACCGTACGTCATATTTTGATTGTATGAGTCCGTCATTGGAAGTTCATCCTCTGCCCGAAGGCCTTGCAAAGAAACAGGGGATGAACAGCAGTAAACGTCAACTCTGACAAAACGTTGCAAAAGGAGACATAATATTTTCTTGTGTGTGATATTTTGTTCTTGTCATTGGGTTGAAAGTGTTCAGATTTTTGTGATGGTAGTATTTTGCGTTTGAATTGTGTTTTGACGTGTGTGCGTGTGTTTGTGCGTATGTTCTGTACTCACCCTCTCTGTATAAATTTGTCACAATTTCAAAAAAAGTCTGTACTTTTAGTCGAACTATTTTGTTGCTTCCTTGTCTCAAAGGAATTCTCCTTTCTTTGCAAATGAGCAGACAAATATCTAAAGAAATGACAGAAACATCAATGGACATCGTTTTTAGGTGATTTGAGGTGGGTTGCGCGATTTGGGCTCAAGCGAGCTGGTGCCATGCACACGATGTCCAAATCCTGAACACACTGCGTTGGCTCTGTCTGAGCATCACCCTGTGTCCGACTGAAGACAAGACCCACTCTCTTCAGATGTGTGTTGCAATTTCACTGGCAAGAGCTGAGTCAGAAGAGGGAACAAAAAGCCGTGGGGTGTCTGGTGGCGGAACAGTTCAAACTGAGTTGAAAGTTGCCTACAGGTTTTGCTTCAGGATTTGGCAGTGTGCACCAAACATTTCATTTGGCTGGCTCTTGCGTTTATGTTGCTGTGAAAATGTGTTACATCCATGCTTCAGTGAGTTCGAAGTCAGCACACATAGTGTTCAGCTGCTGTGTGCATTATGACTTCCCGCAATGGCTGCTGCTTGTTTGCTCCTGTACCCTCAGAGAGCGAGATAGGCGCCCGTTTGGTCTGCTGTGCCTTTGCGGATGAATTCATTCGCCAAGTTGCTGCTGGCTGCATAGCAACTTGGAAATGGTTCCGCACAATGCAGTTGACTTCACTGCTTGAGAGACTGGGCGTTCTTTCTCCGTGGTTCAAACAGTTGAATCGGGTCCCTTCCCACAACACCGAGCCTCCCTCTGATGTGACACACATACGCGTTGTGGTGCAATATCTCGCCATGGACAGCAAAGGAGAAAATGAGGCTTTTCCTTCTTTTGTCAGGTCTCGAATGGGACCTGCTCCGCTTGCTGCCTGAGACCTGACCGTGTGAATTTCACTGCGCCAGCAATGGACACTCTGTCGTCCTCAGCGTTTCACATCTCAGGTTGTCTTCGGTGTGTGTGTGTCGCTGCTGTGTCTCTGCTTCAGTGCACTCCAACACACACTCCAACTCACTTCGTTTTGGCTGCTGTGTGTTCGTGGGTGACTTCACTCGCTCAGTGGATGCTATTGGACTGGGTTCTACACATAGAATGATTGGCGAAAAAAAGGACTTCTCTGTTCCGGAAGCTTTTGGCCTTTGGACAGTGACCTCGTGTTCCAGGACCGCTGTGACTGCCACTGTCTATTCTGAGAGGCTTTTCTCTTGAGAGATCTCACAAACTGACGTAACACCAGGTACGCTGCATATATGTAGTTTCCCTTCATTTCGTGGTTTGTGTTGCTGCGTACCCAACACACAACACTACAGAGTCGTGGAGATCACAGGTGTGAACTGGAATGGATGGACCAAACTGTAACACGCAGATAAACTCTCTTGTGCCACCAATGAGGACGTGTTTCATACATTGAGGAAGCCAAGAAGGAATGACGCCAGCGGGTGTGAAATGGGAAATCTGCGGGTGTGTGACTCACACAAGACCAGGAACTTATCGAGTGGCAAGTTTAGCGTCCCCCTCTACGATCCGAACTGCTGAGAGAGAAATCGATTTCATACAACTTTGAGGGGGAAAACGTTTGAAGTGGCCTTTGAAAAGTGTGACTGATGTTAACCATACTATGCACACGAAGGAACATCCAATCGGGAGCTGATATGAACTACTGGATCAAAAAAAAGACATGGGCAACACAGCATCCAGAAAGGCAAAATTACTGCAAAGAGCAGTTTGTATTGGCGACACACAGCGTGTGAAACTGCTCTTGAAGGCAGGAGCTGATGTGAACCTCAGAGATTCTTCTGGACTTGCACCATTATTTTCAGCCACTTCAAGAGATGATGCACATTGTGTAAAGATCTTGCTGGAAGCTGGAGCTGATGTGAACAAAGTTGATAATTTTCACAGAACACCATTGTGTACAGCAGCAATCAAAGGTTACTCAGACTGTGCAAAGTTGTTGATAGAAGCAGGAGCAGATGTGAACAAGACTGATTATGTTGAAGACACACCATTGTTGTGGGCAGCATGTCTGGGTGATGCTCCTTCTATGAAGCAGCTGTTAGAGGCTGGAGCTGACATGACCAAAGGTGACAAATATGGGGATACACCCTTGATGTGGGCATCTTGTCAAGGCCATGTCGACTGTGTGCGACTGTGTGCGACTATTGCTTCAAGCAGGAGCTGATGTGAGTCAGGCAAATTATGAAGCGAGGTTGCCATTGACGCAGAGAACCCAGAGTGGAGGAGTTGACAGTGTGTTGGTGCTGCTGGAGGCAGGAGATGATGAAAGTGGGCACACACCACTGTGGGCAGCAGCCAACCAATGTCATGCAAAGTGTGTGAAGCTGCTGCTGGAGGCAGGAGCTGTTGTCAACCAAGCGAACTCTATTGGGCAAACACCACTGTGGGCAGCAGCATGCAGAGCTGATACCAGTTCCCTTGTGCTCCCAACCACCATTGAGGCCACATTGAAACTGCTATTTGCTGCAGGAGCCAACGTGAACATCTCAAGTGATAACGCACTCCCAGCACCCACCACACACAAAGGTTATTTGTGCAGCAAAACTGTCATTTTTGTCCCAGACGATGATGTTGAAGAGGTACAGGGGAGAGTGCGTCTCCTGCTGTTTGCTGCTGGGCACCAGAACACGGAAGGTCCAGGCCAGTTCTCCCCTCCAGACTGGGATGACCTGGATATGAAGAACCAGTGCAGAAAGGTCATCAGAAAGCACCTGCTAACTGTAGACACCTGGCAAAACCGCACCAATCTCTTCATCCGGGTTTCCCAATTGCAGGGAACCAATGAGAGAGCAGGGATTCCACTGCCGCTGGTGTCCTACCTTCTGTGTGGCCAGAATGTGGAAGTGGACTGGGATGATCTGGATAAATCTGAAGACAACCATACCGTGTGTGGAGCGACCAATTCGGACGAGTGATCCCAATGCACGTGATCGTGAGATAGTGGGTGGCACACACCATCACTAGTGGCGCCTGTGTCTTCTCTTCTATACGTGTGAAGTACATGGACTTTTGGCCACCGCAGAGAAACCACTGGCTGTATTCCCACAACAAAACACACTGTTCACACACTCTTGCCAGCAGCGCTTCACGTTTTCCGTCATGTCACGATCATCTGAGAATCTGGTGTCTCGCACCCACTGTGCGAGCAAAAACTACAGGTTGACATGGAGAAACTGGAACCGCACAGTGGGAACTTGGGGGATGAGCAGATAAAGGAGAGCATGTGCGGAATGATGTGCTGCCCACGCAGCGCTGAACTGGCATGGAAGAGACTGTGCATCCTGAACTCCACAGGGACTCGGCTTGGTATAACAGCAGACCCATGCCACATGCGTTTGCCTCGGTTTTCCGCAAAGCACCAAACATACCACTACAATACAATGATCACAATGTGTTCTGGCTCCAGTGTCCCAGAGCATGGTTTCTGGCTGGTCCTGCTACAGATCAAGAGACAAATGTCACTCACCTTGATTCATCCTTGTTGTGATGATGAGACAAGTGAAGGTCATTCTAACCCATTATGATTCAGCAAGGAGCGTGCGAGTCAGTTTGCTGAAGCTATCTCACAGAACAACAACAAAACAGCAAAACAACAAAATATCACCACCTGCTCCTTGAACCTGCACTTCACACAACTGAAGATTGTCGTTGTACACTTTGCATTTGCATTTGCATTTTGCCACAAATGTCTGAATCAAATGAATGTATTTTGTCCTGGAGTTTATTTTGATTACACACGCAATGGAAAACTATCTGAATGAGTTAAATTTTACTTTCCTTGGGGTCCTTGCGTTCTTGTCATTTGGTGTCTGGACATGCCCGCTAATAATATATTTTCCAACTTTTTCACCATGGTACTTTATTCCTCTTTCATGACCTGTCGTTTTTCGTTCTTTCTATGATTTTGAGTATTTTTGCCAAAAATGCCTGATTCACAATGTATTTCCTCAATGAGGTGTTTGCTTGAGGTTCAAGTTTTTGGTTTGTACGTAAACACTTGACCTGTACCTTCAACCAGTTCAGCTTCACAGGTCACCGAACTAGTAACACAGTTCATCTTGTCATCCAATGAGAAGGCTCCACAGGTCTCTTCCACAAAACACCAGACAGCACAGTCTGAGTGATCCTGGACTTTTCTCGATGAGATCACAAGACTGGCTGGAATACTGGTTCCTTGTTTCCTTTTGAAGAAAGGTGATTTGTGCAAGCTGTGTGAACCACATACACCTGTGTGAAATGTTTTCAGGGCAGTTACACAGAGGAAAAATATGTTGTGCTCAAGCTGCTATTCATAGCCAGCTATAAGCAATACAAAGAACAGTTTTACCTGTTCCTTGAACCTGCACTTCACATAGCTGAAGATAATTGTTGTATGTATCCTCAAATCTGATCCTCACATAGCTTCCAATTAAAATTTGTGGACAGGAATAAACTCTTGTCTCAGATGATGTGTACAGTACAGCATCAAAGGCACATTGCTGTGCAGCACTACCATCAGACTTCATGCTGACATCAACAAAGAACAAAGAATCGCTGCAGTCTACCAGCTGTACAAAAATGATGCTTTGCTGAACCATGCTCGACAGCAAATATTTCTTTTCATGTTTCCAAGAATAGAAGAACAATGCTCACCAAAGCGATGGTCTTTTCTTGTGGTGATGGCAACTTTTTCAATTTGGTAGACCCCATTCAGATCCACCTGCCACCAGGCTCCTTTATGAAGATTCGTAATTGCACACCTATCTCCACCAAACCTATTTGTACCAAAAAGACCATCTATCGCGAAGTGGGGATGAGCCCACTGGTCAATTGTAGAAATCTGAGAAGCAGTCCCACTCATGGCTATATTGGGTGACAAGATTTGTAAGCCTGAAAGAAATTCAATGGACTGAAGACAGGTAAAAGAATCTGACCTGTGTCACAAAGTAGCTGCAAAGCAGTCGTCATGTTTGACACTTTTATGCTATTTTGAGTTGAAAGAAACAAAACAAAGCAAAGAAAACTGAACCTTCTTTTGCCTGCGTGACCAAGTTCGATGCTGAACCACCCAAGCAACAGAACTTTAGACCATCAAGTGGTCAATTTTACTTTCCCCCTTTCAGCATGTTTTTCTTCTCTTTTGCAAAAGGTAATTTTCTGTACATCCGACAAAAGGAAAAAAGTGGGTTGCTTTCCCAGGCCTACCTTTCGCTGTAGCAAAACAGAAAGACAGCACCAATAGCTTGGGCGCAAACATTGTTGTCACTGACACAACTGATAATTGTTGGACCAACTACCAAATGACTGTCTGTTTGTTGATCAAATTATCCATTTAGAGAGTTGTTGTTGCCCAATGATACCTGTTTGTGGATGTGAAAAATCAGCACTGTGTTCTTCCTCACAAAATTTTTCTCCTGAAAAAGATCATGTGGCAATCAACCAATGAGTTGCAACTTTTCATGAATGTTTTCATTCACCCAACTTGCTCAACTGAAATTGCTTGAATTCCACAATTTCGGTACCTTCGAAGAAAGCACGTGTGCCGTCTTTTGTATCAACACATTTCTCTTTCAGAACAACCTCTCACCTGTGAAAGTAACCACGGCGCTCTTTGCTGAGCAACACAAACCTTCCCTTTGACACTGCAAATTGAAGTGTACAATTTTGACACTGCCTGCTGCAGGCAAAACACAGAAGTGGTGAATGACTATTGTTGTGCAGAGGGTGTTCCTTGAGGAGAATTGATCATATCATAGTACTGCAGGGGAAGTATAAGGATCATTTAACTTTCTTGGTGCCACTCAAATGCAGCATTGGTGCGTGCTCCTCAGTGAAACGTATCCACAATGATTTTTTTCAGTCAGTGCAGTTTGTTTACAAAAGGACCTTGGGTGTGTGGGAGTGTTTGGCTGCAGGTCTCACTGGGGAATTCAATGTATTTTCCATCTTTTCTTTGTTTGGTGTTTTTCATTTTTGTCTGCTTTCTCCATCAGCAATGTTCAAGTGCAAGTTACCCATGTGAATTCAAAATAGCCATCATAGGTGTAAAACTGCATCTTACAGATTCCTGCTGCACCAATTTGCACCCAATCTGGAAACTCAGCATTCAAGTTTTTGGTGTATTCCAAGCTGGGTTGTCAGGTGGAAATGTAATTGCCACTGTAGTTTAGCTCTTCCATATGGATGAGTCCACTGTTACCCATGTCTACCAGGACAAAACACAGAAATTGAAATGCAGCAGAGATGGGTCTCCAATGAAACACCATGTCCAACTGGAACGTACGAAACTAACACAAATGTGTCTCGTCTGTGGGCCAAGCCAATAAGAGTTCAATCCCCATATGGTTTGCAAAAATACATACACTTGTTAATTGGTTCAAATAACACGGAGGCAACTCCACAGGAAAGAACACTGTTACCAATAACCAGGTCTTCGCGCCTGGGCGTGTCCCATTGCGTGAGAGGCCAGCCGCCAGTGAAGTCTGAGACTTCACCCCTGAGTGGAAGATTTGGGGAAATTGGGCGTATTCAGCCATTTTGGCCAATTCGACACTGGAGACGCATCACGTAAATGGAACAGACGGAATGAGACATGAGTCTTAAGTTTTACTGGGAACCACGAGACAAACCCACAGGCTTCAGCAGAGTGACATGCCCAAGCGGGTTTCATCTAGACGTGCAAGATGAACTTCAAGTCGACTTCACGTCAATGTCAGGAGCAGTAATTCACTGGCCACAAGTATTGATTTCAGTTTATTCCTGCAACTTACACTTTAGGGCTCAAGCAAATAAACCTGACCTGCACTAGCAACAAGGTCAGTTTCACATCCAACTGAACCCAGAATGCAGTTCATTTCATCATCCAATGAAAAAGCTCCACAGGTCTGTTCTTCAAAGCACAAGATGCTGCACCTCAATTTTGCCGCACTTTTCTTGACATGATCACATGATGGTCAGCAATACTGGCTCCACCTACCATTTTAAACAACTTTGTGTCACGCAATTTTTCAACCAGAACACTTGTGAATAGAAAGGTTGCTATGCGTGTGCATGTTGCAAATAGGAAACCCGTGTTTTGGTGCAATCAAGTGAAACAAATTTCGGTGTGAAACTTTGCTGGTATTGATCGTCTTACTGTCAAGACCTCTGTCACAAATTTGGTTTTTGTAGTTCTTCAGCTCAGTTACTGAACGAGAAAAATAGCCAATCTAACAGATCTCAACCCATTTCCAAACAATTTGAAGATTTTGAGTCCCCTTGTTGTTCGTATGTTTGCAACTGGTCTGTCCCAAGTACAGAACTGTTTCTTTCCTGTGACGGCCGATGATTGTGCATCAACAGTTAAAAAATTTTGTTGCCTATTTGGGTGTGGAATTTGCCAACTCCCCAGCCATCCACTGGATAGATATTTGCACCTGATATGAGTGGGCAGCAAACCAAGAGAACCCCATCCAAGGGCAACAAAAGGGAGATAAGAGTGTCGAGTTTGGATACAGGATGAATGAGTCATTTACACAGAATCAATTTCTGAAGAGGAATACTACCAAAGCTGATCTACCAAATCATTTATCACATGCACTCACTAACTTCAAAGCAAAAAGCACTTTTCATCAATGGCCATTTATCATTCAAAATCCACACGTCAAAATCAGAATGACAAAATATGTTTCTGCTGTCTCCTTGTATAGTGTGTTCAGGGAAGTTTTCTGGATTTTTGAATTTGCAAACTGAGACGCAGAAATGCGGCGGCCATTTAGACTCCACAGGAATTGAAATGCAGCAGACACCAGTCTCCAATGGAACACAGGACCCAATTGGGACCCACGAAACAAACACAAATGTACAAGTGATCTCATCTCATTCCCATTTGGTTTGAACTTATTTTTCAATCCAATCATTTCGGAGGCAACTCCACAGGAAAGAGCCTCTGTTGCCAACAACCAGGTTTTCAATGGGTGTGTTCCATTCCGTGTGCGACCAGCTGCCTGCCGGCGAAGTCGTGCGACTGTGCCCCTGTGTGAAACTTGGGCGACGTGGGTGACGTTGGCGTTTCAGCCATTTTGGCCAAGTCGGCACCAACGTCAAAATTTACCCTGACGGCCATTTGGTGGGTGTCAAAAAATTGTCCAGACCATTCTTCGATGTTGTCAAACAAAGTTACTGTCGACAACAGAAAAAGCTGTCGCCGTCACCAATGTGAAAACCCCTCAAATGAGAATGAGATATACAACGTCTAAGTTTGACTGCAACCACGAGACAAACCCAAAAGCTTTCTGATTGGAACTGGTCTTGTCCCTGTTGACCAACAGATGCATGAGAAGATGCAGAGTGATGCGCAAGGGTTCTGTAGAGAATTGAGTACATTCATCTGTTGCACCCCAATACTCCACAAGAAAAACATCTTTGATTCATCGCATTAATCTTGACTTGAGCGAAGTGGTAACAAAAATGGATGAGTTTGATTCACAAGGGTTGGCTCACCGAGTGAGCAGGAATGGTTGACCAGCAAATTTCGTAAGGGACACAGGCTGCTGCTCGTGTAAAAGAAACGTGTTTTATTTTTGCCATGCTTGCTGTACACTTCAAGAAAACATGCGTGCTGGCAAACCAAACTTTGTTGTGCTTGACTACAATTTCAATCACTTCAATGTCAGGAACAACAACAACTGACCAATGGCCATGCAGATGTTTTCAAAAATGTTTTATCACAGGCACAAAACAATCTTGGTGTGGGTTTCTTTGTGCAACAAACACTTCATGGATCATACAGGAACACTTGACCTGCACCTTCAGCAAGATCATCTTCACATCCAACTGAACCAAGAACACAGTTCATTTCATCATCCAATGAAAAAGCTCCACAGGTCTGTTCTTCAAAACACAAGATGCTGCACCTCAATTTTGTCCGCACTTTTCTTGACCTGATCACGTGATTTGCAGCAATACTGGCTCCACCTACCATTTTAAACAACTTCATTTCATGCCAATCTTGAGATTGATCACCTGTGAAAAGAAAAGTATGCATGTGCATGCTGCGATCGGGAAACCCAACTGCTGGGGTTTCTGAAGAGAGAAAGTCAAACAGGTGAAAGCTGAAAGTGTTGCAGTCAAGACCTGTCACAAACATGGCTTGTTGTAGCTCTCAACATTTGACCAAATGTTCTACCTCTTCCCTTGACTTGTACTTCACATAACTGGAGAAAACTGTTGTATGTGTCATCAAATCTTATCCTCACATATCTCCCTCTTGTGCCCGGTGGACAACAATAGACTCTGGTCTCAGAAGAATTGTAGGGTGTGCTATCATTTGCACACAACTGTGCAGAACTTCCATCAGAATTATCACTGACATCAATGAAGAATCTCTGCAGTCTGTGTGCTGAAATGCAATATTTGTGACTTTATTTTAAAAGCTTCGTTGTCAATTTTTCCACGATCTTTATTTGCAAACCACCTCACAGTGGATCACAAAGCTTTCAGTTTCCAAACATGCTTCCTTTCCAAACATGGGTTTGACCAAATGTTTGTAAAGTGACACTATCACTTACCTTGCCTCTCCCTTGTGGTGATGGCAATTTTTCCAATTGCATAAGACAGCTGAAGGTCCACCTGCCACCAGGCTCCTGCACTTGAATTTGTTATGGCACATCTGGCACCCCCATGAACATATGTCTCAAAACCACCATCAATGGCATACTCCGCATCATCTGATCGACCACCATTCACAAAAGTTGAAATTTGAGTGGCTGTGCCATTCAGAGCCAAGTTTGGTGTCAAAAGTGCCAAGCCTGAAATATTGACAGTGTTTGAACTGAGCAGTGCCCAAAGAATTTTGCACATCTGTGCCAGAAGGAGAATAAACTGTGTTTTGCGCAAACGAAATGAAGGGCTGCAATCTAGACCTACCTGTGGCTGTTGTGAGACAGAAGGTAAGAACGATCCACGTACAAACAATCTTCTTCATCTCAGGATGAAATGTCATATGTCAAAAGTAATTGCTGGTTCTCACTGAACAAGTTCTTTGTTGACAATGGTGGTCAGTTGACTGATGACAACAGGTGAGAAATAACGCTGTTCCTCAGGTACTAGAACAAAAGAAAACAAAAGAGAGCAAATCCCTGCGATCTCAAAATTGCTCAAAAAAATTGAAGATATTGACTTGTTGCTTGTTGCTGGTTGACTGATTTGATCGCAACTGTTTCTCCCAATAGCTTAACTGTTCCTTTCCTGTGACATCACAGTGACCGAAGATTGTGCATTAAGTTCCAACGCAAGATGTGACCTGGGTCTCACCTTTCAAATTCAAATCCAGCAAATGTCACTGAATATGTGATCCCAGCAGATTGCACAAACATGTTTTGTCATTCTGCTGTTGATGTGTGAAATGTGAATAATATATAACTACAAATGGAAAGTGCTTTTGTCCCTGCAGTTTGTCAGTACATCCAATAAATAATTTGGTGGTTCAGGTCAGGTAGCATTCCTGTTCACAAATTGATTCTGTGTTTTTGACTCATTGATCGTGCATCCAAACTTGACACTCTTATCTCCCCTTTGTTGCCCTTGGATGGGGTTTTCTTGGTTTGCTGCCCACTCATATCAGGTGCAACTATCCATCCGGCTGGGGAGTTGGCAAATTCCACACCCAAATGGGCAACAAAAAATGGCACAAATATTTGGAAGTTGCACATGTGTTGCGTCGCCACCGTTTTACAGCAAATTCTCCAGTCATCGCAATTGGTCCTGAGGACGACGATACAGATTACCCACGATTACGGTTTCGTAGATTGGGTTGAATCTATCAGGTTCTACCACTGTGCGATCACAAAACCGGTCGTATGTGCTTGCATCGTGGTAGAAATGGGTTCTCACCTTGAAAGGGTTCCTGTTCAATCACACAACTCATTTCTCGACCAAAGGTCTCGAAAAGTCATTGTGTGATTTCACTGGAACCATTTTGTGAGAACCCTGTCTTCTTCTGCAAGATTCAAAACCAGTTGTCTGTTCTTCTACTGTGTCCACAGAACAAACAATTTTCCTTACATCTTCCAAGAGGTTCCATTGAGTGAAATTGAAAGCTGTGCATTTGCTGCGTTCATTCTAGGCTGAGTATGAAAGTTGGTATCATCATCACGCCAAAGAAATGAATTTAAATGTGGCAGTGTTTTTCACTTGTATTTTGGTGCAACTATAGATTTCTTCACACTTGCAAGCACAATACAGAGCAAAGTGTGGTGTAGATTTCGCAAGCATGAAATTCAGAAAATGTTTTGTTTATTTTGTGCAACAAACGACGCATTCAGTGTTCATTCCCTTTTGTTCAATCTTTATTTGTTCCCTCTTTCAAGTGGGAAAAGTTTCTGGTTCAACTACATTTGTGTTTCTTGCCAAGAACGAAAAAAGTATCCTCTTTTACTCAGTGCTTTTTGTTATAAAATGTCACAAAATATTATTATTTTCACCTGAACAATCTGACCTGCATAAATATTTGGTATTTGTTCAAGAAAACCAAAATGTGCTGTGCTGCTGTTTCACTCTGATTTTGCTCTGTTGTTGAATGGGGTTCGTTGTTATTCCTCTTGTATCGAAACAAATGCATTTCTAAACAAATAACAAGAGTCAGCTCTTCCCCAAAGATCATCGGCTTTGGGATTGATGCAATTTTTTTCAATCCACGTTTCCAGGGTCGTCTCTTTTTGGGAAACGTAATGTTTGTGTTGAAACGTCCTTTGAATCCACTGCTCTGCGAGATAAGCTGGACTGCGCACACTTGTTCTGTTTTCAGGGATCAACAAAGTTGTTTGTCTAAATATGAGATAACCTCAAGTACACAAAACACAGTACTACACATAAGACACCCATTCTAAAACTGACCAAAGAGGCCCACATACAATCAACCCTACACCCAAATACAAACACAACTTTTGTTCAAAGCTTGTCCATTATTTGATCCACTGCTTCGTTGAAATTTGGACATGTCTACTTGTCTTGAGCTCTGTCTTGTCTCGCTGCCTGTGTCTGTTCGCTCCACATGATCTTTCTTCTGTCAATCTGAAGAAATGACAGAGGAACAAACATTGACAGACATCAGACTTTTCGCTCCCCACTGCTTTCCCTCCCTGCCTATATCTCTTTCCTCTTGAATGTTTTGCTACTTGGGGCCAAAACACAACACAACAACATATTCGCACTGTTCTGATCCACTCTGCTTTGTATTTTGCTTTGTTGTCCACTTGCAGATGTGTTTAAAATGCAAGACACGCCACAGGTTCAGCTGAATTTTGTGACGGCAAAGGTCCTGTCAATCAATGCATCTCTGTGTGGGAATGTAAAATTGTTTGATGATCATCACCAAGAACAGAGAACAACTACTTTGCAACATTTGTGGTAATAGAAGCATTTCACCAATTTTATTCTTTGAGTGTGACGTCAGATGAGAGGAAACATTGACTTTATCTTCAAAAGGAGTTCTTGGTGGTGTACGGTTTTCATGGTTCAAAAAAGAAAACATGACCAGTGCCAGTGACAAGTTCAGCTTCACACTCCACTGAACCCAGAACACAATTCATGTCATCGTCCAATGAGAAAGCTCCACATATCTGTTGCTGAATGCATAGGAGGGCACACTGCGAATTGTTGTGAACTTTCCCAGTTGAGATTACCTTGGTGGGAGGTATACCAACTCCAGATTTCTTCTTGAATACTTTTCGTTCATACAGACCATGAAGGTTACACACAGCTGAATGGGAAAAATTATTCATGAACACTATGCTCTAACTGAAACTTAGGGGAAATGGGATTTGAATATCTTTCTGTTCAAAAGCAACACAGTTGGGAGGATTGTGCAAAAATTGCCATTCATGACATCAAGTTTCTGACCAGTTCAGCATCAACAGAATACCTAATAGCTCACAGATGAGGGTCGCTATTGTGTATTACTTTGAATATCTGGGTCATGTGCTGAGCAAGTAGTGACCCTCATCTGTGAGCTATGTTGGATAACTCCCTCACACTT
>JAAUXT010139449.1_pt1 | contig 15482 bp, 20 predicted proteins | sample 7278171 | NCBI WGS metagenome assembly JAAUXT01 (sample SAMN14350112, study PRJNA611818) | marine sediment metagenome | isolation source: surface marine sediment (1.8m) | place: French Polynesia: Moorea | collected 2018-08 | reverse complement strand
GAACACTCCGAATTAACTTCAGGCTTTAATTAGCAAAATGTTTTTGCTGGAAGGGAATTCAATCATGAATTGCTAATTATTTACAAAAAATCCCGGGTTAACACCCCCCCCCCCCGCCCTCTCACGCAAGAAGAACAGACAAGTATTTTCTCGGACGTTGCCTTCGTTGCAAAAAGTCAAGTTTGTCCAACGTCTACGGGGTCGTTGTGAAGAAGCCCGAAGGAGGTGCTGCCACCACGCGTACCGGTCACGAACAACAATTCGGCAAAATTTGCGGCCAAGCGTAAGGTCTTGGTTTTCGCCAAACGCGCAAACGCATTTGGTTGAGAAGGTTTCTCAAAATCAGGAACAAACTTTATTCCGTCACAATAAGAAAACAATAGCAAACGGTGGAAAAACAACAGACGACAGTCAGATACAAGAGACACACACACGCACACACATGCACACAAGTGCCACACACACGCAAACTTTTTCACACGAACTGCTGCTGTGTTTCTGGCAAGTGTTCTGAAAGACTTAGGTTGTGACCAGTATTCGCACTGACCATGAAACGTCCCTTTTCACTTCCTTGTGAGTATCATGAAATCTTGTCGACGGGGATGAGTTCTGGGGAGCCGTAGTAGATGGAGCGCGCCATCGCTCCGAACGTGTTGTTCATCGTCTTGAGGTTCTCGGGGTCCACATCCTCCCCGATGTAGTACGGAGACATGTCCTTCCACAGACGGTAGTACACGTGGATCGCGTAGTTCTGCTTCCAGTCAAACGTCTCCGGACCCCAGAGCTGCCGAGAGAAGACAGAGGTGAGTGCAGGAGCGGGTCCAGGAATCGTGAAGACCCTCCAACCAGGAACAACAAGAAACAACTGGCAGAAAGAACGAGCAAAAAGAACAAGGTCTTTGTAATTTCTGGATGTTCAGATCCCTTTGTATCCACCTTGTGAATGAACCGGGTATTTTTCCAGGTGCACGCAGAGAGGTCAGAGAGGTTGCGTCTTCCAACAACTCAATTGAGTTCTTGGGTCTTTGAGTGGGAGACCCCTGACTCCAACTTTCTGCTCAGCACGCAGCTCAAGTTTGGTCTCCCACTATTTGCAGCATCAGAAAATGGAAGAAATAGAGACGAAGCATTTGACAAAAAGAAATTCTGACCTTGTCCAGCTCTTTGAAGTTGGGTCGACTGAGCCTCGTCCGCTCTATGTGGCAGAGATGGGGAAACCTATTCGCCAAGTTGAACGGCACCTGAAACAGGAACAGGGGATGTGGAGGCCTCATTTGAACAAGTCTTTTCCTTTCGAATTTCAAGAGAATTTCCCTTTTGCAGTTCATACAGTTTTGTTTTGAAAGGGCTTTTTGTCTTCGAAACGAGACAAAACTCCTTGATACATTTGTGAGCTTGAGCACCTGTCCTGAGTTGTAGGCCCACTCCTCCATCCTGTAGTCGTCCAGGTACGAGTTGAGCCACAGGTCTAGGAACTGCGACTGCTTCTTGCAGATGATGATGCAGCCGCACGCCTTCGTCTCCTGCTCTTGAGCTGAAAGGAGACGGAAATGCAGGTGCGGACACAGAGATAGGGGTCTCTCTCTGGAAATCTCTGTCTGGGAAACTCAAGTCAAGGGCAGAAGGCCTTTTCTCGTCACAGAATGCACGTGGCTGTTTACGGATTGGGAATTTCCCCTGGACCAAATCATGCATCATTCCTGCCTTGAACAAACCACGACCAGTTACTTGACCAAGGTCAGTGGGATTACAGCAGAATGAATGGACATGCGCGTTCTTCTCCACACTGGGTCCTCTCCAGCAACGCTCGATCCAACCAACCCAGTCTTGTTTTTATGACCCCAAAACTTTTCGCGACTTTCCTCTAAAATTGTTGGTGGAATGAAACACCCCTTGCCCCACACACGTACCAATGACACAGGGGTACCTCCGCAGGTCATCGAACGGCCGCAGCACCAGACTGTCAAAATCGAGGTAGATTCCTCCCATCTCGTGCAGCACCTGGGGAAACCGCAGAACACGCCGGGGCTTCACCATTCGAAGTCAACAAATAGCCTATTGCCTTCAGCAGGCTCTGTAATCTGGATCTGGACCCTGGATCTGTTGCACATAAGGTTCAGGCGTGGCCTCCCCCCCCCCGACCCAGCACCTGTGCAAGGCTGGGACCTGACCCTCCACCACCCCAACTCTGGATCTGCATGAGGCTCTGATCCTGGATCTGTGAAGGGCTCTGACTTGGCCATCTCCCTCCAGGGTCTTCACAAGGCTCTGGCTCTCCCACACTCCGACCCTGCATCGGTGTTGGCTCGGACCTGGCCCTCCCCCACTCTGACCCTCTCCCACCCTCCCCCCCTGACCCGGCGCACGCAGCGGACTGACCTTGACCCTGTCCACGTTGGAGTGGGACGTGTAGAACATGGGCGTCTTGACCGTCTCCCCGAACAGCTGCGTCGGCGGCTTCCGGTAGTTGACGCGCAGACTCGGGATGAGCTTGGTCTGCTCCCAGTAGAGCCCGACCGGCTCCATGTCCGTGTGGAAGTAGATCGCGTCCGGCTTCAGAATCTGCAACACGCAGGCAAGCATTCAAAAGAATGCAAGAATTTCGCCCCGAATTGTGTGTGTGTGTGTGTGTGTGTGTGTGTGTGTTCGATTCAAATTTGGCAGCACTGTTCTACGCGCGTGTGTGTGCTTGTTTGAATGGTGCGATGCGATTTGACTTGGCCTCTGTTGTCTGCTGCAAGTGCCTTCTGTGCGATGCGCAAGCAGGTGAATGTGTGAGTGAGTGAGTGTGCGTGTGTGTGTGTGTGTGCGTTGACTGTACCTTGTGCGCGCTGAGCACGCTGAGCATGTGGTGGAAGAGGAACGGTTTGCGCTGCGTGTTGTACCAGATGTAGTGCACGATGTTGGGGATCGGGAACTCCTCGTCCGAGTCGAGCGCAGCGCCACCCTGCGGCAGCGGCAGCGGCGGCCCCGGGCCGAAGTCTGCCGAGTGCCTGCAGCCACGAGACAATCAACCGTGCGTGAAAGACTGACAATGTTTCTGAATCAATCTGCCTGCAACCACAACGAGACAACCAGCCGTGCGTGTAAGAATGATAAAGTTTCTGAAACAATTTTCGTGGACAACCAGAGCTCTTATGCTTTGACGCATGTTTTGGTCAGACGAGGACGTCAAAGACGCTCCTTGGTGTCGGGTACCTGCGCCACTCTGCAGCTGCGTGTGAAGCACTGCTCACGACGCAGACTGTTGCGTAAACGATGGGTCCGACCCTACCTGCTGTAGTCTGCAGACGCCTGAGCGCCCGACTCGGCGGAGGAGGAGACGGAGGAGAGGAGGACGTGCGCGACCCCGAACAGCAGCGCTCCGACGTTCAGGATCAGCAGCATCCGCAGGTACGGGAGGCTCTGCAGAGGCAACAACACACAGGTTAGTTGGAGGGGAGGGAGGTAACAATACCCAGGGTCAGTAGGTGTGGGAGGCAACAACACACAGGGTTAGTCAGTCCAGGAGGCAACAACACACAGGGTTAGTAGGTAGATCTACGGGAGGCTCTGTCAGACAGCAACAAAACTGAGCATGAATCTCACAATCCATGGCAGCGAGAACCCAAAAGGGCTGAGCCCGCGTTCCAGAAGAAACTGTGAAACAGCTGAAACCGTGTGAGTACCACTGAGGATGAAGTCCTTGTACGCATTTTCACACTGGAGGGTGGTTGACTTCACAAAACTAAAACTCAGGCGGCTTCCGGGTTTTGTAAATCGCGGTGACATTTTCTGGGGACAGAGGGCCACGCAGACCCACCAGAAGGACCAAGCAATTTTCCGAAGCGAAAGGATTTTGTGTGGAGATTATATACTAAAGTGTGAACTCACCCTGGCGTTCATCTTGTCCTTCTCCCAGGTTTCATCTGAAAAACAATCGTGCATTTTGTGACCGGATGACGCGTTGCACAAGAATCACGAGTCTGTAGTCAATCCTCAGTATTCCAGTTCCGATCAGCTATGACTCCACATGTGACCGTCTGAATGACACTGTTCACTTGGTTTACGACGCATCACTCCTCTCTCCGCACTCCGATCCTCAGCGAGTGAAACCTCTGTTTACTGGGAACCACTTCGCGGGCCGCATGTTTTATTATCTCAAGACAAATGGAGCATTCTCTCTGCCAAAAGGAGATCCCGAGGTCGGGCCCCCGTACTACACGTCTCCAAACATTTGCGGCTGCGCTGCCACACAGGAGGCGATTGTCCCGAGCGGCGGCGGCGCGGCCCCCGGGGCGGTGCGGGGCTGAGCGGCCGGGCCGCGAGCACCGCGCGACGCTCGGGCTAATTGGATTCCCCCGTATCCCACGCTGTGTGACGACGTCAGCCGGGCTCACGGTCACTTTTCCGTTCCGCTGAAGCACAATTCCCACGCACAACAGAAATCCACAGCCAGAAATGTTTCTCGACTGAACATCACACAAAAGCCACACGGAATCACTTGGCTGAACACCTGCAGTGTGCTGCGTAGGTACCTGCATGGCATACGTGACATGCCTGTTGATGGGTTTACCCACCTGAACTACTCGTACAGTGCAGAACTGAGCTGATGCAGGTGGAGCGCGAAACAATGGAGCGATGGTTCCTCCGGCTGATCCAGGGGGAGTAGCTCATGTGGAACATACCAGGAGACGAGGCTTTACTCGGTCACGAGAAAGTAATGCCCCCCCCCAAGATCCGCCCCCGCTTGGGTCTCTCTGTTGCAGTCCTGTATCCGCTGGAGGCTTTGAACTCTCCAACACAAACTTTGTTCAGGCAATACTGGGGACGAGCTCAACATGATCAGGTTGGTTTCCAGGGGCACCTGCAGATGAAGAGGGCCACTGTCCCACCGTGAAACAATACGAGGTACGTATACAAAGTCGGGTCCGTCATGTTTGGAACAAAACAAAACAAATCGATGACTCAGTGCTGGTCACCTTTGATATCGACACCAATTCGGCAAACATGACAGACCCAACTTTGTATACGAGGATGAAACCCTTTCTGCCTGCTGTCATGATCGACTCTGAGCGGGGGTATTTAACCTCTTTTACTTGTTGCACTGAAGACACACAAAGGACGCATTGTCCGACAGAACAATGGTTCCAAATCAAAACAAAATAAGTTCTGTCAACAGTCTGGGCACTGTGAAGACATGCCTGATGGTGTCAACGTCCTTCAAAGTAGTTCCCTTGCTCCTCCAAGCACCGCCTCCATCTCCTTGGCCATGACACCAGCATGCAGTGATGGAATTCCATTGCTGTGATCTGTGATATCTCATCCTCCACAGCATCTTTCAGAGCAGCCAGTGAAGGAAACCGGATGCCACAGATGTTCTTCTTGACTCTGCTGTACAACCAAAAATCATTCGGCGCTAGATCTGGAGAATAAGCTGGGTGGGGCAGTCTTGTCCAGCCCAGCTGCTGAATGAGGGCTACAGTTAGGGTCGCATTGTGGGCCGGGGCATTGTCAAGGTGCAGAAATCTGCGTCCTCTGACTGCACAGTGGGGTCTCCTCTGGCAGTAAGCAGCATCGAAATGGCGCAGCACTGCCCTGAAGAACTGCTGATTGACAGTCTGGGGCCTCTGGACGAACTCAAAATAGACAAGACCCCGACTGTCAAAGAATGCGAGGACCATGACCTTGGCTGTGGCAATGGTCCTCCGGGGCATCTGTGGGCATGGCTCTCCTGGTCTGAGCCACTCCATGCAGTGTACCCTTTTGTCTGGATCCCAAACATACACCCAGGACTCGTCCATGGTGACAACATTGCGGAACACCCTTGGGTTCTGATGGTGAAGTCTGGTGAAGAAATTGCAAATGTCTTGTCTTCTCCTCTTGTGTTGGTCTGTCAAAACTGCTAGCACAAAGGTGGAACATCTTTTCTTCAACCTCAAATCTTTGCGCAATATCCTCTGGATCGTGGTTGTGGCAAGTCCTGTTCTGACACCCAATTCCTTGATGGTAATCCTGCGGTCTTGCGCAACAAGATCCTCCACCCTCCTGATGTTGCGAGGACTGCGGCCAGTCTTGCCCTTGGGTGTTCTCTTCTTGTCAACAATGGTGTTCCTTCCAGCCTGGAACTCCCTAATCCAAGTCCGGATGCTGCTGTCGGACAAAGTCTGAGGGTACACAGTTTGCAGGGCAGCCTTGATTTCATCAAAAGTCCACCCCATCTTGATGCAAAAATGGATGTTAATCCGCTGTTGGAGCTGCCATGAAAGCTCTGTGACACGTTTCATTTTCGTGGCTGACAGAAATGCACATAGAAATGCTTCCAAATGAGTGTCTGCTTTAGCAAAGTTTACCACAGTTCTGTCTGACCTCGGCAGAACTACTCTGAAATCGATCGAGTTAACCCGCAACTGAGTGCAGCACACTGGTCAGTCTCAAACATGACAGCAGGCAGAAAGGGTTTCATCCTCGTACTTACCTCGTACATATCAAACCGCGACACCGCTCGTAAAATGGGACTGGATCTCCAGTCTCAAAATTTTGCGATTGGAGAGGGGCGGGTCTGACCCCAAAATTCTATGACAGACCTGGCAGACATTGATCAGTTTCAATTTCTGACTTGTCCCAGAACCCTGCACACACATTTGGTTCAGAACAACGCCAAGGCTGTCGTGCGCTTGAAAAGCTCTGCTGCATCATGCGGCATTCTGTCACGACTGGGCCCAATTCCAGGGAGTCGGTGCCCCATGACCCTGCTTCTGTGCGCTGTCCGCTTTGTGTGGGTGACGCCTGCATCGCGATCAACCCGCAACACGGCATCAACAAAGCGAAGACCCACGACCGTGGCGGCGTCGGTGGTGGCGGCGTAGGGGGCCGAAGTGGGGCTCGGGGCTCGGGGGTGGGGGCCGGGCCGGCGGCGCTGACGGCAACAGTGAAGCCAAGTCGCGACCAGGTGGGATCGGGGGCGACGGGGACTGCGGCTAGACAACAGACCGCCAGACGGACAGGGGAATCTGCGCGCAGTGGTGCAGCACGTGAAACAAGACACGCCAGACAAACAAACAAACAGGAAACAAACCCGTTCAGGCAGTTTGCGCTGATCTGTTCTGACACCGGTAGTTCTCGAGTCAGGGTGGAACTGGATTGTGCTGAAGCACTGAACTTTGTGACACTCACATTCTGACAAGTCCACACAGCTGGATTTCACGCCAGTTCGAGGTTTTTGTCAGGCAGGTAAAACAGTCACTTTGATGGCACAACCCAGCCAAGCGTTCAGCCATTATTTCTCTCCTTCACAGACCAGCGAAGTGAACACAGAAAAATCCCTCTTGGCCACCTTATCTTACGTGGAGATGAAAACTGAAAAAATTACCTCACGAAGTGGCGAGCGTCGCGTTTACGCAGGATCCATTGTCTGCTCTACCTGGCTGCATTTTATTGCAGAGAAACACTTTCTCCACGCAATCTCATTGTCAGGTGGGACTCCTACACGGTTATTGATTCGCACAATTCCCTGACCTACTTAACCCACGAAGCGCGAAACACGGAGCACGACTTGTCGGCGGAAGCCTGTTGTGTCGCTTCCGGCACGAGACACCGCAATCGGGCTTCTGCGTTGGTTTTGTCAAAGCACCAAAATGGTGGGGTTGATTCACAATTCTGCTGTACAGGTCGTGTGAGCTGCTGGACTGCTGAGGCAGTTGCTACAAACGGGATGACAAGTGCCACGAAAATCACGTGTGTTGCAGCGCGTTTTTGATCAGACCTGTCAACTCGAATCTCACGTCGGAAATTCGGGACCTGCGTTTCCCCCGCTCTGCAGTTCCCACGCCCTGCTCGTTGCAGGACCCTCCCTCCCTGCAGTTTTCCCGCCCTGCAGCAGGAGGCAAGATTCTCTACCTCAGGTCCACGAGCTGTCGCTGAGGCTGCTGCAGCTGCTGAGAATTCCGCCCAATCCAGACCACTTTCTTTTGGTGAAAGGAGTTGCGTGTGATCAAAATTTCCTTGAAAGCGAAAAAAGCCCGTTTCTGCAAAAAAATTTTCTCCCTCTCTGTGTGTACTTTGTGAGGGAGAGGGAGAGTGTGTGTGACAGACAGCCCCGTGTCCTGCAGTGAGGATTATCCACAAACAGGGAGCTGTTGGGATCAGCTCGTTGGTTGGAACAGAACGATCAGAACAAGCAGAACGGAAGCCGAACAAGTCAACAGAATCAACTCACAACTGAAAACTGACAAAAGAAATCTGTCTTTCGCACGCTGGTGTGAATGAAATTTCCCTTTTCATTGTTTGATCTCTTCAGTTGCACATTTTTTGCACAACTTGCACCATCAGCAGTTCGTGCTCAGCAACAACAGCAACAGCAGCAGCAGCAATGGCGTAAACAATCACAGTTTGCGCAACGCTTCCGACAACGTTCGAGAACGAGCAACCAAGAATCTTCATCAAAGAGAGATCGGAGCGCCCGAGGCGTCGGGACGCATGCGCGCTACCCCACCCCGTGAGGAAGCGACCCTGGCGACAAACACGTGCAGACCCTGGATCTTTGAATTTGACAGTTTTACAAAATTAAATTTCATCAGATTGTCTCGCTAATCCGGGGGCTGGGGGAATAATTGCCTTTCTTCCTTGAGAAGCCGACACGGTGGAGAGAGCTGCGCGGAGCGTGTGCGCGCGACAGGGATAAAGAGACGAGCTGCTCAAAAACACGGGAAAAGACGGTGATTTGTACGAAGCTTATGACAGGATCAGGCTGAACATGTGCGAGAGACGCGCGATGAATATCAGTCGCGTTGTCGCTTTGACATGCGTGCTGTAGACAGAAATACCGTAGCTTGAGTTTGTCAAAAAACAACAAATCTGTAGGAAAAAAAGAAAAAAATCAGAAGAAGCATGAAATCTCCCAAAATTTCGGGTAGCAAAGATGCAAAGCCCTGTTTGACCTACACTTGCCCCTTCCTTCTCGATTGGTCTCCACTTGTAAAAGTTTTTGACCCAGCTGCAGCGGTTGCAGCAGGTGCAGGGTCCTTTGTCCGCACAGCTGAGAGCTAATTGTTCGTTTATGGCGCAGCGGCAGCGGGCTGACATCAGCCCTGGTCTCCCCCCCCCCTCCTCTGCACGCACGCTTTGCTAAATTTGGATTCACGGAATTAATACCGTTTCATTAGGGAGGAGGGAACGCGGCGGACACCAGGAAGGGGTCTGGATCCAGGCCTCTCCTCATCAAACCACCGCGCGCACGTAACCATCCCGCGTGCGCTGTGTCAACCACATGGAGTATTTGCCGAATAAGGCGAGAACCCCAAATCAATCTTGACCCAAAGTGGTGGGGACCCGATGCTATTTGCATAATATTAATTCTCGCCTGCAGAATCTGCTTTTGGTGCTGGTGCCCAATTAGCAGCAGTAAAACTGGATGCAGGGGCCTTTTGCTGTATTGATTGTTGCGGTGCATCATCGCCAGGCATCGCAGGAGCAGGGAGTGAATGCCTCGCTGTATCGCTGCAGGGGCGGAGGGGGAGGGAGGCAGGCAGGGGAACAGAACCACCCGCCGCGCCGCCGCCGTCGCCACTGCCGTCAACACTGATCATCGTGCAGCTTCGTGGGAAGGAGGCCCGAGCATAATCGGATGCACTGCGCATGCTCAGTGGCTCCCTCACTCACTCACCCCTCGCGCACTCGAAGCTGGCCTGGGATCCGGGCTCGCTGCCAGGTTCACGTTACTACAACCTTACTACAGCAGCTACGAGAATGAGCGGCCGGAGTGAATCGCAAATGAGTCGCGGTCAGCGCAGAGGACGGACATGCGGCATGGAGTACCCGGGACTCACCTCGCTTCTTCTCTTCCTCCTCCTCGGGACGATGGAGGCAAATCCGTACGGTAAGTCCCGCTTTGCGCTTGTTTCACTGTTCTTTGTCGCAGAGGTTCAGTTTTCCCTCCAAAGCGCCGGGCTTTGTGTCGGACTTTGGTCTGTTTTTGCTGACATCATGGTTGCTCACGAGGGAGATTGTTGCGAAGTACGCAAAGAGCACATCGCGTGCAGACTTGATCTTGAAACTTTCTAATCTCCAAAATAAATTGTGTTAAAACGAAATTATTGCACAAAAAGTGTGGCACATGAAGCTTGCACGCGACAGATCTCAATCATAAAGCCACTGAAGTTGGAAGTGAATTCGATAGACCTGGATGTCCAGGCAGCTGCACGGAAAGCAACACGGATCTATTTGTGCAACACCGCGGAGCCAAACAAAGATCGGCCATCGCCATGGAGCGTCTCCCGCGAATTCACCAAGCACGTGTTTTTCTGGGAAACAGATTTTCCCAGGGAGGCTCTGAAATAGTTGTCATAGTTGAGACGGTGCAGTGTTGCGGCGGTACAATTGGGAACAGATGCGCGACACTTCGCACGGCAGCGGCAGCAGCTGCTGGGCGGCGGGGCTGGGATCCCCCGAGCCCCGACCCACCCCGACCCACCCCGACCCGCCCCGACCTCCGCCCTGACCCCGTCAAATCAAACCTGTCGCAAACAACGTGCGTCGTGAAAAACGAGACGATGTCTTCATTGCGTACTGAAGTCTGTGTGTGCAACTACTGCAGTGCTGCAGCTCGATGTCATGAATTCTGCACGCACGTTCGGGTCGTTACACGACGTGCAAAATCATAAATCTGCCGGGTTGGTGCGGTTTGAGTGCGCAGCTCGACACTTCGGACTCTCAATCATCTCTCGATGCGAAATGCAGTGAAAGTGGCAACTTTCCTGGCTTTTTCAGCAACAATGTTGCACGTTTCGCTCGCGACATCCTCGCGACATTGTGGCACACGAGACATGCCAATCAACGTTTCTCAAACTTTTCTCCGCGCACACTTTCTGACCATGCAGTGACCAAACGTGTCCAGTGCGAAACATTCTCCCATCAGTGACACGAATTCTCACTTTGACATTATTTCTGTAGCTGCACTGAAAACTGCTGAACGTCTGCCTGTTTTTGAACAAACTGAATTGCTATGACGGTAAAAAAACAAGAGAGACAGCAGCCTGAGCACACAGCACGAGCCTGAGAAGCCTTCTCACTGCAGTGCTGCAGTAGTTGAGCTGTGGATCTGAGGCTCAGAGGCGCAATTCGCTGTGGATACAGCAGAAGACGCTTCCGCCTCCCTCCCCCACTCCTCCCCGGGACCCGAGTCCTTTCTGCTCGTGCAACAAATTAATGTGACGTCAATAGGGAATAGGACTCGGTGTTGTGATGAGGGAAGGAAGGAAGGCTGGGCGGGCGGGCGCGGGCGGAGGGAGAGGAAGGGAGGCGGGGGAGGGAGGCGAAGGGAAGGCGGGAGGGAGGCAGGAGGCTGCTGGGAGGGAGGGAGCGCGCACGGGCGGGCCTGTTGCCGCAGCCCACATACATACATACACCGCCGTCTCCCTCCCTCCTGTGACAGCCATTTTGCCGAAATGAAAAATATGCCAAGGTTCGGCCTGTTCGTTTATCAATCTCAGCTTGAATCGAAAAGCGCCCTGATGTGGGACAAAAGGCAACACAACACCGCAGTGCAAAGCTCACGCTGCCTGTTCTTCCAACAAAGGCTTTGTGTGCTGCGTCCTTTGGAAAGGACCCCGATATTCTGCGACAATGGTCTCTCTGTGACCTGGACACCCGCATCTTCGTGAAAGGCTGGATCTTGTTCGCGTGGTTTCAGCCACAGCAATGCAAGGTGTGTCTCCGTTCCTTTGAGTTTCCTTTCAAGTTTCAGTGGTATCCTTTTGTTGCAAGAACCTTTTGAGATTTTGCCCCACCTCGACCGTGACCCTGTCGCATCCCAACCTGTCATGACGGATCTTGTTGCAGGATCGTGTGTGATGCGCGATCACAAACACAAGAAAATGATTTTTTTGAGCTGAGCAGGTTGGATGGATTCCAGCCCCTCCACCCCCGACTCCAGGGTCGCGATAAGTTTGCGCTTTTTCGCTCCCTCGATCGAACATCTGTCATCCGCAGAGTTGGCACTGTATTGAGATCCTCAAACCCAGGTTCACACTCGACGTGTCGTGCTTTGCGTCAAAGTGTAAAATCAATGGGCGTGTCGTTTGCGACGCGGCGTTCACTGCGCATGAACGCCGCGCATGACGCGTCTGTTGTGAACGGTGCCCGATCTCGCGCACGCTATCACGTTGCTCTCATTACAGTTTTCTGATCCTTGTGAGTTTCCACAATCAATACGAGTTGCATGATCCTTCCAGGGAAAAAGACCAAGACAGCGCGCTAGATTTACCGCCAGTGAGAAACAAACTGAAAGGAACATGTGTTGCACCAGTAAAATTTATGGCAGCTCTTTTCATATTTTTATGAAACCAGAAAATCCCCTTTTACTCGAGTGCGAAAAACTCAGCCCAACGTTATCGAGCGCTGTGCAAACACTCGTGCGTCGGAGATGAATATTTCAGCGTTTACATTCAATTGTTACTCGCGTCTTTGATCTGTTTTGGGAAAACAAGAGACCTGGAGAGACGCATTGTGGGGCGAGCGCAGGAAATCACCCAATCAATGGGCTCTTTATCCAACAATGAAACCCTCGAGCTGATGCAAGTACCAAGGATAGAAAACTGAAGAAAAAGTTTCCGCACAAAATCAAAATGGAGAAAGAACAAATGTCAAAAACTTGAAGGTCAAGTGCAGAAGGGGCCAATAAGAAAAGTTCAACTTTTGACCTTTTGAAGATGCGTTTCAGAAAGAGACGCAAGATCATGTTTCATACCAAGATGACTCGATTGGCCTTCGAGTCACGAGTTGTGCGTGACACAAAGCGATGAACGAAGCACGTTTGACTCTCGACGCTGTGTTCACCGTTCTCTCTTTTCGATGCACGTCCTGGTCGTGTTGAAGTCCCGGAGTTTGGTGACTGAAAATACGGATTTGGGAAATTTTGAGACTGAAGTCTACTCCAGGTTTCAAAGGAACGTGTATGAGATCTGCCTGCAGTGACGACACTGAGTGAGGAGAAGAGATCAGATGAGAACGACAGATATGAGTTCGTTCGTTTTCGTGACGCGCGTCTACCTTCGGGCGGCGCGTCTTGTCCAATCACGCAGCACCACGCAGTCGTGAGCATGGTTTTCACCACTTTTGCAGAAGCGGCGGGGGGGGGGTACTCTGCTTGCTTGGGAACCTTGTCGGTGTCCCCACGTCGTGTGTTTGATCTTTGTTCTGAAGATATTTGCTCTGGACGCACGCATGGTCTCTCGGTCTCTCATGCTGCTACGAGACGCGCGTCTCATCGCAGACAGTGCTCTTGTTGTGTCTTTCACCGATCAGCGCAGTTACGCCCTGGGGAAAAGGTTCAGAGTTGTCGGTGACGATAAATATTCATCATGACGAGAAAAAGATTGGACATTGGAAAAAAGACCGACTTCTGTTTGTGATACGCGGAAATGCAAGAGAAAAAAGACTTGAAGAATGAGAACAAATTTGAGGAAAAAGCGCACTTGACAGATGAGGAAAATTAACGAGAAGGCTTGTCCCAACTAATTAGCACGAAGTGCAGGCGTGAGGGGATTCTCAGCTCCTTTCGTTTGGAGACATATCTGAGGAATTTGCAGAGCTCTTCTGCCAAACACGCTGCAGTTTTTCAAACGTGCGGGGGGGGGGAGAGGCGTGCTCTATCATTCTTCGTGACGCCCTGGGGCGACAGCGTCTTCGCTTGTTACGAAGACGGAATGGCGCACTTCTTCCCTCGCTCCAATTTGGGCTGCAATGTTTTTCTCCCTTTTTTCTTCCAGCGGCTGCAGCTACTTTCATCTAATGACATTCTCCCTGGTGTAAGAGTGCGAAATTTGTCTTGATAAAATCTTCATGCTTTGCAAGGAGACTTTCATTCCAAGTGTGTGTGGGTGGGTCTCGTGCGCATGGATGGGAGACAAAACAATCCAGCCCAGTCCTGGAACTCGGAAAACCGGATTTGGGTGGACTGACAGAACCTGACAGAAATTCCTTTTTCAGCAACCAAATTACGGGAGGAACAACTCTGATTGGCTCAAATCAAACTGAGGTTCTGGGGTCAAAACTCCACGTGAGAGCACAGGAGAGAGGAGTCCACCGCAAGTCAACTGAAGGAGGCGACAAAAACCGCATTTCTCTGTGAATTGAATGGAGTTTCACAAGGCATCGTTTTGAGTCGCCTGTGTGAAGCCGCATAAGTGGGATTCGCGCTGGGACGGGAGTTCCGCCGGAGGAGCGCAGAAAAGCTTCATCCCCGCAGACACTCCGTGTCAGATCCCGGTCCGGGAAAAAGCTTCAGCCCCGCGCGAGTTCACACCGGATGCGTCACGTGAAGCAGCGTCGTCACGTAACGCAATGGGGAGGTTCAGGAGACCCGTCCGCTCCTTTCCTGAGTACCCCAGTTGCCAGAATCAATGACACACCACAATTTGGTCACTAGTTGTCAGCCTCCCAAGTTTGTCTGCGCCACGAACGGGGCAATCGGGGCACTGCACGTGAAGGAGAATTGGTTGGCCCTCAATGGTTGACGTTTGCACCCCAGCGCCCGCTGACCTGTACACGGACGCAACGCATGACGGACCCGCTGTGAAGCAGAGTTTCTGCAGGAAGCTTCATTTGCATGAGACGTCCTGCAGGAAACGCTGCAGCGTCGCCCTCCCCGGCGCTCCTCTCCCGGGCCGCAGCCAAACACAATTAATCCGTATCCTTTTGAAGACGGAATTTTGGCGAAACTCGTTTTGCAATTTTTTGGGATCCTGTGAGAAACCCTGTCTTTTTGTGTGAACGTCACAACGCCTTTTCTGAAGTGTCAGTCAGGGCAGAGCCACCAGCGTTGTTTCCCTGTGTATCTTTGTCGCACGAATCCAGAACAGCGCCGTTGCGCGTCACGCGGGGACCGTTCAAAGTGTCTCACAGACTGAGAGTCCAAACGAATGTTCAAAGACGTGAACAGGGGAAAGAATTTTGAGAGCATTTGGACCAGAACACAAACAAACAAACCAAACCAAACCACAACAAACCAAAGCTGGTTCGTGTGGACTTGTCTGATGTCGACTTTGGTCGGACACACAACTCGCAGGCGACTTCGGTCGGACACACAACTCGCAGGCACACCTTGACACACCTTGGATCGCTTCCTCTCTCTGACCCGCTGGGGGACACAACGCTGACCGCACCCCCTGTGAACAGGGTCTCAGGGCAAGCGAAACACGCGTACACGTGTGTTTCCGTCCTGTATCCCGGAGGTTCCTCGCGCTGCCTGTGACATTCCGCTCCATACAGACGCTGCTCTTCCCGCCGGATCTCACCCACTGGGAGGGAGTCCTGAAGGGTCTCACACACTGGAGGGGCCTCACACACCGGCAGGGCCTCACACACTGGAGGGGCCTCACACACTGGAGGGGCCTCACACACTGGAGGGGCCTCACACACCGGCAGGGCCTCACACACCGGCGGGACACACACTGGAGGGGCCTCACACACCGGCAGGGCCTCACACACCGGCGGGACACACACTG
>JAAUXT010022618.1_pt1 | contig 15484 bp, 19 predicted proteins | sample 7278171 | NCBI WGS metagenome assembly JAAUXT01 (sample SAMN14350112, study PRJNA611818) | marine sediment metagenome | isolation source: surface marine sediment (1.8m) | place: French Polynesia: Moorea | collected 2018-08 | reverse complement strand
CTTTGACGCTCAGCATCAGAACTTGGACAGAAGTACGCCACTAAAAATTATCCTAGTCAAGGCACCCCAATTTGCAGGTTATACACGGCCCCAGCAGAAAACCTTCGCACTATCTTGGTTCTCGCACAATTGCAATTGGAGACCACAAGGTATAAATCTGAATCAAAACGATCTTGCTGAAAGTCAGTGGAGAGTTTGCTCAAGCAGGTGATTGGTGACAATTGCTAAATCAGGCTGGGAAATTCCAAACAGGGTCCCGAGGCACCAATACACGTCACTTAGTAAAATTGTAATGGAGACAAATGAAGACAATGAACCTTTTTCATCTTAGTGACCTTCTTTGGGAAGCTGCTGGTTTTGTCAAATGCGAAGAAAAATTCGGTGTCTTTCAGATGTGCTTGATCAGCGCCTGTGTGTGCGGTATAGAATTCTGCTACGCAGCAGAAACCGCCTTCGTCAGCCCAACACTTCTGCAGGTAGGAGTTTCCTCAGGATGACCGAAAGCGGCTGCATGCATGTTTCGGCACTTGGCGTGCACAGTGAGTGTCTCGTCAAAGCAAGAAATTCTCCTTCAGACGCCAAAACTCAGATGCGCTCGATGAAACTGAAGCAGCGCAGCTCTCGTGTCCTCATCAAGATCAAGCTCGGGACAAGCAAACAGATCTCGAGATGTCGAGAGTTTCAGCCAGCAGGATGACATTGTGTACGCGTGTGTTGTTCTGCACGATCCCACACAACAGAACTCAATTCGTGACAGACGATGAGTATCGAAGTTTGTCCCTCGTATTTGACGCTCAAGAGCAAGCCGTAAATGTATCCAGATACTCTGCTTGTCTTGGGCGACAGAATTTGGGAAATTTTAGAAATCACTCTTTATTTTGAATTTTGACAAACTTTGGGCTGTCACTGGCGCTTCTGGTTTGGAATAAAAAGTCGAACTCGCCCAGTTTCCACAGAGAATAAGATCTCCCGTCAACTGGACTTGGAATGTCGCGAAATGTGTGAAGCAGCAAACCAAAGGGTGTCAGATTTAATGTCTTCTCAGCATGAATCTCACTCTCACACATTCTGTAGAATTGAGGACTGGTTCAGTGACACACTGCACCTGTTGAATTCAAAGGCTTTTCAATCTCAAACTTGTCAGAACTCTGCAAAATGATGTGTTACACGACAGCTGGCCACATAAAGGTGATTTCTGCCATTAATTGCGTGGGAGAATCTGGCTAAATTTGTCAGGACAATTCTCAAGGGGATCCAGGATCTGAGTTGGAGGGGCGACCTTGCTCTCGGCCAGCATCTGACCCTCTGAGTCTCATGGTCTGACAAAAAGGCCACGCACTGCGAACCAGAAGACACGGATGTCAACATGGTTTTTCAGGTTCAACCTGAAAGACAGAGAGATATGTCTCTGGCAATTTCAGGTTCAACCGTGTCTGGAAAATAACCTGTGTCTCTTCAACAGGTCTAGGGATGAAGTCAATGGAGTTTCCCTTGGAATTTCAGATCGGGGTCCCAGTGATGTTCATGTCTCTGATCTGGTGCCTGAGTCCGCTGCTGGGCTTCTTCCTGGTGCCGCTGCTCGGGTCGCTCAGCGACCGGTGCCGGGCGAAGCTGGGGCGGCGCCGCCCCTTCATCCTCCTCTTCTCCGCCGGCATCATCCTCGGTCTCGCCCTCGTGCCCAACGGCAAAAACATCGGCATCCTCTTCGGAGATACGTACGAGGAGGACCTTGACGAAACCAGCGCTTCGTTGAACGACGCAGACAACATCCAAAGTCAGAATGAGACGTTTAACGTTTTCTTCCGTGATATTGGCGACAACGCTGAGGACAGGGTGAGGACGACGCAGTCTCCGTACAGTGAGTGGGAGTCCCCGTACCCAACCACGCGCTCGCGGACGGTGGCGCCGCACCCGTTCAGCATCCTCTTCACCGTGGTCGGGGTGATCCTGCTCGACTTCAGCTGCGACGGCTGCCAGTCTCCCTGCAGGGCCTACATGCTCGACGTCACCGTCCCCGAGGACCACAACAGGGGCCTGAGCACATTCACCGTGCTCGCTGGTGTGTTTGGTTCATTTCTCCCTTTCTTTGTTCCCAGATCACAAAACCAAGATTTCCGTTCGTCTGAAATTGGATTCCGGGTCCATCCCTGCAAGGTCACTTTCCTTCTTTGCCGCTCTGCCTGGAGTTTCCGCTCAGGCTTGAGCATCTGGATCCCTTGAACCGCTGGGTTGGTGTAGGTGGTCCAGGCGCTCAGAGGCCCCACTGTTCCCCCTGTTCCCCTCTTGTGCCTTGCGCCCCTTCTTCATGGGGTCACCCCAACAAACTCCTGGAACTATCCAGGATCTGGTCGTATTTGTCATGCTATATCAATTCCAACATGTGACCCACCCCCACAGGGCTCGGCGGTGCCTGCGGCTACGTGCTGGGATCGATCGACTGGGGCGGCAGCGCCATGGGAGCCTCCATGTCGACGCACGTCCGCATCGTCTTCTCCATGGTGCTCGTCATCTATCTGGTCTGCGTCACCATCACCGTCACCTCGTTCAAAGAGGTGGGTCATTTGCACTGAAAGACTGTCGTGAGCGGAATGAAGCTGCTGAGCCCACCTTGGGTCTGGACTCTGAGACCAAAAGAGGGGACCAAGATAAGGCTCCTTGGGGTTATCTCAGGCTCAAAAGAAGATTGGTGAATCTCATTGTTATAAATCTGCTTGCATCAAGGTGAGACGAGAGACCACGAGTTTTTGCAGCTTCCCGGCTGTTTATACCTTGACATCCTGAAATTTCAACCCAGAAATTTTTTGCTCCTCAGGTGCCCCTGGAGAAGCTGGGCGTCACGCAGGAGCAGCTGCAGCGGAAGCGGAAGCGCGTCGGGCGTCAGGCGTACCGGAAGTTCGCCAACGAGGACGACTCGGAGGACGCGGCCGAGCCGGAGGAGGAGGAGGAGGACGGGACCACGCGGGGACCAGGCGAGGAGACGCAGCGCCCGCGGGGACCAGTGGACTACGGCACGCACAGCGAGACCCGCGTCAGCCAGGTCAGTCGTCCGAGCGCTGCTGTTGTTCTGGTTGAGATACGCGGAATCCAAAAGCAAGAGCCATTTCGTCGCATTCTTCTTACGCTGTTGGCGCACCATGGTCGAGAAGAAAGCTTGCTCTGACCACAGACTCCCTGAATACATTTTCTAATTGGTATCGTTCGGTTCACAAACTCAACTTTGACACAGACAGACAGACAGACAGACAGACAGACAGACAAACAGGCAGACACCCACACACATTGCTCTTGTTTGAACAGAAATAAACCTTATTCTCTTCAGCTTGGCAGCAGTGGAACGGGAACAGGAGACAGACAAACATCAGAAGGTCCAAAACAGATCTCACAGCCCAGCCGCCACATATCACAGGCTCCACCAGGAGTCAAAGCCCACGGCCCTCCCAATGACCACAGCTATGACCAGGGGCAAATGCAGAACCAGTCCAATTCTTATCAAGGACTCCAGAATGGACCGTCTCCACCCACAGGACTCCAGAACTTGCACAGAGAGACTGGAAAAGCTGTGGTTCCTGTCGGGAGAGAAATAGGAATGGGAAATGAACAGTTTGTCAAGGATGAACAGACAGCCGGCAGCACAGTGAGAAGTGCGGAGATGTCTGCAGAGATGCCTCTGTCCACAGAGGTCAGCCTCAAGACGTATCTCAAGTCCATCGTACACACGCCCCGTTCCTTGCAGGTACTTCAGTTTCCAACAACAAAAGGTTTACCGGTTGTTTCATCCTGTCATTCTTTATGTCCATCTTCGACTGACTCAATTGCGTGTTCCGCCCCTGCAGGTTCTGTGCCTGACGAACCTGTTCTGCTGGATGTCGCTGGTCTGCTACTCGCTCTACTTCACCGACTTCGTGGGTCAGGCCGTGTTCCACGGGGACCCGACGGCGCCCGAGGGCACGGCTGCGCACGAGGCGTACGAGGCGGGCGTGCGCATGGGCTCCCTCGGCATGTCGCTCTACTCGCTGTCCTGCTCCGGATACTCGCTCAGCATCGAGCGTCTCGTCAACACGTTCGGTGAGCGCGCTGCCATCTGGTGAAGATGGTCTTGCTTTGGATGGTACAACCTTCCTGACAACATCTCAGTGGAGACCTTGGTTTTTGTCCATGAGCATCAGCGCGAATTTTGATTGAATCATTTTCAAACAGAAATACAACAGCTCTTTGGCACTGACCTGCACAACGCCTTGTTTCAAGGCGTCTCCTTGACCTCGCGGTTGTTGCAGGTGCGCGGCGGGTGTATATCTGCAGTCAGCTCGTGTACACGGTGGGCAGCATCGTGCTTGCGCTGTGGAAGCACAAGGCGGCCGTCATCCTGCTGTCGCCGACCGCCGGCGTCATGTACGCGACGCTCTTCACCATGCCCTACCTACTCGTCGCGCACTACCACTCCAACGACACCGTAAGACTGCGCACGCGCACATACACGCTGTCTATCTGTTTGTCTGTCTGTCTGTCTGTCTGTTCCCTTCACTCCTTGTCTCACGCAGACATGCACACTCTTTCTTTCTTTCTCTCTGTCTCTCTCACACATGCAACACACACAGACACACAGACACACAGACACACAGACACACAGACACACAGACACACAGACACACAGACACACAGACACAGACACACACACACACAGACACACACAGACACACAGACACACACAGACACACAGACACACACACACACACACACACACACACACACACACACAAGCTTTGAACCCAAAGAATCCGCTTGTTGAATGTTTCCATTCACATGCAAGAAAACACCATCATCACCAAGGTGCATCCTCATCATATGAGTGCATCGTCCTCACAGGAGTGTATCTCTTAATACCAGAGTGCACCCTTCTCAGTCCAGTGCGTACACTCTTTCCTCCCGCAGTTCGAGGAGCTGGTGGACGGGCGTCTGGAGCGGCGGTCGGACCAGGTGCGCGGCCTCGGCACGGACATCGCGCTCGTCTCCTCCATGGTCTTCTTCGCGCAGTTCCTGCTCTCGCTCGGCATGGGGCCGCTCGTCCACGCCGCCGGCTCCACCGTCGTCGTCGTGTGGGCGGCCGCCGTGCTGAGCGCGTGCGGCGCCCTCACCGCCACACAGGTTCTCTACCTGGACCTCTGAACACAGCAGATCTCGGGACCTTCAGGACATCATCGTGTTGGTTTTGAGGCAAAATCATTGCTGTCCACACAGTGTCTTTTTGACACGATGGACGGGAAAGTGCACAGAAACTCTCGTATTTCTCTGCAACAAGAGAACGTTGGCAATGCAGCGAGACAAAAAGACAATCCAACACAATAAAAACACGCAGCCTCCCAGGGGTTGGACCGCCTCTGAAACAAACAAACAAACAAACAAACACAGACAAACTGTGGAAGCAAGAGAATGCAGTGCCAAATTGTTGTGCAGCCGTTCAGAGCCACATTGACGATCAATGAATGAGCGTCATGTCTTCAATTGCCAAAACATCATCGTGATCTCAAATGAGACCAACAATCAAAATTTACAGATTGCATTTCTTCGGAGTGCACCGCAAGAAAGCAGAACTTTTGACGCTTTTTCAAGCTGATCCAGGGTCCAGAGTCCCCGGTCCCAATTTCAGCCAACGATGGTCAGACACCTGCTGAGACCGACGACGCCCCACCAGCTCGATCCTGGATTCACTTGCACTGTTCGCTCTTGGTTTTCAAAAGTTACTGCTTTGTTTCCTGTGAAGTGCACACGCTTGTGTAATTTTTGTCCATTCCTATTCCAAATTATCTAGTCAAAAGTGAAGGTTGGCGCACACATCCACTTGTATGCTTTTGCACAGAGCGTGGATAGCCTCTGTGTTTCGAAACAGTTTGCAGGGTTCGCAGTGACTCAACGTGTGAATGGTGGTCTGAAGCTCGCAGCAAAAGAGAACCCTGGTCAGAATGTCAGTGAGGCCAAGTTCAATGGACAACGAAGCAACAAAGTACACGTCACAGTAGATTTCGAGAACGAACACTGCCATTCAAGGTTTTAAACGAAAGTGTTGCGAATTGTACACATATTATTTTGGTGTTTCCTACAGATGCGTGTGGATACTGTTGTGTTTTGCTTCACATGGATGTGAAGATCAAAGAAAGTGTGAAAAGTTGCAGAAAAGAATAGCTGTAGTTGACGTTGTGAAGCTTGTCAAGAATATAAACCGTGTTGCAAGAGAACGCTACTGAGGGTTCGTCTTGTTCGCTCCGCTCAACACATCTCCGTGCAAGAGCTGGGCAGACGATGCGTTACCACGAGCGGAGAGTTGCCGTGGAAGAGTTGTGGGACAAGAAACCACCAAACCGTACGCAACAAAACAAAGCCAAAGATAAGGTGGAGATCAGAACGTGAACAAAACTACGGGAGTGGTTGTGGAACAGCTTCTTGAAAGCGTCTTTTCCTGTCCAAATACGAGCCAACACAAAAGAGATTGTTGCCTGTGTTTAGCTCAGTTCGGTGCACAATTTCCGCTTTTACCACAAACAGGACGCCCCAGAGATTCAGGTCCAAAATCCCGCACGTCAATGATCGTGAGATGCAGAGGAGACTTTCTCAAAAGTTCAGCTGGGTCTTTCTTGGACGCAGCGAAATGAATACGACGTGGATCTTACTGAAAACGTACTCGTACCGGTAAGTGCCCGTGTATTCCCTGAGTCTTTCGGTTACGTGCTTCTACAATCATGAAAAACACATCTGTTGCTTGAGTCAGAGGGATGTGCCAGCACAGTCCACAGCGAGTCTTCAGTAATTTGTCTCTGGTGCTTCAGGGCCGACATCGATAGTGTCAGCTCCATTGCTGCCGGACAGCAGGAGAACAGTGCGACGAAATCTTCTTGTGATGTCCAGAGGCACACCAGGTACCGTTGCTTGCAAGTTCTTGAACGTACGAGTACATCGGGCAAGAGTATCCCTTCCCTTCATGCAAGGAATCAGCTCATTTCGTGTACACTGCAGAACAAACGTGTTCAAAACGCGCTCAGGTGACCGTCTGCGCTTGAGTGGAAAACAGGGCAATGTTCTTCAAAGTCTGACACGAGCGCGTTGGAACAAAGTTTGACCCCCTGTGTCCGGAGTCGCAGGTGATTTTGTGATGTGTGAAGGAGATGGCGGCTGCGACCGCAACACACGAGTTCCTGTTCAAGAGGATGTCCGTGGGTCCGTGGAGCTCGTTAGTTTGATGGTCCTTGCACGGAAGTGACACAAGCAACCTTCTGACAACGGTGTGGAACTTCCGATGGAAGATGCCACGGTCAAGAACCCGCGCACAGAAGACTGATCCAGTTTCTTGGCAGAATGGATCGTAGACTGACGTCAGTTTTTGCCACAATGCGCAGAAATCAGTGTGAAGTTGACCTGCCTTTTCCAGTCCTCCACTGAAAGAAGTTGCTGTTTTTCCAGTTTGTACATAAGTTCTATGTTCAAAGGTTTGACAGTGAGGTTACCTTTTATTCAAAATTTGCTGAACTGAAGCCACCGGGAACAACAACTGAGACGACTTTCATGATCGGGAAAAAAAAACAACTGTGCACGTACGAGTTGTCCCGAGAAGAGTGAAGCCTTCTTTGGTTCAGAATCATTTTGATTTTGATTACTTTGAAACACAAAACCACGAGCTGCAAGTCGAACAAAAGGGAAAACTTGGAACAAAAGAGAGAAACATTTTTCTGGATGAACCTCCCACATACGCAGTCTGTGCTCGAGTGAACAGGCTCAACCACAATGTCGATTCTGAAGTGTCAGCAAGAAAAGCAAAATACCAACCCTGCTTTCCCTTCGTGTCTCGAACACCGCCAGAACAAACTGGCATTTTTACGGATCTATGGAGGATGAAATAGGGTGATTTGCCAAAAGCAGACAGATTGACCCAATCCCTCTCTCTCAACCAGACATTCCAGCAGAGCAACAGGGCTAATGACCTGGCTACAGAGCTCTTGATGTCTTCTCCCAGCAACGTGGACATCTTTTCGCCCGTTGCTCAGTTCAATTCCTGCCTCAGAGGTACGTTTGACTTTGTCAGGGTCAACTAAATCTGAGTTTGCTGCCAAATGTGGCCCTTCCAGTTAGCATGTCGCACACAAAACGAACTTCATCAAGTTTGTTTTGGTCACAAAAGTTGCCCCAAATGAACTCATGAACTTACCATTTTTGGCACACAACTTTCAAACAGCTTCAGAAAGAATTTTTGCACAGAAGAACTGCACGAAATGTTTGTTCCTTCTTCAGTCCGTAAAACCCTTCAGACACTTGTCATTGCCAGTGTTGCACTTCGGAGTTCCGACTGCGTCATGAAGTGGCTGCCGCGGAAGGCTGACCTTCTGTCACGTGTTGCAGGCTGTGGCTGTGATAGGTGCTGGACTCTGGGTGGTTGGGCAAGATGCGGTTCAGCAGGCAGGGCACGAACGTCTTGGAGAGGGAGCGGCGAAACGTGGGCATGAAGGCGAAGTACAGAATCGGGTTGGCAGCCGAGTTGATGGCCCCCATCAACACGTTCATTTTCTGCAAAAAGGAACGTGAAAACCCTCGAGTGCACCACGAACCCAGGGCCGGGATCAGGAACCACCTCAGACACGGCCAGCGATGGGCAAATCTTCAGAGATTCATTGGGGTCAGGGGGCCGCACCTTCAACTTCCACAAGAGAACGTTTGAACATTGACAACACTGCGAGTCTGATTCTTTCTTGATCATGCATAACTAGAAATGATTGGAAGTTCTGATCCGTGCACCTTTACTACATGTGGGCAGGAGTCGGACCGAGAGATCTGAATGGCATCGTTATCTGGAAAGAGGATACTACACGACCAACCCTGGAGTCGTTACCTGCAGCGCGGACCCGATGACGAAGGGCACGACGCGCAGCGTGCCGAGCGTGAAGTACCAGTAGATCCACGTTTGCGTGACCACGTACACCGTCGTGATGGCGAGCGACGTGCGCGTCAGCTGCGCCGACAGCTGCAGCGAAATCAGATCTACGAAAAGGTTTTCATGAGTTTTCTTTTTCTGAGGTCTGAGCACCTGACAAATGCAGCACACCCAAAATCAGCCACTTCGGGCTGAGTAATGCAGTTTTTTGTCAGAAACAAGTCACCTGAATGCCAGAGACTTGAGGAGTCTGGACACTGCGAAATACGAGTATGGAAGCCTCAACGTCTGAACATGAGACTGGCCGTCTGGAACGAGCCATCCGCATCCCGTCTTCCAACGGTTCCTGGGTCGGTCGGAGCCACAGTCTGACCGTTGCGGACTCAAGATTTTAGGGCAGGACAGGGAAGTCGGCGAAACTTGGTTCACCCTCCTCACCCTGTCTGAAGCAGATGACGTCAGCCCAGTTGTCTTTCTGGTCGCGCAGATGACTCTGCCGTACAGGTAAATCATCAGCGACGTTGGGACCAGGTAAAAGAGGAAGAAAGCGCTCGTCGCCCAAATCTTGTCCACCAAAAGGCCCACCTCGTAGGGCTGGATGTAGTACCCGCTACCGCACCACCCGTCGGTCATTCTGTGAGAAAGAAAAACGACCCTGGTCACACAAAGGACCAAATGGTTGAAGACCGTGGCAAACACTACAATTTCCGGGTTTTCATCATTGAAAATGTCAAGGAAATTGTATTTTCTTGCATTATCATTTGTTGGTTGCTGTGGATTTGATGAGATGAGACAGGATGTCAGCGAGAATGCTTCCAGATGATAGTTGTTGGGGGAATCGCATGCATATTGAGAGAGTGCTCTCGATAGTATCTCCATCTCTCCATTTCTCTTGTTGTTAGATCCATGTACGATGTTGCGTGCAGGACAGTCATTATTTGGGCAGCTTGTAAACGGCCACATGTCTGCATGGTTTTGCCTTTCACCGTCCCCGTCCATGCAACTGTCGCACAGAATATTGCTGTATGAAGGGTAGGTCGGTGTGTGCGTCTGGGAAAACCAGGCGTACGCTCGTACGACCAAAAGGGACGCGCCAATTTTGTGAATGCCTGGGCAGACGGGACGGAACTTTCGGGTACTCAAACTGCAAACACTGATACGGATACAGACAAATTCAAAGAGACACTGATGAGGCAAAGTCGGTCGGTCCAGGGATTCAGTGGGCGCAATAACACCCACATGACCAAATTTGGAACCGCGAACTCAAAAGTTGTTCGGAGGGGATCCTTGTGGGGCAGCATTGTTCTTTTCTGCAACATGGGACCATTCTCGTTTCATTTCCAAACTGCGAAGGAGTTGGCCCCGCACTGCTTGTGCTGACAAGTAGTCACAAATAAGGCCCCGTCAGTGCCATTCTCTTTGTTCTTTACATTAGATTCCACTTAAATAATTCTACTGTTAGCCCAGTGCACCCATGTCAAAGTATTTAGCACAAAAGAGTTAAATACTTTGGTCTTTGTGCACTTAACTCCCAAGGCCAATCAGTAGATTATCAAGGAAAATAACCTCCTGGTCATTGAGAACTCAGACAAACCCTCCTAGTAATTGAGAACTCAGACAATGACACAGATGGGGCCTTATGTATGGTAAACAATGGGTGCTTGGAGGACTTCACCTCCTCACTAAAGCTCGGAGGTGATATCCTCCGCGCACCCATTGTTTACCTCTAACGTATTCACCCAATGAAGGAGAGTGACGAAGAATGTCCTGATGGCCAACGACTTGTTGAGCTTCAAACGGTTGTTCCTTACACCGAACAAATCTCACAGATCTTTGACGTCAGTCTCATTGGAGCAAGTCCGTGCAGATCAAGGCTTCCCTTGAGTTTATCTCTTCGCCACTCAAGGAAAGTCAGAGCTGAAGGTCAACGCGTCTGGGGGAGCAGTACAAGGAGCGTCGAGCCTCCTCACCTGACGAACTGCGCCTCGGGCAGAATACAGACGGCGCAGAACACGTAGATCACGAGGAAGGCCGTCATGATGTGCCTCCGCGTTGTCTTCTTGTACACGATCGGATAGACGAGCGCGACGTGCCTTTCAAACGCGATGCAGATGAGATTGTAGGTTGACACCCAGATGACGTACCTGCATGCAGAGAAGTCAATATCAGCGACTTTCCTTGATTAATTTTTTTTTTTCACGAAGATCCAAGAATACCTCGAACTTTGCAAGGTTCTTCAATTTCACAAGCCATGCGTGGGGTGGATCTGGGGTCCTGTGTTGGTCGGGGAACAAACATTGTACTTCAACGTGTGCATCTACCAGGCAAATAGCTGAGAATGCCAGAAGTGGCAAACGAACGTGTCGAAGCCCAGATCGCCCGTGCGCCAGTAGTAGGGCTTCTGGACGAGCAGAACGAAGGAACTACCGCAGGCGGTGGTGTCCAGCACAGCCTGGAAATGAATTCAACGCCATCCTGGAGGCTCAGTCCCTCCTGCTCCCTCCAAACAGTTTTCATGGTGTGGTTCTCGTTCGAACTAAAGTTGAACCACCAGCAAAATTCACTCAGGTAAAAACCATGGGAACACCCGGTGGATATTTCTTTTCAATGCACACTTCATCAGAGGCAAGAAACAGCAAGCTCGATAGCAAGAAATCCTCCGTTCGTTCTGCTTGTTGAGAAAGCATGTTTTGACGCACCAGCACATAGACTAACTTTTTCTCCAACGCGCTCAGCAATCAGATAATCTCGTCGCCTCTGGTTTGATTGACGGGAAACTGCACCAAGAGTCGAAACCTTCCTCGTACATCCGACGGAAGCACTGACCTGGTGCTGTAACAGCAGCCTGGACTTGGTCGAGAAGCCTTTTCCGTTGCGGAAGAGGGTGACTGCGGTGGCCAAGTTGATGACGACGCCGACACCGGAGATGGAGATTTGCAGGATGTCCAGGGCCCGCAGGAACGGGTCGGGTGACGCCAGCAGCGCGTCCGAGCTCCCCGCTGTGGTTGAGTTCGCCGAAGGGGTATCAAGGCTGCTGAACACATCTCCAGGGGTCGTGCTCATGCTGTCGCTGCTGTTATGGATACACGTTGAACTGAACCTGCAGGGTCGTTGCTGCGACAAAATTCCTCACCCGGATGGACTTGTTTTGGTGACAGGCTGAAACCCTGCAAAGACGTGTTGATGTGAAGGACAGCTCGAATGAGCGCCCTTCGGTGTGGATTTCCCTTGCGAAAAGCCCTAATGACCAATTAACGTTCAACGTAAAGAAGCCAACACGAAGGCCGGGAGGAACGCAATTCAAAGGGCGGCCTTGTAAAATTGTTTGCCTTAAAAATCGGCCAACAACCGGTGGACGTTCTGAGATTTTTAAGATTCTGTCAAGATGGCTTTGAATTGAAAATACTTTGCCGGTTGTTTGTTTTATACTTGTGATTTTCTTCAAACAGAAAAGAGCAGCAATTTTGTAGCATCTTTCCATGATCCACAAAAACAAAATACCGTTTGAAGGGTGTCCAATTTTGAATACGAGGCACGAAATTTATGTAACCGATCCACCCTGATTCTTCACCAATTCTGAAAATTCATCACGAATCTTCTTGCTTTCTCAATGTTAAACACAGGTTCTACACAACTGTGTAAAAATTTGCTCAAAATTAAAAAGTAAAGTGACAAAACAAGAACTTAAAAAATCATGAAAAAGTATGGTGTGACTATTTTATATTTTCTTATCCTTTTTTGTGTTGGATTCCAAAAAAAAACTTGTCCCTGTAAATATTGATCATCTCAAACAAATACTGTTTCAAAGAAAGATTCAAGAAGGAGCTTTCAAGATGGATAAAATAAGATTGTTTCATTAAAGCTTGATTTTTTACTTTACTTTTCCTTGTCAAAAGGACTTTCTGGTGAATGGCTGTCTTTAGATTTTTGTATTTTTTGGTTCTTCTTTTCATACCCCAAAATAAGATAGGAAGAAGAATCATTTGACAAAAGTTTATTGATTACTTTTCTCTGTTTTTAGCTGCCCAAATAAATCTATTCTGAAAAAGAGGGCTACAGATGTTGTGTTCTTTTATTCCTGAGCAACTGCTCTTGGAGTGAGCCTCTTCACTCAGTGTTCACTCTCAAGTGAACAAGATGACTTCCACAATTGATCACTCCTTATCATTCTTTTGTTTGCTTTGGAGTGAGATTGGTCTGGGAGTTGGCCAACTCCAAGTGAAAGTTTCAAGGCAAATAAAAGAACGGCGCCTTTTTCAAACATGAAGAAGTTTCCAATGACAGAAAAACAAAAAGGAGCAAATGCCAGAGAATAGATGTTTCAAATCTCGTTTGCTGTACGCGCATTTTTTTTTCAAAATCGGTGCAGGCACACAACAGACCAGCAACACAAAAAAACCAACAACGTTATATTACCTCACCTTCAGTGGTATCAGAATGATTCCTCATGTAGACTCTGTTCTGTTGATCCGAATATTATCAACAACAATTCTGATGCCAGACAAGTGGAAGGGCAACTTGCAGAAGTAAACCGTCAGTTGTGGCAGCAGATCTCTTTGTTCCGTGACTTTTGTAATTTGAGTTCCAACTTACAAGGATGAAGTGTCCCTCAGTCTTGTCCACCGGTGTTTGCTCCGAGCAGCTGTTACCGGCCCAATTTGCGCTCGCTCAGGTTCAGCGCAGCTTCAGGGACTGTGACACCAGCTGCATCACGCAAAAACGCTTGATTGGATAAGGTGTCACCCCAGTGCATAAAGCCAGCAGACCACGTGAGCACAATACAAATTAGTGCAATTTGACACAACATTTTTCAAAGCTGTTTGCTACGTGTCAAGAACAATTCCAAACACTGTTGAAAGTCCAAAAAGGTCGGTGACGACGAAAACAAAATGCAAATGTTGAGACTGATCTTTTTTTCAAGTTACACAAGTGTTGTGAGGTTGTGAGGCAAGCCTGTGGACATTGTCACAGCTCTGTAAATCATCACGTTCTTCCAGGGTACGGCTGCTCTGCGAGCACCAACGTCAACTTAATGCACAAGCCATGCAGAACGTGGGTCAATCTCAAAGCACAAGAGGAACAAAACGGACGAAAGACCATGCGAGTCAAGAGGTCGGCCGGATCATGGTGATAGCACCCACGTACTGGCAGCGTTCAAACTAATGAACTTGACATGCACACCTAATTGGTCTGACATGGAGACATATGGTGCCATCATGCGTTCCCATAGAAAAGAAAATTGGCTTCGGTTTGTTTTTCGTCGTCTCCACCCTCATCCCGAGGAACTGTGCGTCAAAATACGAGCTCATATATTCTTTTGAAGTCCTTGTTCGCAATGCATGTTGCAACAACAGAACTCCATATCAGTTGCCATCTCCAATCTTGAGCACTCTTGGGGACGACGTGAAAAGCTCATTGTTACATTTTAGCACACTGTGAGAAGTTCTCCGCAGGCGACAGTCATGTGTACCTGAAAGAAAACTCGGCTTCAAACCCGTCGAAGAAAGACGATTGCACATCTCAGGACTGACTCGTAGAAAAGCGAAATATACTCACACGAAGTAGTTAGCTTTTCCCGTTGAAGCTTGTCACGACAACTTCGCAGAGACTTACGTACAATTCAGTGTTCGCACCTGCACAGCCGGATCCAGGAGCCACACGGGCCCGCCCCATTGCTCTGTCGCAAAATGAATCCCCTCCCTACAGCTTTGTGCTGCAGGGGCAACGGTTTCCCCCTTTCGTGTTGAATCCCTTAAGTTGAAGGCCCATCCCTTCGAGGGGTTGCCCCTTTGTCCAAATCCTGTGTGGATTCAGCCGTGTTCTGGCGCCCACTTCCAGACTAAAAAGCCAAACAAAATGTCCAAAAGTCAACTGATGTGGTGAGATCATGTCTGGTGCTTGTTGATGCGGACATAAAACTCGTACTTCTGCTCACAATGCCCTCATCCACATGGTGTCTCTTGGCTGGATGATGCATAATTCAAGGCAGAAAGAACGCAAATCCACCCACATGGAGGCAGGTCCAGCTCAAACGCATTTGCAGTCCAGGTGCCGTCTCGAAAAATGTCAGACCAACACAAGAGCATTCAATTTTTGTAAACTGATGAGGAACACACGCATTCGTGTACTCTTGTTGATTTGAGCAGAAATTCCAAATCGAAATCTAAATTTGGTACAAAAGAACTGTACAGGTTCCCACAGTCCAACAGTGCATGTTGCCAAACAAGGAAAGCAATTGGCAACTTCTTCAGATACGCGCGTCTTGACCTGAGAGATCCGTGTTTGGTTTGCGCATGATTCCAATACAAACAACAAAGATACAGAGGATCATATTTGGCCATTGAGTTCCTGGTTGAACCGCTGTCATCTTTCGTCGATCACCATCACCAAGATCCGAACGGACAAAGCACCACAACTTGCGGTACCAGCCCTAGCTGTGCTGAAGAGTCACAGACAACGATGGTGCATCCAAACGAACTGAAATCCCAGTCTCTGACTGAGGTCACCGACAAAGTGAACCTCGATCCCCCCAGGGATCACGCAGAGCCTGACTCGGCTGACAGCTCGGCAGTG
>JAAUXT010016748.1_pt1 | contig 15484 bp, 13 predicted proteins | sample 7278171 | NCBI WGS metagenome assembly JAAUXT01 (sample SAMN14350112, study PRJNA611818) | marine sediment metagenome | isolation source: surface marine sediment (1.8m) | place: French Polynesia: Moorea | collected 2018-08 | reverse complement strand
ATCAGAGTGAGCCAAATCAGAGCAAGCCAAATCAGAGCAAGCCAAATCAGAGCAAGCCAAATCAGAGCAACTGAAATTTCCTCAAATCACCGCGAGCTCCATGGAGCTATTTTTAGATATCCAGCCGAAAAAGTGTGAGCGTGGTGTCGGCGTTGGAACTGGCCCTGTTGGAGCTGAGCTCCACCAGCAACAACAAACCCTGGATGGATCTCCCATGAGCAACATTATTTTCGCGTGGCCCCGTGCCAACTCCGGTCCAGTTCAATCAAATCTCAAGAAAATCTCAAACATTTTTTCTCAAGCGCAACTTCACACTTCCCGCGGAAATCGAATCTTGTTCGCGAGTCCTCTTAATTCGCTGTTCTCATGCACGATGAAGATTCAAGACTGGTTTTGCCTTGGTCGCGGTCGCTTCAGGGCTGTTTCACAGCGCACGAGTCTCACGTTCAGACATCACCTTCTCCCGCAGAGACGCAACGCGGACGCATCTCAAGCGAAGCATTCCGCAGCACTGCCAGATTAGCGGCCTGCGTATGTTCCAAATCCGAATACAACCACGTTTGACCATAAATCTGATGAGACTGGGGAAACACAGCGTTCCACATGGTTACAGAACGCTACCGACATTCGGCTATTGTTCTCGCGTTCAAGTTTCTGCTGTGAATGAACGTCACAGCTCATTGCTTTTTCACAACATACAAAAGTCAAACTCAATGAGGCATGACACACTCTGAAACAGACAACAAAAAAAAAACTTCCAATTTGGTGTCAAAATCACAATCTTCAGAGTGAAATTGGCAACAAAAAAGCAAGTTTTTCATGGCTCATTAACTTTGTCTTGTTCTGTAAGTAGGTTATGGAACTTGACTCAACTTTTCACACTCCATTACTGAACTCAAATTGGTTACTGAACTTGTGCTGTGCACTCGTTCAGTAACCATTTTCGTTCAGTAATCCATGTGAAAAGTCTCGTCGGCGTTCAATAACCTATACGTAGTGACCGCCACGCTCAGATCAGCGCCAATTTATGTTAGTCGAACCTCGAGACCGACGGGAGAAGGATCTTTGAGACTCACGTCAGATCTACGCGTCAAGAGCGGTGAAGTTCCAGTGCAGGTGAGTCTCCTAGGATGAGTTGATGTCACGCGACATGCACGAAGCTGAAAATTTGGAGAGCTGTACTTGTTTGAAAGGACGTTGCTGATCCGCGTCCTTTCACGAAAAAGTTTCGCTCGAAATCGCGCGCGGGAGAAACACAGAGAGAGAGAGAGAGAGAGAGAGAGAGAGAGAGAGAGAGTGAGAGAGAGAGACAGGGACAGAGACAGGGACAGAGACAGAGACAGACAGAGAGGGGACAGAGAGAGAGAGACAGAGACACACTCTCGCAAATTTAACGTTGAAAAACGTTTTTTGAAACGTTTCCTCTGACACTTTTTACAAAAAAGCATGAATGTTTGACACTAAGAGAACGAAAGAACGAGAGAAAGAGGGAGACAGTCAGAAACAGATAAAGAGGGACAGACAGACAGCCAGGGAGGGGCACAGAGAAACAGAGAGCAGTGGTGCAATGGTACTCGTGTGAGGTCAGGCTGCAGGTCGGGTGGGTTCACACTGGAGGCACTGTCCCAGTTCAGGTGACATCAGAAAGATTTCGACAGGGATGCAACGCAACCCGCAGCTCTGCAGCCCTGCAGCGTGAACCCAACGCCCCGTGAACCCAAACTGGAGGCTTTCACTACCTGACAGCCAACTCTCCAAGAAACAGAACGAGAAAAGAGAGAATGTCACTCTCAACGACAGCACCGAGTAGGACCTGAGTTCTTTATGGATGAACTCTTTGCGAGAAGGAAGCAAGTCTGTGGAGCGAGACAGATTTATGGCCCGTATCTCTGTCTGCTGGCGTTCTTTATAATGGTTCTGTTTTTCCAGAAGTCCTGATGGTTGTTTTTGTTCAAAAATAGACGCACAAAGCAATGTCGCGAATGTGGCCGTCAAGCACCAACAGTGCACATGATGAAACAAGGTTGGCGTTCCTCTCATTTGTGCACCCTCGTGCCTGGCAATTTGTGATTTCGGTGAGGACTGCCGGAACCTGAAAGATGCTGTGTGCGCGATGAATTCTGATTCTGAATTCGGATTTGTCGCTGTCGGGACTGGCAGTCAGTGCCGAATGTTCAGAGATTTGAACAGGACACGAGGAACAAAACTCCCACCCCATGCCAGGGGTGAGAAGCAACGAATCGTTTTTAGTTGCTACGAAACGTCCATCTTTGAGCACATGTACCCAACATCACAATTGGTCTTCTGACCCATTTCTTGTGTGGAGAGTTTGTCAGACTTAGTGCGCAAAAAGTGGGACCGGAAAAGTTTGTTGATTTTCAAACTATTTTTCCGACAGAAACACACACAAGAATTTCCGCTCGTCCATGCTCGTAAGAGTTCCGATCGGAAAAATTCCTTTTGGGGAGGTTGGGCAAAAGTTCGAACGGATACATTTCTGTCGGTGTGATTTATTTCGCCGACTTGACATCCATCCCATGATAGATCTACAGGTTCTGAGTCTCACTATGTATGTTCCCCTTCCACTCGCCCTTTTGCCTCTGCATGTGATTTCGAGCCCCGTACTCTCGCTGTCTCATAGCAGAAACTGACGCGCCATGTTGAACACCTGTGCCAGCGTGTAGTGATCCACGGTTAGATCTAAAACTTCTGCCCAAGGAACAGAATGTGATATATGCCCAGCAGTCAGCAGACACCGTCCTTGTCAGGAAACCGGACACGTCACGTTTTTTCTCAACTAAAGATTGCTCGTAAATGTTTCAGGAGACAACAAGAGCAAAGACATGTCAAACACCCTGCGCACGTGGATTGGTGAGTCTGTTCACGTCTGTTTGGTTTCAAACAGATATCCGACAAAATAATCACCAAACGGTTTCTTTCTTTTGAAGCGAAATCTGTCTGTCTGTCTCTGAACTGAAAAGAAGAAACCGACAAACCAAAAACTGCTGTTGACTTTGTCCGAACTTTCCTTCTTCAGAAAATCTGGATGTGTGTGCGCTTTTCTCAACTTTCAGTGCTGGCCGCGGTTCTGCTGTTGGCTGATTCTGCGCGCGGAGACTGCACCATCTCCAGTGCTGTCCCTGACTGCCGGAACAAAACAGACGCCACGGATTACAAGCTGTCCTTCTGCGCCCTGTCCGAGATCCCCCGGGACATTCCAGCGGACGCGCATACCGTCGATCTGCAGTTCAACTACATAACGGCTGTACCAAGAGGCCTCTTGAATCATTTGAAGGACTGTATAAAACTCGACCTCAACTCAAATCAGATCTCGAATATTGAAGCTGGGGCATTTCATGGGATGGTATCTCTGTGGCAACTGGAGATACCTGACAACCTCCTCTCGTCTGTCCCAGCAAATACTTTGACTGGACTTGCCAATTTGTTAATTTTTGATGTCAGTGAAAACAGAATTGAAGTCTTAGATCCCGGGACCTGGGTCCACACACCCATCCTGGATCGGCTCGTCCTGGAATCCAATCAGATCCAAACTTTGGTTCACGATCAGTTCCGCCAATTGTTCCATCTCGAGCATCTGTATCTAGGAAACAACCTCATTTCCAGAATTGAGGCTGGAGCCTGGAGGAGCCTTCTGTCCCTCACTCGCTTGGAGGTGAACCAGAACCGGTTGACCAGCCTCTATTCCCACACATTCACCGGCCTGACAAAACTTGGCAGGCTCGATGTGACTGAAAACCAGATCTTTCACATTGAGGCTGATGCCTTCTCTGGATTGGCTGAGCTTGTTGAGCTCAGGCTCTTTTCAAATCGGATCAGCGTCCTCGACCCTGGAGCCTTTGGCGGTCTCTGGTCCCTGCGTAACCTCTATCTCTGGGACAACAACCTGACGTCCCTGAATCAAGGCCTCTTCTCCGACGTCTCCCGGTCTGCATTCCGTTCTCTTGATTTGGGGCTCACGAGCAATACACTTTTTGGCGACTCTCGTCTCGAGTGTGGGTCCCTGTGCTGGCTCAAGAGGGAGGAAGAGGACAGGACTGTCACGTGGCACAACGACTTCCGACCCGAGTGCTCGCACGGTGTGAGCTGGGACCGTCTTGCGTGTGCTGATGATCAAGGTAAGAACAAACATCGGACATCTCTCAGACCTGTCTTTTCGTCTGACGTTTGGAGCACGAACGGCGCACTTTCGTGTCACTTGATTTTCTGAAGACACATCCACTTGCGTCCATGGGGTACGGTGCTGGGTGTTGACAATGTTTGTGTTCCTTCGCAGCGCGGTGTCCGGAACCTGGGGGCGTGGCCTGGTCCTCCAGATCGAGGCCTTCAGGCCCTTACATCCTGGGCTCCCGTGTCACGTACACGTGCGACAGCTGTTCCACAGGGGGCGGGACCATCACGTGCGACGGCTCCGGGACCTGGACGGGAAGCCGAATGTGTAACAGTGAGTCAGACAAGTCTCGGTTGTTGCAGTTGAAGGTTTACAAGACTTGTTTTCTGGGACCAAGATCAGTCATTAAGTGCTGCTTTGGGGTTTGGTTCTGAAGTGCCAGCTGGTACGCTCGTATTCCACAAGAAACGAAACGCAGTGTGTTGCAACTCTTGACTCACACAAACGAGTCCCGAGCTACAGACAGCATCCGATCATCAAATCAATGTGCGCCTGCATGCAAGGTCCCATTTTTCAGGAACGATCTGTGCGAAGCCTGCACCTCCACCTCACGGTGCAGTCTTCTTCTCTGGGGAGGAGTTCTACTGTGGGAGCGAGGCCGTCTTCAGCTGCGAGCAAGGCTTCAAGATGTCGGGGGAGGCTGTGCTCGAGTGTCAGCCTGGTGGCCGCCTGAGCGCCTTCCCGCCCACCTGCCGCCAGGGTGAGTTGATTGTCCGTTCGCGATGAGAAAATGCAATTGTGTCACACCATGCATTCGGCATGTTCGCCTCAGGATACGAAGCTTTCCTTCTGTGTGTGTGTGTGTGTGTGTGTGTGTGTGTGTGTGTGTTTTGTGTTGGTTGGTTGGTTGGTTGGTTGGTTGATGGTTGGTTGTGTCTATGTAATCAGGTTGAAAGGGCGACATGGGTGGCTGGGTTGCGTGCAAGTATTTCGCAGAAATTTTTTCCGGCCTTGAAGAATACAAAGTAGGCAGTCATTTTGCCACGCCAACCCGAAATTTGTGTCATTCAGTCACAACAGAGACGCCTTCATTGCGGACCACACCCACTGCGCCTGGGTTGCCTGATTCTACTCCTGCCGAATGCGAAGTGCACAGCAGAGGGCAATGCGAGAAAGACATGGAAACACGATGGTTCAGGATTTTCAAGTGTGGCATCCATGAGATTCCAAAAAACATCCCGGCAAATGCTAACACCGTCAACCTGGAGTTCAATTGCTTCAGCTCTGTGCCAGCAGGGATATTCACCCACCTGACAAGCTGTAAAAAACTCTACTTGAACTGGAACCAGATTTCAAAGGTTGCCGATGGTGCATTTGAGGGAATGGTATCCCTGTTGGAGCTGGAAATAGGCCACAACCTTCTCTCCTCTGTCCCAGTTGCTGCTTTGACTGGACTTCACACTCTTTTGTCCCTGGATATCAGTGACAACCGAATCCAAACCCTGGTTTACGATCAGTTTCACTATGTATTCCAACTGCAGCAGCTGAGCCTGAGAAACAACTTAATTTCCAAAATAGAGCTTGGAGCCTGGAGAAGCCTCATGTCCCTAACTTTCCTCCGAATGAATCAGAACCTCTTGACAGTTCTGCATTCCTACATATTTACTGGCCTGACCAAACTCAATACTCTTGAGCTGACAAATAACCAGATCTTCCATATTGAGGCTGATGCCTTCTTTGGCTTAGATGAACTTACTGAACTCAAACTCTTCTCAAACCAGATTTCTGTCCTTGACCAACGAGCCTTTTTTGGTCTCTGGTCCCTTGAGAATCTTCACCTCTGGAACAACAACTTGACTTTCCTGGATCAAAGCTTGCTGTTTGACATCCCCAGACCCCTACGCATAGGACTCAGTGCACCATTTGCCCCATCAAATTTGGACTGTAGCTCCCTTTGCTGGCTGCGTCAAGAGGAATTGGACGGAACTATCAGATGGTTTCCGAACTTTGGGCCTGTTTGTTCACTTGGTGTGACCTGGGAAAATCTGACGTGCATCAATTATCAAGGTATGACTCATCCTCTGTATGACGACTTGTTTCAAAACCGAACCGCACTCAAGACATATAATTTCCCACCAACGATGCACACAGTGTGCGAAATTGGTTTGTGTGAATTGCTTTGTTCCTTTCCACAGAGCGGTGCCCGGAGGCAGGGGGCATACCTTGGTCCTTGAGATCAAATTTTGAAGGTCCCTACATCTTTGGCTCCAATGTAACATTCACGTGTACGAGCTGCTCCTCAGGGGGTGGAACCATAACATGTGGTGCCTCAGGGGCCTGGACAACACGCCCAACATGCAACAGTGAGTCAAGTCTCTGCAGCTGGTCACTTGTTGATTGGTCACTCACTGTATTTCACTCAAGAACTGGTGATTCTTGTGCCCAGACTGGGATGAAGCATGGACACGCTGTGTACGTTGTGATGGGTTCTCATTTTCCAGGAAAGACATGTGCAAAGCCGACACCCCCTTTACACGGTGTCGTACACTTCTCTGAGGAAGAGTTCTACTGTGGGAATGTGGCCATCTTTACCTGTGAGGAGGGGTATGAGATATTCGGAGAGACTGTCCTGGAGTGCAGACCTGATGGCAGCCTGAGTTCGTCATTGCCCGTCTGCCTCCAGGGTGAGTTCAGTTGTGTGGCTGGCCACTCCAGATGTCCATCCTTTCTTTTCAGACAAAGGATCTTTTGGATAGTGCAGTTAATTTCTTTGGAATTTTGCACCAAGCTTGTTCCTTTCAAGTGAACGCGTTGGTTGTGCATGAGAGCGTGTGTTGACATCGGTATCTTTTCACTGTCGCTCTTTCAGGGTCCAAACATTGGACGGGCATTTTTTCATGTTCCTGGCTTTGTTTTCTTCCCAGTCGTAATAGAGCCGTCACCAACCACAACGGAGACTCCGAGGTCGACTCCCGCGGCCCGGACGATGACCAAGACTGAACGTCCGACCACCGGCGCGGAGCAGCCACCTCCGACGACTGACGGGGCAGAAGGAACAACCTCAGAAGGAACACCACGGACCAGCAGCTCAGTCCCAACCACCAAGGACGATGATAGAACAACAAGCACGACGCCAGAGACGCGCACCGAGGCACTCGAGACAGAACCGACAACCACGCGGCCCGCAGGAGGACCTGACCCCTCGACCACTGACGCACCGCCGCGCACCACCCAGGAACCACCGGACTCCGCTGGGGCAGGTTCGTGTTGAAGCCGGTTTCTCACCTCTCTCTTGGAAGACAAAGCGTACTACGAGTTGTCTCCTAGATGAGATGAAAATGCGCATCCTCAATCACCGATGAAGGTCAAGTGGCAGAGAGGTGATCCGTCCAAGGTTCAAATCAGTCGATAATTTCTGGTGTTCAGGGATTCACACCACAAGCTCTGAAAAAGGAGTGCACAATCTCACACTTGTCGAAATTACTTGAAGAAAATACACTTGAGAACTGCAAGCGTCACAGGAACACCGGCACCACAATGAAGCTGAGTCAGTCAGTGAAGACAAAAATCCGGAAGTCGTTTTGTTCATTTCCGGTTCCCGTTCGCAGAGTCGTGGCGCCCGTGGGTCGTCGCTGTCGTCGTGCTCCTCGTCGCCATCGCCGTCAACACAGCCGTCGTCGTCTGCTGTGTCCGGAGGTACGACCGACCAACTGTTGCAACAAACACGGAAACTTCTGGTCGCGTCGACACATGTGTGTCGATTTCGTGGGAAGTACGCCTCCAGACGCACTTGGATACGACACACGACAGGGGAAATTTCCATGTCTAAAACCATTCTCCTCCTGACTTCATTTTTGCAGACTGAGGCGAGAAACACCGTGCACGTGCCGTGATGCTCTTCATAGATACGAGTATGTGTATCCGTTCAGCTACACCACACCATTGTACGGGCTATCTGGTCACATAACACTGCGCGTGCTGGGGCGTGGTAAAGTCATTGACTACGAAAGCCTGCCTTCAGGTCACACACGACCAGTGCACGTGCTGGGTGGCGCCATCATCAACAACAATGAACACAGCGACCAGCGAAATCCAGCGATCGTCAATTGTCAACCCTCACGTCAGCAATGCCCAGCTTGCGGGAACTATGTCGATCACCGAAAAAGCCTCTTCAAACCAGGCTTCCGGAGCTGGAGACTAACAAGATACGTTCCACGGAGCTATGACTTTGACCCTGAATCTCCTGACAATGATGGATCCATGGACCAGAATCGGCAGACAACTGCTGCGGTTGTCCACTCCGATACACAAGAGACTCAGTTCTAGGCTCTCACACCGAGAAAACAAAACCAGGTAGCAACCTTCCACATTTGCTCCCGGTGGTTGTTTTGATGACTAATTTGGAGAACGTTTCTTCCAGTGCACGCGTCGAAGACTTCTCTTTGCCCTCGAATGTGCGCGAATTTTGCTGCAACTCTCATTTACGAACATACGTACATGTGGAATGACATCATTGGTCAGTTCGATTCAGCGGGAATGTGGCACAAGTTCAGGAACATGAAGACGAACGCACTTCCAAGTCTCCTTGTACGTGCGTGTGTACAGATCATCCAAAATGAACACGCTTTGCTGACAGAAAAGCTGCATGTTTGCTTCTTCAGACGCCTTGCAGTTGTACAAACTTTATTCGAGAACAGATGTACCAGAGAAATAAAACTGGCATCCTTTTTGACTTTGTTTTGTTCAAGGAAGATTTTTTGTTTTGTTGGTTTTTCCAACATAGATCTTGGTTTGTGGTTGGCTCAGCCCAATGTTCTCCCTCATCCAGCAATCTGCGATTTCAAACACAAACATCCGTGTTTGTGGGTGACAGTCGTCTTCCTTATCTTTCACTCGCGGCAGAGGTCAGGGAACCGAATCTTGGTGAGGGCCCGAACAACGCTTACGACGCTTTTCATTTTCAAACGCTGAACACATCTGCAGAAGACTTTTTCCTCTGTGGATGTACCTGCGAATCAAGCAATCCAAGCAATGAGTCATCACAAAAGAACGTGTATGGAGACTCCAATTCTATTCTCCAATGGATTGAAGCGCAGAATTTCTTTCGCATGCAAAACTCTGGGAACAGAAAGGAAAAAGACAAGCTTTCAATATTCAGCTTTTCGCAACAGAGCTGAGAGCCCAGGTTGACCAGAGCAAAGAGCAGTGCAAATGGTAAACAACTGGAACGCCTGGATTCGTTCGGCAAAATGTACCACAAAGGAGCCAAGCCCCAGGGCTGGGCAGGAGTTTCCCATCCTGCCACGTTCCGTTCTCGCGCAGTGCTCTGTTCAGTCAGCAGTCTGGAAATACTGTGTTCAGTCCGCTACGCACTGTGCGCTTGTCCACCAGACACCGAATTCACTGCCAAGTGGCCAGACACACTGCAGGTTTTGGTGTCACATCTGAAGCACATGCAGCAGAAGAGCCCCAACTCTGTGCCGCGAGTGCTCAGAGCTTCACCCTCCATGCCATCCAGGTGCTGTGGATGAACAAACAGTTTCACAGTGGTGTTTTGTTGTTTTGCCTTTTGCTAAGGTGTACTTGTAGCCGTCTGTACCATGTGGTCCCACTTGTACGAGTGTGCCAGCGGTCGCGCTGCCAACTTCAAAAGGGGCAAACAAACATTTTATTGCGGAGACTGAGATTCATTTCATTCAAAAGGATGAGACTAACGTTCGGTTCCAGAGTGCTGATCTGCGCGCGGACTTCACTCCAACTGCAGTGGAAGTCACAAAGCTTGGGAGTTATTCCAGTGCAAAACAGTCGCACTTTTCTTCTATTCGGGAGGATCGTTAGTGTTTGCAGACCTCCACGAAAGAAGGTACAGTACCGGTAGCCACAAGAAAAACAATCTTCCCTGCGCAAATAGGAATATTTTTCAGAATCACATGCAGAAAGGAATCTTTCAGACAAATTCACCCACGACATTGCTGGGGTGGACCTGATTGCACCTGAGAACTGAGCGCCGCCTTCACGCCAGTTTGAACCTGGTTCTCTTGACCGTCGACCGCATGCAAGAGACAAAAACGTTCGCTCTCATGCTTATCAAACTGTTTTCACTCTTGTTTTGGGACTCGGAGATCTGCGGAGGCAAGTGCAGTGCTGGCGCAAGGTCACTGAGAGAAAAATGACTGGGTTTAGGACCGAGTTGACAGGCACCAGAGCCGTAGTGGCCCAGAACAGAAGATCCACAGAGTGCAGAGCCTGAAACAGGGAAGACAGGAATATTGCACTCGAAGGAAGCCAACACAGCAAATTTGATGCGGTTACTAACACAAGCTGAAGAGTTACAGATTTCTTGACTGCTTGCTGAGACTCCAGGATGTCTGAACAAGAAGATTCCTTCAAGACCTTTGCCAGGGAAAAATATACGCCTGACATTGTCACAAAGCTGAGACATTGAATTGTGGCAACAATCAGAGTGATGGCCTTTATGTTGCTGTCCGACCGTGTGGGATCAATGAATGGAGAACAGAGACTTGAAGGTAATGTTCCTGTGCAACTCACAATGAAAGTCAAAATGCCGGATATAGAAGCAACTGCAAGAGTTACAAGAAGAAGACAAGGCAGAACAAATTCTTTTGATTTGAATTTGGAGTTGAAGGGAAAGAGAACAACCATGAGTCTAGCCACTGACAAAAGCACCAACAAAGGTGGCATGAAAAATGAAAAATCCAGCATCACACCAAAAGCTGATGTACACAAAATATTCCTCCTCCAGCTCAAATCATCCAAAACAAAAGTGTCACCATAAAAGAAATCAGCAACCCATATGATTATCAAATATAATGCACACAACAAATCTCCAGAATTGATGAAAAACACAAAAATGTTGAAGACATGTATGCGCCCAAATTTTGCCATCCGAAGCATTTTCTCACACAAAGAAAGGCCATTGGTTACCAAAACTGCAAGAGATGCGGAGATGAACAACATCCTCATTGCTTTGTTGGGAAAAAGAAAAGAACAGGATGTGAACCAAGGAACATCAGTTGGACACACCATTTCTGGAGGTGTTATGCAGCACACATGAAATTTATCTGCAATGAGCAGCTTGACGGGAAATGTTTTGAACATATTTTTCTCCAGCTGGGCGAAACGATTGTTTGTCAGTTTCAAACTGTAAATTTGGCTGACATTGTCAAAGATGTCAGAAGGTAACCATTCAATAACGTTGTGTGAGACATCTACAAGTGATAATTTGTTCAGATGCACAAATGATTTTGACTCAAAAGAAGAAATATTGTTTCTATTCAACAGCACCACCTTCAGGGCAAAGAGCTCAACAAAACATCTGCCTTTTATTGAAGTCAGTTTGTTCTGGGACACATCGAAAAACCGCAGGAGAACCACAGATGAGACTGTGCTGCAGATGTTTTCCACCTTGTTCTTTGACATTTTTATCACTTCAGCGTGTAGGTTCTCTCGGAATGTGGATAAACCTGACATATCGGTCAGTGAAAGATGAAATATAGAATAAGAGAGATTTCCAAGGAAAATGTGTGAAATGGACATGTTGCGGCAAGACAGACTGTAGAGGTAACAGAAACACATCAGAGGGCAAGTGTTTTTGATGTCACACATAATTTCATCATCTTTCAGGGGACAATCTATGGCAGTGTCACACACATCACCAAGAGGAATACAGATTTGAACATTCTTACATTTGAACCTCAGAAAATCCTGTTGCTCAGACACACAAGAATTGAAGTTTCCTTCATCCTGTCCTGAAGGGCAGTCCCACTTCCCATCCTGCACATAAGCAAAAGCAATGCAGTAAAAACCGGGGCATTTGTACCTTTGACTACACTCAAATGAAGCACATTCTTGCAAGTGAGATCCATATTTACACGGCACCAAATTGCCCACAACATTCAAAGAGTACAAACAAATGTCACTGACACCATAGCTTTCCGAGCACGCTTCGTCACAAGAAAATTGACCAGGAATTTGACAAGATTTGGTTTTCTTGTAATTTTGTCTGTCTTGATCTTCTGCACTTCCATGTTGTTTGTCTGTTTGTCTGTGTTCAAGTGAATCAGAACGAGCGTGAGAGACCCACGACCTTTTGGGAAACACTCTGTACTTGCATTGGTGTGAGTCATCTTGAGAACCACAAGTATTTATTGGTATTTGATTCAATATCTGCCTTCCACCATGACATTCTGTTTCATCTGAACTGATGGGCCATGTATCAGAACAATCATTATCTCCATCACAAATGTAAAATGATGATATTATCTGTTTATTTTGGCAAGAAAATGTGTGGTTGTACACATTTGGAAGTTTCAGTTTCTTGCTTGGGCATATCATATGTCCTTCGGCTTCTGAACTTCTCACAAAACGTTCATTGTAAAATGGTTTCAACCATATCTTCTCAGAAGTGGACTGAATGAACTGGTCCTTCTGTTTGCCAATTGATAACAAAGATATCTTTTGCAAAATGGTGGTGTGAAATAAATAAAGGAACCTCTTGGCTCCTTTCCTGCTTTGAACATGAACATTCAAATCCTGAGGTGAACATGGGTTGTAGTTGTTTTTGCTGCTTTCTGTGTTTTTGTTTTTCCAAGGAAAAGAGTAACAGTATCCACTATGATGAAGAGCTGATTTTGCACAAACATATCTCTCGAAGCCTGAGACTGTCAAACCCACAAATATTTGTTTTCGCTTGAAACAAACAATATGATCAAGCATTGCATCATAGCAGTGGACAGAAACCCACTGCGGATATGCCAAGTTTGTGACCAGCAGCAGTGAACAGTTACCCTCAGACACCGCAGGGTATGTTGTGGTCAATGTTCTGTTTTTCAATCCTGCCAACGTGTTGTTCAGTTCAACACTTGTGTATGGACTGGAATACATATAGTCCCAGGGATCAACGTAGTATTCCCAAAAGTCGAAATCGTTCTCATATTCCACCATTTGTTTCTTGGAAAAGCGTGTAAAGTGTTTCTGACCGTAGTTCACATTTGTCCACGCTTGATAAGAAACTGGATATTTGCTGTTCCACCTGTATGAATTCTGAAAAACAAGAAGTTCCGAGGCGGAAACCCTAATGGTCGAGGAAACGGAAGTCCGAGAGGGGAGGGGGCGTCCAAGAGGGGAGGGGGTGGTTGGAGAGGGGAGGGGGGTCTGGTAGAGGGGGGGTGGTTACATTCCAATGTGTGGACAAATGCACACATGAATGCTAAGGGTTTTTAAGCCAACAGCAGCACCTAGATGGCCGGCTACTCGACCATCAATCAGATCTGACTGAATAAATGAGACCTCATGAAAGGGCAAGCTGAGTCAAGTCCCAACAAAAAAAAGAAAAGAATTGCAAGTTGTCCATGCATTAAATTTGGTGCAAGTGGGACAATTAGTCTCAAAAGACATGCCCACCTTGTTTGAAGCCTCACGCTCCAGGCCAATGTAAATGGCCTCAATCAGATACAAACCATATGACATTTTCAAAACCTCCAACAACTCCTCTTCCTCTTTCCTGCCAAAGAACTCAGGCAGATACATGATTTTTCTTTCACAAAATGCCTTGACCTGGTGCCAGGAGTACTGTGTGTGTTGACAGGATTTGTCGGTGAAGTAGCAGCCAGCCCCGTGATGCTGTTGGAAGAAATACAAACCAAATGAAGTGTGTTTTACAAATTCGCAGCTTTCTGAAAAACCAACACCCTTTGAAGCGCAGTTTTGTGTGTTGTCAGGTGTGCTTTGGTGACCAAAACCCATTGATATCCACTGGTATGAGACAGTAGCATTGTTACAACCGCCGCATCCCATCAACTTAACCGATATTGATTCCATCAAACAAGACAGTGCAACAACCAAGGAAAGTTTCTTGTTGGAAACGTCAAGTGTGTGTTGCCATCGGAGGAACTGGCCTCCTTGAGCAAAACCCAGTATTGACACAATGATGTGTGAGGTGCTTGAACTTCCATTGGACACTTTCATTTGAAGTATGCTTTGTTTGTCACTTGTTATGTCTCGGAGAAAGTGCAACTTGATGTCATTGAAATAGATTTCGTCTTCTGACCTGGCTTGAAATTTACTTTTGACGAAAATAAATTGTGCCCACGAAAAAGACCACAGATAGAACTGGATGCAAAGTTTTGCTGAAAATTTGTGAACAACAGGCGTTTCAAGGTAATCTAAGTTGAAGAAAAAGTCTCCAAGCTTTCCATCGTAGGTACACAGACTTGATACTTCTTGATCCAAGCAATAGCCTTCAAAATGTACCTGAGTTCTGTTTTCAGTCCACATGTGGACTGAATGAGCTCTGGTCCGTGCTACAACACCAGAAATTACCACTTTTTGGTGACCAAATGGCGCACTTTGCAGAAATATTGATGAGAAGGACCTCATGAATTGTGAATCTCCTTCCATTTGGTCTTTCCCTGTGAACAGAAGAAGAAACACACATTGACTTTGTTTGATTGGTCCACATTACAGTGGATCCCGATTTGTTCGATACGCAAAAATACACCCCAAAAGCGTCGAATTCGTCGCCCGGGAATACTTGTTCATAGGGCCCTGATTTATGCAATGTTTCCATAGTTTGAATTGAGAGGGGAAGTTTTCCCTGCTCAATTCAATAAAAATACAATCAAGAGGAGAAATCTCCCCTCTCAATTCAATATGGGCGAGATTCAGCAGGCGTTATTTTGACACGTATGGTGCCCCAATTGACAGATCGGTGGCACAGATGACCACATTTGCTTCACGTGAGCAGTTGAGAACCAATTCATGGTATCTGTGCCACCGATCTGGCAATTGGGGCGCATCAGAAAAGGAATGGACATGTTTGCTGAACCTTTGTGGAGATTTTCAATTGAAAAAGGGAGATTTCCCCTCTTAATTCAAGAAAAATTGAATTTCCCCTCTTTTTCCTTCAATTGAATTGAGAGAAATTTTGAAAAAATTGTGAAATTTTCAAAATGTGATTTTTGACCCCCAACCCTGGCTTACATGTGCAATACAAAAACAAATTGAAACCATGTACATTATTGACTACCAATTGCAAATATAACCCACCAATATTTTCTCAACCTCATCAAATATTTCTACATGTTTTGCCTGGTAACACATTTTGATGCAAAAAACCCAGAAATCAGATTTTAAATTTCAGCCTCCTGAAAAACACTGAAAAATTTCACCATAACAACACCAGACCCATTTGACCTGAAAGCCCCTCCAATATCATCAAAAGCATGTATGAGCACCTTTGATCAAATATTGCTCACTTTCAAGATACAGCCTAAAATAGAACCCTATGTCCAAAATTTTGAAATTTCCAAATTTGAACTTTTTGCACTAAAAATT
>JAAUXT010012211.1_pt1 | contig 15485 bp, 14 predicted proteins | sample 7278171 | NCBI WGS metagenome assembly JAAUXT01 (sample SAMN14350112, study PRJNA611818) | marine sediment metagenome | isolation source: surface marine sediment (1.8m) | place: French Polynesia: Moorea | collected 2018-08 | reverse complement strand
TACAGATGTCAGAACTGGGCTTCTGACAAACCACATAAACATGACTACAACAACGGGGTTGATGACCACAAGCATTTCCCAGATGGAAGCTTCTATTTTGCCAAGTAAGACACATTGCTGGAGGAAAACAAAGAACATTGAAACAGAATAGTTTTGTCATGTATATACTTTTTAAGGTGCTTTTTTGGACCCGGGACTGGATAACTTGTACTGCAGGGGTAGCCAGAAAAATATGCATGTGACCCTTTTGTCCTGTGTTGCAAAGCAGTTCACATGTTGAAGAGTTAAAGCAAAGAGTACGAAGGCTTTGTATCCAACGACAACTTTCTCAGAGTGGGTAAATTATCACAGAGGATCATGCACTTTATTCTGGGTGTGCTCACACCAAAAAAATCTGACAGAAATAGAAGAATCAATCAAATATTGATGTGGTAGTCAGCAGCATGTTTGTTATTTGAATTTACACTGACCATGCCACACCATTGTAAGGGCAGCAGTACGCAATAAGCGTAAGCCCAAGCACAATCAGATTAGTATGTTAACATACAAGCAAGGTTGAAACCCCAACCCCCCCAGATAGGCAAGGCTGGCTGTGAGGCATAAGTGCCTGGATGTAAGGAAGCTGCTGCAGGTCTGAATGAGTACTCACAGGTCAGAGTAGATTCTCCTCCGGTAGCTCTAACAGCTAAAGGCACAAGTTCAGGTCTTGGGTTATGGCAACCGTGAACCAATCTGGGACTTGACATAGCCCTGGACTGCAGCTAATATCTGACTGACCGTACACAGACTTATTCGGACTATACCGCGCATAACACAGGGCTGAACACCATTTAGATTTTTTCTTTCTGTCAGGGAGCAAAATCAGCTGCACGGTACTATGTGTGTTTGATCATGGGATTTGTTTTGCTCAGGAATTACTGCAGAAACCCTGATGGGATGGCCGGTGGTCCCTGGTGCTTCATCAATGATACAAGATCATCCAAGAGATGGGATTATTGCGATGTGTGCTTCTGTGAAGAAAGTAATTGAATTTTAAACATATGAACCATAAAAAACTGTCTATTCTGTTTGAAAAGCATGGGGCACATTTGTGCAAGGAGTATTTTTTGGCCAAATGAAATCAACAATTTTCAGAAGGATGTAAGCTTTAGTGAAGTCAGTTTTTGGTAAATGTATGTTCTGGTTTCGTCACAGAAAAAACATCTGCCCGTCCGTGTTACCTGGACGAAAAGGGAAAGGACTACATGGGCACGGCAGCTGTTGCAAAAGATGGCAAACAATGTTTAAATTGGGCAAATCACCCAAATGAGACGACTGGAATGTCTCAGTGCATCACAGGTTTGCCAAATGTTAGATTGGCTTGTCTCAATTTTTTGACAGGGGCACCATTTTGATTGCCTTTTTCCCCAGTGAAATGATGTGAAGAGCATCTTCAAACCTCGAAGGGGGAATGATCACTATCTTCACCATTTGCATCCGTTCACTTCCAGAGACGAAGAACTATTGCCGACTTCCAGATGACAAAGAGAAACCCTGGTGTTTCACAAGTGAGACAGAATGGGGTTACTGTGATGTTTGCCCCTGTGATCGGCGTAAGTAGATCCATTTCAATCACAATTTACAATGCAACCTGATTTTGGATGTGTTTCAAAAGAGGATAACCCCTCATTCAAATCTGACTCAAAAAGTACACCAAGTCGCCTCCAAGTCTTCACCCTCCCTCCACCTTCACCACCTTCGACCAATGTGCATTTCCTTGGCTGTTGCCTCAACACTCTAGTTTGGATCTCTCTACAATGGGGGCCATGTCAGCAGAAAAAGTTTATTTGCTCTACTGTTAGAACAAATATATTTTGATTTGATCACTGATCAATGGAATATTATTCTCCCTTGCAGACACAGACTGTGTAAAAGATCCTTGCTCATCTGCTGGGACAATGGCTTGCAGAGAAAACCTTTGCAATGAAACATTGCCAGTTAAATGTGAATGCAAACCTGGCTTCTATGGGCCCAGATGTGAATTCTGTGGAAAAGGTTTGCAAAATGTCATCAAGTTTCAAACCTGCCACCAAAGATTTCAAAAAACATCAATAATTGAACAACTGTCAAGCACAAGTTTATGGCCAAAGAGAAAAGCATGTACTCAGATTTGAGGAAGTGTTGTTAGAGATTGAAGTGACAGTAACAAACTTGAGCTTTGAAACCATCAACAAAATAGGAGATATTGCCATGAAATCATTTCAATTTATTCCAGTCATATCTGAGAAGAATACAGAGTGCGCTTTTCCTTTCAAATATGGAGATACCTGGTTTTTTGACTGTCATCTTGATGAAAAAAGAACCTGGTGTACCCCTGACACAGTTTACAGTAAAACATGGAGTGCCTGCAAAACAGTTGACACCTCCCATTGCACACCCGGTGAGTTCTTAAGCAGATATGATCTCCACAGAATCTTTGTCTCTCTTGTTTTTTGTACTTGAAAAACATGTGGTTTTCTTGTCAATTTGGCAGCTGAAGACCCAACCACAAGCAACTGGGCAGGACAAATTTTGAAAGGAATCGCAAAACTTACTTGCCCTTCAAACATTCCTTACAGCCTCAAAGTCTATGGAAATAATACACAGGTTGTTCTGACAGCTAACTTTGATCCCAGACTTGTCATCATGGCTGCAGCAGAATATCAAAGTGGCAGGGTGATTGTATCTGCATCAAGTGAATTTGGGCTGTCAAGTGGTGTTTCTGTAAGTGCTTTTTTTCATTTTATGATCAATCAGTATCAGAGGAAAAACATTCTTCCTTTGAGGAGTTTCAAGTTTGTTCTCTGTATGTGCAGTTCACAAGTTTGACTTCTAACATGAAAAAATGGCTGACTAAAGGTGGCATTGATGTCTCAGAGGATATATCTGATAAAACAGAGTTCAAAGTGTCTGAGGAAACCACAATTGTTGTCCTCAAAGGAAGTGATGAAAAGTAAGCTTGTTGTTATAATTATCATGTTTCTTTGGTTTCATACAAATGGACAGAACTGATATCAGTATGTCCCATTTGAACAGGTCCAGTGATTTTTTCTCAGCTGTTAAGATGTGGGTAGCAGCTGGAAAGGGTTTGATTCTGGCTCTAGATACCTGGCAAACTGAACATTCAAATTACTTACTGAATGAACTGGGAATGTCAGTGACTGCAAAGAAGTGGGATTGTCTCACATCAGAGTTTGATATGGCTGCCAACAGGCCTGTTGAGGCTCATCTGGGTAAGTGTTTGGAGAACAATTGACCCAGCAACAAGATTCTGATTACACAATGTTTCATTCAATAAAAGAAAATGAAATTTGTAGGCAAGTTGGTTGAATCATTTCGAGACCTTGTTGGCCTGGGTAGGAGTGTGATGTACTTCAAGGAAATGGAAATTCCAGCTGATGTTTTGGAACAAATAAAACCAAAAACACTGGAGATTTTCAGTGAATATTTGACATTGTTTGACTTTTACCCAGCTCCAGATCACAAAGTTACTGGTAAGTGTCTGTGAGAAAGAACTTGTTTTGCACAACTTTGTCTGCCAAAATGAATAAGTTCGTATCTGGGGCAAGCCCAGAAGGGTTTGCAAAAACCATGGACAGAGTGAAAGGCGAGAATCTGACAAAACACTCTATCTACAACTGATACCAACCTTTGGCAAAAGGATCACTTCTGTTTTTTCCCCATCATTTGGTTAATATTCAAACAATTTCATCAGCAGCTTCATATTTTGAGTACGGAGTGTTCAGCTCCAGACTCAGGTGAAGTAAACAATAGCAGATCAACCTAGTAAGATGACAAGTTTGGAACCACTGAGAATTTTGCAGAAAATAATTTCAGAACTCAAGGCCGGCAATTGGGTGTTCCTTTCACCAAGAATGTCACATATCACTGCTTTTTTTCTCCAGAGTTGACCTGCAGAGCTGGATGTGTACCCAATAACATTGAAATGTTCCCCCTCAATGTAAAACCGCACATGTTCTCTTGCAGGGATTCCACAATCAGTGGCTAGAGCCTATTTTGAGGTAGTTCTGCAGAGTGACATGGTCGATAAAGCTCCAAAAATTGACAAATGGCCTGGAGACTTTTCCAGTCCTCCACAGCTGGTCAAAGCTGACATTGAGATTGATTCATACCACAGCCACAGCGAAAGATATTTCACTGGTTATTACCTTCCAGCGGGACAGGAAGCTCTGCTAAAGGTGACTATGCCAAGAATTTGAGACACTCATATGTCACAAGAAATTACTCAAGTGTATAAGCTACTTTCACGAACCTAAATCCAGATTTTAGAGAAAAGTGGAGAAAAGCAGAATGGCTGGGAAGTTTGGATAAATGTCAAGTACACAGATGTTACTGGTGGCAAGCACTACAAGAGATGGCCTTACATTGAGAGGTAGGCAAGTGAATAACCAATGCGTTGTTTTTGTTGGTGAGGAAAATTCTTCATACATGAGGTGTGCCTGTTCTTTTCGGCAAATTGGGAATCTCATTCGCCCTTTGGCAGAGATGTATTATCCTTCTTCGGAAGCATTTATTTGTTCACAAAACGTTGTGTCCATCCAGCCGACAAACAGTTGTTTTTTTTTTTTTGGAGGGGGGGGGTACTACTTTGCTTCTTAACCGCATTTGTTGTTTTTTTTTGACAGAAACATCCCAACCCACAAAAAGACAGCTCTCACTGTCATTTGGAACAAGAAACATTTACTGTCATTCTTACTGCGACCAATACAATCACAGATTTTATTCCCAGATGTCAAGTTCGTTTCAGATAACTGCAGCATGAGACAAAGCAAGAAAACTCTAAAAAAACACATTACAGTAAACAATTTCAGAGAGTATGATCTGGGTGAAAAGAACGAAGTGAAGTTGAAGAGTCCGTTTGGAGGCCTCATCATCATGGTCAGTCCTGAAGGGAAGAACTCCATCAAGTTTAGCCTGGAGAATGTTGCAGAGGCTCCCTGGTTTGACCTGACCAACCCGAACAGTGCCAGTCAGTGGGAGACCAAGTAAGGTGACAGAAAAAACAAAACAAAAGCACAAAAATAAGTTTTTGTGGTATTGTACACAAGATCTGATTATGATTTGCTCAATTTTCAGGAAAAATTTGCCTGCTCCAAAATCTATTTTTGAAGGAAGGTTCTTCTTTCTTGTTCTGGACACAAATGATGCTACGAGAGCAGCTACTGTAGAGAGAATCCAGAGTATGCTGAAGTTTTGGGACAAAACAATAGAAGCATTTGGGTACTTTTCTGACAAAAACGTCACCCAAAGGAAAAAGGAGGGATTTGTGACGGAAGTTCAATTACCAGAAGATTGGGCGTAAGTCCTGAGTTTTCACATTCCTATTTTTATTTTTCTTGCTTGTGAGGTTCTCTCCCTCTCCAAATCAACTCTAACAAGTTCAAAGTTTCATGATCTACTTCAAAGTGGACAGTGTTACTTGGAACTTGTTGAAGGAAAGTCATTGGGTTCTATTCACAAACAAAAAGGTGGTTTTTATATTTGTACTTGTCGACATCCTTTTTCTCGCAAACCATACCATTCACTGACAATCTCTGACGGCTTTTACATTTTGTTGCTGCCCAAATGACAAACATTTCTTTCAAAAATTCAGGTACGCTCAAGCCTTTTATCCTGTCATGTATAAAGACTCGCTGTATGGCTTTTTAAAAGAGGATGATTTGGATAGTCCACGTCTACATGAGATAGGTCATCACTTCCAGAGTGGCTGGTCATTGAAAGGCTTGACAGAGGTAAGCATCAATTTTCAAGATGAAACGTGAATAATTTCTCATTTTGAAATCAGCCATATGGTGTAGATAGTGGGCAGCCTAAACCATGAAGCAAAGTGTGTTTGATTGGGGGCCCCATCAGGAATTAAGATGACCATGAGATTTAACAAGTCACAGGTCTGGAAATGTAGGGTTTCCGCTTGCACAAACTCTTTTTGAGCAACTCCTATTTTTCGAATATAATGGTTGTACTATTGGATGAGTCTTTCAGTGATTAGACCCTGAACAGGCTGTGGAAGATGTGTTCCAGGAGATATTTGTGATTGACATCAGAAAGAAAGCTCCCCTGACAGATTCCCCTGGTCCTCTGTAAGTTTTAACAGGGGACTGGAATGTTTTGCTGTATTTAGGTGACCACTGATGTGGTATCTCTCTGGGTCTACAAAGAAATTGAAGGAAAGGACCCCTGGTTGCCAGGTGGTGAAGGCACTGGGCATGTGTGGTGGAAAAGTTCTGGTAAGTCAGATTTGATTAAAGTCCAAAATTTGACATTGGAAAATAAAATAAGTTTCCAAACAAAACATCAGACAAGTTACAACCAGACCGGTGAACAAACTGAATCAACACAATAAAGGAAATGTTGTCAATTTCTTTCAAAAAATGTACAAGCACAAGTGCAGGTCACCCAAGTGAATCAGTGGTGCATTTGTTTGACCCTTCTTCTTCTTCAGGGAAAGCAAAGATGATACTTCAAAATCTGGGTACTGGCTTCAGCTACAACAATTTTACTGGCCAAGGAGAGTTCATCTATGCTGAACTAGGACACCATCTCGGGTGGCCAATAATCATGGGAGCAGTGAGGTCAGTCATTTTACCCTAGTTTAGTTTGTAGCAAGTATGTATGTGCCTTGTTAGATATGTCCAACATATGGCCACTGTGTCCTTTTTCAGGAAAATGTACACCATTGATGGTGATGATCAGTTCAAGATAGATGAATGGGTGATTCAGACATCAAAGTTGGCTGGAAAGGACCTCAGGCCCTGCTATGAATTCTGGGGATGGGAGCTGACTGACAGAGTGAGGCAGGAATTGAAGGATTTGCCTCTGTACTTCTTTGATGATGATGCTACCAGGACATGGGCTCCAGATAGAGCTAAGTTCATCATGGAGAGGTACCCTAATGCCACCAGAGAGGTATGGTCACTTTAGTGATTTGAAATTGAATCAAATACTTTTTGTCTTTCATTTTACTTGTTTCTGAATACAATATAGTTCTTGGTGTTTTGAAATTGGCTTTTATTTTCAGGAACCAGTGAAAGATACTACTGAGTTCAATAGGTACATCCCTCCTATGAGACCAAATCCCCTGAAGGTTACGAGCCAGGTGAACATGACTGCTGCCTGATCAAGTGCAGGAATTTGCAGGAAATTTTTGGGGCTAAGGTTTTGCTTGTAATTCAACAGGAAGAAAATTTTCAGGGCCAATGAATCTGTCAAAGAAATAAAAGCCTGCTTGAGTTGGATTTTCTGCATCAAATTTTGGTGTTGTCATACTTCCCAAAAGTTGGATTCTCCGGATACCTAGGTCACCAGTTCAGTCAACATTTCTACAAGGATTATTCATAGAGTGGACGGCTGGACAGCGGCAAGATGAATTATTGTCTGACCTGCAACCATACCAAAGTTGAATTCCCCAATTTGGACAAATCATTACTTGTCCACTAGGAACAAATTTTTCTTGTACTCCAGCTGCAATGTTTACAGCACTTGTTTGTGTTACAATTCATCTCAGTGCAGTATTCATCCTCCAATCATCAACTTTCTCCTTTCTGTCTGCCCACCTTCTTGAGGCTCCATGGGTGGGTGCATACCGGTTGCTATTTGGGGAGAGTTATGTGTTCCTTGGCCATGCAAGAGTTATTCTCTCCCAGACACAAGGGAGGCTGGCAAAAGAAACGGAGCAAAAACTGGAGAAGCAATGCTCAAGGCAACTGCAGTGAGAAGTCCCGAGCAGTATATGTTGTCTCTTGGAACTTTGGTAGGCAAATGGCCTGCCAGGCTCATGACACTTTGCCTTAAAGATCCATAGGGGGACAAAGCTATAGGGGGGACAAAGCCATGGGGGACAAAGTCGCAGCCCCTGGGGGACAAAGGCTGCAGGGGGGACATGGGGGTCATGGGGGCAGGGGGGACATGTGACAGGAACAGGGACATCTGGCCCAGGCTGCCTATACCGCACTACCACCAGGTGCTTGCCCCAAAGGGACTTCGCACAACCAGTGGGTTTGGACTCCCAGCTGCCTCCAGTGAGTCCATGCACTTCTGGCTGTGTGGTCAGACAGTCAATTTTATCTGTGTTCTCTTGTCCAAACCGAATGTCCAATTACAAACAATTGAAAAAAACCTGAACTGTACTTTGGCCTGACCAACAAAATCATAATGTTAACAATCTGGGTACAAAGAACAAACAAATATGGCACGGTTATTGTTTGCACATAGCTACACTGCTTTGCAATCGTTTTACTTTTATTCATCCACCAGCATTCCTTTTTCAAAGTGTTCCTGCATATCCTATTGTTTTTTCCCAGTCTTGTGTCAAATTGACTTTGTCATTTTGTTCGCATTGCTCCCTCTAGTGGAGCAGAGTCGGTGAGAGGTTGGAAATGCGCAGAGCATTGGCAGAGATGTGTTGGGTAAAATGCAGCTGGTGGAATCTGCATTTATCAAACATTTCATGTCAGTTTGAGGAACATCATCTCAGAGAAAGGACCTGTACTTGATTTGCTACTGTCCGACGCCACAACCTCCATTCAACTGTGTTACTGCAAGAAAAATGTAAATTTCTTTCAGCTCAAAAATGTGTTTCTCTTCAGTGAAAGAAAAGAAATGAAGTATTAAATTCATGGCATCAAAATGCAATCCTCACCACTCTGTCTGCCTCACACAAAACTGGGAGTGTTCTATCACAGTTTTTCATAGCTAAATCAGTGGTCAGTGCTGCGGTCACTGTCACACACTCTCCGTCCTTATGATCTGGTTGATCGCTAGCCCACAGGTTAAAATTTATGGCTTCAGAATTTCTGACAAAAACTACAGCATCATCACCCACTAAATCTCTGGCTCCAATCCAGGCACTGAGAAAGCCACGCTCTCCAAGCAGGTCGTCTATGGTTGAAAGCTTCTGTGTGCAAATACGGAAAGGAAATGAACAAACTGTGCGCCAACTTCATATTGTCAAAAGATGCCAGTCATGTCACAAGATACGTTTTTCAACGTTGCTTTATTTGTCACAGACATGTTGGTTTGTTTCAAATCGTGGCAGGAATACTAGCAGAGAAGATACTTCTCTGGTGTTGGGTTCTGCAAGGAAGCCATAAGAGTCTTCACACAATGATTTTGCTTCATCCCATGACACAGATGCGTCAGCCAAAAAGAAGCAGCCCTCAGAGGTGTCGGTAAATCCCATCACACAATCTGTTGCCTGTTTGGCGGACATTGTCTTTTGCAAATGACATACAGGGGTGAGTTTTGTGATCTTCAACTTGAGACACAAGGAAAACTGGAAATCAAACTGTGTGGTACACAAGAGCAAGTTGAATACCGGATTAGCAGATGCAGTTGTTTGAGCCAAATTATCTTCAGCAGATTCCATGTGGACATTTTTTTCACACAGGAAGCCATACAAGGTATTGCAAATGACCCTGGCAAATTTTAGATATCCAGCAAGAAGAAGAACACAATCACCTGAGTGTCCATCAGCATTTGGAGAATCACCCAAGAAAAAACTGTCTGGTACTTCTTTTCCAGTCATCAGAAACTCCAGTCTATTGTTATCAAGTGAGTTTTTCACTCCAATCCAAGTCAGATCCACTCTTTTGTCTTGAAGAAATGAGGACACTGCTGCAATTTCCTGAAAAGGACGATCTTGCGGTTCAGAACAGTTGTAATGACTCCAAAGAAATAGAAACAGATTTTTACCTCTTCACGGTCCAATTCAGCCAGCTGCATATCATTCCCATACTCCTGACACTGTGCCTGTGCATCAGCCCAGCTAACTTTATTCAAAACAAGGATATAACATTGATTGTTTATCAAGACAAAAGGAGACAAACATGTCTCTGTTTTTGCCCAAATAAGGGACGATTCCCCAGTTCTTCTCAGACTGGAAACCAGTGCTTCACTCTTGTTCAGAAATAACATCATACAAAAGGAACCATCCAACACAACAGCCACACAGTTAATGTCCTGACTGCACACAAAATAACATTGGATTTCATTGATGGATGGGACTTTCGTTTGAGTGGTAAATGAGATATTTTCATGCATTTCAAGGAGTTTAAATTCATCATTGACAACTCCATGTGAATGTTCTTTCAGAAGCAAAGTAGTGACCACCAAAAATGATACAACACAGACGAGCTTCATACTGTGTGGTCAGTACAGCAACCAATCAACATTCCGTCTGATTTCATAAAATGCAATATCTGATTTTGCAGAAGGTGGAAACCACGTACCATTCTGCTAAAATAAAATGGATTTGTTAAAAGGTGCATTTCGGCTGAAACACATTTGATTTTTGCCTTTCTCCAAATTATTTCATTTTCCAATTTGTGCCTCCCTTGCAATGTATCTAACCTGGTGTGTCCCATCCCTGTTGTGTGAGAATGCAGACCCAATGTTCTCTTCGTGGATGAATCATTACATCATGATGCTCTTGCACATTTTAGTCACAAAACAGGCAACAACAAAATGACACTTTTTGGCTGGTCCTACAGGACAAATGGGCAGGCGAAAAGAATGAAATGTTCACTGTCAGTTGGTCGTGTTGGAAAGAGACTGCAGTCTTTTTTGTGGCCTGTCTGCGACTCTGTTGTGGAAGTCACATTCTCAAGAGTTGTTGAGAAACAGAGGCTCCTACACCAGACATTTACTTCTCATTGGAGGTCCACCCGAATTCCCCAACCGTAATACACATGAAGCATTCCTTTGTGTGGAGTGGAGGGGCAGAAGGCCGGAGTGAACTGAAAAAACACTCGCTTATATTCCTGAATCTTCAGTGTGTGAAGACAGCGCTATGTGGGACTCACACTGTTGCGTTTTGTGGCAAATCAGAGCACACCCCATGTGAACGAGTCAGAGTGCCAGGTTTGAACCCCCTGTCATTCTTAGAAAAATACGAGTGTTCGTGTAAAAAAGGTTTTCGTTTTTGTTCAGATTGTTAAAGCCAGTACAAGTCACCTTCACACCAGTTTCAAGATGGTGTTTCCTGGTTTCAATATGAAGCAACAATTATTTCCACCCAATGTGGTGTCTTGGAGCATTTGCATTGGCAAGTTGCAAATTTCGGAACAAAGACAGATTATTTTGAGCAAAATAGTGTTTTATTTATGATTAAAATGATGTCCGTGTGAAACAGCAACATTAGTATATTGCGTGCAGCAATATGGCAACATTTGCTCTGGAGAGATATTTCAATCAGTTTCATTCTAAAAACCCTGTACTCAGATGAGCGGCTGCATCAGAGATACAGCCACAATGACAAAGGCAAACATGTATTCACTGGAAAATAAAACACAATTCCACTGTCTTAATTGTATTGTGTTTAGCTTTCAGTGCACAAATTGGCATCAAGTTGAACACGGGAATGTTTTAACTCACCGCTGGAATGGCTTCACACAAAAATGAGTGTGATGTCTCACAATCAGACAAATACAAGTCAAGATTAACAACTGCAACACAGATTCCTTGCCTATGATTCGGTTCCCCAACAGGCCACAAATTTCCGCTGGTGTTTTCACCGCTTGACACAAACTCTATTGTGTCAATGCCGTCGCGGTCACTGGCTCCTATCCAAGCAGTGTGAATGTCTCTGTGTGACAGAACTTCACCCACAACTGCCAGCTTCTACAGAGAAAATGTGAAATAAATGTACAATCTGCTGAGTTTCTTTTGAAGTGTGTCTTGGTCACACTACAACAGACATCTCACTTTGTGTTGCTTCGTGAACATAAAATATTAGTGCAAAATTTTTTGCCTCTACCAAGAAAAATCCAAATTGGTGCACACCACACTCAAAGTCAGTACCAGCTTGTGCAATTGTTGTGGTGACATGCAGCGCTGCTGAAAGTACCTACTTGTCTTGTGTTGGGTTCAGCAAGAAAACCAGAAAAATAAATCTGGCAGGCAGCCATTGCCTCATTCCAGTTCACTGGGGTTGTTTCTGGGTAGAAGCAGCCTTGATCTGTTTCAATGAAATCTGGTGGACAATTTGAAACCTGTTTGGGAAGAAGGTTACATCTGGTAGTCATTGGCAACATTATTTGCTGAAGGAGAAGCTCAAAAACAACTTCAAAAGTAAAATTACCAGAATGGGTGGTGCAAGAAAATATTCATTTGTTGAAACTTTGGTCCATATTTTGCGGTCTGCCTCTGTTCTGTTTGTACTTATTCTGGGATATTCATTTATATTCAGAACGAAAAGTGAACACATCACACCGACCATTTGAACAGCTACACAATCAGTGTCTTTGCTGCACTGGAAATAACATTGGAAGCTGTTGCTGGACCGAAAATTCTTCTGAGTGGTAAAGGTGATACTTTCCTGTGTTGGGAGAAGTGCAAAGTCATCACTGACAACCCCTTGGAAATGTGCGTTCGTACGTACACCACTGGTAGCTGATAAAAAGAGAACAAAAACCAAAATATTCATGTCCAAGTTGTCAACTTGCAAAGTCAACATTTCCAAAGTACAGTTTCAATATGCAAAATATTCTTTTGCATCTTGATCCAGGGAAGTTGTCACTACGCTGCTGAAAGTGGTCGATTCAGCTGAAAGCATAGCGTGCACAAGGACCAAAAACTTGATTTTCTGCCTCGTCCGAAATTGGTACAGCTTTCAGTATTTTTTCTTCGATTCCCCCATTTTCAGTGTAAAATTTATGCTGATGTAATCGTCCCATCAGTACATGAGTTTGAACCAAGACCATCAACGAACGGTGGTGCTATTTGCTTCTTAGGAACGTCACACACGTGCTTTGCCACCATGTTCAACTGACAGCGATGTGTTGTCTCTGCTCATGCTGGTTGCACAATATCAAACACATTATGTCGCAACCATCCATGTTACATCTGGTCGTGCGTCGAGAGGGAGGATCATCCCAGTGGTTCGCCCTCGGGTTGTCTGCTGTTTCTTCCGTCGTGTCCCGTGATTCTCCTCTGGTTTTCCAAGGTGTCTGCATTCTCCCGCTCTGAAGGACATCATGCAAAATCTTTGATTCTGAAAGGGTTTTTCACAGTTGTTGTCACTGGGGTTCTGCAAATGCAAGGCCAGTCGTTGGCATGCAACACAACATGCGTTTGACTCCGAGCAATGAGGTGTGGCCAGCAACCAGACAGGGAAGAATCCTGGCAGTGAAGATGAACCAAATACCAGTGGGGGTGTTCATTGCAATCACACATGATCATTGAGTCGCTGAGTGCACACCAGATGCAGATACGAATGCATAACATACGAACACACGTGTGTGTACCAAATCCGTGCGTGTTTTAGATGTGCCCAGTATTGGTCCCAACACGGTAAATAACACCTCATTGACCGATTGGTGGCTCGGAATAACACTGGGCAATGCGGGGACGAAAGCCCCAAAAAGTGTATGAAACTCACTGTGCTCAGGGTGCGGACACACCACCACCGATGGGGCGGTCGGACAGTCGCCCCATACCACGACTCCCCTGTCCAGCAGATTGCTCCAGTGCATTTTCAATGGATGCAGACACACCCCACAGGACAGGGCATACTGGACAGGCTGCCCTGTCTCCCAGACTGATCCAAGAGCCATTTAGCAGCATGGGACACCCTGGATGGGGCAGTCAGTCAGGCTTGCGCTGCTTCTTGCAATTATGTTTGAGGAATCATACGGTGAAGGTTTGTGTTTTTGAGGACTGAATGGTATATTTTTTCTGTACAGTCAATTGAACTTATAAATATTACTGGATAGTCCTCATAAATATAAAAATTTACTGTATGTTAACTAAATGCACTGTATGCCAACCTTCAGTTCACTGAATACAAACATATCACTGTATGGTCTTCAAACATACAAATCTTCACTGTAAGGTAAACTGAACAATTTTTTTCACATAAGAAAGAAACTTGCAACATTCCAAAAGAATGTTCCAAACTGATGTGACATGCCATCCAGTGTGTCTGTTGTCTAAAATGAAGGTTGCACCATCCAAGGACAGCCCATGCTGCAGGCCCGTCTGAGGCAGTGTGAACGCAGCCTCAGTGTGAGTTCCATATCTTTTTTGTCGCAATTCACTCAATTCTGATGTCCTTACACTGGGAACAGAATGGCGGAAAAAAAACTTCGTGCATGGATCACATAAACAGGAGACAGAAGAGCAAGATGGATTTTGTTTCCCTCAAGCAGACTGCTCATGGCGAGCTGTTTTACCACTCAATGCAGGAACGCACTGCTCGAACAGTGAGTGTGTTTCGTGCATTGCGAAGGGTTGGGCGCACCCGCGCGCCAAAAGCAATGCAAAACTGCGTACAATTAACTGTGTATTTTTCTTGTATTTTCAGGTGAGTACATTCTTCATTTGATCACGTGACGAGGTGACTTCCGGTGACCAAGCTTCACTTCCGGTGAGTTTTGAATTCCGGTCTGGTATACTCTCCGGTCCAGAAAACTGTTGACATGGGTTGGCGTGTAAAATTGGGGTGGACTGTCTTCTGGAAGAGGACCTGCAGACAGATATACAGGGCGGAGTACTGTCTCTCACTTGCACTGTGAAGCCGAATTGCCTGCCAAGCACTTGCGAGAAGCGACAGGTCTTGCAGTAGAAGTGTTTACAGTAGTATTTGAAAGCCCTACTCCAGTGACCATTGGTGGATGGAATCCACAAAACAGTTTGTGAGCCAAAAATGGAGTTTTGGTATTCAAAGTAAGATATCTTCCAGATCTGGTGCTCAATGGTCCTTCACACACAGGACATTGTCTTACTTGTCTCACAGATGTACTGAAATCTGTGCGCAGCGCACGCCAAATCAAACCACTTTCCATCAAGAGACATAATTGCACAGTCTTCAAAATCTCCAAAGTCATCAGGCTGTGAGGGGTGAAAGTTACAGAAATCAACTGCAAATAAACATTGTGGGAGGGGGTCATGTATACCCAGCTCAGATCCCAGACAGGCACGGTCCCGGTGCATGTGAAGGGAAATAGGAAGTGACCTGGACTGCCGTCCGTCCAAATCCAGGTTCCCTCCACTGCTATGTCAATCAAGCCAATCCAACCCCACCGTTTGCTGAAAAACAGCACATTTGACCGCAAACAGAGCCCCATTGTATGGACACAGCGTGGACGAACATATTTCAGAGTACATTACCTGTACTTGTTGTGAACATAATGATTTTCTTCAGCATCACCGATGCTGACGAGAAATGCATCGTCGGCCACACAGTCTGCCTGAGCTGCTGTTGCTGTTGCTGCAGTTGTTACCAGTTTGTAGCAGCTTTGGGTATGCTCTTCGTACCGATGTGGACAAACTTTACAGAACAGAAACAATGACACTCCCCGTTCACTTTTTAGGTGATTTGAGGAGCTTGGTCCGATTTGTGAGCGAAATCGGAGTGAGCAAAATCAAATCACCTATAGGCAGCCTCTTCCAAAAGTATGTCAGCAGCAGTTTCATGGTCAAGATGAGGATTGATTTGGGATCATTTGGGC
>JAAUXT010070961.1_pt1 | contig 15486 bp, 13 predicted proteins | sample 7278171 | NCBI WGS metagenome assembly JAAUXT01 (sample SAMN14350112, study PRJNA611818) | marine sediment metagenome | isolation source: surface marine sediment (1.8m) | place: French Polynesia: Moorea | collected 2018-08 | reverse complement strand
CCCCTTCCCCCCATCCCCGGTTAGGCCCACTTTAGCCAAAGCAGGTTTAGGGTTAGACCCACTTTTGAAAAAAAATTTTTTTTTTTTTTTTCAAATGATCAGTGATGAACTGCGAACGTTTGTATAGACCACACGCTTTTTATGCGTAGCATTCTTGTTTTTTGGTCAAAACTGCCAAATTTGTGTTTTGATTGGAAGAACTCGATCCATTACGCAGTCGTGATCATTAAAGTAGTGGACGAGGTGAGGACCTTGAACAAAGTATGTGGATGCAAGCAAGTGTGTGGAGATATTTGGTGATTTGCAGCTGTTCCAAAGAGTGAAAATGGGAATCACTTGTCGTTCACGAAAAGAAATTTCAGCAAAGGCTTTCACAAAAATACACGACAAAAACGGTTTCATTTGGGCCACAAAGAGAACTTTGAGTGACTCTCAACTGACAGTCAAAAACCAATTGTTCAGCATTGAATTTTTCTGGTTTTTGTGCGAGAAACCGCAACCAGAAATGTCAAGAAAAGCGGCGTTTCCGCACCTTTCCTCAAAAGGTCGCAGATAACCGACAAGACTGTCATTTGAAAATGGCAATGTTGCAGACAAGCAGGTGATGACATTGAAACCTAACCCTGGTGCCTTCGTATTGAGAGGTTGGGACTAAAACACTGAAACATTGGAATCTCAACATCTATAATTTGACTAGTCCTTTGTCAAAGAATGCTTTGTGAATGTCTCCGTGCCGAGAAAATTTTGCTGGTCATTTTTTCATTTTTATGTACGATTTTACATTTTACCTGTGGAGTGCTATTTTGCTTTATTTTGCTTGGTTTGTTTCTTTTTTGTGCAATGGGGGGCGTTTCCTTGCTGAATTCTTGCGCAATTGAACGAACATGCCGTGTTGGTCGAGCACTGGCTCTCATTCCAGAAAAACATCAGTGTACAAATGAAGCACTCCTTGTCTTGAAGCATTCTCACACGTACTCTGCAAGGACACTTGACAAAAGGATTGTGTTTGTTGAAGTCAACAAGTTAATATACTGGTTACAGTGCGTTTAATATTGGTGATGTCTGGAGATCAGAGCCTGTAGGTCGCTGCCTCAAGAGCCTCCCCATCCTGAGGAGCCTGTTGAGCTGAGCAGTTAACAAGATGCACTCGAGATTAGAGGCTGCGAGCTTTGTTAACAACCAAAGAGGTTTACACTCATCGAGAGATGTGCGAGACTCCAAACATCTGGAACCGAAGGCTGTCACTGTGAAGTCGACAGCGCCGGGACAGTCTCGAGTGATGCACATCTGGGCTGCAGTCGGACGCGCGCATTGTCAAGGGTCTGTATGTCCGAATTTTTATCAACCCATCTTGTGCCGTAGATTGTGGTGCAGTACGGGTGAAGTGAACGTTAGTCCCAGAGAATGTGCCATGAAAAGTATTCCTTGCTGCAGACAGGGTGCGGTTGCGTTGTTGAATATATTTGAATGGTGGTTGTTTTCAACGCAAGTTGGCTGAACTTATTCGTTCTGACAAGAACTCAGGTCAGATTTTGTTTGGTCAGTTTCTTCATACCGTATTCAAGTCCTGTTGAGTGTGGAAGTTTTGGGCAGACCTGCTGTACCTCGTGCGTGTTCAGTGTTGGTTCGACGTCTTGTTTGCCCTGTCGGAGTCGCGCTGGTGTTGTGGGAAAAACAACGCATCGTATTTTTTCTTCTCTGTTGCTTGAGAGGGGTTGGCTTGCAATCGGAGGCAACGGATTTTGCTGAAGATACCACGTGCCCCAGCTGTGAAACGCGTTTGTTCAAAGAAGTCTCAGAGTTGTTGCAACGTAGGAATCTCTCGGGTCACCCAAAGATACAGTCTGCTGTGTTTCTGTTGGGTTGTCGTAGATGTGATAATATTTATCAGCATAATAATCATTTGAGTGTGAAATATGTTGCCCAGCTAATTTTTCTTGTACGATAATTTTGTAATAAAATTTTAGAACATGAAACAACTTCAAGAAGTGGTCCTTTTCTTCGTTCTGTGTTTGCGATTCCTGAGAATGTTTGGAACAGAACGACAGTTCAGAGACCGGACTTCCCCAGTTTGAAGGAGCACGGGGAGATTTCTGATCCAAGATATGAGAATCTGTCATCACTTGAATTCTACAAAGCAGGTTGGTCTGGAAGCCACTTCGAAGATCGAATCAAGTCGATTCAATTTCTGTTTCCTGTCAAAACGATGTGACAATCCGAAATCAATGAAATGTGAGCTTTGTTCCTTTGGGATGAACGCAACGCATGGACAGAGAAAAAAATACAGATTTCCTGTGCAACAACGGTTTCAGACCTTTATTTCGACAACAAACGCAAAACGGGAAGAATGTACAACAAAATGTCCGTGCCGTGCGCGTTCTTCGCACAGCTTTTCGCAAACAGGCCTGACGACAGATCCACTGGCCGTCGAGAGGGAAAGAAGGGCAACACTGTCTGATATGCAGAAGATCAGACATTTTGCGTCGGGTTTTTTTTTTCAGTCTTCACATTCGATGGGAAAGTGCAATCGGAGGAACTTCCGTTTTGGAACAGAAGCAAGCAACTTGGGGCATGTTGAACAACAACTTCAACGTTTAAATCACCATTTGGAGGCTTTAATTTCCAGTGCAGACTGAGAGACGCATGTGGTCGAATACCCCGAGGGGACACAGGGACAACAGAGTAGTGCAAACAGCGTTGATTTGTATAAAATTTGTATAATTTGTCTGCATTTTACAATGGATTGGGCAACATGTACCCTGTTGTGGACTGGAACTTTTCCGCCCGCCAGTCGTCGACATTAAATTGAAGCGCATTGAAAGAGGCTGCGGATGCGAACACAAAGCGGAGTGCTGGAGCCACGCGAAATGGAGAAATCAAACCCCCTCCATCCTTGCTGTCTGCTGTCGCAACGCCATGTACATTGCAAATTACTATGATCAGTTCTTGAAACGTACAATACATCTAAATAAGGTACACGACATGGCTGTTCAGACTGTTTACTCGTTGGCCTTTGAGCGAGGCAACTCGCAGTCGCTAATTGTCCGGGGCCAGCCCCTTCGCTTTTCCCAGGAGAGCTGGGAAAAGAGCGTTCAAGTGGTCTCGCACTGCACACATCTAGGAAGTAACTCGAGGGGAGCCGAGACGTGGCGCGGGGAGCTTGTTGAGATCGGAGGGGCTGTCGTCTCGCGGTCCGCCTCTCTTGTTGATCGCTGATTGTCCGCCCTCAATAGGCTACCTGAGACCCCCTGTGGGATCGTGGCTCCATCCAAGAAAAGTTAGTAACACGACCCGCCGACGTACGAGGCCTGTCAATTATGATGCCGCTTTTTCGCTGATTTGAAACCGTTTCCCTTGCTTGATGAAAATGCCAACTTTAATGCCAACAGATAAACATTGTGCCAACACAAAGAACATGTAAAATGCCAACAAGGCATGCCAAAAATGGAACAATTTAAACTTCAAAACTGTCAATAAGAACACGTTTGGCGATGTAACCATGGATGACATGTGCAAATCAGAACTGTCCGGATTTCAATCATCTCCAGAACTGTCACTTGAGCTCCCATCTTCTTGGAAATCTTCTGGTGGCACTGTGACATGAGAACCCTCGAAATAGTCCCCATCCTGGGCCACACACTTCTTCCACCTTGTGACCAAATCGCTGAAACACTGGGTGTAAAAATCCTCAGGATAAGACCGCAGTAACCTTTTTGCCTCAGTTTTCAGCTGTTCCAGGTTGGGGAAACGCCTGCCCCTGAGGTCCTCCTTGAGCTTTGGAAAAAGTGCAAAGTCACATGGGGCCAAGTCTGGAGAGTAGGGTGGGTGGGCTAAAAGGTCAATACCCCACTCTCCAAACTTGGCCAAGGTGGGGACTGCAACATGGGCTGGGGCATTGTCTTGATGGAGATGAAAAGAGCGATTTCCTTCCTGATTTCTGACCCACAGATGAGGCCTTTTCCGTCACACCGCCTCCTTCATCCGCATCAGGGTGTCACAATAGTCCTCCCACCAAATTGTTCCACCTTGGGGCATGAATTCCACATGGATGACACCTTGAAAATCGAAGAACACGGTCATCATGGTCTTTCTCTGTCCTCTCTGCCGATGCGCTTTTTGGGGTGGAGCAGCTTGGGGTAAGACCCATGCTGATGACTGCCTCTTGGTTTCTGGCTCAAATGTTGCAATCCATGTTTCATCTGTCGTGATGACACTTGCAAGGAACTGTCCTGGGTCTTCCCTCATGAGGTCCAGATTCTCCTGACACAGTCTCTTGCGGAAAGCCTTTTGCTCTGCAGTCAGCAAATGGGGGACCAACCTTGCACACCTGCGCCTGAGCTTCAAATCTTTCTTCACAATGTTCCAAACTGTGCCCCTTGAGAGTCCAGATGCATTGGCTAAACCACGAATGCTGCGCCTGTTGTCAACTCCAATCAAATTCTGGATCACTTGAGTGTTGGGCCTGTTCCTGTGACTGCGCGGGCGGCCAGACTTGGGCCTGTCACTGGTGGCTTCCTCTCCAGAATGAAACCTCTTCCACCAAACCCGAACTTGTGTCTTTGACATCACGTCATTCTGGAACACTTGTCTTAGCCGAGTCCAACACTCATTTGGTTTGAACCCAGCCTTACAGAGGAATTTGAGGTTCACACGCTGTTCATGTCTGCACTCTGGTTTAGTGACATTGGCCAAAAGAAGGAGCAGAAATCCGAGGAAAACTGCCATGGTTACTCACATGCATGCATGCACCGCAATTGTCAGTCGCCACTTGCCAAATGCGCGACCCATTTCTGAGTCCTCAAAGGTGACCTTGCAGGCATGCGAGATCGATGGGATCAACACAAAGTGAAGAACAACAGGCGATCATTGTCCACCAAAAAATTCAACCCTGAAGACCCAATGGTCGCCGAGAAATCGGCGAAAAAGCGGCATCATAATTGACAGGCCTCGTACTATGCACGGTACTTAGCGTAGGTCGCAGTCAGTTGGAGAGCTTGCCTATCAAATATCCTGACACGGTAGAGGGCTGGGAGGGCGCTTGGCGCCACCGTACAGCGAGGCTTTCTTTGCGAGGTTCTCGTTCTCTCTCGCTCGCCGCTCCGCGTCCATCGACCAACAAATGCACCGGGCGCCAGCTACGCACTGGTCCATCATTTCAACGAGCCCCGTCGCCGCTTCTTAAAGTACATACAATTTTCCCCTGGACAAATTTGTCGGGGAGAATACTAAGTACTGCATTAAATACTCAATAAATATTTGTCTCTTTACAAGCAGAACAAGACTTGCACATTAGCTTACATATATTATCCATTTCATTGACGCCGTTGAGATCGAAGCTTAAGTATTTTAAGACCCCGACTTGACATGAGGATATGTGTACAGACAACGACATCGTCCTCTCTGAAAAGAGTACCTTTTCGCACGGGCACTTACCCCATTTGAAGTGCAAATTGCTGTCGCCCAAAAGAAGAATTGCGAAATTTTTGCCGAAACATGCACAAAAATAACTCAATGAAGGCGCTTTGCTGTTCCTCAGAACAAATGAACACGACTCGTGTGTGTTAAACAAAGCAACAAGCGCATGTATGCATTGTTCTTTTGAGCATTCTTACGGTTAGTATGTCTGTAATGTCTGCTCTTAACGTGTGCAGGTGGCTACATTCAGTCCAACTTTTGAGCCATGCACTTGCAACGCTTGATGATTTGAACTCGTTTCCGCTTGAAGCGCGGTTTGCGTCGCGGACACCTCAGAGTCACCGTGATCCACGAGTAGCGCTTCGGCTTGCAAAACGAGCACGACTTGAACGCCGCCGACTCCAAGTCCTTCTTATTGCTTTTTGGAATGAAAAAGGAGTTGCACTGCCCGTAACAGAAGCGATTCACCACAGTTCTCTGCAGGCAGCCTTCTTCTCTGATGACCTGCTTGAGTGGTTCAGTCTTGCACCACTCCTTCTTCAAGTACTCCACTTTGGTAACAGTGAAGGCCTTCCTGCTGCCGTAGATCATCTGGTTGCTGAGGGAGGCGCGCGTCGAGCTCAGATTGGGCTGGTCGCGCAGCGGGTTGGCCGCCACGTTGAGCAGGCTGGACGGCGGGAACTGGGCGCCCAGCTCGGCGGGGGAGGCGCGGCCGCCGCCCGGAAGCCTGGTCTGCGCCCCGGCACCTTCCTCCTCCTCTTCATCTCCGTAATCACCATCCAGCCCCAGGGGCGACTCCAATGAAGACTGCTGCGCCTCCAGGATATCCAACTCTCGGCTTTGCAGCCCAATCACTGCAGGATGGCAACTCAGTATCACAGAAGACAGCACCAAGAAGGCCCAAAGTGTTTCACGTGCTCTTGAGTTGTTACTCATGACTGTTCCTTGGTGTTGCGTGCGTGCTCACACAAAGTCTTGGCTCAGAATTCATACAAATTACACTGAATGTTCAAAAGGTATGTTCTCTGGCTGTTAGCCTCAACTCCGACGGCAGACAACACTGAGGTTCCTTTGCGTGTACGCTATCACAGAGTAAAAAGGATATGTCAGTGCAATGACTGCCGCATAGATGCCATCGTGTCCACTGATATGAATGTCTCCATGGATGTCACGACCCCGCAGCCAAAAAACTGCTGCGCACCGTCTCTCGGCTGCACCGGTCTGATCTCCGTCTGCTCCTTGTGCACGATCTTTATTGCAAATCCTATTGGACAGGGAGCCTTCAGTTGGATGTCCAATTGCTGCCGTCGACCTTATCGAAAACTAACGTAGCCTGCAAAAAGATAAAACGCTCGAGTTATTTCTGCGACACTTTCATAGCGCACCAGAAAGAAGCTCGGACTTAGGGTGAAACGTTCCAAGACAAGCGTAAAATGTTTGTTGATGCCTTCAGCATTCAAATCACAGCAAAGTTTCAGCTTGAGTACTTTGGCGCATGTTTTCTCAGAAAACTGCAGTGCAAGTGTCACTGTCATTCACTTGCGTGAAAAACTGCAATTCTCCTCATGAATTTTTTGAAAGTCCAACGTCAATGCCCCTGTTTCAGTGGTGCAAACTTGTCGACTGCGGACTGATTTGAATTCGCTCCATTTTAGTTAGTTCTCTGCAGGACTGATTCTGCCTGCATGAAACAAAACAGTGTAAAAAATGCAATTTCTCTCCGCGTTCATTGCAGACCTGTGCGCTCATTGCGTCAACTCCGCTGTTGGGTTCGCACAATTCAAAACAAAATTTCCCTTCTCAAAAATAAAACTGCGTGACATGTCGCCAACTGCGACAATAATCGACATAAAGACAGGAAAGAGATTGTATCAGAAACTATCTACCATCTTCCTGGCACCAAACGCGGGACTATCGCCGACGCACGACACGGAACAGGTGCCTGATAGAAGTCGACCACAGGCTACCAATCCGCCGAGGTCCGTATCAATTTGTCGTAATCTTTCTCGTTTCTTGAATTTGGACAAAAGCTCTGACTTTAACACCAAAAACCACAGACAACCACAAAGTGGATACTGCTTTTCCGCAAAGCGCGGCGTCAGGGTGGGCTTTGTGCCAAAGTGATTTTGTCAGAGCGCTGAGTCTTTCTGATGCCTAGATCTGAAGAGCACAACTTGAGTGCGAATATCGCGTGCGGGTTTGCACTCAACTGGAAAGAGTCAAAGTATTCAAACAACACAACAGATCAACACTTTAATGATCGCAAACTGGCAAACCAGCGTGTTGAACAACTCTTCTTTTGCGCCACTAGAAATTCGCTCCTGCAAGTTCTAACGTCCGTTCTGTGCGCAGAAAAGTTCTGCACTGAAGGTTACAGACACCCTGAACCGCAAACCACGATCAACCTATTGCAATGAATTATGTTGCAGTTCTCACTAAAAGCCTACTCTCTCCTCCATACCACACATTTTTGAACAAAAGTGCTTTGAAGTCTCAGAGTCTGCAGAAAAATTAAAAGTTAAATTTATCTCCTGTTTTTGCAATCGCATAATGCAAAAAGCTTGTTGTAGTCATTCAAATATAAAGCTGTCAAGAAGTCTAACCATGACATTTACAGACATCGTCAATTAAACGCAAATTGCTAAGTGGAATCGGCTTTTCGCACGAGTACATCTTTGAGCGTCAACGACTCATCTGGCGGCGGAGAATTTACGTCTACGTCCCATGGCAGTACAAATGCGATGCAGAAATTGGTTTTGTGCTCTTTTGGTGCATGCCGTTGTTTTGTCTTTCAATTCACAGACAACGTCAGAACACGTGGTATTCTTTCAAACAAACAAAACTACTTACCTGTCAGAAAACTTCCAAAAATCAAACTCTTCTCCAGTGAAATATTTCCCTGGTTGTCAAAGACTTCTTCAGCCCCTTGCTTCTTTGGTCCTTTGATTTGTCTTCAGAGTTTGAATGTTTCAATGGAATTTGTGTTGTTTTTCTCAAGATTTAGTCTCGAATGGAACTTGCGTCTCTGTGCTGCTCCCGCGAGTACTGCTTGGAAGAATCGTGTCGGAGCGACTTTTAAAGCTCCATCTCCGTGTGAGCGGAGGCAATAAGGCAACAGGAACATCACATAAATGCAGCGAGCCATCATTTGGCGCCAAGCTTGGTAGAAGCAATCACTTCAGATATGAAAAGAATCCGAGGAGCACACAAGTCAACGTGAAGGGGGTGCGCTTCGACTATTAGCTAATTGCGAACAACAAACTCGAGTCGCCACGAATTGAGACGGAAAGTATGAGGCCCGAAAACACTCAAACTGAAAGGAAGCAACGGATTCTTTCACGTTTTTCGCAAAAATGAACCCAAAAAGTTCTTGAAACACAGTACGTGTGTACATGTGCAGGAGGTGCAGTTGGGCAAAGAAAAAAAAACAACTGATGTTCCCAATTTTGGTGTCATTTGGGTTTTATTGGCAAATATCAATTGTGTCAGAATGGTTGTGACAATTGTTGAAGACAGTTGTTGAAAGTACGAGCTCGTATTTGCAATGCGTTTGTTGGCGGAATGGTGCAGCATTGTGGGGTTGCCATGTCAGAACATGGGCGCGCGGATTCTTCCCGAAACTTTCAGCCAGGAAATTTCACCACTACTTCTAGGTTGAAGTTCTCAAACACCTGGCAGAATGCCCGGGCCGTCAGCTGATCATCTCAGATGCTGTTCAGCAACAGACAAGTTTCCTAGACCCATCAACGATCACATACCTCGGCAACCCGGACCAGAAACCTGACTGGCTATTCGCACCTCGTCAAGGCCACCCAAAACACGCCATCTTCACACATTCGTAAAGCGAAGAAATTTTCCTGTCTTGTTTTTGTCTCAGTGAAACCATTGTTGAACAAAGCCTGTTGTGAACGACAACAAACACCTTTTCAGTTGTTCAATATTTTTAAGAATGTAAGGAATGAAATTAAAATTCCAGTCGGTTTGCTAACAGAACTGAAATGCGTCCCAAGCTTTTTAGTCTGTGGTCGGTCAACGTTGACTGAGTGGTCTTCAAGCGAAGAACAAACGTTGCATGCCACTTCTGAGCGAGAGCCAGAAAAAGTGGCTCCAGAAGAATTTGCACACAATGGCTCCTCGGACCAACAATCTGGCTGGGTCAGTCCCCTGGCTTCAAACGGATGCATTCGTGGCTTGTCTCAGGTTAATCGCGACCTGTTGCACGGACCTCGGCTCGCTCGCCGCGAACTGAAGACGCCACGGCGGACTCGATGCAAACACTCTCAGACTTGACGAATACGATGCGGAAATTGACCAGGTGCTGAAACTCACAAGTACTTCTGGTCAAAACTTCAAAATTACCTGTGTCTACGTTGCTCGACATTGTTGGTCCACAGAAATCGAAAATGCGAAAAATCTTGTGTTGGAAACTGGAAACAAAGATCCCTCAGAAGACGGAACATGATGTGTTTTGAGAAACTCTTGTCACTTTATTTGCTGGCGGTTGATTCCTCCAGCAGTTGAAAAAACGACTCTGCAAAGCGTTGAGAACCGTGACTGGAGGACATCGTCGCGGCGAAGTGTTTGTGTTTGGGCGGCGCGCGCCACAGCGGAGTCAGGTGTCCTGCCGAATGCAGCGCCACGACCTTGGACAAGCACCAGAAGGCAGGTCCAGCCTCCGGCCACCACATTTGGCCGACGTACTGGTCAGGCCCATTGAAACCTTTTGTGACAATACTATCTGTTAGTACTTTGAACGAACGTACCTGCTCGTCACTCCTCCTCAGTCCCCAGCAAGTCTGTTCGGAGTCGTCAAGTTTCACAGCAGGTCCGGCTTGCAGTCCCCACAAACAATTTAAACTTCACTTTATCTTCATGTCATCTTGAGGGCAAGAGACAAAGGCAGACACATGAGGTCTTTAGCACCGTCTGTAGTCGGCCCTACCATGCAATGAGGTGACACCGCACTCAGGCATGTAACTTCTTCAGTGGAAGCGAATCGGAAGATCTAACCAGAATAACAGATGCTTTGTGGCCACAACAATTCATTACGATGTGTTCTGATAAGCCAAACAAAGTCGCAATGGCATCGCTTTCAAAAATATCCGTCATCATGTGAAAATACGATTCATTTCACCTTGCAGATTGTCCTGTTGTTCTTTTGAAGCCACACGTACTTCAACAATATTGTGGTTTCGGTCAGACAGATGTGCTTCGTTTCTCTTTTCTCTCTTCCATCCTGGAAGGGGCGGTGGTTCATCAAGTTGCACCAAAAGTGAACGGTTTTGCAAATCTTAACGACATACGAGGGACTGTCATTTGTTGGTGAGAAACAAAAATGCTCTCATGCTGGGGCCAGATCTACCACTCAGGGCCACTGGTGGGGCTAAACCCATGGCACCACACCAGCTGGTAGGACCAGGGTTATTGTGATTTGCTCATTAGGGCCAAATTGTGTTTTGCCACAGAAGTAGGAAACAACAAGGTTCAGTCCATGCAAGTGGATTCTCGGGGAACCTTTGCCTCATCGGGGCATATTGGCATTGAAATCACCACAACAAAAAACTACAATTCACAAGGCCAAGATCAAGCACCGGTGGTTTGAAACGTAGGACACGAAGCAAGCAAGAAAGATTCCAAGTTGGTTTGACAGAACTGCAAATAGCCAATGCAACCCTTTTGAAAAGATTGTCAAACAAAGGTTTCTGGAACTCTTGCTTGTTTTCTGTTCAAGAGGATGGGGTGTTTATGTCCCTTCCACAACAGGAGGCATACACGCTCGTACGTCTGCAGGAGACACCCGAGGACTCAATTGATGCATACCTTGCGGACAAGACTGTTTTCAAGTGTCCCAGTGTGCACCCCACTTCCCTCATCCGCAACCATACATCGCGTGTTACAGGCGATAACTGCAGGCCTGAACTGGTGGAGAATGTCATCCGTACACGTTTTGAAGGCAACACCTCAAACTGTAGGGGAATACAATGGACAGATCCTTTTCCATGCGCAGTTTTGAGAACGATACCAGGGCCCAACAAGCAACCAATTGGCCGCGTACCGACTGCAGCGAATTGTGTTCTTTGTTGCCTGACATGGCGGGAACTCATGAAACAAATTCTCAATCCAAAATCATTTGGCAGCAGGGGTATTTTCTTGTCGTGCAGGGGTCTTGGTTTCCCGCAACTTTGACTTCAGACGTCAGACGCTTTGGGGAAAACTGATCCCAGAACAGTAGCAGTTCATTTGCATTCAGGGTTCGTTCAGGAGACATTTTGGGGGGATTTCAGATTTCAGCAGCGCGACACTAAGTTATGGTAATGCCCATTGCGCTTGATACCCACAGTGCCGAAATCCCATCAGTTTGTCACAACCAGTAGCCATAAATTCGCTCAGCAAATATTTGTGTCTGCACAGTGACCATTTGAACAAGTGCCGGCAAATATATGAATTGTTGAAGTACATTTCAGATCTTCAGTTTGTCTTTTCACAAGAAAATGCCAACAAAAACGGGTCCACAGCGCAAATTTCGTTGATGTGATTTCTGACAAACGATACAAAGCTAGAAAGTGGTGAGCAGACAGAGTAAATACAGCTTGCACCGGTGTTGAAAAGGTTAGGATCTTTCCACGAGACAAGGACCTCGACGCGCCTGATACGAGGACAAAGTCGCGCTCGTTGGGCCAGAGTTCTGTGTGCCTTTCACAGGATCTGTCCGTGGGGGTAAGATGTCTTTTTGCTGAAGAATCTTTGGGTTCGTTCAACACACACCATCTCAGTTCAGAAATGAAATATATTTGGGCTTTGTCACTGGCGTTTTCGGTTGTTCGAAGAAAACCAGTGAGGTTCTTCTGAAATTGTGTGATTCTAGTTGAGTATCCGCTTGGAAAAGTAACTCAAGAACAATAGAAGAGCGCCAAAACAAGGGAAACAGATCAAGGAGGTGCAATTACGTTGGTTCCAGTGAAGCTGCAACACACTCGAGTGTCAAAGCTCCACGGAACCACAAGTACCCTTCTGTGTTTGTATTTTTAATAAAATAAAAATAGTAAAACTGAAATTTATGTTTGTTTTCGTAAACGTGGGGTGTGTGGAAATCCGCATGGCCAGTTGGTTGGAGTGGCGAAGTTTGGTGCTGAGAGTGGGTGCACACTCAGGTAGAATTCAATCCTTCTGACAGGGTTTGGTTGGTTGGTGCAACAGGTGAATGTGATTTGCATTGGTTTCAGCCTTCCAAATGTTGAACTGACTTGTTCAAGGATTCTTTTGGGCGATTCCAGGTTTGCAGTTCAAGCGGCATTGACAAGGGTTTCAGAGTCCCTCTCTTTTTCTATAGATGACTGCACAGAACCGCTGAAAAAGGGAAATCACATGACGAGAAATCTCGATCATCCTGGTCACGACACCAAAAGATTGTTTCAGTACGATGTTGGAATCCTTTATCAAAATGCACACAAGAACCATAACACACCCACCAGAATCTTCACACGCAGGTCTTTCGTTGCACCATTTCTGATTGCCACACGGTAGTTCTCGAGAAATGCACTCGCCTTCTGCCCGTGCACGAACATGGACAACCTGGCGACTGAAATCAGTGGCAGCCTTCAAGGATTCGAAACATGACCGACAGCGCCCTGTTGCTTTCCTTGTCTTTGTCGATTTGTTCTCTTTTTTTCCAACAAGTTTTCCACATGCACGATTCCCATCGGCAGCCTCGAGGCTTCTTTGACGGCGAGCAATCTTTGTTCACGATTGTTTTTCTGTACCACGTGGTTTCTTCAATACAGAGAACTTCAATACGTAGCTGGTAGCTGTTGTCCAGTGAGCTCATCCAGCTACCAACCAAACCACCCACCAAAGTCAGCCAGGAATATTTGTGCCATTACCGTCAATACTCGTAACTTGGTAACTGGGTGCCAAGCAAACCAGTTTGTTTTCATAGCCACCAGAATGGATCTGATGGGCTCACAAGACAGGCATTTGTTTGGGTATGGCAGACAGAGGGCCATGAGGCAGATGTTTGGCAGGGTATGGTGGATGCCCAGCTCAGTTTTGTAAGTGGACAGCTGGCTTTGACATGTAGAATCTGGCTGCATGAGCAGTGCCAACGACAAGGATTGAACCTGGCCAGGAACCCACGAAAGGTATTCTTGCCAGGAAACTTCTGCAGTTGCACTGTCAACAAAAACCCTTCCAATGGAAGTGACGCCAGCTCTGGTGCCCAAGTTCTGTTGAAGGTTCTCAGGCAAGATGGATCCGCAAAATCCAATGAAGCAATATTTTCAGACCAATGGGAAGTGCTCAGATCCAGTGCACAATTTTACAACCTTTCGAAAAAACGCGGAGACGGTGATTGGAGCGATCAGTTCAACTCCAAGTAGACTCTACTCTCTACATTTTGTCACTGTTCACTGGTAACTGGTGGTCGTGCACTGTTGGCTGCACGTCCAATGAATGAATGAATGAATGTTTGTGTCGTGTTCACGACTGAGCTTCTGCAAGAACAATCTGAGGGAAGCTCCAGTTTGAAAACATTCCTTGTGGGGACAGGAAACAACGCGACGAGTTGACGGTCAAGTGATTCGTGCCTTGAGGCTCCACAGCCCTGCTGTTTTCGCAATCACCACGCCTCTCCTCCCGTTTTGTGGAGTGTTTGCTTACCCTGAAGTTCAAGTTTCGTTCATCTTCACTGTGAATCCCCCGCACGTCTGTCGCATTCCGTCTCCCCAGGTTCTGCTGATTCTTTTGCAGTTGAGGTCAATGTTTCACATCAGATGGAGACTCTGCTCTGATTTTTCTCTGGCTACGTTTTATTCAGATGAGACCTCGTCCCGTTTTTGCAAGCAAAAAGAATTGAAAAAATCTACCAAACGTAGAAGTGGATATTTCATCGCACAACTCGACTCTCACCAACCGTGCGAGTTATAACAGAGCTCTCCGAAAGAAGTTGTCTTCAGGGGTTCTGGAAAAAATGGTGATTTTTCTGTGGGTCTTGCAATCTCAGCTTGCACTGGTGATGTTGTGGGATATAAGATTGGGACAGGTCGGGGCAACCCGGTCCTAACTTGGGTCTGACCCTCGGGGAGAGCAGCTTTGTCCTTTAAAATGAAACGCGTGTGGAGGGGCCGAATCCAATGGTGACACCATCCCGCAATGCCGAAGCGACGCAACGCAAAAGGTCTTTGCCACACCTCAACAACATGCAGCCGACCTTGTTTGATGCATGTTCATGAACTTGTGCACCAGAGAACCATAGAGAAAGATTTGGAGAGGTTGGGAGAAATTACAATTCCTTCATTAAGAAGTTGGAGGTGCTAAAGAGACTCAGAGTGACAGTCCAGTGCGTGCAGACGCCAAAATGAAACATCGTCCCGGGATACTGGCACTTCTGGACTTTGGGCTGACATCACTAAAAACTTTATATAGGACAGAACAACTGCACCACGAGACCAGCACAACTTCCAGTTTCTCTCATACATCCAGTTGAACAACCACACACACAAACCGTTGTTGGTGGTCAACTGTAGGGTATCGATGCAGCCATGTTACCACTGCACACTGTGCCATGGTCGGTGGGGGCAGGCTTCAGTTTTAGCGGTTGAGCACGGCTTGGTCTTCAGGGCCGGATGTCTTTTGCAACCACCACACATGGTCTGTGGCCAGCTACATTCATTGTCCAGCTCAGAACTTTTACAAGTGCTGGCTTGTTGGGCCAGCCAGAACTCGCAAAAAGCTTGTGCTTTTACAGGTGGCTCCAGAAGCTGCTTTCAGAGTGGCTTCGGAGCTGGAAGCCTGTGCTCTGGTGCTCATACTCATGTGCTCAGCTACCCGGCGAAAGCTGGTTTAGCACGCGTGAGAAAAGTACACGACGCAACAAATGTAATTGAGTAATCCTGGATCCGTTGCAGTGATTGATGGTCGCGTAGCCGGCCATCTAGGTCCCGCTGTTGGCTTAAAAACCCTTAGTATTCATGTGTGCATCTGTCCACACTTTGGAATGTAACCTGGGGGCGGGGCGGGCGGGGGGGGGCGGGCGGGGGGGGGGGGGGGGGGGGGGGGGGGGGGGGGGGGGGGGGG
>JAAUXT010125832.1_pt1 | contig 15492 bp, 23 predicted proteins | sample 7278171 | NCBI WGS metagenome assembly JAAUXT01 (sample SAMN14350112, study PRJNA611818) | marine sediment metagenome | isolation source: surface marine sediment (1.8m) | place: French Polynesia: Moorea | collected 2018-08 | reverse complement strand
GTTTTGATTCCTCTGCGATTTTTCTGAGTCAGAGCCTCAATGGCTTCTTCCTTTGTTGACATTGTTTCAAGATCATCCTGAGCAACCTTTTCATACACTCAGGTATTCATACGTTAATCCTGTAACAACAAAAATGAGGTCCAAAGTCCAGACTTCTAATAACTATGACTAAATTAACATATTAATGTAAATTCCTTATTGGCAGATGGCACTGGCTTGCAGAGGATGAGAAATAAGAGACAAGCTTTCTATGACATGGAGAAAGTATGTTGCTGCACAAGGAGAGTCCTTGGAAGGGTGTGTTGTCTAACCACCACATAACTCTTTCTTTGATAATCTGTCAGAATCAATTTAGAGAAAGCTTGGATGATAAGGAAGACTGAATGGACTGTCAACACTCTCATTCCTGCAGTTTTGGTTCCTTCTGTTTTGATAATATATTGATAGTACATGTAAGTTTTCATAGTCATAAGAACTGAAGGTTGAAATTTTATGAAGATTTTTCTGTTTGGTATTTGTAAGTTGACACACTTTTCTTGGTCTTGTTTACTTGTTGACATGTCCTCTTTATGCAAAAAATTGTTTGACAAAGATTGTGCACGCCATCCCAGAGAAATCGCGCAGGAATCAAAACTTAAAAATGCTGCCTCGTAACAGGCTAAGTATGAAACCTTCCCGACCCGACTGCAGTTGGTTCGGATGTCCTTGTGATAGTCACACTCGTCTGTCTTGAAGCTCACTGAATTTTCCTCATCCACTAATTCGCGTCATCGCGGCCCCTTGCAGATGTTTTTTTCTAAAAACTGATAGCGGTCGGGGTGGAAGCGTCTGAACAAATGTTGCCAAATCCACACCTTTCAGTTTTGTCCGTTTCACCAATTTTGCGATAAGTGGCAAACTTGCAGTCACCCATCGGACGGGTCTCTTGAAAGGTTCAGTCTGTGGTCGTGCTAGAGGAGCAGAATTAGAGATAGAAAGCAGCCGGGGTCGACGCAGCCATGAGCATTTCACAGGTCAAATGTGTCATCGAAGTTTCTGTGTGAACATAACTTCAAGAATTCAAGAAAATCTTTCAGCACAGGCAAGTTCATGATCGCGTACAACGAGTTACGAGAAGATACTCGAGTGAAATTGCCAACCACAAGTCACTCGCGAACAACCAAAGTTTTGTAGTGTTGCTGGAGGGAAGAACGCGCGACCTCTCGCGTCAACAATGTTTCACTGCGCATGACTCTGAACATGCTTTTCGAAATCGCGCTTCTCATTGAAACCTGCACCACACGTGTCACAGTGTAATCTGTATCTACCTGTGTGCACAGACGTGTGGTACTGAAGCATTTGACTGGAGCTGTATCGCTTGTTGCAATATTCACACGGAAAGCCTCTTCCTTCATGCCCTCTCACATGGATGTCGTAGCTTTGGCTGGTCGTGAAACCCTTCCGACATTTGTCGCAGAAGAACGAATAGTTTCCGGTGTGATGCTGCGTGTGTAATTTTAGACCCGACGAAGAACTGAATGTCTTCGCACAATTAGTGCACTGATGTGGCTTGCCTCCAGTGTTTGAGTTTGATCGCGACTGCTTGAAATCCGGATTCTTGGTGGATGTCTGTGGAAAAAGAATCGCACATCGTTCAGATTGACAATCTTAAAGAACGACAAACTATTCGACGGGATTTTCAGTGTGGTTCAGTTTGCGGTGAGTGCAAAAGTAAATTGAAAACACAATCGTAGTGAAGTACCTCACCGACCACTTGCAACCTGCCGGTACGATGCGAAGGTTTATGGTTGGGTGGAGATGAAGACGGCTTTCTTCTGGGTATGAACACAAAATCCGCTTCATTCCGGTGGTATCCCATGCGCCCCACCAGGCACTGATTTCTGCTGCTTGCACTTCCAGTAGTGTTTGCCGGACTCTGATTTTGCTTGTCTGAACTCACAGGCGTGGTGTGAAATATAAACACAACCAATTTCTTGATGAGAATTCAGTGTATTTGCGAGCGTTCGGGCAATTCACAAAACAAACGCACACATTAAAACAAAACTTTTCTAGTTTCCAACTGCTTGTCATCCGCTTGCGTGCCCGACTTCGTGCACTCAGGTACGCATAACTTTCATCACCAAAATCCCATTTATTTGTTTTCCTTTTCTTTCTGAATTCCCTGGAAAATATCTTCTCACAGTTCATGACCCGCACTTCCATATTTGCGATCGGATCATCCATTCATTCTTGGTAACGGTACAAAAGATCAAGTTGTAAAGTTGTAAGCTTCAAAATCCGCGTCTTGTGACAAGTCAAATCTGTCCAACGACGCAAAATTTCTGCAACAAACCAAAGTTCTGGCCACTACGACACACCACTGAAGAGTCTTTCACATTTTACACTCCGCCGTATGTTTCAAGAACAAAGTCTTGTCGTTCAAACCTTTCCCACAGGCGTTGCAATTGAATCGATAGTTTCCGGTGTGTTCCGACTGATGGTAGCGCAAGCTCTTGCTGGTTTTGAAAACTTTTCCACAGAAATCGCAGGAGAAACCTCGACCCTCGTGAGCTCGCATGTGTTCCCGATAATGACTGCCAACAGTGAACCCCTTCCTGCACTGACCACAGAAGAACGAGTACTGTCCCGTGTGATGCTGCTTGTGCTGTTTTAATCCCTGCTTTGACGAGAACGTTTTGTTGCATTCTTCACAGTGCAATATCTTGTCATTTGGCTTGGTCTGAAATGCTCTTTCCTGCAAGAATGCATAGAACACAGACGCTGCAAAGCTCAGTGGGTTGTGAAGGAACGTCAACCAAATGGCAAATTTTTGAGTGAAGGATTATGAACAAGGTTATTCAAATGAGTTTGACCAAACACTGCGAATGACGATCATGAACAGCACCACGCGCGCTCTGAATACTCGTACACCGGAGATAAACAATGCAGGATGTTTGGCGGTGCGAAACGTTTTGCAAGACGATTGAAGTTCGGGCACAGGAAGGTTGGTCGGTCAATCTCTGTGACAAGACTCTCTGTGCTTCAAGTATCGAGCCTTTTCATTGAATTTTCCATCGCAAACATCGCACTGGAACCTGTAAACTCCAGTGTGTTCCGACTCATGATATTTCAGACGCATTTTGGAAGAGAAAAGCTTTGTGCAGTATTCGCAGGGGTAACCTTTCCCCTCGTGTTTTCTCAAGTGGTCCTTGTAATGGCTGGACTTCGTGAACCCACGACGACACTGGTCACAATAGAATGCAAATCTCCCCGTGTGGAACTGCTCGTGTAACCTCAAACTTGCGACAGATGAGAAGGGTTTGTCGCACTTCTTGCACACCAGATCCACATCTCCTTGCACGTTGGCTTTTGCACATTCCGTTTTCTGAAGGAACAAATTTATCCACACAGTTTGTCAGTGCAAACATGCATTGTCAGACCACTCGTACGTGTTAGTTTCGTGTCAGTCAAACGAACTACCCCCAGAAAACATGCAGCAGTAGCAAGTACGAGTCAATCACCGCACACACCACGGTGAAACTGGGAAATTGCAGTCAAACAGATTGGTGCGTTGCTTGATGCTTCGTGAACAGAGTTTTGACATTGAATTTTTTATCACACACGTCACACGTGAACCTGAATTCCCCAGTGTGTTCCGACATGTGATACTTTAAGCTTTGAGCATTCGTGAAAAGTTTGGCACAAAATTCACACGGATAACCCCTGCCCTCGTGTCTGCGCATGTGCTGCTTGTAATGACTCGATTGAATGAATCCTTTTCTACATTTTCCGCAATAAAACCGAAACTTTCCAGTGTGGAACGGCTGGTGCAGTCGAAGCGTAGCAATTGTTGAAAAAGTCTTCCCACATTCTCCACACTGCAACTGCTCGAGAGGTCAGAATCGAAATTATCTGATCAGTCAGTTGAAAGAAAGTCAAAAATTAACTTCGAATCAGCATGCCTGATGACAACGCCAAACGGCAATGAATACCTGAACTTTCTTGCAGAAAGTCGAGTGGATGCCCACCTCGCATCGTTACAGATCCTCAACAAATCCGGAGGCAGGTGGAGAAATGCTGTATTTACAAACCAGTGTTACGAAATGGCCGGACACCCCGACATCAGAAGGTACGCGGTGAGGGTCTCTGTAGCCTCTGCCGAAAGTCAGGCAGGTCTAGTAGCAGGGTCTCTGTAGCCTCTGCCGAAAGTCAGGCAGGTCTAGTGGCAGACTCCTTGGCCCTCTTGCCTGGTGCCTCCTCATTTCAATATTTGCCTAAAATGGCCAAACACTCCTTGTGGCTCTTGAGTGGCATTTTCAGTAGGTGTCTGGCCATTTCAGGTCTGACTTGAAATGGCCAGACACCCGGGTCAAAAATGATCTTGGAGCGTCATCTTTTCACATCTTTCTTTCGACAATTTTCTGTGTTCAAATACGCATCGTCTCCAATCTTGACAGGGATCTCACACCTCGTCGACGCTCAAGCACACGAGACCAGCGAACGTCGATTGTGGAACGCCTGAACATCGGACTTCAGTGTGTTTTCTGATGCTCATCAAAAGCTTTCTGCCTGTTGTATTTTTGGCCACAAATGTCACAAGTGAACCTGTACAGCCCTGTGTGCTCAGAAATGTGATACTTCAAACTTTGTCGAGTCGAGAACAACTTTGCACAGTATTCACAAGGGTAGCCTTTTCCTTCATGCTTCCGCATGTGGTCCTTGTAGTGGCTCGAGTAAGTAAATCCCCTTCTGCACTGACCGCAGTAAAAAGAAAATTTCCCCGTGTGAAACTGCATGTGCTTCTTCAAGGCTGTTGTGCTGGAGAAAGGCTTGTTGCACACATCACAGTGAAGACCCTGCTCTTCCGCAGTCGACTTCGGATTCTGAGCCTTATCTTTAGACACCTGCAGAAGAATATTCTGAACAGACTTTGCATTTGCAGGCGTCAACCCGAGAAACGGTTGTCCGCAAGAACGACGTGACGGGTTGGTTGCAACATTTCGTCAGCAGGTTTATTTGGAGAAGTTAAACTCATGCCAAAATGTTATTTGAACAAGCAGAACTACGCCAGAGTCGAATGTGAACCTTCGTTTTCAGGTCACCTGATGGAATGCTCGAGCGGAACATCACAATGCGACGTCACGAGTGTTTGCTGCAGTGCCTGCGGTAAGCATCCAGAATGTTGAATCCTTCACCACACGTTTCACATCGGAACCTGAATATGCCCGTGTGCTCCGACATGTGGTACTTCAGTGTCTTGTCCGCGGTGAAGACGCGACCACACACGTCGCACGGGAAGCCGCCCTCGTGCCGCTGCATATGCTCCTTGTAGTGACCCAGGCGGGGGAAGCCTTTCTGACACTGGTCGCAGAAATATGTGAAGTTTCCCGTGTGATACTGTTCGTGTAGTTTGAGCGTGGCCGAGGCCGAGAACGTCTTGTGGCAGAAGCTGCACTGCAGCGCGCTCGGCGACTCCGGGGGCAACTCCGACTCCTGCTCGATGTCGGCGTCCCCGTCCTCGACGTCCTCCGCCTCCCGCCGCCGCCGCCACAAGGCGGCGCTGCCGAGGCGCATCGGAAGCGTCTTCCGCCGCTGCTTCCGCCCCTTCCCACTCCCCGAAACCGTGCTGACCACCTGAATTGTTTACAAGGGAAAACTTTTAGATCTTGAATGGTTGTGTTGTATTTGTCAGGAGCGTCTGGTCCAAGTCGTTCTGGGAGTGCAGCGCTGTCGACGGCGATGGTTCGTTCAGCAAGGTCCTCGCGTGTGCTTTCTGCGCTGCTGTGTCAGTGCAGCTACCAGCGTTGGTGTGTCAGTGCAGCTACCATGGAGACAACTCGTACATCTTGTCATTCGTCTCAAAGTTCTTGTGGTCGGTTGGAGCAAACATCTCCAACATACCAGTGCCCCACAACGTGAAGGCAACGGAGTCGAGAAGAACCAGGATTATAGTTTCTGTACACCACGCCACATAGTCCGTGCAAAATTTCCTCTTCTGGTCTTGCTTTTTCCGAAAGTTCTTGAGTGAAGAACCAGTTCCGCGCGTACAAGCGCAACGACCCCAATAACCGTGACAAAACTTCTCAAACATTTGTTGCTTGAACTGCATGCTTCCGGACAGCGGAGGGCTGTTCAGTGCGAGTTCTCGTGTTTTTCGTACAATTTCCTCACATTGAAACCTCTTGCGCACACAGAACACCTGAACCGGTACTGGCCAGTGTGCTCCGAGAGGTGATAACGGTGGTACTTGACGGTTTTGAACACTTTTCCACAGAATTCGCAAGGATAGCCGCGCCCTTCGTGGGCTCGCATGTGTTCGTTGTACTGCGTCACAACCAGGAAGCCTTTCCTGCATTGTCCACAGAAGAATTTGTACTGGCCGGTGTGGTGCGCACTGTGCACTTTAAGGGCTCGGTGAGAGCTGAAAGTCTTTCCACACTCCCCGCATTGAATCGTCTCCTGATTTCTCTCCTACAAAGCAATCAAAATGGGTGAATTCTCATTTGTTCTGAGCAAACACAATGCGTGTGCCGTTTCACACAAACAGCACTGGTTAGAAGGAGAGTTACATGGGGCAGGTGTTTTCATTCCATTCCTGCACAAGCACACTGGACTGTGAGAGCGCTCTCATTCAACAAGAACATTTAGCAGTGCAGACACCACACTTTCCAAACCTGTTCTTTTCAGTGTGCAGAGTGTTTCTGGTGTGCAGCAACAAAAAGGTTGTGTATGCATGTACACAGCTTGTGGATACCCGCACAAACACTGGACGTCAATCAGCGGGCTGAAATCCGCTTTCGTGTCTGGTCTGGAATGTCAAGGAGTGAGTGTTATGACAGGCTGCGAAGGATCCATGGTCAGAACACTTTGTCTCATTTACAAATGAACTGCTGGTACAGCTGAATCCAGAATGACCGAACAGTTGCATTGTCAGACAAACCGAGATCTAGAGGGCCATGACTGCTGAACCAAGGAAAACTGGATGAAGTGCAACATGCTGTGCAAGTGGACAAGAGGAAAACCTGTCACCAAGTTCCTGCTGAGTGCTCGATCTCAACTGGTTCTGCCCACAATGCACTCAAGAAGCACCTCAAGTTGTGCAAAAAATCGGCAGACTGGATCCCCCACCTCCTGACTACTGCTCAAAAGCTCCATCGAGTCAACACAGTCAGGAGGTCTCTGCAACTGCTCAGACAATGGAATTGGGCTGGTCCACTGCACATCATCACAGGGGATGAGTCCTGGTTCTGGACCTGGATGCTGGAATCAAAGCAGAGCAGCTGCCAATGGCTTCGAAGAGGTGCGCAAGGTGAGGGGAGATGCCCAACCAAAGTGCAGACTGAGCATGTCATAAAGAAGTCCATGTTAGTGGACCATTATCCCATCAGACTGCGCCGCTGCATCCAGAGTTGCAGGGAGTACTTTGAAGGATACTAGGAAGACATGCCTTCACACACAGCAAGACTAACAAGTACTGAACTGATCTGCAGTGGCAGAAAGTTTGTTCCAGTTGCGCACTTTGAGTAGTACTGACTGCAGCACTCACTGGTTAGTCATACAGTTATGGATATTTCTGTGCATTGCTATGATGGAAACCAACTTCTTTGGCATTAAAATGTGTCCTAAGGATACTTGTCTTCATGTTTGCAACATTTCCACACTCATTCGGACGATCACATACTCGTGAGTACACTCGACGCATCGTGGTTTGGACAAACCTCGTACGCGTGCCGCTGCATGCTCGTACGAGAAGGTTCACTTAAGACGGCCATTCGGACCATCCACACACAAGGACCGAGGCCCGGCTGGTTGTCGGTGCTTGTCGCAACAGTGCCAACGCAAAGTGCGTCTGCCAACAGAGTGGAGCCCTTTGAAAGGTCCACAAGTTTCCCCGACGTCTCGGAACACACGTGAATCGACCAGGGTGCTGGTCAAACGGGGGTGCACGACGCGACTTGCTGGAAGACTTCGACACGCGCTTCGACAGTGAACAACAAAACTCGAAGCTCGAGATCTGCCAGGTCTTGCTCCAACGTTCGTTTTTGCTCCCTTTTCATATTCTCCATGCAGCTGCACCAAGATCTTTTTCTTGTCAACAATTGAAGAAATAACAAAGCTACGCTTAGAAAGACCGCCAGTCTCTAGATCACTCCAGTTTAGGTTGTACTTGTGTACGTGCACGCCCATGCACGCACGCGTGTATACGGTCTTACATTGATGCCACTTTAGTGCACCCAGGCCCTTTCTCGGATTTGTTGAGAGGGACCAAGCCTACCTCAGACCGTGTCTCTCAAGGGGAGCGGGGCACCTCAAAATTTCATTTCGAGGGGCGTTCCCACCTGTCGCAGGTGTGTGTCCCACCTTCACGCTCAGAAAGTTTACTCCTCCGGAGTAACAGACTGGACTCTTTTGAAATTCGATGTCGAATTCTTCGCGCACTTCTTTCTTGCACAAAAATCTGTCGCTTTGTTGCGAAAAACGCTTTTCTTCACAAGACAAACGCCGCTTTTCTTGTGGCGGCCGAAAAGAAAAACGCCGCTTTTATTGTGGCGGCCGAAAAGAAAAGAAACAATCTTTCGGTTCTTTTTCTGATTTCAGCATTTATTCTGTGGCTTTCAATATTATTCCGAGCTTCATTTGATCCGTCGAACAGGAATACGCCGAACATTGCACAGTGGATCAGGAATACACATTCAAACGTTGGTTTCTGAGCTTCATTTGATCCGTCGAACACAAAAATCGAACATTTCATGGTGGATCAGGAATACACAGTTTTTAAAACTTCCGCAACTTATGAACCGTCACAAAAAATACTCAAAGGACACTACCTCTGCAAAAGGACACGATTCGCGAAAGTACGGTGTTCCACACTTGATGCTCCGTTGACATTTTTGGCCCTACCCCGTTCCCCTTTGAATGACAAAGCTATCGAACTTCAGGCATCTGATACTCGTAGGTCTTGGTTTCTCAATTACATCAAATGTTTTTGTCGCAAGTGTCTCGACAGAATGTCCTTTCGCGAAAATCGTTTGTCGCATTTGCTACACGGGAAAGTTATGCCTTGATGCTTCGCCATGTGACCGTCATAATGAGATTTTTGCGCAAACCCTCGACAGCAAACGTCACACCAAAAGCGGAAGGCACCAGAATGGCGCTGATAGTGCAGCCTCAACGTCACTTTGGCGCTGAACGTTTTCTCACACCGGGGGCAGTGGTACCGTCCAGTGAGTTCATTGAACTCTGAGAAGATGTCGGAATTGGTTCTTTTTTCCCGCTGTTGAAAAGCGTGACTTCCGCTCTGTAAATAGTAAAGATTCAGAATTTTTGTTGGGTGACGGTTACATGGTTCGCGACGTCGCAAGAATCACGGACGCATCAGAAACAACCACATGCAAACAAGCAAGAGAACGGTTCCGTTTGCACTGCTGTCGACAAAACAATCAATGGTTATCACGAATATGCTTGGACAGTTGTCCTTTTTGCTTGAATGTTTTCCCACACTGTTCGCACGGATACGTCATGCCCTCGTGTAAAGCCATGTGCCTGTTGTAATTCCCCGTTTTGGCAAAACCTCTGTAACAAATTTCACACCAATAGCGGAACGAGCCGGAGTGATGCTGATAATGTTCTCGAAGACTCTGTCTTCCACTGAACGGCTTTTCACACTGAGGGCAGTGGTACTTTCCAGTGTTCTGGTCAAACATGCAGAAAATATCCGGTTCGGCCACAGCAACATTTCTCCGAGACGGCACTGACGATTCAGTCTAAAATGGTACAAAAACACACCCATCAATTGTTGTGAGACTTGACGTGGTATGATTTCCGTACAACCGAGAGGCACAAAAGGACAACACGGGACACGACGCACATAACAAGACCGTATAACGACTGCAAGGTTTCAGGCACAAGAAATACACACAGCACACCGACTACTGCCAGTCTAACTGCGCCAACCCACAAGGAAACCTCAGTGTTTCACGACATGGTTCTCGTAGTGGCTCTTCTGCGAGAACCCCTTGGAACACGTCTCGCACCAGTAACTGAAGGAACCTGAATGACGCTGATAATGCCGCCGCAGAGTTAATTTCCCGCTGAACGTCAGTTCGCATTTCGGGCACTGGTACCTTCCCGTGAACTGGTTGAACATGCAAAAAATATCTGCACTTCCGGAAGTTCGTGTTCGGTTCGCTTGCGGTGTCGAGTAGCCAGTCCCCCGAAAACCAAGAGGCGACACCTGCACGTGCAAAGTACGAGGTTCTATCAACATACGTATTCTGAGAATGTGCATGATCTTGCAACTCCGAAAAGGACAATAGAATCGGCTGGTCAGCTGTTGTCTCGAGTCAATCAGCCGTGTCCAATGGCTCGGCCATGAACATGAACATTCTCAGAATATGTTGATAGAACCTCGTAAAATGAAAAAATATTCTTTCGGTAGCTCCTTCTCAAAACGTGTGTCCGGATGTTAGGTGTCAATAAATTAAGGAATCTATAGAGTTAGGTCGAAAAGAAACAAGCGTGCTCTTACTGATTCATACACAAGAATACAGGGGACAAAGCAAAGCAGCCAAGCTGCTTTCCAGACAACAGTTTTCACTGATCACAGGATTGTCAATGGTTTTCACGGTTGTGTCGGGACAACCTGTCCTTCTGCGAAAATCTCTTTTCACACTTGTTACACGGAAATGTAATTCCTTCGTGCATGGCGTTGTGCCTACCATAGTGAGATTTCTTTACAAATCCTTTGCAGCAAATCTCGCACCAGAAACTGAATGAACCAGAATGATGCTGATAATGTAGACGCAGCCCTGTTTTCCCTCTGAACGTCTTTTCACACTTCGGACAATGGTATAATCCCGTAAACTGGTTCAACATACAAAAGATGTCTGGATTACCACTTTGTTTTCCAGGGAGACGAGCATTCGTCTGAAAAGATCGGTTGATGGTCAATACGTACAAAGACTGAGAAGATAGCTCTGCGCAAGGAAATGCTGTCAGTTATTTTTTGTGTGAAATGAACATAAAACACAAAGTGCAAAACGAACTGGTTAGTGGGTGCATTGACCTGTTGAAGAAGTCAGGCTCCATTGCTGACCCCATCCCATCAACACGAGATCTCGTATTTCTGGCAGCAATGTTTCGACAAGGCGTACTTGTCAGCAAATCTTTTCTCGCACTTGTTGCACGGGAAAGAAATTCCTTCATGTTTCACAACGTGCACATCATAGTGACATTTTTGTGTGAATCCCCTGCAACAGACATCACACCAGAAACTGAACGAGCCAGAATGACGTTGGTAAGGAAGACGAAAATCTTTCTTGCCACCAAACGTGTTGTCACATTCGGACACTGGTATCGTCGGGTGAACTGATTGAGCTTGCATTAGATGTCTGGAGTGCTGCTTTGGTGTTCACTCTGAACAGGTTTGACCTGCAAAAAGTGTCACATAAGCGCATATCCAAACAAGGTGGTTTGCGTATTTGCACCTTGTGGTCGTTGTTGGAGCAAACAAAAGGCAAGTACTCCCAGTTAGATTCTACTGCAACCAAACAAAGAAGCTGCACAACAAAAAGCCTCACGCTTTCACAACTTAACAATCAGCCGCACGAAACAGTTTCAATGGTTCTCTCGATAATGCTTCGACAGTCGGTGCTGTGTCGAAAACCTTTTTTCGCATTTGTTACAAGGGAAAGTGATCCCTTCGTGTCTGGCATTATGCCTGTCATAATCACATTTTTGACCGAATCCTTTGCCACACAAGTCACACCAGTAACTGAACACACCAGAATGTTGCTGGAAATGCAGACGAAGACCCTGCTTCCCACCAAACGTCTTGTCACATTTGGGGCATTGGTATCTCCCCGTAAAGCGGTTGAACATGCTGAAGATGTCCGAATTTGCGTTTTGTGTTCTCTGCCTTCTGGCCTGAAAGACACGAGATTGCCTGAAAAGTTTGTCATTTGTGAAGGAAGGGAAGCCTATTCTCAATGTTTAGTTGTGAGTTTGTAAGTCGAGCAAAACACGAATAGAAAAGCTCATTAATTCGACAGGCGAAAGATCGTTCTTGGAGAAAAAGAACGAGGAAAGGTGAACAGGCCGAAAAATGTGAACAGGCCGAAAGACGTCGACAAAGTTGACCGAGTTGAGTGAAGAGCTCAGTGGTTCTGGCGATGATGCCTCGACAAGTGGTCTTTCCTTGAGAATCTTTTGTCACACTTGTCACAGGGGAAAGTGATACCCCGATGTTTGGCCAGATGACCATCGTAATGATATTTCTGTGAAAACCCTCTGCTGCACACGTCACACCAGAAACTAAATGATCCAGAATGGTGTTGGTAATGCCGCTTCAGGGTAATTTTTCCTGCAAATGTTTGGTCACACTTTGGGCACTGGTACCTGCCGGTGAACTGGTTGAACATGCAAAAGATGTTTGCAAAAAACATGTTTCGCGACCACGAGAAAAAGAAATTCAAGCACTGTCAGTGTTGTCTGAGTCAGCAAGTTTGCTTGTTATCAAAGGAACGACAGGTAGACCAACTAGATTTTGGTTAACAGATGAAGGTCAATAGATGGCAGCTTCAGTGATTCTCCCGGCTGTGCTTCGCCAAGTTATCTTTCCTGGAGAACCTTTTCTCACACATGTTGCACGGAAAGGAAACGCCCCGATGCTTGTTCATGTGTCTGTCGTAATCAGGTCTTCGACCAAATCCTTTACGACAATCTTCACACCAGAAGCTGAAGGAACCGGTGTGGTTCTCGTAATGCCAACGAAGGGTGGCTTTCGTGCTGAAGGTCCTCTCGCAGCTGGGGCACTGGTACCGTCCCGTCAACTTGTTAAACATGCAAAAGATGTCTGAGTCTTCCATCTCTTTTTGTCGACCTGCAGGTCGGCTTTTCGTCTAAAAAGTGAACAACACCGATCGTTCGAAATGTTTTTGCCAAAGGAGCGCGATTGAAAGTTCGTGGCTTGTCAACATGCATTGTCTTTACCTCTGTGTTCAGTGAAAATCGTCCTCTGTGTTCAGTGAAAATCGTGTTAGTGTTTTGAAGCTTCAACAAACAAGGAAACATCACAAGTTCACTTCTGCGTGCTCAGCACTGTGTTTGGATAGGCCGCGCTTTGATGTGAATCTTTTCTCGCAGCGGTTGCAGGGAAACGAGATGCCCCGGTGTTTGTCAATGTGCTCCTCGTAGTGCCACTTCATCGTGAAGCCTTTCTGACAGACATCACACCAGTGCTTGTACGAGCCCGTGTGAATCTGGTAGTGCCGCTTCAAAGCGGTCTTTCCAGAAAACGTTTTGTCGCATCGGGGACACTGGTACCTTCCCGTGATCTGGTTGAACATGCAGAATATATCGTCATCCATCGAAGCGGGTTTTTGAGCAGCAGTTTGTTTCCGATTTGCCTGAAAAATGGCAACAAACTGGCATTGGATTTTCATTCGAGAAATCAAACGAAGACTTGACCCAACCGTATTCGTGCAAGTTAGTGTGTGGACAACAAACCATTTCAAAGATTAATCACACGAGCTTGTTCTCACACTGGTGTCTCTGTAAACCTCGTTTGCTTTGAAATCTCTTGTCGCACGCGTTACACGGGAACGTGATGCCCCGGTGCTTCGCGATGTGCGCGTCGTAGTGGCTCTTCACACAAAAGCCCTTCGCACAAGCATCACACCAGTAGTTGAATGAACCCTCGTGACTCTGGAAATGCAGTCCAAGTCCGCTTTTGGTTTTGAAAGTTTTCTCGCATCGCGGACACTGGTATTTCCCCGTGAATGCGTTGTACATGTCATAGATACTCGGTGCCGAGCTGTTTGTCGTCTTTTTTCTCTGGAAGAACATTTTCAATTGTAAAAGCTACAAACGCGATCAGTAATCAAAAGAACATGTTACGTATTAAACCGACAACAACAACGAACTGACAGTCACAACCGTTGAAAGCTGGTCCAACTGAACCGGAACCATGAGAACACAGTCAGTGACACAAATGAGTTCCATTCAGGTGTGCACGGTCTTGACTGACCTGATCTTTCTACTGCTGATGTACATTTCTTTGATGGGTTTTCAAAGTTCCAGGGCCGGAAAATTTTTTGTCGCATCTATCACAAGGGAAGAATCTTCCTTCGTGTTTGGCCACGTGAGCTTCGTAAGTACTTTTCATTGTAAACCCTCTCTTGCACTCGTCGCACCAGTAACTGTAGTGACCAGTGTGGCCTTGATAGTGCTGCCTCAACCCAGATCTCCCGCTGAAGCTCTTGTCGCAGACCGGACAGTGGAACTTGCCGGACAGAGGATTGCGCATCGAGTACAGCTCGCTCTGTTTCGGACGTGCACTCTCCGACTTGCGTCGACCTCCATCAATCTGTGTTTTATTTCCGCCCTGCAAAGATTTCGTACAGTCTGGGCTAGTTTGCTTTAACATTGGCCCAACGTACGCTCGTAGTGCACGAGTTTGGAAAATCTTGATGTGGTCAGTACAGGTTATTTTTGTTTGATCAACTCAACTCCACGTTCCAGACAAGTGCGAACAAGCAAGCGTAAGCAACGAAGCCACGAACCCTATTTCTTCCTCAATCAAACAGAAAGCATGAATTTGCTAAGCACAAAACAACGGCGAAGTTACGCCACATATTCTTTCTGCTGCAACATCGAACTTCCCTTCGTCTTGAACCTTCTTTCACGCAAGTCACAGGGAAAACTTCGCCCCTCGTGTTTCGCCAAGTGACCTTCGTAGCTGCTCTTCATTGGGAAACCTTTCTTGCACTGATCACACCAATATTTGTAATTCCCGGTGTGCTCCTGGAAATGCTGCTTCAGACCATGTTTCAGCTTGTAGCTTTTTTCACACCGAGGACACTGGTATTTCCCAGTCAAAGCGTCGAACGTGTTGAACATATCGCTTTCGCCCTGATCTTCCGCACTTCTCTTGCCTGATGAACGGCGCAGATTTGGCAATGGTCTCCCAGTTTGACGCGACTGATCAATCGGCACCTGAAATGGGTCCCGTAAGAAGAACACCAACCGCGCACAAACAATCTCGCAGGTGCACAACGAAGCACAAAATCAGGTTAGCTGCAGGATAAGTACCAAAATAGACCAACAGAATGCGAGGCGAAACTTGCAACTGCAAAATTTGGGACAAATGCTCAGATGCACACTTGCTCAGACGCACACTGATGCTTGTCCAAACGAACGAAGTACGTGCGTTCGCGATGGGTGCCAAAACAACGCTTGTTCTGAAACCTTCCGCCACACAAATGCGTCAACAAAACGAGAATGCCACGGGCATTGAGTCGCGCTCTGGAGGTCAACTCTGGAGTAAATGTTGTGTGAGAAAGGCCGGGGGGGTCATGCAGCATCTCAAATTCGAAAGTGCAAAAAAATTTTCAAGTCCAACTCTGGAGTAGATGATGTGTGACCGGGGGGGGGGGGGGCACGCATCAAAAAAAATTTTAACAAAAACATTCTGCTATTTGTTTACAAACATGGGAGTAGTTTTTTTGTTAAAAC
>JAAUXT010102064.1_pt1 | contig 15492 bp, 16 predicted proteins | sample 7278171 | NCBI WGS metagenome assembly JAAUXT01 (sample SAMN14350112, study PRJNA611818) | marine sediment metagenome | isolation source: surface marine sediment (1.8m) | place: French Polynesia: Moorea | collected 2018-08 | reverse complement strand
CCTTGTTGCTCATTTTGACAGCAACTTTCAGAGTGTTCCAGACCACAGCCGGCAATTGGAGAATCTTTGCACCCATCTCTACTCACTGTTGGATCGATACCAATCAATACCATGAATGGTCAGGTGCACCGAGATCAACTGCGCTCGAGTAAACCATGATCATTCTCAAAATGGTTGGATAGAACCTCGTATTACGAGGAAAACCAAAAATTTTGGAAACCTGTTGGATTGTCATTGACGCTCAACGCATTGTGACAGACTCCTCGAAAATAAGGAAAAGTCACAATGAAAAGTCGGACACGACTCAAGACAATTGTGAGACTTCTCAGACTAAAATTTCCTTGCTTTTATTCCATTGACGAGGCCGAATCCAACTCGGTTCTTTGCAATTTGAAGAGTCTGCAGGGTCATCGCGCCGCACAGGGATGAAATATCAAACTGGTAGATCCATGGTGCGTTTTTGTGATGCATGATTTATTTGACAAACCATTTGGAAAAGGAACACAGTATGAAATGAAAAGAAGGCGTACTTTCTAGATCAGAGTGTAAACTTCCCCTTGACAACCTTTCTACCACACCCTTTAACTATTGTAATTTTGGAAACAGCAACTTTCAAAATATCCACAAATAGTAAAAGCCAAACTTCGTCAATTTTATGATACAATGATATGCTTTATATTTGAGTTGGATACTATCAAACTTGAAAAGGTAGCATTTCTCTGTGTGCCCAACTATTCTGTTTGCCTTCTGGTACGCTTCTGCCCGCAGGGTAAAGTTAACGACGTGTCAATTGTTCAGGGATCATCCAAAATAGTGTCCAGTGCGGAACTGGACTCCACCGACCATATTCGAGTGCGAAAGTCCACAACAGACCTGCTGTCAGGCGCCTTGCAGTTGTCAGGTCCACTGAAGTCTCGCACCTGGTCTGTGCTGGTGGTAAAATTCACCTTTGGTCATTTCTAGTTCTTGGCAAGTTTGACTTCATGTTGAGAAACTGATAGGAGATTACGACCAGCTCAGCTTTCAGAACATTTCGCACATCAAAAACAAACGTACCGTAAGCCACCACCAGGAGAAACAAGGTTTGAAACTCAGTGGATTCAAAATGTTGAGCAATGCACCCGAGAGCATGTGGAGGGTTTGAACATCGCGCTGTCCCAAACTTTTCATGGAAGTTGGTCGAAAGTGACAGCGAAAGATCTTGCTGAAAACCCTTGAAAACCTCCTTGAAAACTTGTCATATTTGCAGAGTTGACTTTTTCACTGGTTTGCTCGTGAAACCTTTGAACATTTTGCTGCATTTTTACTTTCATTTCAGTTTATGGTATTTGAAAAACACAGATACGGTTATATATAGCTTTTGTGTCACAATTCAGATTTGAATGCAGTACTCCACCACACAAAGCAAGTTACGGTTGATTATTTACAGTGCTTACTTTTGTTGTGCGTACTGCACCAAAAGTGAATTGAAGGTGTCTGCCAAGCTTGTTTTGTTGAAAGGTGATGGGAGTCCAAAATTCTCAACAGAGAGAAATGATTGTAGCAGTGTATACATAGCTCATCACACCCAAATGACTTCACCCTTGAATTTCTTTGACTTCATGCAGTGTGTCTCAAATGTGTTTTTCTTCCAAAGCCCAGTCACAAAAAAGGGAATTGATTTTGAGATACACAAAGACGTGCTCTCAAAAAACACACGACTAGAAACAAAACAATTCAAAGCAGACACAGGAAAACCGACAGACGATGTCGTTTTTGACATCCACGGAATCAACACTTCAATCACATTTCAGATCTAAATTTCGACTCAAATCTCAATCACCACACGTTTGCAAAACTAAACATTGATCCGGATCGGAAAAGCAGCATGCAAACCGGTCCACGGCTTTTCTGTGAACCTGCAGATGACACTTCAACCGGTATAGATTCCTGATTGTTCGTAGCTCTCAATTTTGCCTTTCTGGTCGGCAGACATGGCCACTCCTAAAGTTGGGCCGTCAAAGCCTTTGTTTTTTGCCTGAAAAAGAAAAAACAATCTCCATGGTCAAAAAACAGAAAAGTTGTTCAAACAATTTCCGAAACTGCAGAAACATGATTTTCTGTTGTGTTTTGTGCGTTCACGTTTCCAAAGACGCGTTCTGTGTGCTGAACCTATTGCACATTTGACCTGCAATGGCAAAAGGCCTGAAAATAGTGGCGATGATATCTCGCGGCAACTTGGTGCGCGGGGGCTGCGCCGAAGGAGAGATTACATCTGCAGGGGGCCTGCAGCCTCGTCACAAAAACCGCCGATTAAAGCACATTACATCTGCTCAACCTGTGCAGCTTACGAGCCAGAACTGACAGAGTTAATCTTCTTCATATCAGTATGCATTGGCAACCTTTTCGCGGGTTCATTACAGCGACTTAGCTCAACCAACAAACTCAGTGCGCAAAATGAGAACAGCACATGAACAGGCCACTACAGATTGACCCTCTCACTGAAGGTGCTTGCAAACGATATTTCATCGTCAAAACAAAGGTACAAAGAGAACAAACTGATTCAAAGTTCAATTCGAGGTTTGCAAACCTGTGGAGGGGTTAAAACTTTGACATTTGCGAAGCTCGCGTTCAAAGTCATCAATTTACGATGAAACCTGTCACACGGTGCACCTCATATCTCATGTGCATTTCTGCAGGTTCGAACGATGGACAATTTGGGGTGTGAACTTTTGTCCGCAGATTGATTACCAGTCTGCATGTGGGTGTGAATTGAAGTGGACACTCACCACTCTTCCCAGGCAGTAGAGGCTGAGGCACACTTGTTTGACGTTGCGCGCCTCGAAAAGGTCGGCAGTTTGGAAGATCTCTTCAGGTGGCACGCCATACTTTTTGCACGCCTTCTGGAAGGCGGCGATATTCTCCATCAGCTGGAAGTTGCTTCCCTTGGTCGCGATGCGCTTGACACTTCCAGGCTGAATCCCGTTGATCAACCTGAAATGCAGGAAATCAGCGGCTGTTTCAAAAGAAACCAAGATGCTCAACTGATCAAGAATCCGTGTGCATGAAAGGAATGGTTGGAGTTGTGCAGAGACTCCAGGGGAGACAGAGAGTCATTCCATGCACGAGGTGGGTTTGGGAGAGATTGAAGTCAGTGCGATTGGAGCCGACAAGCACTCAACGACGAAAAGTCCTGTGTGACGATCTGGCAAAGCCATAAATGTCCTGAACCACTGACATCAAGACATCCTGCGCAAAACTGGTAATATCTCACCCCGTATCCACCCGTGAAAATGTCGCACCCAAGTGAAAGCGCACTCTAACTTTTGCTTTGAATATCTCACCAGGTACTCTCACCTTTTTGGTTCACCACACCAACCAGTGGGTCCAGATCTGCAACACCAACGACAGGGGCCAAATCCACCACAGCAACTAGTGGGATGTAGATTTACCACGAATTTTGACGCGCTATTTTGGGGTGAACAAGTGCGTTTTGTACACACGGGTGGATACGGTAAACAACGGGTCTGATCAAGATGATCTTCACACATTTTGTAAAGCCGACAAGAATCTCGTCGTTTTGAAGGCACTGCATCAGACCAGTATTTTCTAGTTTTATCACATCCCCCACCCGTAGGTGAGGCTGAATCGGGGAAGGTTCTTGGGGTTGAATTCCCAAAGGTCTTGCTGTTTCAATTGAAGAAACTTTCTTCAGCAGCACCTCCTGTGGACGCATCCATCATTCGTCAGACTCCTGCACATGTGCTGTAACATTTCGCAAGGGATTCAAAAACCAACTTTTTTTGCATAAACCTGACTGTGAAGGATCTTGCTGGTGTTAAAAACTGATTCGGGTATCTCAGGCTTATACTCCCGACCTCCACCCACTTTGATTGAGGCGCGTTTGGTGACTCATTGCCCGATTGAGTATCGTTGGTTCCGTTGCTCTTTTCTCAGAAGAACCTTTTTCACAGTCTTGAATGAAAGGACGATAATGAGCAGAGAGCAGAAAACTTCTGGGCTGCGCAAACAATTTGTCCGCTGTGTTTCAGGTTCTCCTGGAAAATGTTGGATATCACTTGATTCGAGCTGAAGAAAGGAACCAAACTGACAGATGACAGCCCTGCTGTGTTTCTGAAAACCTATTCAGCATCCAACCGCAGTTTTTCTTTCACCAGAACCTTTTCCACTCGTTTGCACCTTTCACCAAGACTGTACCAAATCGTTGTCCGATCATTGTTTTGCAGAAACATTGATCTGATACGGGGCGTCTGGATGTGTGGTTTGATGTCCCACAAATTTTCTGTCAATGGCATTTTCACAAATGTGTGCGATTTTATTCAGGGGAGAGTTCATTTTTTGCAAAAGCGAATTTGCCCGAAGTGAATCAAATAGATGCCTTTGAGCCTGAGAAGAGTCGAGCCAGGGAACCAAAAGTCGCTGCTTGTGTACGAGTCGTACTTCTCAAAATGAAAAACTTTTGTGAAAGAGTACTTACTTGCAGATAAGCACCCCATCTTTTAGTACTTTCTCGAAAGGTTGGTCTCTCGGGATCTTCTCCTTGATGATAGCTTCCATCCAAGCGAGGACTTCCTCCCTTCTCTCCAAGTCGTCTTCTGACACCAGCTGCAGTGAAACAAATTTGTGACCAATCAGTCGAAGAATATCAACCTCGGTTCTTTCTTGTTTTTGGTTGATCGGGGTGGGGGTGGTGGAGTTCGTGACAGACCAACTCGTATTGTTCTCATCTGCTCTGTGTTGCAGGTCTTTGCGTGAGTTTCAGACGATTCTCGCAGGTGAACTGCTTCCTGCATGGCTCTGTCTGCTTCAGCACCTTTCATTAGTAACCTGACCTTTCTTCCAGTGTAAATAACATCCGTTCTGCCTCATTTCTCATCACTTGCCACATACCTGAGAAACTTGCACACAACAACAGCTGCATTGAGACTTCAGGCCCTTCAGATCACGTTTTTGTATCAACATTGGAATCTGGCTTCGTGGTGATCGCACAGGAAAGACGGATGGTACGTACTGGGACAAACTGCACAGATCCAGGTGGTAGGACTGTAATTAAGAAGCTTCTGATGCAGCTGGCTTTCGTGATAATGAAGTTCTACTTCACCATGCCAACAGGTAGCTCTTTTTACAGGGACGACACCATGGATCAGACAGACTGGCGCAGCCGCCGCAGCGCTCCCAATCACACAGCCCCCCGCCAATGTCGAGACAGGAACAACCCGTGTGGTTTCCGCAGGCAAAAACACGGCTTCGGGCAAAGCAAACACTGAAAACTTCTGCAGGTGATGATTTCTGCCCGACATCAGGTGTAAATGTCAAACTCACAAATTTGCGCGATAAGGATGGTGGTGAGTCCGGTGGAGAAACAAACAGCTCTGTGTTCCTCAGCAGGTCTCCGATCCCTTAGTTTTGAGGCACCATCAGATTCAAGATCTGTGTGTTGTTTTTGTGCCGTCATACATTGATCCTTACGGCTAGGATTTGGGGTCCACCCCAAGACCACCACAAGTACATATTGTTGGCATTTTGCACATGAAGTTGTTTTTCAAGTTGAATTCGGGCTCTTTGACCAAAATCTTGAACCGGCTTCTTTCCTCGTTGAATGACCGTATTTCAGAGACATACGTATATGGAAACAGTGCTCGTAAAAGTTCCTGTTTTGTGCGCGCGTGAAGAAAAGGTAATCAAGTCGTCAGAGGAAACAATTTCCAAACACAGATTTATCCAGTGCAAGAATCTCGTTGTACGCTGCACGTCATAAGTTATAAACCATTGCGGAATTACTGTTGTTTCGTGAAGCGTCAGGATTTACACAAGTCAGCAACAAGGCTGACTAATGTATCGTTTGCGTCGTAAGACATTTCCTCGCGATCATCTTCAAAACAGCTCGTTACCTGTGTGGTGTCAGCGCAAAATTTACATTCCGGAACGCTTGTGTAAATCTGAAGCTTGTTTGCACTGAAAAAGTGTCAAAAAGAGAAAACTAAGGGTGCGGAAGCATCGAGTGAAGGGAAATGTCCTTGCTGTCATTTCACTGCGTGACCGGCAGAAGAGGTCTTTGTTTTTCAGACAGTGCGACGTGCGCGAAAAACTTGATATTTTGGGGGTTGCTCGGATTGCAATGTGCGTGTATTGCAGATGCCGTCAATTTTTGGCAATGGGAGCAGAACTGGAACAACAACCATGTCCATAGCACCACAACGAACTTGCACTGAGGAGCACGATTCCGGTGCTTCAGATGTTTGCACACTGTCAGATGTTGGAAACAATTCGGACCAGAGTTCCAAGTACACTTCCCAGGTTTGTTTCTCTTTCTTACGAGCAACAGTTAACCTGATGCCAACCTCACCCTTCTATTGAAACGCTGTAACTCGGTGTTGTACTGAACAAACTTTTTTGTCTTTCCTACACGGCAGAAGTTCATCGTGTGTTGCGCAGCGAGCAGACAAAACTGAAAGTTCAGAAACATCAGAACGGTTTCACAACTTACGCGAAGATCCCTCCAACGACGCAGTCCTTCATGACCCGTGTTCCGAGTTCATGAAATCACTCTTCTGGTCCAGAACGTACGTCTCCGATGGCAGTGATCACAGATCAGATGAAGTTGAGATGATTTTGAGGGTGGAACCCTGGTTGTATGATGATGACGGTTCTCCTTCAGGACGGGATGAAAGGTGTGAACGATGATGATCCAGTCCTGCATCTGCGACCCACGGACGAGACAACACGGAGCGGGGCGACTAGCGCCCAGACCCCGGGGACCGGCAGCCCCAAACAACGGCTGTTCAGCGGTGGTGTACGACAGCCGTTGCGGTCCTCGGGGCCCGGGGCGCAGCCGACGTCCACGCTGCCCGTGCGTCCGTCCGCTCAGATCGGGGTCCCAGCCAAGACTGAGCGGCCCGCAGCTCCCGGCTGCTACACAAACCGGATACCAAATATATGACTGTGAAGCTGTTGCTCACGCTACGCACTCGATTTCTCATCTTGATCTTGGCACGGAACATAGGCCACTCGAAGAGTCAACATCTGCAACCCGGATAGGTATTTATTTATAAATACACTGCCAGGTCGAAACTATCGTTTGCGCGCCGCCTCAGTTACAATTGACGGCAACTTGCAACACTGAAGATACCAACTCGATGAGTTTGTCTGGACACCCACAGTGGAGTGCAAGAAGAAACCTGCGCGGGGAAACTATCTGAACTGAACCTCATTACGAAAAACTGGCCAATTGTTTGTTTGCGCAACACACGAAGAAGTGGGAATCGCATCTCTCTCCCTTGGATGCAGCTTTTGCAGCTTTCCAACATAATGCCCTCAACATCTCGAGGGAAATGCGAAATCATCTGAGCATGCACCCAAGGAAGCGTGAGATGCATGTTCAGGTGCCGCAATGGAAGGACCATATTGTCACATTCAGGCTGACAGGTTTTTTTTTTCAGCTGGTTTGGATCGAATTGCTGATCTCATATCACCTTGTTTTGGCAAATACATTTCATGTGCTTCCACAGCGCGCGTGGTTGTCAGGATTTTTTGGCCACTTAGATCTAAGTTGTTCGCACCAAGGCTCACCCGTCTGTGCAGAACCTGGTTCACAGCAGATTGTGGATGTAGTGAGGATGAGCCCAAAGCGCTTCCCGTTCGTTCCGTGAGGTCTGCTGACAACACGCTGAAACTCTCGTACCCAGCAAGAGACAAAGCAACCACACCCACAAAATGGTTCGTCCATGTACGCGCTCCGGATGTTTCAACTCTTGCTTGTTGTTCCCTGCTCTTTTTCACTTCACTTCCCACGCATGCACGCCAACAAAACACGCGATGCAGCGTGGTTCTGCTTCAGGTGAAACCGCGCAATCTAACCTGACTGGATCAACACAACAGTGAAAGTAGATTAAACGTTATGAGATCTTGATATCATACCAGGGAGTCCTGCCGTCTATTTTGGAACAAACCTCCGACAGTATTCACGGGTCTGTACACTGGATTGGCGCATTTATGTGTCTGTTGCAAACATTGTAATTTCCTTTGGAGTTCAGCAAAAGCAACGTTGTTTTCGCCATTTTCTCGAACTTTCACGTCACACGATGAAATTTCACGGAAAAACACAAGTTTGAAGCAGTATATGTTGTCCCTGTGTACACTACACTGTGCACAGTGCTAATTCTGCAGTTGAGTGTTGTTGCTCTGCAACAGATGACAGACAGATGTGCTCTTCACCCACTCAGACTCAAGTCTACGGAGCTGTTTACACCCGACATTTTCGCATTGTAACAAACTGCATTGTTCTTGTTCTAGAGACGCAGCATTGTTTTTGAACACCACTTTCAACTTGGGGGAGTTCTGTCATGACGCATCATGAAACAATTTGATGCAGGTGTGCAGCTTATCACTCACGGGATCACGCACCAAGCTTTATATATGCATGCCCTCAAGCGTGCATCACTTCCAAACCTTCAAAACACGAAGAGAGTTCATCAAGAATGAAATTTTGAGGAAGGGCGTCTTTCAAAAGTCACGGTCGTTCACCGGAGACCAATATTTTTTGTTTGGTTTGGACAGCGACCATTCAATCAGGAAGGATCTCCACCAATCCTTCATGCCGGTTTCATCCAAAGCTGTATGTGCACAAGAACAAACAATCCAGAACAACTCAAACAACGACCCCTGGCTCTGAAAGAAACGTACCTTCATCGCGCCGGCCATTGTGCTGGTGTTTCTGATGCTTCGCTGGTTTATGATCCAAGGTGACAATCTCAACGAGTCTTGTAATTGGGTCCCTCGGCAGCAGTTCAGCGTTAGAACACGGAGAGGAAGTGGAAGGTTGAAGGGCAACGGAGGAGAGCTCAGCCAATAGGTGCTGAGTTGGAACAGAATCAAAGAGGTACTCGCTGGAGCTTTGGGTATTCAGCATTTGAGATAGAGCAGCTTCTGGCCAGACAGCTGGAAACTGAATCAAGTTCGCATCGCGTTTCTCGGCAGACCATCTATCCAAACATCTGCAATCACAACGTGCAGAAAGAAACACATGAAGTTCTTGATCTCGCGCACGCAAACAAATATATCCCTATGGGTTCAATGTGATTGTTTCATTTCTCGCGAGAAACGAGAGTTCTGCGTCTGTTCAAACAACACACACACACACACACACACACACACACACACACACACACACACATGTATTTGCTTCGCAAAAGCTGCAACACAACAACGTCCACCACATGTAAACGTGGCGAATAATCGACCTTTTCATGCCAAGACGCACTTGATCCTTTTGTCCCGCTGTGGATCATTCTCGCAACCGAAACCTAAGAACGGGACATGGACGACGGCCGTCTCCATTTTGATCACCTGTTCAGACTGTTTGTTCTGCAAATGTACACGTGCGCTCACGAAAGTGGCTAAAAATGGGCAAAATGCTGTTAAAATTTGCTGCCCAAATCATTACCTTTGTGGTGTTTTGTGAAATTCTGGAGAATGCTCAGTGTCGTAAAGTGGCCAACTGCACGTACAGCTTCCAGTTTCAAGAGGACAACGACAACGTGGCGTGTCGCAAGTACGCCGACTCCAAAGCTGTAGGTCTGAACAAAACCATCTCTTCTGTGTTCTCCCGAGTGGGAAAAGCGCGGAGGCTTCTGCGCGAGCAAGGAAACGGGGTACGCTGTCGTGACGCAAAATCATACGTCATCAGTTACACAGGTAGGTTTCACAAAATTTTCCTCGAATGCAAAATTTCTTGAAGTTGCGCCGACAACACTTGTTTTCACCGGGTTTCAGATCCAAACCCTCGATCGTTTCACTTCTTGCAGATTGCCAAGCCGCGCGGGACATAGGGTTGGACTCATCAGGGGTCTTCGAGCTCCGCCCCATCAAAGTGACGGGGAAAATCGTGATTACGGATCCTTCAGGTGACTTGTGCATGCTGGACCTTTCAGCTTCGTCTTTGCTTTCAAAGTTGAAGATCATTGCAGGTACACTCCCCAAAGTTCACTTCCCAGCCAAATCATCATTGACAATTTGGTTGCAGACACATCTGTAGGAGTCGCTCACGTCGATGTCGGGCCACAGCCCGTCACAGCCTTCTGTGACTTGGAGTCGGACGCAAGGTACGGGTGGCTAGTCATCATGCAGCGAATCGCTCCCTTCAGCCTCGACATGAACAAGACATGGAGCGACTACAAGAAAGGCTTTGGTAACGTCGGCCGACGAAAGGAATTCTGGTTGGGTAAGCTGCACAGCTTCTCGTCAAAGATCCAAAACGAACACCTTTCCACAAGCCGAGGTCTGTTCCACAAACAGCAAGAGCACAACACCTGCGGATTTCAAAGTTCGAGGACCGACCCCAAAATTCCCCACGCGAACTGAGAAACATGTTTTCAACCTGTTTTTCATCGACAACTTCTGTTTTCAGGATTTGATAAAGTGCGCCAGATGTTCCCCCAGAAGGCAAACATGCTGATCGAGGTCACCACCAACTCTTCTGGAATCATCCTGAAGCACTACATAAACTACATCAATCTCAGAATCGCTCCCGAAGAAGACAACTTCGTTTTGTCTTGGGATACTCGACTGGGGGAGCACGTTTACCAAATGAACGAGGGTAACAAGTTTCAGACTTGGGACCACTGGCGGGAAGGTTCGTACAGAAACTGTGCGGCTTACACGACGCTCGTGGGTGGGGGAGGCTGGTGGTTCTCCGGTAATCCACGCTGCAGCACACCCAACTGTGACGCATATAAGTGTGGCTCGTCCAATCTCAACGCCAGAACCCCGTACTGGTCCGGTTTCCAAAACATCGTTGATGTCCAAATGAAAATGAGAGCCAGGTCGTAGCGTGTGTGAACGTGTGTAGCTTCTATCACGGAAAAATAGAGACACAAGTTTGTTCGAGAACAACCTTCAGAATTGAGTGGTGTTCATTCTGCACTCCACCCAAACACTCGTGTTCGCGAATCACAAAACGAAGTTCACGGTCAGTTCCTCACAGAACAGCTGTTTTCACCATGAAACACGAACAAGTTCACACAGCACGTTCTGCGAAGAAAATGTGGACATGTCTTACCTTCATTGCTCCTGCCATTTTGAATCGGAATGGAATGAATGATCTCGCTGTCGAAGCCACTAAAAATCAGAACCACAACAAAGTTTACAGATTTTCTGCACCGCTATCCAGATTTGTTCCAACTCACGGCAAGAAAGTCAAGGTTGAACGGGGTGAGGGCGGGTTTTCAGCCAATAAGTACTCAGCGTTGGAAAGAGATCAAACGGCGAACGGGGGTGGTGTGAAGCTTTGCAACAAGCCCACACCTCGACTTGTGATTGGGGCTACGCAGCTTCAAGAATCTCACCGCTGTAGATTATATCTCGAATGAGCCGTGGAGCACAACATGTACAATCACTCTACGATCCCCCGACTCATACACGGCAGAGAAACGTCAGAGTGCAGAGCAAGAATTTCCGGTGAAACAGTGATGAAATTGGTCGTGGGTGTGCAGCGGTTAGATCGGTATATTTCCACTGCTTCCAACCAGCGAAACCTCCTGTCGGTTTGTTGCTAACCAGGACAGAATTCAGTAATCACTCATCGGCGTTCAAACTGTGCGATGAAACACATTTTTCATCTCTTGGACATTTCCAACATTTATTTCAATACTTCCCCCTTACAAAATGCTTCAACAGTGACGTTTGTCGGCACGGAATTTTACGTCTGTCGTCACTTGCACAAAGTATGATCTACAAGTTCAAATGGCTTCGCATCCAACTTTGAGGATTGAGTCCACAACGAACAATTTCAAGGAACAATTTGATTTGAGTTATGAAATTTGTGACTAGAACTTCAGAAAATATTGACCGCTACTTCAACCTAATTTCGTTACTCGCGGTTTATAAAACTATGTGGAATGGCGTCAAGAAAAAGAATGTACCCTGCTTGGCGCCGCTTCCACAGTGATGCTCAGTTTTTGTACTTGACTCCTATCTATTGCTTGTGATTTTTCTTTGTCATTTTTTAGTTCGAATCTTTTTGCCTTGAACATCAGGCCAAAGTGACAAACTTGCTCATCGGGAACGCGTCAGCAATGGCACTTTCTATCACTCACAACTCACTCAAAGCCTACTCAGCTTGGAAGCGGGAAAGGTCAAAATGATGGACGAGTGCGTCTTAGCTTGTTTCTTGATTGAAGACAAGTCCCAACTGGTTTTTGGAGATGTCAAAACTGACTTTTTACAGTGGTTACGAAAGTACGAATACGAGTTACACAATGTGAAAGACTTGGAAGTACGAAAAGAAGGCAGCGTGGACTTTGTAATGCAGATGCTATTGAAAACCATGCAGCGCAACGCAACGTTTGCACTCAGGAAAGCACGACAGGCATCACTCGCGCTGACGTCCACACTCTATTGGTCCTGTGGATCCATTTCGCGGTGCAAATTCAGTCTATGATCATCCTCGTCTTGCCAATGTTCATTCCAGCTTGCGAAGCGCCCTTGTTCGTCCCCGCCTGGAGGCCGATGACGCTCTGGCCCGCCTTCAGCTGCTCGTCAGAAAACTCGCGGACGTTCTTCGCGGATTTCTTGGGCCAATAGTCGGCTGGACCCACTCCCTTAGACTGAGCCTGCGAACAAGAGAGAAAACAACAAATGAATACTTGCAAAGAACAAACGTTTCACTCGACGAGCAAGAGTTACTGTTCGCTGAAGAAACTTTGGTGCGAGTGTTTTTGTTGCAAGTTTCGAAGTATCAATTCTGTCTTCATCTGTTTCCAAAATTCTCCGCTTCAGCACAACAAATCAACCTTGGCCGGACGAAATTGACATGAAGTCTGAAAAAAGCGAGCAGGAAATTACCACGCTTCCGCGCTCAAGCGTTTCAGTCTCACTAATCCATGTAGATTGCCATTTTCAGATCGAGTTGTGGAAGCCTGGAGGTACCTTTGTTCACCAACAATAAATTCTCCATGCGACACCAACTTCTTTTTGCCGCAATACAATTTGCCGGCAAGCACCTCCCTGAACTCACTGATGCAACACTGGCACCAAAGGTTGAAAGACCTCAAGACTAACTGCCGCTTGTTCCGTTGGAGCAATGTTATCTTTTGTCTGGGACAGATGAATGTGGTCGTTGTTCGCTCATGACGCGTTTTGCAAGAGCTTTGTGTCTCAAAGAAAACACCGGTAATCAGCTGAAAGCCTTCGTGAGCAGGACGACTTGTCCTCGGGAGATGCACCCCTGCACTGCACTCCTGTGCAACAATTTCCCCAATTTACTGTGTCAAAAATCTCTTACTCTCCCCGTATCTGGGTGATCTGCAGACATGCGGTGACGGGACTTCAAACTTTTGGTCCGATGTGAAAGGCAACTATTTTGCACCAGGTCTGTGTCGCGTTTGCCACATGTTGCTTCGATGTTGGACAAAATATGTTATGGTAATGGGAGTTTTTTGCTTTCATGTACTCCACTGAATAATGAACTATGAGCACCATTTCTGCACTGAGATGTTTCTTTTGAACTGCAACTTTTCAATTGAGTTACATTCCAGAACAGGTCGTCTTCAGGCGTGACGATCACGAAGCTCTGGGAAAAATATGTGTCTGTCCTTCGGGAGCGATCGATTCGGAAAGGAACAAAACGTCTCACGCAAGTTACTGACTGAAAGCGCCTTGGAATTTGCAGCACTGTACGTATTTGCTGGAGTTGCACCTCACCTCCATGCCGACGGCGCGGATGGCGACGCAGACCTGCGCCAGGTTGAGGGCGCCCTTGTCGTGCAGCGACTCGGTCGGGAACGTGAACGTGTCGGGGACGCCGAACTCGCACGTCATCTTGTTGAAGAGCGCGATGCGCTCCCGCTCCCGCATGATGCGCATCGCCTCGATCTTGGGCGTCTGGAACGTCTTGTCGGACCAGTTGACCCGCCCAGGCATCAAGGCGTCCATCAGCCTGGAATGACAAAACGGTCCCAGTGTCACGTCGTCACAGCAAGCAGAGTCGTTCGAGTTTACGTGAACGACGTGAGTGTCACAACTTTCTTGACCAGTTTGGTTTGGTTTCCACCTCAACTTCTTTCGTTTATTTCTGTTGATTCGGGACGGCTAAAATTCAACTTAACATAGCAAACATTGCATTGAGAAGGGACCGGCGAAAACACATTGCGGTTTTTCAGTTTCAGCTTGTCTCCACAGCATTTACAACACTTTGTACAGTTGTTTTGCGGCAACACTGAGCATCTTACGTACTTGCAGAGGACGTTTCCGTCGTGCAGGTGCTGGTAGAAGGCGTCGTGCGAGTTCTGCGTCTCGTCCGCCTCGGCGACGCCCACCTGGTGCATCCACGACAGACACTTCTGCGCTTCATCCGGGGAAAAACTCGCCTCCACCTGCGCGACACAATAACGGTGTGGACACGTTACGAATCATCTGCAATCGATATCACTGACGGAGCTGACAATTTCGCACGTCGTGCAACAGCCAGCGCATATCAAAGCCAAATTGCTCATTTTGCCACGCGAAGTGAGGCCAATACTCGTGCTGCCCAAGGCGGCTGGCCGAGTAAGCCAAAGCATGTTGTACCAAACGTACGAGACTGCGCAGGTGGTGCTCCTCTGCTTTCAGACTTTCCCTTGCAAGGGTGTGACCCTTTCAATTTTGTGACAACCCCAACTCCCTAGTCAGTGAACCACGCCCTGGCCCACTTCAGTGAAGACACCCCACTTGGCTTGGTCAGCAAAATACTCCCCAAGTTGTTGAGGTAAATATCCTCCTCCCCCATCCAACACTAACACACACACATGTACACACACACACATGTACACACACACACACGCACGAGGGGCTTCGTCCACAATCGGCCCATCAATGATTTTGGAAATCGCAACGCTTTTCACACATCCAGCCACGGCAACACCGTGCCGTTACGCACTATTGTCACCGCACACACCACTCCATTACGAGTAATTACTCGCTGACAATGCGTACAGATTGTTTCCTCAACAAACTATCGTTTTGTAACGCGCGCACGGCTCGTACGAGCTGCCAAAAAGGGTTCGTTTGACAAGGCTGAAAGTGATTTTCAGCGTGGCAGCTTGGCCAGAAGTTTTTGATCAGAGCCAGTGCTGTTGTTCCATAGCTGGATGGGGCGGATTGTGGACTGTAGTCAAGCTGTTTTTGTGCGAAGTCCCTTTAGGGCAAGCACCATGTGGTAGTGCTGTATATGGCAAGGTGGATGAAATGTCCCCCCCCCCCCAACATGGCCACCCATCCCCCAGCCACCCCCCTGCCCCCCCCTCCCACATATTGAGACTATATAAGTCAGTGCATCCAGGCAGTGCCAGGCATTCAGCCACCGAGTTCAAGGTGTACACACAAGGTGATTATTACATTTTCTCATTTTAGCAGGATTGTGACTTGCAAGGGTTGATGCATTGACTTGACATCTTGGAATTGCATTTGTGGAAGACAATGATGATTGCACTGTCCCCAAGGAAATTTCCCCAAGCCCAT
>JAAUXT010101528.1_pt1 | contig 15493 bp, 30 predicted proteins | sample 7278171 | NCBI WGS metagenome assembly JAAUXT01 (sample SAMN14350112, study PRJNA611818) | marine sediment metagenome | isolation source: surface marine sediment (1.8m) | place: French Polynesia: Moorea | collected 2018-08 | reverse complement strand
TCTCTTTATTCCATGCTAGCAAGCAAACCTTGGGGCCATCCAGAGAACATGAAAGGGACGATGGGCATACACCAGAAGTTCAGGGCCCTGCGACCAACATTCCTTACGGACAGGGCGGACCACTGAAGCCTTCTGTTCGTGGACCGAGAAGCGTCTCGGCCACAGCCAGTGTGCTAGTGCCGACACTTTTTGCCACACTTCGCCTTAAATACGTTCTCATTTTCAGATGCAAAGAGAGCTCACAACCGACTGCGATGGATCGGTAAAACACGGAAAATGGCAGGAACCAGCGGGAACTCTTTCAGTGGCTCTTACCGCGTACATTACACCCGCAGGTTCGTACACGTGGACGTCCCCCTGGCGGCGCGGACAGACAGCACGCGCTTCCGGTGGTGGCAGCCGACACACGGGGGCGCTAGGGCGGACCAATGGGCGCTGGACCACGTGCATGTGGGGCAGTACCACGGGATGCAACAGGGCCACGACGACTTCACTGTGAGGAGCACTAATACCAACTCTGTTTCGTGTTGTGTCTAGTGAGCTCTGGTTGATCATTCCGCTCAGTGCCACGGTGTGTGTTTCCCACAGGTGAACGACGGCCCTGTGTCGGAGGGTCTGTGGCACACCATCACAGAGGGCATGTACGCGCAGTACTGCGGCTCCGACTCCGACGCGCTCATGTTCGCCGACCAACTCAGCGACAAAATGGCCGTCACCAAGGACATGCTGCTGTCCAGGGGAGACATCGTGCAGTTCCGGGTGAGCGCTGCGCCTTATGAATTTCCCCTGGTGTGATGACGCACGGTCCTTGTTTCAGATGTAGACTCAGGCTGCAGCCAAACATTACCCACAACACTTTCTGGCGCACGTGTGTCTCCACTGACAAGTGTTCTTGTTTCAGATAAACGTGGGCTGCAGCCGGACGTTCAGCTTCCAGGAGCCGGTGCTGCTGCAGTTCTCGCACGACTCCGGGGTGACGTGGAGCCTCGTGGAGCCGCCCTGCTACCTCGAGGACGCGCAGTGCCACGACCGCTACACTGAGGGCACCGTCTTCTACACGGGCACCTTCGGGGAGTGGAGACTCGTCATCCTGTCGCTCAGCGAGCGCGTCACCAAACGGTACGGTCAACGCTGTTGTGAAAAAGTAAATTCACCGTGCTGAGCACTTCAGTGCAGATTCTGTTGACCTGTTCCACCTGGTGTGTGGACTGGTCTTTGCAGCAAGGTGCACTTCCGGTGGTGGCAGCGCGGCGGCGGCGGCTCGGGCTTCGCGTTGGATGACGTCTACATCGGCCCGCCGTGCAGCGCCGACCTGTGCAGCGGACGCGGCGTCTGCGAGGGCGGGCGCTGTCAGTGTGAGCACGGCTACGCAGGTGCGTGCTGCTCGACGGTGAGCGTTGTTGAGTAGATTGTGCGAGACACAACCAGGGTGTCAGGTTAGTAGATTGTGCGAGACACAACCAGGGTGTCAGGTTATTGCCCATCAAAAACTGCACGACTTGAGTTCCTCTCCACACAAGTATGAGGCTACAAGCTACAAGGCTGACAATTAAACAATAGCGGGTGACTCCAGTGCTGAGTATGAGTGGTGGACGCAAAGGCAGCCAGCTCCAAGGATTGGGCTGCAGAAGAACATACGACCTCCAGTACCGAGGTGGGATCTCGCCCATCTGCTAGTGTGTGTGGTACACCCGTGAGCGTACATGTATGGACCACAACACAAGGCTCGACTCTTCTTGTGGAAACTCTTGCCCCGTTCCGCGCAGGCGCGGGTTGTGCGGAGTCGGCGGACGGCGAGGCGGGCGCGATGATGGACCGGTTCGACGACGCGACGCGCCCCAGCGCCGCGCTGTGGCGCTCCGTCCTCGGCGGGAGAATAGGTGCGGCCCGACAGCTCAAGAGCGTTGACTGCGAAGTTTGTTGTGCTCCATTTGAGAAGGGGCCGCAAACGCTTTTCTCCAGCAGAGCATGGTAGAGCAAATAGTACCCATGGCGCACACAGAATTTTGTCGCGCTGTCTGTGGTGTGAAAGCTTTCGTCCTCCCTGTGTCATGTCATTAGCGGATTGGCTTTATGTGTTCGGAGGGACAGGGGCTTCCTTACACACGCGATTTGTTCGCAACGAGAGACCGATGATGAAGTTTCGAGACGTGTTGCGCTGTGTGCAGGTGACGGGTGCGGCCCGCTGGGTGAAGGCAAGTCACTCTACTTCGACGGACCCGGGACGAGGGAGGCGAGAACCGTCCCTCTGGACACGGAGAACGTCAGGTGCGTCACAGCGCACGTCACTCACGTCCGATACCCTCATCCAAAGTTCGCACAAAAGCCAACTTCAACCCAGGTCCTTTCAACTACCAACCCTTCCTCACCTCACTCGCACCAGCCTACGAACAAGTCGCACGGCACAAATAGCTGTACGAAGTGCTCCTTGTTTGTCCAGCATGCTGCAGTTCAAGGCGAAGATCGGCAGCGCCGTCGCGCGGAAGGGATGCGCGACGCCGACGAGTCGCAACGAAGGCGTCATCGTCGACAGCTCCACTGACAACGGCGTCACGTGGACCGTGCTGCAGGTGCGTGCGTGGCGCGGTGTTGAGACCCGCGGCCAGACCGAGTTCCAATTCTATCGTGAGAACACCCTCATTCCTGGTCCAACCACGACACACAGCCATCCACATTACCTGTGTACAGGCTCACCTGTGGAGACCTCCTTCCCACCCGACCCACATTCGCACCTTCCGCGCACAAGCCACGTGACGCGTCTTCCTTGCGTCCACTCTTGTTTACTGAGTACGAGCACACGGTGTGTGGCTGAACCCTCAGGGCACGTGAAACGACATTGTTGCGAGTCCAGTCAGTCTGTGTTGCAGGTTCTGGACCCAGACCTGCTGAAGGGAGACCCCGAAACCATCAGCATCACGCTGCCGCAGCGCGCCAAACACCCCAGCGCCATCTTCCGCTGGTGGCAGCCGCTCCACCGCCTGGGTGAGCACGTGATTTCTGTCCAGGGGTGTTGCAGATGGACAACGATCGGGATGGAGAAAAGACATGCAGTTGGGATCACCGGAAATTTCTCAGTGTGGCAATCAGGAAGATAATAACCGGAAAAAAGGATTAAAATGGCGCACACGGGCTCGTTTGAGCGTGAGTAAGTTCGTGTGTGGGCGTGCAATTGATCACGCAGAAGCCACGCCGGAGGAGAGAAATGTGAAAATTTTGAGTGAAGAGAAATGTGAAAATTTTGAGTGAAGATGAAGGAAAGGGGTGTGTTCTGGTTTGACCCAGGAAGACACTGTACAAGAAGCTTTTAAAAAACGTGCATTGAACATGTTTCTTTTCCTGCGTGAGGACCATGCTGGTCACGAAATCGCGATCTTCTGAATTTGGGCATTGAGTGAAAATTCTGCATTCCGCGATCCGACAGCCAATGGTCCCTCGTTCCCCGTGACACACGTGTCTCTCCAGGTTCCACGGGCGCGCAGTGGGCGCTCGATGACGTCATGATTGGGGTGAACGACTCGAGTGCGCCCGGTTTCCATGACGACTTCGACCCGTTCAATGACGCGGCGTGGTACGTCGCGATGAACGCCGTCCCCAAGGTCACGTGCGCGTCCGGCTCGAACGCGCTCGAGTTCAGCAAAAACGCCGGTGCGTGATGCGGAACAAACGTCGAATTCACACCCCTATCGTGGAGTGCGGTGGTCTTGCCATGGTGCGGTACTGCACCAGATTGCATTCAACCTCACTTGTGTGGAACAAATTAACGTACACACAATTAGTTCGCTCAAATAATAAACGCACCGCTTTGAACAAAGGTTGACTGACAGAGTCCCAATGAGTGTCAAAACTGATTGAATGTACCAAACCATTTTGGACAAAAATCCTCAGCAACGTCATCACTGCAGAATCTGATCGCAGAAAGTCAAGTACACACAGTTCAATTCTTTTGTGCATTTTGTGGTCACACATCAAAGTCTTTCACACGGAGCAGTTTGTGTGCGGACTATTGTTGATCCCGAGTTGGTGCGATTTCTCAATGTTTGATGGTGTCTTGTGGCAATTGCGCCCTCAGGCGAAATGCGGTACGCCGAGACGTGGGACTTCGACGTCACTCCGTCGACGTTTCTTCAGTTCGACATCGCCATGGGCTGCAGCGGCACCTACTCCACCCTGTACAGGTATAAAATCATGGTCACGGTAACTTGTGCCTCGTTGTTCCGGGGCGGGGGAGATTGAACATTTTCCGGACCGGTGGTTTGCCTGGAAGTTACTCTCGTGCCATTTATCAGAAGAACCAAGAAACCCGCTTCCTTTTTCATTCATCACACTTTGGGCTTTGGAATGACTCGAGACAAACCCAACACGGATACAATCGTGGCGCATTGTTTGTAAAGCATGTCTGATGTAATTTACACTTTGCTGACTCCTGCGCACATATATGTGTCCTTGTGCGTGCCTGCGTGTGTGTGTGTGTCTCTCTCTCTCTCGCACATTGAACCACCCAAATTTCCTTTGACCACAGTGTCAAGCTGGAGTTCTCGACGGACATGGGTCGCTCGTGGGCCCCGGTGCTGGACGCGTGCCTGCCGCCGCGCACCGACTGCGCCGGGTTCCACCAGAGCTCCCGCTTCGACTCGGAGAATCACGCCAACTGGACCCGCATCACGCTCTACCTCCCGACCACTGCAGTGTGAGCTGATCCGTCTGTTTCAGGCCTCGCACACAGCCGATTGTCTCTCGTAGCTGCATGGCCAAAGACTTGCGTATTGGGTGGATGATGCTCTGAGTTCAGGCTCAGGTTTTGGAACTCCAGTCCTCGGGAGAAATTTTCTCAGGGCGAAAACCAGACTCCCTTGTGACAAGTCTCCGCCACACGTCTTCTCGAAATTCTTTCTGCCGATATCTTCGTGTTTGTGGGAGCTTGCCTCAACTGCCCGCTGGTTGTTGGCCCGCAGGTCGCCTCGGACGCGGTTCCGCTGGCTGCAGGAAAGCGTCACGGTGCGCGGCAACGTCTGGGCGCTCGACAACATCTACCTGGGGTCGGGCTGCCCCTGGATGTGTTCCGGACACGGGCGCTGCGTAGACGGGGCCTGCAGGTCAGCACTCGGGTCCCGCCCACCTCAAACTCCCCAGAGCAAACCAAGTCATTGCTGACTTTTTCCAAAGGGTGTTTCCTGTATGGATAAATGGTCCAAACTCTTGGGAGCTGCGTACAATCCAGTGACAAGGGAGATTCTTTTGTGGGTGGAAGGTGCTTCCAATCTGCAGTCCTTTGTGCCCAAGTGTAGATGTGCCATGTACACCCCGGAAATAGTGCGGACCCAGGGCGTGTATGCCCACCTCAAGGAAGTGTGACTGTGCACCAGGATCACACTTTGTTGGAGGTGGGCTGGTTCTGTCGGAAGCTGTGGGTCGTGCTTGTGGGGTTGGACTGCTTCAGGATTTCTGACTCGTCTCTGCAGGTGCGACCTTGGCTACGGTGGGGCTCACTGCGTCGCTTTGGTGCGGATGCCGGGGACGCTGCGCGACGACTTCGACCTGGCCCCGTCCGGGGACCAGTGGAGAGAGACGTTCGGCGCCGAGCGGTCCAACATGTGCGGGACGCTCGTGTCCGGGCTCGCGCTCACCTTCTATAAGGTGCGGTTCCCCTCGTATTTTCGCGCTGTGTGCGTCTCCACGGCGTGTGGTCGCGCGAATGTTCAGATGAAGGTGAGGTGCGACTTGCTTGACGGCACACGCGTGTATTGAGGCAGATGTGGGCACGCCAAGTTGCAAGTTGAGAAGCTGCTGCACCAGAGCACCATGCACCGGACGACACTGTACTACAGGCCGTGCGACACACCAGTGTTGGCGTTCTCGTTTTCAGAGACCAGGACGTGCCCATCTGGGTTCTATGATCGTGCAATTTCGCAGGATAACTTGAGGATGGCCGTCACTCAGGACTTGGATGTTTCCATGTCGACGCACGTCGAGTTCGTGTTCCGGTTCGGTTGTCATGGCGACGATGAGGCGGCGGGCTGGCCCCTGGAAGAGAGCGTCCTCGTGCAGTACTCGACGAACGGGGGAATGTGGTGGACACTGCTCAAAGAACTGCACCACGCTGCTGACCTCACGCCCAGGTGCGTGTGCGAGTTCCCGAAGAAACAGGTCTGCTTCACGCTGGATGCGCCACCTACTGTGTTTGAGTCAACCAGGTGCCTTTACCCCCCGGACTGTCTGCAATTTGTGTTTGGATGTTCCGTGCGATCCAGTGCAAACCAGGGAGCCCCTGGTCGACTCGTCCAGTCCTCCTCTGATGTCTGCAGGTATTTTGAAAAACCTTCTGCGTTCCTATTGCAGGTTTTATCACCTGAGTCTGCCCGCTCCCGCCCAGACCAACTCGACCAGGTTCAGGTTCTGGCAGCCGAATCACAGAGGTCTCGTATTTTCGTAATTTTCGTGATTTTCACAAATGCGGCATCACGCTCTACGCTGTCGCCGTCTATTCGTGTGTGCACGAACAGAACTGTCCAGTCAGCTTCCGTTGAGGGACAACCCAGCTGTCTGCGCTATCCAGTGTTGACCAGGTGTGTGTTTGTGCAGGCGTACATCAGTCGGTGTGGCAGCTGGACGACGTGCTGATCGGCGGCGCGCTCGTGCAGCCCGACGTCCTCTACGAGACGTTCGACGCGCAGCCGCACCCGGACAGCTGGCTCTTCTGGCCCGGAGCCAAGATTGACGCCTACTGCTCGCTCCACACCAGGTGGGGGGCTGATGCTCGACCCTGGGGCGAAAAAAAGCGAAAGTTGGGAATATGCGTGTCCTTCAAAAAGTTTGTTGCAGTTTCCAGAAATTTCGTCTCAGGTCGTCCACCCTGCACGCCGGGACCTCCGCCCTGGCTTACGTCGAGGTCCTGGGCGGGGAGCGATCCGTGACGACAGCCGATCTCTTGGTCAACGAGATATCAGTCATCCAGTTCGACGTGAGTTTACCTTTCATGGTTTCAGGGCAAGAAAGGGGGCGTACGAGCTGCCTGACGCAAAACCTGTGAGGCCTACATGATTTTCGCGCAACCTTTGTGGTACAAATGCAGCCACACATCGAATCTGCAAAACGCAGAACAACCAGCGAACAGCCCTGTCCTGGGGGTATTTTTCACGAGCTTCTGTTTCCATGCTATTTCTAGATAAACGTCGGGTGTGACACGTTCAGCACTCACTACCACCCGGTGCGTCTCGAGTTCTCGAGCGATCACGGCAGCACGTGGCGGCTGGTGGTGGCGCCGTGCGGGGGCAGCGGGGTCGACGCGTGCGGCGCCGGAGCCGCGACCAGCGACCCGACGCTCTACTTCGCCTCCACTACGAGTTTGTGGCGTCGCGTCATCGTCCCGCTGACTGGGCTGCAGATTTGTGGGTGGGTGCACATGTGATTTGCGTCTTGTCTGCTTGAGACTCGTATGTTGATCTGTTGCACACAGAATGCGTTTAAACAGTCAAAAAAATTCTGAAGGCACCGCATACAGCGCGCGAGAAACAAAGTCGCGCCGATTCTGTTCATTCAATATGTCGTCTGGTGAGTCGAATCGCGCCCTTTCCGTTCAGCGTGGTGCGGTTCCGGTGGATCCAGGGCTCCTTCTCGGCCGGTCAGTTCGCGCCGTCCTGGGGCCTCGACAACGTGTACGTCGGAATGCAGTGCGAGCGCAGCTGCTCCGGCCGCGGCTCGTGCGTCAGCGGCGTGCTCTGCGAGTGCGATGACGGTTACCATGGAGACACGTGCGACGCCGCTGCACCGAGACCCGCCTCCCTGCTGGAGGACTTTGAAGGTAGTTAGTCAGTTCATCACTGGGAATGTTTTGGGTGGGTTCACCACAAGGGGCTCTGAAAGGCTTGTGTCCTGGCACCATCGACCCTGTGGTGTGTCTCCCTTTACGCCTGTGAGCAGGATGATTGTGGTTTTACATTCGCTGCGGAGACTAGTAATGTAATGTTCTCATTTCCGTCAGGCTCAGCCCTGGAGCCTGCGGACGAGTCAAAGTGGATTTTGGTGAGCGGGGGCGTCAGGTCGGAGGGGTGCGGCCAGCTGCTCAGCGGCCGAAGCCTCGTCATGTCACGCCCCGGGGAGCGCATGGCCGTCACCGGCGACCTCGACCTCACCACCGCCACGTGAGTCGCTGTCGCGGATCCAGAGGCGCCCCTCCCTCTCCCAAAGTTCTTCTTTCAACAAATTCGCGCCACAGGCGGAGTGGCTCTGCGCAGCCTCTGACCCTCACCGGGAGGGGTGTCTCATTGAGTCATTTCCACTTGAACATTTTGTCGGGTAGCACCACAATCCTGGTTGAACTGGGCGGAACGTGCAATCACACCAAATCGGAACACTGTTCAGACAAAAATGACCGAAAATGCTAATTTGAGATGAGATGATTGATTTGGTGCGAGCGAGTTCGAACAAGGCGAGACGAGATGTTTCCACCGCACGTTCTGGTGCAGGGAAGCAACATAAAAGTAGCTCTTCAGTGAGAAACAGGCTTCACATCCAGTCAGACTTGTCTCTGTGACGCGCGTTGGTTCGAAAGCATTTCCTTGCACCGTTTTTGTCGCATCAACGCCCGTGTCCTTGTCGGTTCAGCTCGGTTCTCCTTGTCTTGGTCAGAATTGTCCAGTTCTTCCTGAAGCTGGGTTGTGCGAAGCGCAGCGGGAAGGCAGCTGTTCGTCTTCGCGACAACCCGGTTCTCGTGCAGTTCTCGCTGAATGGCGGGATCCACTGGAGCACGCTACAGCACTTTGACTTCCACTCTTCCAGCGATCAGGTGAGCAAAACCTGCTTCGTCCTTGTTGCAGTCAAGGAGCGCTGAGTCAACTCGGCGCTGTCTCGTGAGATTGGTCGTTGTTTCTCTTGGTCCTTTTGTCGCTGTGTCTCAGGTGCAGGAAGTGACGATCGTGTTGCCGGACGCGCTTCGGAGCAACGCGACGCGGCTGCGCTGGGTGCAGCCGGCGGGCAACGGGAGCCGCGCCGCCGCCGGCGACGACTGGGCGCTCGATCACGTGTACGTGGGCGGGAGCGTGGGCGGCCGCCCCGCGCTGCAGGACCCGGCCCCAGAGGGCGCGACCGACGTCACGTGGGTGCAGCGCCCCGGGAGCGTCCTGGAGCCCGTGTGTGGGTCCGCGGTCAATGCGCTGCATTTCGGAGGTGCGTGCAACAGTGCGTTTGCCATGATATTGTTCACAGTGTGCTGAGGTTCTACGCCGTTGCGCTGCAATCAATCCACGGTGGTCATTTTTCTTGATGCAGAAACTCTAGTTGCACCTGCCAAAACACAGGCAAAATCTCGGAACCACGTGGCTGTCACCAAGAATCTGATTCAATGAACTGGGAACTGGTTTTGCCATCTGTAAATAAATCACCGAAGAAAGAAAATGAAGGAACAGAAATCCCGTGTATCTTTGTCCCACCTGAGCTTCCTGTTTCTCAGCAGGTCCCGGAGAGAAGCGCTTCGCTGTGACGGCGGACGTCGCTGTGGTGGAGTCGACCTTCCTGCAGTTCTACATCTCCACGGGCTGCGAGCAAGAAACGGCCACCGGCTGCTACGGTGAGGTGCCGGTTCGGGTTGCCTTTAAGTGTGTGGGCATCCCCTCACCACACCATTACAACCAGCCCCGTCCCACCCCACCCACTCCGTCCCAATCTCACCCCTCCTGTTTGTTCTCTCACGCACCCGTCCTGGTGAACAGGACTTCCCACCTCACTCGGGTTCGGAATTGTTGCAGCGCAGTTGGCAAGGAACGAGACTTGTAGGAAGCTTCTGGACGGGGATTCGATTCTCCATTTCACCGCACGTCTTCCTCAAGTCCGTGTTCTTGTGAGGAGCCAACATTTCGGGCAGACAGTGAGGCCGGATGCGTTGTTTCAGAGGTGGAACTGCAGTTCTCGCGAGACTTCGGACGCACGTGGTCTCTGCTGCAGGACGCGTGTCTCCCGTCAGACGTGCAGTGCCGCGCCTTCACCAAGAAGAGCGTCTTCACGTCCGACCTGTACACAGGCTGGCACCGCGTCACCATGCAGCTTCCCGAGAACACCAGGTTGTTCACAAAACACACACCACTTTTTACACACACACACACACACACGCACACACACACCTCAAGCATGTTGTTTCTGCAGATCTCCTGCGACGCGGTTCCGGTGGAGCCAACACTCCGGGTATCGAGCCTCCAATTCGTGGGCGATAATGCGGGTGTACGTGGGGCAGGAGTGCACGCGTGCGTGCAGCGGGCGCGGCTGGTGCGACCAGGGAACCTGCGTGTGAGTCCATGTTTTGCGGTCCACACGTTTGGACGTGCTCAATTGGACACATTGGCCATCCATGAGGGGCGCTCGAAGTTTCCACCGTTTTCTACCTTTTTTCATGCATAAATAAAAATCCCGGTGGACTTCGAGTGCTTCTGTGGGTCAGATTTAACAGACACTGTTTGTTTTGCCACAGGTGTGAGCCTGGTTGGGAGAGCGACGACTGCTCGGAGTCGGCGGTGGCGCTGCCGTCCCAGCTCAACGAGCAGTTCACGCTGGGAGCGTCGCGGGGCGCGTGGCTGCGCTCCGCGGGGGGCGCCGCGTCGACGCGCTGCGGGGTCCTCGGCGCCGGGCCCAGTCTTCACTTCAGCGCTGTGAGTCACGCTTTCTCGTGAAAGAATACTTGAAGCCGATCAGATTGTTGAGTGCCCACCAACTTGAAGAGCGCAACAGTTCATGCACGCGGTATTTCTGTGTCAGACGTCTCCTGTATCATGAATTAGAAAGATTTTGTGGAGTAAGAACAAAATAAGCTGTTCCCAAGGAAACTTGTTCTGGTGTCGGACAGTTTTCTGACGCGTGCGTGTTTTCTGCTGCCAGCACTGCGTGCGGGACTTGATGACGTCAGACCTGGACCTGCGTGACGCCATGTTTGTGCAGTTCTACTTCCGGTTCGGCTGCACGCATGCGCCTCGAGACCACGACGAAAACGTGCTCGTCGAGTTCTCCACGAACGGCGGCGTCACGTGGTCCAACCTGATGCAGCTGCAGTTCGACCAGTACGCAGAAGCGAGGTCAGTCAGTACAACGGGGCCACTCAGTGCATCGGGGTCAATCAGTAAAACGGGTTCGCACAGAGTAGCGACTTCCGTCCGAGGATGGTCACTGGAAAGGCTGTTGTTTTGAAGGATGGCGAAAAACACGTCGCTCACAAACAGAGATCACCGAACCACTTTGCCAGAGCAATTTGTTCAGTGTTACGTCGCAAAGTTGATGCCACGACGCATCTCAAGTGAAGCAACTGCCTGATTGTTGTGTTCACGGTCAGCTACGTGACGATCGAGCTGCCGGCGGACGCGAAGCGGCACGGCGCGCGGCTGCGCTGGTGGCAGCCGCAGCACGGCGGCGCCGGGCGCGCGGACTGGGCGCTCGACAGCGTCGTCATCGGCGGCAAGACGACCAACGACCTCATGATGAAGGACAGTTTCGACTCCGGCCATAGCGACGTGCACTGGATCCAGCGCGACAACACACATCTGGGGTCCTACTGCGGGTCCAACACTGCGCTCAAAGGTGAAGCGGTGTCCAAGGAGAACGTCACCCTGACAACGGCGGACATGCGCATTGAGGAGGGATTTCTGCTGCAGTTCAGCATCAGTGTTGGCTGCAACGCCTCGTGGGACATGGAGATCTCACCCGTCCACCTCCAGTTCTCGACCGACTACGGCATGAGCTGGAGTCACGTGGTCTCGTGCGATCCGACCCGCGCGCACGCGCACTGCGGGGAACACGTGGTCCCGCCCAGTGTTTACTTCGCCAATGGTGGATGGCAACGCGAGACGCTGCTTCTTGTAGGCCCCGTCGTCTCAAAGTAAGTTTCAGTTTGGCCACCCACAGGTTGCGTACACCAACATCAGAGTGCACTTTGCCTGTGACCATGCAGGCTTCACGCAATACCCATCACCAACACTGACAAGCACGATTTTCAAATGCTTTGTTGTGTCCTTTAACTTGCCGTCAATTCGGACACCTTTGGAGTCGGATTTGCAGAAAGAAAAGCTCCAGTCCCCTGTTCAGGCCCAACGCGATCAAGCTTCACTGCATGTGGTTCACAACAGTGGAGTCCGTGCAGGTTTACACTGCGTCCACGACCTAGGTGTGCAGACACTGTGGTGTTCCAGGTCGACTCGGTTCCGGTGGCACCAGCACGCGCCTGAGTCGCGGGGTCGGATGGAGAAGTGCTGGGCGCTGGACGACGTGTTCCTCGGCCCGGCGTGCACGGCGCTGTGCGGCGGGCGGGGCCGCTGCGACTACCCGCACTGCGTGTGCGACCTGGGCTTCTCCGGGGACGCGTGTCAGTTCGGACCCGCAAACCCGGTGAGTGTGTATGCGAGTGAGTGAGTGAGTGAGTGAGTGTGTGTGTGTGTGTGTGTGTGTGTGCAAGTGCGAGAGAGACAGTGTGTGCGTAAATGTGTGTGTGTGCTACGTGGGCTCTTAGAAAGTTGAGTGCTACCGGGTTATGGCACGAATTTTCTTTTGTTCTCATGTTCATTAAACTCCACTCTTGAATGCTACAGTTCAGTGCACAGAACAAAGCAAAGTCAATCAGGTGTAAAACACTCTCAACAAGACACACTGCACAAAGCTACAATTATTGTCAGTGTGGCAAACTTCTGTGTCAAAACAACAAGTTTTTGTGAAGTTTTGCAAGTGTGTTTTGACAGAGTTTTCATGCCTCATAAACTTTGTCTTGTTCTGTAAGTAGGTTATGGAACTTGACTCAACTTTTCACACTCCATTACTGAACTCAAATTGGTTACTGAACTTGTGCTGCACACTCGTTCAGTTACCATTTTCATTCAGTAATCCATGTGAAAAGTCTCGTCGGCATTCAACAACCTATACTTCATTGGAGGCTTGACAGCACGTGTTCATGTGAGGTGGGTGGGGCATCACTGCACCTCTATGTGTGTGTGCGTTTGTGTGCACATTTTTGTCTTTGTGTTGCATACAATTGCCGTTTCCAATCTCCAAACACAACAACAGTGTTCTCTGCATGTTAAAATGTCGTGTCCATGTAGACTTCGATGAAGGACACGTTCAGCGGCGCGGCGGCGGAGGGCGGACTGAGCCCGGCGGTTTGGAGCCTGGTTCAGGGCGGCAGCGTCGCGGACGGCTGCGCGCCGGTCGTGTCCGGCCGGAGCCTCGTCTTCAGCGGACCCGGGCTCAGGCAGGCCACCACCGTCGATCTAGACCTCAGGAACGCCAGGTTCGTAGTTTTCGTCAGTCGTCCTTCGGCGCGAGGCGGGGTGTGGGAGAGGAGGGAGGAGTGCACCCAGCGGACATGGGTCACGGTTGTGGGGAAGCAATCAAAAGAGCCTCGAACCAGGCTCTGACAAACCAATGTTGCTTTCGCGGCCTTTCCTTTGATGCAGTCCAACGAACCACTGAGAGATGATGTGACGAGTAATGGTTGACGGGGATGGAACTGACTGCAGGTTCGTGGAGTTCCACCTGCGTGTGGGCGGGGAGTCGCTGCGGCGGGGCTGCGGGCCTTCCGGCCGCGCCGACGGACTCGTCGTGCTGCAGTTCTCCACGGACGCAGGTCAGGCTCACCAAATAACACACAAACGTAAACGCGTGCAGAGACATGCAGGCTACAGATCACCAAACTGACATGCGCGCACGCAACACACACGCACTCACTCACCAGACAGACACACACATACACGCACACACACACACCCAAACAGACAGATAGAAGAGACAGATAGACACACACACACTCACTCACTCACTCACTCACACACGAGAAAGCAATTGTGTTGGAGCGAGAAAAGTCTTCAGTCGCGTTTTCTGTGCGCCCTGAAGGAATCAGGTGGACGACGATTCACACGCTCGACCACTCGGAGGACTGGCGCAGCCCGCACCGACACTACGTCCCACTGCCCGCGGCGGCCCGCTCCAGCGCCGCGCGGATCAGGTGGTGGCAGCCGCGAGCCCTGCAGCACGGGAAGCAGCTCCCCACGGCATGGGCGCTGGACAACGTCCACATTGGTGCGCATCTGTCACGGGAAGTGGAAAGAGAGGGAGGGGTCACTCAGTGAAGACAGACCTTCCTGGCTACAATCACAAAACCTGTCTGCATTCAACCACAAGAGGTGGATCCAGGTTCCCCTTGATTCAGGCTCTGACGAGCAGAACCAGCTTTGTCGAGATTTGAGCTGAGAGTGGTGGACCCATTTGTGTCGGGGGGGGGGTTGACGTTCATGGAGGTAGATCCTTGCTTTTTAAATGTTGTACTCGGAGAAATGCAAAATTTATGTGCAAATACAACTCGAACTCGAGCCTCTCCACCCACACAGTTCATGGTGTAAACTGATGCTCGAGCAAACGCAGTCTCGTTTTCTTGTTTGGTGACTCACAGGCGGCCTGGACATCAATCCGAGTGAACTGTGGGAGGACTTCAGCGGCGGCGGCGACGATAGCGAGGCGTTCGACTTCGCCCCGGGCGGGGCGGTGGAGAGGGGCGTCTGCGGGCGGAACGGCTCCGAGCGCGCGCTGCACTGGGACGAGCGCGGCGGGGTGCGGCTCGCCACGACCAGACAACTCATCGTGCAGCAAAACTTCATGCTCCAATTCCAGGTGACGTCGATGGTTGTGCGCACACGTGTACAGTGGTGGTTGGGGGCAGTGTGTGTGAGGGTGTGATTGAGAATGTTGGATGATTGGAGAAAGAGCCCCAGTGAGTGAGTGAGTGAGTGAGTGAGTGAGTGAGTGAGTGAGTGAGTGAGTGAGTGAGTGAGTGACGTGCGCGTATCTGTGTGTGTGTGTGTGTTTCCGCACAGAATAAAAAGTCATGTTCGTGGCAAAATTCCCGTGTGCAAAGCGCGCCACACATCGCGGTGTGCATACATTACAGATCGTGGTTGGGTGTGAGGAATCCCACTTCAAGTGCAGCTCTGCGCACCCGGTGCGCCTCACCTTCTCCACGGACCCGGCCTCCTCCCCCGACGCCTGGGAGCTGGTGCACCCGCAGTGCCTCGTCTACAGCCACGACCACCAGATGGAGTGCGAGCCGCACCAGTACTCGACCGGGTCCGTGTACGCCGCGCATGCGCAACACACGTGGACACGCATCACTCTCATGCTGCCCGCCAAGACGTTCTCCAGGTGAGAACCTGGTCTTACATTGCTCATAATGCCCATCTAGAAAATGAAAGACAGACGTTGTCGAGTCTGCCCTCCTATTTGTAGTAACACCGTGTTCCGGTGGCGTCAGGAGAACGCTACGGCGTCGGACGCTGCGTCCTGGGCGCTTGACGACGTGTACGTGGGTGAGGCGTGTCCATCGCTCTGCAGCGGACGCGGCGCGTGCGTCAAGGGGATGTGCGTCTGTGACCCGCACTTCACAGGTGTGTGTGTGTGTGTGTGTGTGTGTGTGTGTGTGTGTGTGTGTGTGTGTGTGGGTGTGTGTGTGTGTGTGTGTGTGCCACTGAATGTGATCAGCTGC
>JAAUXT010091407.1_pt1 | contig 15493 bp, 21 predicted proteins | sample 7278171 | NCBI WGS metagenome assembly JAAUXT01 (sample SAMN14350112, study PRJNA611818) | marine sediment metagenome | isolation source: surface marine sediment (1.8m) | place: French Polynesia: Moorea | collected 2018-08 | reverse complement strand
CGATGACGCTCAGCATCAGAACTTGGACAGAAGTACGCCACTAAAAATTATCCTAGTCAAGGCACCCCAATTTGCAGGTTTATACACGGCCCCAGCAGAAAAACTTCGCATTGTTGTTGTTGTTGTTGTTGTTGTTTATGGTGGTGGTGGCGGTGGTGGTGGTGGTGGACATGTGTGTGTGTGTGTGTGTGTGTGTGTGTGTGTGTGTGTGTGTGTGTGTGTGACATTGGAGAGGTGCTCTACCCCAGAACCAATGAATCTGGCCCTTGAATATCGCACTCACCTGGGCAGAAGGAAACCAGCGGAGTTTTCTCAATCTGAAATTCTGATCGCTCTCGACATCACTGTCGGATCATCAACAGCACGCATATCAAGACAGATTGCTCTCGAGATTGCCATCAGAAATTCAGATTCCGCAATTTCTGCCCAACTCCGTGGGAGGAACACAAGAACCTCCTGAGCCCCGCCTCCCAGACTTTGCACAATACTCCGCTGTGAGACTCTGTTTCAAGACACCGACACGAAAGATGCCACTCAGGCAAAAATCTGTGTACATTTGTCATCTCACTCTTGGGATTCTTGGAAAAATCACGGCAGATCTCAAAGTGCACGTCGCCTGTATCAACCAACGGAAGATGAGCTGCTGTCCTTTGTCGTGGCAGGGAAGAAGCTGTGACTGAGGAAGGCTTGTTTCTGAAGGTGGACAGGACAAGAGATGGGAGAAGATGGACGGAAGGCCACACGCAGCAAGTCCACTTGTTTCTCAATCTCACGAGCTGCGATCACTGTTCTCAAATGAAGCCACGGCGCGACTCAGGCACAGGAACGGCTCACACCTGACACTTACGAGAGAAGGAACTGTCAAATCGAATTCAATATGCTGGGAACAGGTTACCCTGTGTTTGAGTCACACGAAACATTTCTTTGTTTGAAAGTCTCTGTGTTCTCTGCTTTTGGCAAAACCAAGGCAGTCCAATATTGCTCGGATGTTCGCAGCAAAAACACGTCAACGATTCCATTTCCTGGCTCTGTCATGCTGAAGTGTTTTGAGATGTCATGTCGCAGACATCTGCTGACGAGAATTTAGTTGACGCAAATGATAATCCCTGACAGATGCTCGTGTGTGTCGGGAGCTGGTTGAGAAGGGAGCATCTTCGTCTGTTTGGCTCACCACACCAACGAGTGGGGTCAGATGATCACACTTTGTGGTTGGGACAAATCCACCACACCAACTGGTTGGGTCAGATTCACCACACCACCTGGTGAGGCTTGATTCACCACACCAACTGATGAGAGAAGTACAAAATTCCCACTGATGAGTGATACAACTACAACCCATGCACGTACCCATTTGGAGCCAAGAGGTGCTTTTCGTAGTGGTATCAAAGAGTTCTGAGACTGTGTATGATTACTGTCGTGAGCGAAATGCTTGCGCGCGGTCGAGATTTAGTCATGTTGACTGTCAGAATCCTTTGATTCAACCTCGTAAACAACGACGGATCGACACGACATCCTGTCACCTTCTCAGTGATCGTTGGCCCAAGCGCCAGCGTTGTGCTTCGGCACTTGTGCGAGATTTTGTTGAATTCAAAGTGAAAAAATCCTTGCACTTGTGTGTTTGCGACTCCTGTTCTTTGCTCTCCAGTTTGAACACCTCTCAAGGGGTTTTTGGCATTAGGAGTTTGCCACTCAAGAAAGAGAGGAACTCGCTGCACCAAAGCCACCTGTCCCCCAACACACACACACACACACACACACACACACACACACACACTCAGCCTGAGCAGTCGGAGCAGTCAGAACTCTTTAGCCGCCTGACTTCAGTCCGTGGTTTATCTGCGGCTTGCGAATCCTCACAATTTATGGGTCCAATCGGCAATCAGGACCATCCCTCTTGATAGGTGGAGCTGGGGTGGCCCCTGTCCCTGTTAACTCCGTGTCGTCCAACATCATCGGGATCAGCAAATCGAAATTAACTTGGAGGGGGATCCAGGATCCTGGTCAGAGCAGAGAGTCAGCCAAAGAGAATGAATCTCAAGGGCGCCAGCCCTCTTTTCGCATGGCGGACACGGAACACTTTGTGTGTCATACATTTCAAGTTCAACCTTGGTTCCTTGACTCACAAAACAAACCAATGCCTCCCCACAAATTTTGAACCCCGTGGTGTCAGACGATGGCTTTAGAGAGGTTTCTTTGCAACCCGCGGGGCCCCGCCCGGTCCCATTTCACGTCCGGTGTGAAACCAGTTTTTTTCTCCATGGCTGTTTTACAGGCTACTAATCCAACCAAAATACATTTTGGCTGTAGGGTTTTGTTATTGAGACCCTTGGTGACATCCAGTGAGGTTTTGAGAAAAAAATGTTGAGATCAGGGCCTAAAAAGATCACATTTAAAATTTGTTCTCCTGGCACCGGACGTGAAATGGCACGGAGGGGCACCCGCACGGGATGCATAGAAACCTCTCTATTGCCTGAGGTCAGGGTCCCGATCCCGATCCCGGACTCCTGGATCCGCTAAAGAACAGAGTTGTTGTTGGTCCCGTAACCGTGTTATTCCACACACTGTTTGCCTGAAGAACGTACATGACCTCAATGATCAAAGCCGAACAAACTGGAAACAAGGTTTCCATGTTTGCTGGTCGCTGATGTCCCTGCCTCCCCCAAATTGGTTGCATCACGAAGGAAACACACGGTTTGCGCTGCTCAGCGTCAACACCCGACTCGGAACACGGAGAGGTGTTCAAGGGCACAGCACAAAGGCGTGTGAATGCGCACAGTCCACCCCAAAGGTGAAGCTGCACACAAACAACTTGAGCACGGAACCAAAACCAAAGTTCGAGTGTCAATGGGACAAAACTCAGTGCGTGCGAAGCAGAAAGGAGACACGCACTGATGTCTCTTTATACAACTCCACGTAGTACGTGAAGCCACGACCTCGTTCAGATCTGACACGAGGACAATGGTATCAGGCTCCTTGTCTCGTGCTCAAGTGCTTGGCACGCCGCAGCAGCAGGATACAGGTCTGATCGGAAACGTTCAGCTGCTGTATTTGGACTCGGGTTTTGCTCCAGGCAGCGGCGTTTTTCTCCTGAAGCTGCCAAACATTGTTTCGTGGGTTTCAGCAAACAGACGGAATTCTGCCGGAAACAGACTTGTGAAGTCGGACGGAAAATAAGGTAAGGCACGTTCTTTTTGGAGAAAACTGGATTGGTGGAATTACGCCTTGTGGAGAATGTTGTGCGTCATTTAGAAACTGAGAGATTCAGTCTCCATGGAGAAGTACATATTGCTGTGGAAGAATTGCGGTTTCAGCCCGTCCAGCCTCAGGCCATGGTGCGTGTGGATTAGATGTTGTTGGTGAAACAAAAATTAAAGTTGTGGATGTTCCATTGAGGCAATTTCCAGCAGGGAATGCGAGAGCATCAGAGAGGCATTCTCTCGAAGGAATGAAGATTGCTGAAGAATCTTCTCCAAAAGTTGAAAATCTCAACAATTGAGACTGATGGTTGAGGGGAGTCAGGGTCTCAGCAAAAAATTTCTTTGAAGGCAGGATCAGTTTCTTTGATTACAATGAGAACAAGGAAAAGACAATGAGTCACATCTTGTTGCAAAAACTTCAAGAAGAACAAAAAGTAAAGAAGCACAGCAAGCTTTGCATTTCCCCATCCATAGACAGACAAGCAGCCAAGTCCATCCAAACTTGTCTGCCCCTTGGAAACAAACTTCCTCCAGAGAAACCGTTGAGATTGTTCACTGCGCCTTGGTTTCACCACGGCGAACCAAAACTGGTTTTAATCTGCTGCTCCAGGAGGAAGATTTTGCAAAGTTACCGGGAAGTATGAGTGAATCATTTGATGGAGGGTGTGGGGAAGGGTGTGGTTGCATCTGACTCAGTCTGATTACTGCACTCAAACAAGGTCCACGAGTGCCTGAGAGCCATTTCATCACAGTGACGACAGAGAGGTTGGATTACCTCTCCCCTCAAGATTTGCCCCCCCCCCTGACCTCCTTTCCACTGGTATTTGCTGCTTGTCCAGCAATTTCGCATTGCAAGCTGAAACTGAATGGCGCTGGTTTGGTCGGAAGTCATAGATTTTGCCGACGGAAGCCACAGCCTGGCAATGCATCAAACACGTAAACCGAGATGTGTGGAGATCAGGAAGTCACAGGCAAACACTGAGAGTCTTGACCTCAGGACCAGGAAGGACAAGTCGAGAGAGACGTCCGTTTTCACCCACGGTTTTCCCACACATTTCTATCCCAAAAGTGACCTGAACAAAAGTTGCGGACTGGTTCAGCACAGCTGAATACGTGCGGTGCTCCAGAGCGATTGTCCGGTCGGTGGCACAGAAACTAAATTTGCACCGAGAGCCAATGATGAGTGATGAAAATGGTCGGATGGAGGATTTTTCACTGATGGGATCTTGCACCTTGTGAACAAGACAATGACCCTGGCGTCACCAGTCGGTGTGATGCACCTGGTGCCAGTTAGTGTGGTGAACTCTTGGAGATTTTTGCAAAATTAATTCCGGCACCTCGTATCCAGGACACAACGAGAGGGAGCACAAGGGTGCGCACTCATGAGAACCAGTCTGCGTCCTCGACTGGTGTTCAAACTCAGATCTATACACTGACACAGGCAAAACACCAAGGTAGCCCAAGTTTCTTGCGTATTATCTTAAACTTCCGAGCTTTGATCCAGAACCGTTTCATCCCAAACCAACACAGAGGCAGCGAACCCCAAATGAGAGACAGATTGACACCGTGTATGTTCCTCTCGCGTCATTTCTTGTTCTTGAACATTATCTCTATTGACAGAAAGCTCACTCAGGACAAGAACGCACTGTGCTGCCAAAGAACAAAAAGTCTCGCACAGATGAAGAAATCAAAGAAGTAAAATTGAAGCCAAATTTTTTGTGTGAAGAGAAGGTCCTGTGTTTTTGTGCTCGTCTCGGATGAATTCGGTCGCTCTGGTGGTTTTCCAATTCACCTGAAACTGTGCGTCTTGTTTCCTTTTGTTTTATTCCTGTCTGTGTTCCTGCTCATTTTAACAATTGTCACGAAGAAACGCACAAAATCTTTTTTGTTTCTATCTTTCAATGAAGACCTTTTATCGTTGCCTTATTTCTGTTGCACCGTGGGGGAGATATATGTACGAGTATTTGTTTCTTGTTTGTGCCTGTTGAATGTTCTGTTCTTCTTCCTTCAGTCAGTTACAGAAGGCTGTTGCTTTGGCTGCACGAGGTGTGAGCTTCTGGAACCGATGAGAAACCAGGCTGGGGGCAGGAAGACCTGATTCACACAATCCAAACTTCAACGAGAAAAAGGCTGCAGAAAGTGCACGTGCACGTGCCAAATTTGGGTGATACAGTGTGTGACAATCATTCTGACTCCACACATCTGACTCCTGGCAAGCCAGACAATGGCCCTTTGCCCACACCCCTCCTCACCCGTCATTATTCCGCAAGAAACTCGAAGAGAGACATTTCAAGTCCGAATTAACACGCAACGCAAGACGTGAACGCAGCCAGAGGTACTGCCGCTGGTCAAGAAGTCTGTCTTGCATTTTTGTGCCTGATCAGATGGAGCATGGTCAACCGAGAGTGTCTGAGTATGACTGACAGAATCGGCACTTCCATTTTCACAATGGCAGGTGCCTCGGATGAAAGGGCACCAATGGTGGTTGCAAACATTGCTGGTTTCAGACATGCCAGAGAAGTGTACGACCAGTGGCCCAACGTTCAAGAACTCATTCAACACTCTCATCCACTACTCTCGTGTCCAACAGTCACCCACTGTTCTGCATGAATGGTCTGTCTGTTACTCGTACACAACATTCTCTGTCTGTTACTCGTACACAACACTCTCAGTGATCCTTGTTTGAGGCGCGTCTTAATTTCATCACGAAGGTTGCAATCGTGAGACCTTGCCAATTATGTTTTACTTTTCAAAGTTTATTGCGCACGAGGCCTGTCAAAAGGTCAATTTCCTGTGACTTCACGTTTTTTGTTCAAGAGCAAGAACGGCGAGGACACGAACTACTGACTCAAGATGAGATTTTTTTCTCCTCGTGTGACGACTCAGGCTGTAAAAAACCATGACCTTGCCTCGGAGGACTGAGAGTCGGATCACGGCCGGTCCACGAACTGTCCAGAAAGTAAATGTTGATTGTTTCACACCAGAATCCTTGATTCGATTCTTCCCGCCACGAACACTCGTCGCAGGAAACACGATGCCTTTGGCCTCAACCCTGGGACACACCCAACACTGCGTCGAAAAATCACCCATGTTCACCACAGTTGCAATGGCTTGGTCACTCTGAGGAGCAGCCCAATGACTTCCCGCCTGTTCTGACTCAACAACAACAAACACTGAGCTGATTGGCCTCCAGCAACAGCTGCTGCCTTTTCGGGCGCGTTTCGCAAAGTTAGCGTTGCCCAGTGGAGCAGACACGCAGCCTGGATTGTCAGACACTTTTGCAAAATGGACTGACTGGTGCGTTGTCTCTGTGAAAAGCACTTTTCGCAAACCGTGTGTGCGTGTGTGTGTGAGCTATATGTGCGTGTGTGTATGTGTGTGATGCAAATGAGTTTCCACCTCATTTCACCCCAGAAAAACAGGCCTGTTTTCCCGTCACTGGGAAAACATCTGAAGCGTTCTGACGCGGATGAAACTGAGTCCAGAAAGGTACAGGTTGGCGTCGCCTCTGTGGCTGGAGGGCGTCCAAGTCGCAATCAACATCTGCAGACGGTTGTACAAGCACCACGACGCTATTCCCCCAGACGCTTCAGCGTAATTCATCAGGTAGTTTCTGATGTTTAGTTTTTCAGTCTTTTTGTCGGGACGTGATGTGGGCCACAGTAATGAAAACGTTGCTCATGAGGTCAAAATGACGTGCAAAACTCATTTCTACAAAAAAGCCTGTCGCAAAAATTCAAAAGCAGACAGATAAGAGCTGCGCGTTCCTTCATTTGAAGATCAGTTCAACGTCCTTCAAGGTTGCCTGCAGATACTGGAACCTCCATCTTCAATGACAGTCCCACCCAAGCATCATCTGTGGAAAACTTTGTTGTTTTATTTTTTCACAATACTCCACAAGTTTGTGAGAATTAATTTGATGTGAGAAACGTCTCAGACTGCCAATTCAGTTTTGGGAATGGTGCGCTTGATGAACAGGTCTCAGTCAGTCTGCTCTCCATCTTTTCCTGAAGTTCTGCAGTGGCCTTGCTGTGTTCTGCAATGGGTGATTCTGAAACAGATCACTGCATGAGGAGAGTGAAGACCCTTTCACGCAGAGCTGGGACAAATTTGCTTGGCCTTGAAATCCGTACAGGAAATTTCCATTGGTATCAATGGAGAAAATTCCCAAATATGCGAAAAAAGATTGGGACTGGTTCTTTTTTCCTGAGCGGAACAGATTTGCCCAAGCGTCAATCGTGACCCAATTTTGTATCCCGCAAGCGGTTTTTCAGATGAAAAGGCCTCGAGTGAGGAGATGCGGCAGGCTTTTCCCGGAACGTTTATCTCACTGTCGGATTTGCCTTGTCCACGTCACATCCCTGCAGCAGCGGAGACACAGGTTCTCAGTCGTTATGAGGCAAGGGCCTCTTGTGGAAGCCAACGGTTAAGGCTGTGCTTTTAGCGGTGAGAGAATCAAGCGTTGACGAGCAGCACCGACCTCGCAACACTGGGCCAAAGTGCAAAATATGAGGTGCGTTCGACTGTTGTGACACCCTGGGGACCAAAACCCCCTGCGAATGCACTCTTTCCAGCTTTCTCCACACGGGTTTCCCCACCCCTGTTACTCACAAGTTATTGCATACTTTATGGATATGTTCCCAAATTCCCAACACTCACGCCAGGTCGCAGCAAGAAAAAGCCTCACGCCTCATGAGCTAAAATGGAGCAGGAAGGCAATGTGCGAAGATCTTTTGGTGCATTTGTGGGGTGACAATCCAATAATGTACATGTACCACAACTTGAGAGGTGAACCTTTTTTCGTTGCTGTGAACATGCACACAATACAATACAAGCAGGTTCCTTCAGAATTGGCTGAAATGTATCTTCCGGATCGATGTGCTCCTGCAGAGGGTTCGCACATGCCGATTGGTGCTTGTGAGCTTCAGGAAATCTTGTGGTTTTGTGCGTGAAAATCACACAGAAAGACTTGAATTTTGTTGGGGAAGTTCAGCTTGGAATTTCGCACAATTTTACGACACTGACCTGAGCACTTCCGGTGCAGTTCCTTCTGGTTCCTGCAGGAAGATGGCCCTTGTTCCCACTAATGTTGCCTCACTGCGAGATTTTCTGAATTGCAGTTCTTCAAAATCCGTCCAGCACAGAACGTGCCCAGTCTGGTCGGTAGCTTTGGACTTCTCGGTCTCTCACGGAAGAATTAAAACCGTCCCTAATGAGCGAAGGCGGTGTGAAACTGTTGACCAAGCTAGTGCACAGAGAAGGTCCTGCACATCAGCATAATTGAGAACGGCAACACTGCAGGTGAGGCAACGTGTCCACGGCCGGGGAACTGGCGGGATTACGTCCAGGCTAATGGAGGCTACTTTAAACGATGCCCTGAGGGCGTCAACAACTGAGCTGGGGAAAGGAAACGCGGTCAAACTAATTGTATGCATGTGCTCCAGGGCCAGCATGACCCGCCAGTGGACAGGCTTTCGTCCACCATCCAGATCCAGATCATAAGAATCGAGATGTTTCGGTTCAAAATCCTATCCGAACAGACCATCTGTTTCACTGAGTGTTTACGGTTCAGCGTACGCCAGCGTTTGACACCACAGGGAGGAATGCCGTAACAACGTCTTGGGCAGCCAGCTGTCCCCAGCCAATTCGGAGTCGCACTGGGGTACCACGAAAACCCCGAATGTGTTTTTGGGTCAACAGCCAAAAGGGATCAATGACATCAGATACAGGCAGAAATACAAGCAGAAGAAGGTCGCTGTGTAAACAAACACGTATTTGCAGCGAGAGCACAGCTGCGGTGTCTCATAACCCTCGATAAGATCAGCGCTGAAGAGACTCAGCTCGGATGACACACAACGTGGCGCATGCAAACTTGACCATGGAGGTCCCAACCACAGTCTCAAGTCTCGGATGGTTCAGAACGTTGCTCGTCAATACGCTCTTTGCATGACACTGTCCAGGCCATTGTCTTTCCCATCTTCTCACAGGAGCCCGTCACTACAACACACGCCCCTGAAGAACCAGGAACTTCAGTTCCACGAAGGCAAATTCGGTCGAACTTCACGAAGACAAACTCCATGAAACTTTTGAGTTCACGCTCAGCCCCGTGTTGTGAAGCAGTCTCAAGGCAACAAGGCGCACTTCCGATGGGCGCAAGAACCTTTGTCCCACTGTAGAAAAGAATGATTTTGGTGAAAGCAGCGGAAACGTGACTGGTTCTATTTTGAAGTCCGTGAGTAGGTGAACGTGAATAGGGACCCATATACTGTACAACTTCAGCTGCGCACAAGAGAAAAGAGCCTCCCCCGGCTCCACCATAGGAACAATGCATCTCAGTGACAAATCTGCAGGAGTCGCCTTCCGCTCTGTGTCACCAGGACAGAGCGACAGTGGCTCTGGGCAGTGAACAAAGGTCTCTGCGTTGGCGGACCCTGCAAAACAATAGGGGACAACAGTTGCGAAGATTCTGCCTGTGTGTGGTCACGATCATCGTTGCAGACGTTAGGGTTCAGTCTTCCGCAGCGAGACGTGACTGCGAGATCACGTCACGCGTTTGAGTGACCAGTTTTGTGTCGCGTTGGTCGACACAAGTTGACAGTGACTCAGAACTGGGTTGCAAAAATGCATGACACGATCAAGTGGGTCATGTCTCGTTGCGCATGATTGAAGTCATGTCTACCGCTACATGTCGTCGGCTGCCTCTCACGCACAAAAACTTGTCATTTTAGTTTCAGCGAGTGAGCAAATAACACTGACCAAATTCTGTTGTGTTCTTCCTAACCGTCAGTTATGGTTGACACGTCAGTTGACACTGACCTCAGCGATCAGGATGATTCAAATGTTGATGTTACAGGACTGAGTGGTTTGTCTCAACATGACCGGACATTTGCGCAGCTGGATTTTGATCCAGTCAACGAGTAAGTTGAATTTTGTCTTTTTTCGAGTGTTTTTTGTTTTGGTAGCCATGATGTTTGCGCTGGTCAAATTTTGCGCTGAGCACTCAATTTCCAGTGACATAAAAATATTCTGAAACATGTCGAGTGACATATCTTTGGAAAGCTCTTTTTATTTGGAGTATTTTGATGTTAGAACCAAGGAGAAAGAACCAGTAGTTTTTGATTTACGAAGGTTTTCATGTCGGCTTGACCTTGTGACCTTTTCAAACATGGCAGACAACTGACACGAAATTTCATTTCACATCTCTTTTTTTTTTTCTTGCAGAGCGGTCGCCACTTCAACACAAAATGTCACACATTCCGACTTCAGTCTGGGTTTCCAAGTCGAGTTGGGTGGTGAGAGAGAAGAATCAGACACAAACAATGATGACTCTGATGAGAGTGGCGTGACCTTCACAGAGTGGATGCAACCGGGTGACAGCGACAATGACCATGATAACTCGAGTGACATTTTTCCAGATTCTACTGTGTCTGAACAATGACCAAACAAGACTCTGAAGAAAGAAGGACTTGTGCCTTATGTTGGTAGTGACTCTGAGGATTTCATGTCTCAGGAAACTGCTGCAAAACAGAAGGTCAACACGCCCCCCGTACCAGCCCAACCCGCATCACGTTTCAAGACTGCAAGCTCATCCGATGATCTGAAAAAGCTAAGTGGTAAAACATTTGCAGAATCCACAGATAAGAAAATCGCATGGGCTGTGAAATTGTACATGTCTTGGCAAAGAAGTAGAATTGAGGCTGACACTGCACAGGGTGATATCGAAGGTGCAAATTTGTACGACAAACGTGTTGACCCAGGTCAGTTGGGACGCTCACTTTACTACTTTCTGAATGAGGTGCACCATGCAGACGGTGAAGAATACCCGGGGAACACACTTTACAGTCTTCTTGTCATGATTCAACTTCACCTTGAAAAACAGGGGAAAGATTGGAAGCTCATGGAAGGGTCAAATTTCTTGTGTGTGCGCAACACACTCGACAATCTCATGAAACAGAGAGCCTTGGCATGCATCAGCAAAGCAGCAAAGTCTGCTGATCCTATTTCCATTGACGATGAGCAGAAGCTCTGGGACGAAGGTGTGTTAGGTGAATTTCAACCTGACCAACTGAGATCGACAGTGATGTATCTATTGGGCCTGACATTTGCGTTGCGTGACTGTCAGGAGCAAAGAGCCTTGAGATGTCCACCTCATGATCCCCAGATTACTGTACATGTCGACACTGAGGGGAATGAGTACCTCCTGTACAAGGAGGATGTCCACTCAAAGACAAATCAAGGCGGCTTGAAAAACAGGAAAAACATGCCTAAAGAAGTCAAAGCTTATGGCCATTCAGATTTCGATCGCAACATTGTGAGACTTTACAAGAAATATGTTAGTTTGCTCCCAGAAAAGGCCACGTCAAATGCACTGTACAAGTATTCTTTGAGCAAGGGTAAGATGACTGGACACACCTGGTATGTGGATAAGCCGCTCGGTGTGAATATAATCACCAAAACAGTCAAAAACTTGATGGCAGAAATCGGCAAATTTGGTCACTTTACCAACCACAGCTTGCGAGTCTCTGCTGTGACCAGAATGTATTCTGAAGGCGTGGATGAACAGGTTCTGAAAGAATGCACAGGCCACAAGTCTGATGTGGTGAGATCTTACAAAAAAACTCCTGAAAATCTGTTGCGACAGGCAGAAAGAGCCGCAATTGGCGACATGTCAAAAAATCGAAAATGACCGGTGAGTTGCACCATGTCAACTCCAGGCGAAAAGCAGGTCAAAACTGAGACTGCCAAACAGTCAGATAACATGAGCGTGCATTTGACTTTGGGCCAGGTTTTGGAAAAAGTCGACAGTTCTTCATCACACATGAAGAAGGTCAAATTCGAGGTCAAGTATCACGACAAGTAGTGTCGACAAAGAAAGTTTGTCCGTTTTGTTTTGATGTATTTTTTATGTTTGAACTCTTGCACTCATTGTACTCGCTGACTTTTGTTCATTCTACTCAGTTAATACAAGCATTCAGAAAATGAAAACATTCGTCTTGACATGTTTGAGTGTCGATCAGAAGTGTGATCGACTGAAAATTCGCGTCACGTACGACAAAAAGCAAGTGAGAGGCAGCCGGCGTCACGGCGTGGTAGACGACCAGTTCCGTCTCTGTTTTTGACGTTCTGTTGCACCCGAGTGTTTTCTCAAAAAAAAATCCAGTAGACCTCGCATTGTTTGAGACCCAAAACCCAACCAACAGACCACTGAACCACACATTTGCTGCAAAAACCTGACCACCAGAGCGTGTGCCAGAAATTTGAATTGGATGCATTGAGGTGATTATTCGGCTTTCAATTCGGCTTTTGCTCAAAACCCGAATGGAGCCGTTCAAATCACCGAAAGAATCACCTTGTTCAGCTGAGAGGATCTTGGACGAAGGAAATTGTGACAGTGCGAATTACAGCAAGGCAGGATGAACGTCGCTCGAACAATTTTCCCCGTGGAAGCGAGATTTGCATCTCAGTCGGTGTCTCCGTGAAGGAAGCATATAATTCACTTGGACGTGATGCGGCTGGCGTCTCGGTACAAGGATCTCCTGACGGCTCATGCAAATGACCGTATCGTGCGTCGAGACAAAGCGAAAAAGGATCTGAACTTGTGGGTAACAAAGAACGACACTGAGTCGTCTGGGTGCAACGAGCTTCAGGTCCCGGTGCGGGTCTTGTGTGCAGAGCCGACGTCAGCATCAATGTGCTGTTTTTGTGCGAGGTGCGTTCGGAAAACAATGAGCCGAGTTGTTTGGCTTCAGAGAAAGCAACACAAACGAGTCGGAATTCCACATCTGAAGGGCTTATCAACAAGTCATGTTGACTCAAAATTTTGCCCTGAAGGCGACGCAAAATTTTGCAAAGTTGGGACCCCAAGAGGGCTGGTGAACCCCCTCAACCAGTTGCTGGATCCATCTGTTCCTGCATCCTGTGATGTGCTCCTGGTGAAGATGCGGGATGGCAGTGATATTTCTCATGTCATCAATTTTATCAATTTTGGAGGGCATCTGGTGGCACAGAAGTGACGGTCTCTTTGTGCAGGCAAGAAATTGAAATTGCCGATTGAAAGCTGCGTCTCCACACGGAGACCTGCCAAGGGACAGCAGAGTACAACCTGTTTTGTGTTTCAAAACCTCCTTTTGGGAACTATTCCTCAAAGATTCAAGTCCCAGTCCTCAAGCGGTGCGTGGCCAAAGTGGCAGCATTTGACGATCTGTTTTGCGTGTGACCAAATCCCAAGTGAAGTCATACAGCACGGGACGAGAACCTGTAGTTGTCTCAATCATTCCGAAACCACCTCGTAGAAAACCACAAACAGCGTTTTTGGCCGTTTCCAGGACAAATGAGAAGTAGCCGTGCAAGTATTGTTCAACCGTTGACGCGCAAAATACATTTGATAACACATCGGTCTCTGTGGACACAACAGCACTTACATTGATTGCTTTCTTTCCTCAACAATCACGGCGTAATTAGTAGGACTTGTTGCAGATGTAGATGCAACAGGTGGTGCCTGCAACGTCAGGAGTCTGCTGAGCGAGAGAGAGAGAGAGCTTCGTGTCCTGGGTCCTGCGCCGCCGCCGCCGCCGCCGCCGCCGCTGCCGCCGCTGCCGCCGCCACCGCCGCTGCCGCTGCTGCCAACGCCACCGCCGCCACTGCCGCCGCCGCTGCCGCCGCCGCTGCCGCTGCCGCCATGCTGCACCAGACGGAGGTGAGGACGCTTCTTCCTTCTGCGTGACTTCCCGCGTCCGGGACACAGGAAATTAGCCCGAAATTTCCACCAAAAGAAACTCAAGTTTCTTACGGATCAATGGGTTGTTATTTCCTTTTGGAAATGTGCTGAGCAGATATTTCTTTTGAAAAGTTCTGCATCAAGGTTGCTCCTTACAGGCTTTGTGTTCACTCACAACTTCGCCCACCTCAACAGCACATCAAAAACGTGGCATGTTCAGAAGATTCATTAATTTCGAAGACAGAATGATCACCCTTGAACACAGACTTGAAACAAAGAAAAAGAAAGTTCGTTCACCCTCCAACATGAAAACAAAAATGTGCCATTGTTCATTTTGGTTGTCCACTTCGTTTTCTTCCAAGTCTCAAGAAAATGCTTCATAAATTTACGTGCACACCTTTTCTGTTTCCTCAGACAACTTGCCTCTTTGTATTTGTCTGGCTTTTTCGTTAAATTGACTGAAACCCAACGTGAAATGAATCCTGCGTGCTTTGGCAAAACTGGTTCTGGATTATCTGGTCCATTTCCTGGCAAGTTTTTCTGCCTCCCAAGGAAAAGCTTTGTTTCTTCAGCTTGTGTTTGGACAGGTGCACACGGAATTATGGGTTGTCCGCATTCGGTCTCGTGACAAAGTTTCCTTTCCCTTGGTGGCGCGAAGCTGTCAACGATCGGGAAGCATCAAGTCTGTTTGTTGCGTGCTCTCACACGTCTAACTGAAGGGTGTAATTGAAACCTTGCAGTTGGACAGCGAGACTGTCGGCTGGATCTGCACGTCGCTCAACCCGAGCAGAGGCTCGCAGGTACCGTACCGCGTTCCAATTATTGTGCGAAGTCCCTTTAGGGCGAAGCACCATGTGGTAATGCAGTATATGGCAGCTGGACCAAAATGTCCCCTGCCCCCCCCCCCCCGCAGACAGACCCCCCCTGGCCAGACCCCTTCCCCAGCCAGACCCCCCATGGCCAGACCCCCCCACAGCTAGACCCCCCCCCCCCCCTGGCCAGACCCCCCCCCTCCACAGAAGACAGCATGGCTAGTGGAGGACAAGGAGGACCAGGAAGAATTGATAAACAAGGAAGAATTGATGATATTAACGCCACTGCAATGCTGCAAGGGACTTCGCACTGCAGTTGCCTTGAGCACTGCTTCTTGTTCCTCTCATCAGCGAGTTTCATTTCGAGGCGCACGGGCGCGTAAATATTGCGGAGAAACATTCCCACACCCCGAAGAACGGTCTCCCAGCACCTGAGTCTCATGCAGATAAATGTCAACGCAGCGCGCTCGAGTAATCTGTTTCTTGTGCTCAGCGCCGTGCTCCAAATCCACGCAGATGTACGGGTTCACACACGCTGCATGGGAAATCCACGCAGAATCCATCTTCTGCTCTCTCGTCATGCTCGTGACCCTTGCAGTAATTGCGACACGTCGCAAGGAGCAAAATTACCTTCGCCTCAAGTGCGAAGAGATTAGAACAAGTAAGTTCTACGGAACCCTGATGGTCGCTCTTTGCCGTCTAGACACTACGTCACACTTTCCCGCCAGCAGCCATTTGTAGTGCACAGGAGGAAGTGAGAAGAAGTG
>JAAUXT010077265.1_pt1 | contig 15494 bp, 22 predicted proteins | sample 7278171 | NCBI WGS metagenome assembly JAAUXT01 (sample SAMN14350112, study PRJNA611818) | marine sediment metagenome | isolation source: surface marine sediment (1.8m) | place: French Polynesia: Moorea | collected 2018-08 | reverse complement strand
CACCCACTGTGATTCCAGTCTGTGATCACTGGAACAGGGGTAAAACGGAGGTTTTGTCTGCCCAAGACGGACGGATGCGGATACAGGGGCAAACCAATATCAGACCGCTATCGCGGCTGATAATGAAAATGTCTCTGTTTGGCAGGCCGAGGAGCTGCAGCGGGAGATCGAGAGGCGGAGGAAGGCGCTCGAGTACGGATTCCCCGACCACACGGCTGGGTGAAACAGGCGATGCATAGATCTGCGGACAATTCTCTGGAGCTGCAGTTTGCGCATTCCAGGACTGGACGGCACAGATCGCGACCCTACGTACACGAAGGGAACGCTGGTGCCGAGTCCAGAAGTTTGGCTGTGCAGCATCAGTACTTCGAAAGAGCGATCACATTGGACTGTCTGCTTGGCGTGCTTTTGAAGTTGAGCCTGCAGTGCATTTCTCAAACATGATTTTGCGTGCGCTTTGGACGAAGAGTTTTTGCTGTTGTCGGAAGCGCTGACTGTCCAAACTCTGTGGTCGCTCGGACAGAAAATGAACAAGTGCGGTTTTTTCCTTGCATCTTTTATTGTGGAAATCGATCAACTCTCCGGACAAGAATCTTCGACGTGTTTATGAGCTTGGAACAAGGTGCAATTGTTCTCATTGATTCGAAGCTCTCTGTTGAAGAAAGACTCATACAACTGTACACACACTGTACAGACAAAAGGTATTTCACAAAAGGACAAAACCAAGAAAGTTTCTATCACAGCTCCTGGGTTTGTGAGCTTCTCTTGCAAAGTGCACGTTCATGTTTGCACTCCTCGGGAAGAAAGTGGAAAGATGTCTGCACTGGTGGGACAATGCAAACTCTCATTGTACAACTGTTTCTAAAAGTTGAGGTGTGAAACTTGTGCATTGTGGTGAAATACAGGTGCATCTGCGTGACACGTGACGTGTCGTGATCACCACTACGGTGCGGTGCACGTGCTCCGCGGCTTATCCGATCTCGACGACGTTCGGGGCGTCTCCGCGACGCCGGCGCTGCTGTGGTCGCTACAGAAAACAAGGAGTGCGCGTCAAGGATACAAACCGTGACTCAGTGACTACGAAATAATAGTTTCACATGCCAGTCATCTACTCCGTGCGAAAACAGTCGACTGAATGGATTTAGTTTTCACCAAGCTAAGCATGCAGATGTTTTGTTCCAAAACAACGACATGGTCAAGAAGGAGAACAGGCAAAGGATTTGGTGAGAAAATGGGGTTCAAGTTGAAGACAAGGAAATCCATGTCAACAGAATCCACCCGTGGAATGCGAGGTGCAACTCTGAAGACGTGTTACAAAAGCGAAAAGCATTTTACAGGTCTTGAGACTGAAAAAGTTCAGAAACCCTTTGGCAAACTACAGACCTACGTGCGAGCCAACGGAAACAGAGAGATCATTTCAGGGCGGGGGAGTTTTGCGAACGGGGTTGGCGAGCGCACTCACTATGGAGCTGGCAGGGATAACACCATTGGTTCCTGGGGCGGGCAGGAGCCTGGCGAGAGTCTGCAACGTTTTAGCGCGCTCCTCTTCCTGTTGAGCTGCAATAGCTTCTCGTTCCTTCTCCTGCAACACGTCATAGCAGAATTAGTACACATTTATTTGCGTTTTGAAGCGGGAGAGGTCTCGAGTCCTTTTTGGGTGTTGTGCAAATTGATTGCATGCAATCTGAGTTCCTTTCAAATGTTGGTTCAAACCAAAAAAAATCATTGTCAAACGTCGTACGTGTTCGGTGACACGTCGCAAATCATACAAAGAAAATCTGTACAGGCCCAGATTTTCTGTTTGTTTGCAAACCACAGCGTGCAGAAGTTTGCAAAATTTACCAACAAACGTTTCTCTCGTTGCACAGACACCCTTTGTGTGACATTTGTACAAGTGTAACAATTCAGAACCACGACGAAGAAAAAGAAATTACAGTGAAAATGCATGCCAATGCAAGGTGCCAAATTGAAAAGCAAGTCGGTTTCACTGCACGCACATCAATAATTCATCAATGAAGCGCATCGCCAGGTCAGCAGACTCTGAAATCTCCCAGCATCTCATGATGGTAAGTTTGACATTGTCTCCTTTTCATTGCATTTGGCGTCAAGAAATAACAAAGCCGAACAAGTTGTGAGTGAACCTGAGAGAAAGGCAGGTGAAGCGCCATGTCCAAGGAACATGAACTCTAGCAGCGGGGAAGGAGCGGGCACGAGAAAACGAAGCGGGGACAATGCAAGCCGACAGATTGTAACTACGGTGAGGATCGACACGTATGTAAAACCCGTTTCCCACCTGGACACAACCTCTTTAGATTCGGATGGACTTGGGCTGAGTGAACTCTTCAATGTAAGGATTCTTGTGTTCGTCATCACCTCCCTCATCATCCTCCATTTCCTGTCGGGCACAAACCAGAAGGCCAACCTGCTTATGGTATGAACTCTGGACTGGAAATTTTGAGCCCATTGGTGGGGTTGAGTACGAGGGGCACAAGTACATGAAGCATCACTAAATCCACGGAAAATCCAAGTTCCCAAGAACCCGTTTTTCCTGACGAAGGTTCTGCGACAGGCTGTTTTCGAAAGGGAGAAAGGTAGAAGTGTTCCTCATGCGATCTGCACGTGTTCACTGAATTGTGCGTATCAGGCGTGTGCCTTTATGAATGTCGAAGACATCAGATTCATGTCAGAATCCAACACAGTGCTTAGCTGTTCCTTCATGACATTCCACTTGCATGGAAGGACGTCTTCCAAGAAAAAATTGGGTACAGCAACCTGACGCGCAAAATTGAATGAACACATAAGTTTGCAGGTCTGCATGAGGTTGACAGGGGTTTAGCATTCACATGCGAGTTGAAAAATGGATGAAGCGATGTAATTTTTGGTTGCGGGAGACAATCCAGTTCATCGAACAAATGGACAGAGCCACACACTTCCGACAGAAGAACAGGGAAACCAAACCACAGTTAAATTCAAAATCTAAATGAAATTGTTTCTCTTGACACTGTTCTGTTTCGGGTTTCTTTCACGCGAAATTCACTTTGTCGCGTTGGGCAAACCTTGACGACGTGGGTTCTTTCTGTGCAAAATTTTCAAGAATGCAACACTGTGCCTTCGCTTTTCGGGTGACCAAACGTTGGTTCTTCAAATCTTTTAAGTTTTTCTACTCACACTGCAAGAGCGTGTTTTCACACCACATCAAGTCACCAATCGAACACCTCTTTGCAAAAAGGAAACGTCACAGCAAAGTTCTTTGACGAGACGTCTCTATGTGTTAACGACATGGGGTTACGCTGAGTGCTATCTACACTCACTACGTCGATTTGGACGCCAACCTAACACATACTGACGTGACGCCACTGGGTATATAATCATTACGAGGCGTGCGCTGAGGTCACTCGGGCTACTCACGGACTGATGCCAGCGGATGACGAGCGCGCGCCCGCCCTCGTCGCTCATCGGCTGCGAGTAGAGGATCTGTTTGCGGCAGCGCTCCTCGGTCGTCACCGTCTGTTCCACCACCAGAATGATCTTGGCCCACTGAATTTGGAGAAAAAGTTCGCATGCCATTGAAAAGAATCGTCATTCATTGAAACACTGAAAACACCAAGGTCGCTGGCGCATGCACCGCACTGGTGCATTCCATCCCGCCGGACTCTGCGGACTGATAGGGCTGTACCCTTCAGACTGAAAGCTTCTTGATGCGTGACAGCCGAAGTCGCGTTTATACCTGACGGAGCCACTCGTTCTGCATCTCACTGACGATTTGGTAGGTGTTGCCCATCATGGCGATGAGCAGGTTGATCAGCAGCAGCGTCACCAACACCATGTACACGAAGAAGATGAACTGAAATTTGTAGAAGCTTTGTTGGTCTCTGACGATGTCTCAGGATTCTTGATGAAACTTGAGTCCGGCTTGAAACACAGGTGTTGGTTGTAATTTTCTGTGCCCGTTTGACGTTTGTTGGTACAAGTAGTTACAGTTGTTCGTCTGGGATGACTTCTCACTTCTTACCCTTGAAAGGTGACCGTCCATTGGAGTTTTCGCGAACGAATCGTAAATGTCTGCAAACTCCCCGAGTGACATGATGAACATGCCCATGATCGCTTCCATTGGGTTGCGGAAGATCTTACTGCCTACGCCTCGGAATATTACATACATGGCTGCAAGATACCAGAGGACGCACCTTGTTGGGACATGTGCCCTGAGTAGAAAACAGATGGGTGCACAGAAAAGAAAGGGGATGGGAAGGGGAATGCGTGGATTGTGAATGGCACAGTCTGAGACCGTTTCACAGCCCCATCCAGCGCCAACTCATTGTGAAGCCGTGAAGGACTTGGAAAAAAATTGGCTGCTGTGCAGCACACATTGTGAAAAAGTGTTTGAATGGGTATTGCAGACACAGTGCTCAGGGAAAAGTTGGGCAAAATGACGAGAACACATCCACAGATTGAAGAACGGGAGGGCAAAAGTGGTTTTGCATTAGGTTGACTGTTCGCATCAAATCGAAAGATACACATTTGTCCGTCTCAACATTTTCTCTGGGGCTGTTGGATGCTTGAATCTCTTTTGGTTTGATGCGATTGTGTCACAAAAGTTGGGTTAACACGCTAGCATGTCAAATAATATCTGAAAAAGTCACGGGTGAACACAGTGTTGGTCACCAGGGCTCAAAAGATTTTCTGTGAATGATTCTCAGTTGCTTCACAAGAACAAGTAGGGGATGTTTTTGACCCAGACTGTTTTGAAACCTCTGTTTTTCTTGAGACTCCTTCAAGGTTCTGAGCCCTGGCTGGTCTAAAACGTTGGGTTTGGTAGTGGGATGTTTCTAAAACAGTGAACACGCACAAGTTTTGAAATAACTAAAATTGTGCAGTTCCCCAACATCCATTACCTTCACCAAATCATCCTGTGGATGGGATTCAAAACTTTCGTACGTGGAGCCAAAATCAAGGAGCGAGAACAAGAAGAGCCCCATGAAGCTCTCAGCTGGACTGTGAAAGACGGGGGTGGGGTGACCCCTGTGTATCACGAACATCGCTGAAAGATACGAAGGAGCAACCTGGATCCATTGATTCTATGATAGTGCTTTTGAGCCCCAGACCAACACAAATTCAATGTACTCATTCCTTTTCTACGACAAGAGATTCTTTGTGTTCAAAGCCAAACGTGTGCATCCGACACCGCTTTGTTCCGCCTGTCACACACAAGACTACCACGTTGACAGCTTTGTTTTTGGAATTTTTCTCTGCTCCGTTGAATACGAGACATCAACGGACGGACGACCACACAAAAACATTCCACCTTTGTCGTTTAACTGCCGTTGAGAAAAGCTGTACTCACATTGAGAAAAGCCAATGACGAACACGAGATAAATGAAGAAAAAACGCAGCAGATCTGTACGAATCATCTTGTAGATCATCACCACGAACGGCCCGACGATCTTGAAACCTCTGCAACCAAAGCAGAACTTAACACAGCGTGTAACTGTATCTGGTCTGTCTTTGTCAAAATTTTGATGCTGTTTTCTGTTCATTGGGCCAGAACCACAAAGCGCATCAGTCTGGATCAACTTCACAACCCTTTTTTCCTGTGATCCCTACTGACTCCGTGATGAGTAACATGTCAGTGCTCGCACCTGCAGAAGAAGAGGAAATACGGTGCGGTGCAGAGAATGGCGAGGATCGAGACGACGTCCTCGTAGACGTAGGAGCAGGCGGCGCGGCCCGGAACCGTCAGGATGACGAAGAAGTTGGCGAGCAGAAAGAGCGCCTTCGCCGGGGAAGATGTCTGCAAGTGAATCATTCCAAAACCAAATTGCAAAGTTAGTGAGGCGCAAGAGTTCCAATGTCACCAGTGGGTCTTTCCGCGGAACCACACTGGTATCGCTGGGACACCGTGCGGTGTTTTAGTGTGCATCTCCCTGTGCATGGACAGTTTTTTGGGGGAGGGGAGGGGGTAACTGCTGGTTGACATTCATTTCTGTGAGCGTGTACACTCTTCATTCAGTGCAAACTTTGGTTTTCGGCCAAAGCAGACTTAAAAGGAAAAAGGGATTTCAAGACAATTGAGCGTTGATTCAATCATTGCAAAGTCTCGTGTGACATGTTTTGAACCTTTGGGTATGAACGCCGTGCGTACCAGTGTTTGGAAGAATATTTGGTATCCTTGGTGGTAAATCTCCTTCAACGACAGAAATATGTAGACAGCAGCTCCGAACACTGTGATGATCTCGCACACCCATCGCAACTGCAACAAGACACGGCAAAGATATTTGTTGACACGCACAATCCATATAAGTTTTGGGTTCGGGATCAAAACCCTTGTGTGTATTGAGCACATACTATGTCTTCCCACTCATTGTAGCGTAGCAGGTAGCAGGGATTCTTGACGGTGACCGTCTGCTCGAAGGTGATGCCGTTCTCGGTGCGGTTCTCCGTGCGCTCCGTCGGGAAGCGGTCAGTTCCCGGGCGCAGGAAGAACGCAATCACGAAGAAACAGAAGTAGATCCAGAAGAACAAGAATCTTCTGAGAAACCTGCATTACGGAACAGAAACGGCTTGCTGCAGACTTTTGAGATTGCTGGAGGAAAAAACAATCAGGACTGAACCAAGGCCAACCTCGATTTGGCAAATGTTTTCCACTTTTCCCGCAGCAGATGTGAAATGACGCCGTCAATCATGTCCAGATGGCCAGGAAGATCCTGAACAGAGAGGTGAGAATGAGACTCTTAAACATGTCCGAGTACAAGGTGTTGTCATTGGAATGCACGAAACATCTGAATGGAGGGAACGGAACAAACCCCGTAAATGATGTGGTAGAGCGCAGCCTTGGTGTTGATCTCTCCCTTCTCGTTGATCGTGTCGATGTGCTCGAGCGGGTAGGCGGCGCAGCTCACGTTGCCGTAGATCCAGAACACTTCCCGCTCCAGCTCCAAGATGTGTTCGTACATCTGCAGTGTACGCGCGGAACTTTCAAATGCACATTCAAAGAACATTCCCCCTAAAATGGTCAGTTTCGCAGACAGGGGTCGTGGTTCACATCAATCTTCAGTTATGTTTTTGTGTGGTCCGACTTTGGTCGTGTCATGGATATTCTTCAGTGAGCACACACAATAAAACATCAAAAGGTCCAACCAACCTCCTTCCTCGCCAAGTAGCAGGCGAGAGTGAGCGGCGTCAGACCTTGGTTGTTGATGACGTGCAACTTTGCTCCAAGATCCACCAACAGATCAAACATTTCCTGAAAGACACGCAGATTTTACCTGGACACTCACCACAAGCTGGTCAGATTCAGCAGATTTCAAAAGAGATTGGGTGTTTTCCTTTGACAACCGACAAAAGAATCCGTGATAACATTTCAATCAGAGTGCTTTTCCTCAGCAAGCAACAGCAAGTAAAGCGTGCTTTACCTCTGGATGGGTGTAGTTCTGTCCGTCGCAATTGGAGTTGTGAAAAACAAAAAGCAAAACGTGTTCAAATGTTTTGAGAAAAAACGGTTTCTCCACACACTGCCACTTGCAGGTACATTCACAAACCCAGTGCTTTTACCAATGCAACAAAAATTGTTTTTGCGTTTTTTACGCTGTTAAACCTTTTTGGTTGTGTCAAGAAACACAAGCTCTGTTGGCTTCACATCAAACACCCAAAATTGGAATTTGCCTGTTTTTGGTTGGTTGAGGTAAATTCCAATTTTATTCTTTTCATGGAAAAGAGCTGTTTGTGTGCGTTGAAAGACAAAAAGAATGGCTCACGTAGTTGTCCAACTCCCAGTCCCACTGAATACACGAATATGAAGCACGAGAAAGAGTCTGGGATTAGACAGGCAAAGAGAAAGGCAGCATGGAATATGCCGGAGACAATACAGGGGATGATTGTGCATGAAAGGTCCATAGAGAAAGCCTTCTGCAGAAACCTGTGAGTTGGATGGCAGGTTCTGGCGGATCAATATCACTTATCTCTGCACTAATCACCTGCAGCAGTGACATGTTCAAACAAACGTGAGCAACAAGAAAGTGCAGTGCAAACTCTTTTACTGTTACTACTTTCCAATTTGATGGGTGCACTTTTATGGCCTGTGGCAACCTGCAAGTTTACCTTTTGGGGCTGGGAACATGCGGGTCACAACAATGCATGTTTGTCAAAACGTTTGATTTTTTCATTCGTTTTTCTTTTAATTTGAGCCGAGGTGAGATTTTGATTGGAACTGACTCTTGTGGTGTGAATTTTGTGGTACACTTTCAATTTATGTTGTTTGCGAGTTTTTCCTTTTTCAATTTTGACCAAAACGATACTTGCGCAGTTGATCATTGATTTTTTTCATTTGCAGCACACAAAAAAGAAACAACCAACAGTTTTCTCTTGATCAAGAACTTCTTGAGAGTGTCTCGTGTGTTGCCAAGTGTTGTGTAGAACTTTCGAAACTTTGCTGCGTCTTAAATTGACTTTGTTCGGGATGTTCTTCGACAGCACCAAAAGGAAAGTGTTAAAAGCGGTCAAGGAAATGCGCAATGTTCTCATGGTTGCAGGGCTCGCCCACGGAATGTCTGTTTCGATCTTGCCCACCAAATTTCTCAGCTATTCTCCTTGGTTGGTGCTCTTGTGCCAGAAGAACACACGCACACACACAAGTGCAGGTTGTGCCTTGATTTTGTGGTGAAGGGTCATTGTGCAAAGCTGTGCCACTCAATTTACCGGCAGACGAAGTCGATGCGACTGCTCCTGCACAATGTGATTCTTACCATTATCAAGTGCGCGAATGTAAATTATTACTCTTCTTGCGTCACACGAAGCTATGAATTTTCACCTCACAGCTGTGTCACATACCACCACATACCGATCAAAGTTCACACCAAACACGGGTTCACACCATTCGAACTGAAACCAATTGCGTTTGTGGTCGATTGAAGTAAAGCTCTATGTGTTGTCACACTGTGGTTCGTCAAAGAATTGATCTGGTTTGAATATTTTTTGCGGATATATGTGCGCCAGTCGGGAATTGAATATTGATCCCTGGTGACTTTAATGACAGAATGTTGCATTATTGATGGAGTCTCCAGGGAGTTACTCTCCGAAGGCATAATATCTCTACTCAGTCTTCTGGCCCGTTCCCGCACAAATCAATGAAAACTGTCGGCAATGTTTTCCTCATCAGGTCGAATATCAACGATTTGTTGTCTCTGGAAGTCAAGAACGTGGCAACGAAACGGAACACAGTTAATCGCAGAACATCTTGCGCCTGACTCAGCCGCATGTGGTGGTCGAGATTGAACTCAATCGACCTGAGAAGTTTCAAAAACTTTGAATTCATGCAAATCCAAGGGCTTTCCTGTGAACTTCTACGAGTCCTTGGATCCAAGGGACAGACTATCGTTGAAGATTGATCGTCAGAGTTTCGTGCGGAACAAACAAATATTGATCTGTGAAAGTAACTGATAGGAACTGCCAATTTCCAATCAATTGGCATCCAAAATAGCTGGATTCATAATGGCAAGAAGGACCCAACTGAGCAAAGTCTGTTGTTGAACGCCGGTTGACAGAGTTTCTGTTGTTGACCAGATGGCAATGAATGAACCCAAACACATCGATTCTAAATTCATTGGAAAGGTTTGAGCCATCTTTCAGTACAGAGAACCACAGTTCATCAAGTTCTATTTTCAAAGAGATCTGAGGAAAGATCCTACCTTGGCTGAAGCTGCTCGGTCTCGCATCTGAAATGAACAGATATTTTCGTGGTACATCGTGCTTTCGGACGGTCGAGGGACCTTGACCCTGACTTCCACGCACAAAAGCCTCACATGAATTGTTCATTCTGGGAAGAGGGAGAATACCGTGGTGGAAACTGACCTTGTTGTCGTGCACAACGAGCATATGCAGTACGGTGTTGCCGTTCGTGTCCTGGATGTTGGGATCGGCACCCTTGGCGATCAGGAGACGCACGCATTCCTCCTGTCCGAGACACGCCGCGAAGCCGAGCGGGTACTCGCCCCAGTACGTATACCTGTCCAAGGAAAACCAAATCATTTTTGGACTCAAGATTCAAACTCAATCGGGAGCCGCCAGAAAAGAGGTTCAAGGTCGAGGGGCACAAACTTTTGTGGTGAACAACATGCAGTCCAACTGAGTTTGAAATTCGTTCTGTGAGTCACATTTCGTGGGATATTCCTGTTCGTGCATCAGTGTCAGCACTTCTGACGCACCCTTCGTAGTTGGTTTCCAACGGTAGCGTGAACCACTCGTGCTCGAAGTTGTCTTTGCGTCCAGACTTCTGATCATCAGCAGTGAAGAAGTTGCCGACAGAGCGCTGGTGATAGTCCGCGCCGTTATCCAGCAGGTATTTGACAAACGCTGGGTCCTCGGCGACGATCGCCATGTGCAGCAGGTTCTCTCCTGAAGTGGAATTTCATCTGCCTTGATTGAGGCTGTGTATATGTGTTTGTGTTGTCGCAAAGAATGTGTGGCAAGTAGACAAACTCACCAAAATACTCGTCGCTGATGTAGATGTCATTCATGAGATTCGGGTAGTACTTGAGAAGTCGTCTGGCAAGTTCAGAGTGGATGGAAGACGAGTTGAGCAGACAAAGGTGCAGCAGATTTTCACCCACGCCTCCCATCTCATCCAACTTGAAGCACACAAACTTGTATGTTGCGCCTGAATAAAAAGAGAAAAAGAACACATTGAGACCAAGGGTGAGAAAATGCAGGGAGGAGGCAACTGACTGAAAGTCAGTTTCATTGCAAGAAAAATCCACAGCGAGTTTTCGCATCGCAGCCCAAGTTGTGTCTCAAGGAAGTGTTCAAACGTTCGTGAAAGTTTTGAAGCTCCGCTGCACCTGACTTGATGTTGTTGTCGGACGTCATGGCCTCCATGTCGCGCACCTCGCTCAGGTTGTTGCTGCGCTTCGGACCAGGGCGACCACAGCGCAGCTCCACCAGCTCCTGGATCGGAACCCACTTCCCTTCACCTTCGTTGTACATGAATCGCTTCAGCTCTTCCTGCAAGAGAAAACAGAATTTCCACACTTGAGGCACAAGTTGTGGCAGTGGACAGTTGTTTGCTTGGCATAAAGCTGACAAAGTGAGACGAACCTGTATGATTTTGTCCACCTCGGAGTAGTCCTTGGTTCTCGAGGCTTTCTTCATGAGTTCGACGAGCAGCCCGCCTCCAGCCAAGTTGATATACTTGTAGAGCTCTTTGCTCGTTCCCGCCGCCTGCGCCTTCACTCCCGAGGTGATCGTACCGCCCGTGTTTCCCATGTTTCACTGTTTTATGGCCGTCAACTCAGAGAGGGGCGTTTGTGAAATTCACCAAATGGTGGTGACAACGACGATCCATTGGAGACGACACCGGCAACGTTCTCCCTGAAACATTCACTCCAACGAATGAGAAAAAGACAAGAACGCAAGTATTTTGGCAGCCATCCGAGATTATTCTTCTCAAATAAAGACCACAAAAGCCAGACAAATTTACCTGACAAATATTTCGTCCCTCCAGCTCAGCTCATTTCTGAAGAGCTTGTTGTCACGAATAGTCTCAGTTTTGCCTCGAGTCGCGCACCTCTCTTGCGAAGGACCTGCGCACTGGCCACATGTCGATTTCCTGTGTCCCGGGAGACGTGACGTGATCTCTTGGCGACTTGGAGACCGGCGCGTGAAGCTGTTGCACGAGAAGCTGGTGTTATTGAACAGCCAACTTTCGACAAGTCAATCAGGAAGGTGTCTTTGTTGGCCTGTCAATGTCACATTTTCTAAACGAACAGAACGTTTGGAAATTCGTCAATTCACATTTTTGTGACAAGTCTCTGACATCATTGGCAAAAAGTCTGTCAAGCCCACTGCAACAAAACGAACTTTCTCACAGACAAAATCACGATACATCAGCCATTGCAACAAGGGCAGTTTGGTCCGCAGGATCAGGTGCTTCGATTCCACATCCAGGGATTTGGAGACGAAGAACGAAGCAAACTTGTCTGTGGTGGTTCCTGAGCGAAGGAAGAAATGTCTTGGCGTTCACGTTCGCAATCACAACGGGTCTTTGCTGTTAGTTTTCTCTTGTCGCTTCAGCGCAAGACTACAATTCGCAGTGCTGTGGATCGCTACGTTGCTTGTTGTTCGAATGGATCCTGAGATAAACCGCATTGAAAATACACGTCGCTTTCTTACTTCGGGCCTTTCTGTCAAACGTCAGCCCGATTCGGTCGTTTCTCCTGTTCTCAACCGACAAGTGCCGCCCGAGACCAATGAATGTGGAAGACACTGGTTTGTCCCCGTGTTGACACATTGTTTCTCTCATACTTCAACAACAACAGACCACGAGAGAAAAGAACTTTTCTCGTGCAATCAACTCAGCCTTGTTACCTCTCAAGTGGATGTGCCAAACCGAGGGAAAAAATAAGGATGAAGGTGAAAAATGTTGATTGTTGTAAATGTGAACGCCCCTCTGCAAAGAAAGTGCTCAAAGCGATTTGGGAAACATTTTGGTGAAAAACATTTGATCAAAACAATAAAAGCAGAATGAACCTTCAAATGTCTTCTCACTTTCCTTTCCCACACGTACAAAGAACAGTTGGACTTTACCAAGTGTCCACAGGAATGTCGGTGCTGGTCCAGTTTGGTGTTTCTTGCTCTGATTCTTGCTCAAGGACACAAATCTTGACAAAAAAGACACCTTTTTGGTTGTTTGCAGGTCTTCAGGGCAAATTTGTCTGCAGTTGGTGAACCAAACAATGAACAAAACAACTTTAAATGACTGTTTTCCAAGAATTTCAGGTTGCGTGAGAGACAAAACGTCGCTCCTGCATGCGCTTGGTGGATGCTTCCAAGTGCACAGTAGCTGATTCGGAGTGTAGTTTTGTTTTGAATGCGTTTGTTATTTTGGTCAGCCACCCTGTGTCAGACTGTCGAAGCGTTCCACAAAGCATGTTGACGCTGTGATCGGGACTCTGCTCCGATAAGATATTTGCAGGCAATTGTGAAATCAATTAGATCCAATCAAGGTCAAGCAGGATCAAGAGAGATGTTCTGAAACACGAGACTCAGATTAGTAGCACAGAGACTTGTGGCATTTTTGTGCATGTGTTTCTGAATATTCGTTGGTTTGGATTGTTGGCACATTTGTGATTTGTGACATCGTTCAACAAGACAGGTTTGTCTTTGCCGAACCACACGGTCAACTGGATTTGCTTTGGGTTGCAAGCTCTTTCGTTGTCTGCCATGCAGACTCTACAAAAAATTTTATTCATTCGCTTTTGGTCAAGAGTCAATTTTCGTGCAAACCACAACAACAATGAACAATGTTCGTCTCTTGGCCTTGACCTCTCTTTGATCTGTGTCGTTCTACGCCATACCGGCAAAATTTCTTATGACCTGTCTGGAGCACCGGTCTGGTTGATATTTAAATCCTGTCCGTGTGTTTTGAGGATCTTGCTGGATGACCCTGAGTGAGAAATGTCGGGCACGGCGGATGAGCGCAGCGCGCTGCTCGCTGGGGACGCGGAGCCGCCGGCGCCGTGCGGGGCGTGCGGGGCGGCGCTGCGCCGCGTCCGGGCGTCGCGCAACACCGCCATCGCCATCATGTTCCTCGCCTTCATGCTCGACCTCATGCTACTCACGGTTATAGGTAGGTCCGCTCCAACACACCTGACCCCGGTCAGCTTAGGAAACGATTTGAACCAAGATTCTTTTGCAGAGCCACTTTTGCCGGATCTGCTCAAGACAATAAAGCAAGATTCCAGTGCCAGTTTGACCCAGAACAACAGTTCTCAATCACAGGACACACTGGACAACAGCACGCAAAATAACGTACGTTGGCAAACGACAAGATGATGAAAACAAATGTTTTGGTGCACACACAACCATCAGTCTTTCACGCAACACTGATCTGTTGGAATGCCAGAACCATCTCTCTTCTTGTCCGGCCATTGCAGGATGCGGTGAGTCCGGTCGCTGTTGGAGTTCTGAACGGCGCCAAACCCTTCACACAGGTGGTTCTGAACCCTATCATCGGTCTTATTGTGGACAAGTAGGTGAATAGACAGTCTTCTGTGTTGCTTTCCATCGACATTGACTGCACTTCAGCACACCAATTTGCAGCAACTTTTTTGACACCATGGTGCAGGTGCATGTGGTGTTTGCCTCATGAAACACTTCGTTTTTAGCGTTGTTTTCTTTCAGACTTGGTCACACTTTTCCGATGTTGATTGGTTTCATCATTGCGTTTTTCTCCACGGTGGGCTTTGCTTTTCTTAACGAGTATTCCACTCTGCTTGTGGCCAGATGTATGCAGGGAATAGGAAGTAGTCTCATGACCATTGCAGGTGAACTGTCCGTGGCATCATTCACTCGTGTGACTTTCTTCGTGCTTGGGGTTAAGTACGTACTCGAACGTTGGTGTATGCTACTAAAATTGGTAGGTCTGGCTATGCTGTCGAGCCTGTTTTCGGATGAGAAGGAGCGAGGTCGAGCGATGGGCATCGCCTTCAGTGGACTCGCCTTCGGACTGATCAGTAAGAATTAAAATTCTGCCTTTTCGAACCTTCCTTCGCGGAATATTGCGAGACTTTCCGTTCGCTTAGAACCTTCCTCGAAACTATTTCAGTTGGATTTCCCTTTGGTAGCATTGTCTATCAATTTTTGGGGCGAGAACTCCCGTTTCTTGTCATGGCTGCCTTGATACTGGCGGGAATAGGTGAGTTCTCGCTCGATTTGATGCTTTGTGCTGCTTTTCTCCCAAGAAGGAAGCGTGTGAGTATACAAGTGTCCACAGAAAGTTCTTATGGTTTCTCATTGCAGTTCTGAGGTTCTGTTTGATGCCCTTCAAGATAGAAAGCCAAGCTGTGCAGGTGTGGCAGTCGTCTTTGCCTCTCCACGTTCAGTTTCTCGGTTAATCCGGGTTTGTTTTCTTGCAAAAATGCCTCAACATTTGCATTTGACAGGCCGCACCAGGAGAGAGCTGCGCAGGCATGACGGCCTGCCTTGATCCCTACATTCTTGTTGTAACAGGTGACTTTGGTTGACAATTTTGCCTCAAAGCTTGAAGATGATGTTTCCAGACAAATTTAGAACCTGTTTGTTGTTGACACATGTACTGACAGGTGTGTACTTCTGGTTGTGCTACGGGGTTGGAAGTATTTTGGGAGTTGGGCCTCTCTACCTTCTGGACATCATTGGTGCCGAGCAATGGCAATTAGGTGAGCACGAAATGTTATCCACTTGGAAATTGCTAGATACAAAAAAAATTGTGGAATGCTTTTGACTTCAAAATTTTTAAGCGTGTGGTCGCCCGGAGGGCCGTGTACCACACGCTTAATGTAATCACCATCAGTCTGTATGTCCATCTGTCCATCCGTATGTGTAAAGTGGGTCTAACCGGCGGGGGGGGGGGGGTGGGGCGGGGTTTGTAAAAAAGGTGCGGGGATATGAGGGGTGGTTTGTGGGCGGTTTTAGCCAAGTGGGTGGGGGGGCCCCCCCCCCGGGGGCGGGGGGGGGGGGGGGTTTTT
>JAAUXT010118182.1_pt1 | contig 15495 bp, 12 predicted proteins | sample 7278171 | NCBI WGS metagenome assembly JAAUXT01 (sample SAMN14350112, study PRJNA611818) | marine sediment metagenome | isolation source: surface marine sediment (1.8m) | place: French Polynesia: Moorea | collected 2018-08 | reverse complement strand
GCTTTGATGCTCAGCATCAGAACTTGGACAGAAGTACGCCACTAAAAATTATCCTAGTCAAGGCACCCCAATTTGCAGGTTATTCACGGCCCCAGCAGAAAACCTTCGCATGGTGCTTGCTGCCCAGGTTCTTCTGTCTCAATCAGGAACATCCACCAGGGTTCTCAACCGAGGGTTCCCTGACGTAGAGTTCTGCCCTCCTGGTCCTCAGCGTGGCGAGTTTTGATCCGCCCGAGCACACGTTTGTTTTCGTCCAATTGGTTTTGCACGTAGTTCGGGGCGCTGCGGCCGCAGTGCGCCGCAGTCGATGTGGGATGTGATTTATTTCTTTTCCCTATCACACGGGCCCTTCATTATCCTCTTTACATGGCAAAGCTGATTTCCTTCAATTCAATTTACACAAAACCTTCCTAAAATCTACCTGACACGCATGCAGAGCGAGGGAGAGGCAGAGCTGTTCTCTCCTTCGGCAGTTCGGCTTTGATTTCTTCTTCATTTCTTTGTTTTCGTGCTCACTAGCAATTTGCTGGAGACGTCTGTGCTCGTAATCTGTTTATTGGAACTCTTTATGGTTTATTGGATTCCAAGAATATCTGACGTAGAACGCTGTTTGAGAGGCGGGCTGGTGATGCCAGTGGGGGCGGGTCCGGAAAGTAGCCAGGGCCCTGGGGCCCTTGGGCGACACAGAGGCCTTGGTGGACCAAACATCCAGGTTCTTTCCAAAGTCGCAAAATGAGGATGAAATCCTCCAAAATTGCTGCAACAAACAAAACACAGCCACCACCATATTTCTGCCAAAAATGACTTTCTCAAGGAAAACAGGAGCAGCAGCAACAAAACTGTTTCAAGATGAATGGTTACCGCATCGTTTTCCTGCCAAAGACTCCCAGTGAAATCAGAACATGAAACCAACGAGACCCCACTGGACAGCATTCAAGGTCGGTCCACGCAGTCAACACTTTCTTGTTCCGTTTGACAACACTGCTCAGCCATTTATCCGCATTTTGTGCATTGAATGAAAAGAAAAACTGTTGATCCACAGCGACTTTATACTGAGGGTTTGATTCCAAAGATTTGATCACTCCCAGAGCGAAACTTTGCTTCCACAACCAAACAAGCCAAAACACAAAAACATCAGGTCTTTGGGGTTCAAACAAATGTGGAATCAATCAACTTCAAACTTTAAAAATTGAAACAACCCAAAACATTTTCAGACAGAGCACAAAACAGCATCCTCTGAAGGTCTGTTGGATATTTCGCGCGGTGACGAATTGTTTTGCAGGACTACGAGATCCTTCAGAGCCGGAATACACTGAGCATAAGGGGATGAACAGACGTCGTTTTACTCCTCAATGGGACACACACAGCAATTACCGCTTCTCTGGTTTCTCGCCTCACTCTCCAAATCAGCTTTTATGTTGGTGTTGTTCCAAAATTAGCCATACCTGACACCATCATTTCCGACGCTTTGGAAGAAAATGTTGTGTGGGAGACTGAAACTCTCGCCTCAAGAGGGGTTGATCCATTTCGGTCAAGAGAGATTCTTGAGGGTCCCAACTCCTGATTGAGATTCAAATAAAGTGTCATCAAAAGAAGGACTTGCGGGAGAAGGGAAAGAAACAAAATCATGTTCCTGCACACATTGTGGGGCTGGGGCTTTGGCCCCTGGATCCGCTGCAGCGACACGTGGGCGGATTGGTCCATTACCTGAACTGCTGGCTTTTGACGCATCAGGAAAAGCTGTTTGGAAATAACAAAGCTGAGACTAATGCATCTTCATTCAGATTGTAGCTGTTGCAATTGCAGTGAATTGCAGTGAAGCATCACCTGCTGACAAGACCCTGCTGCAGGCAAGACTAAGGGCTGCAGACAGAAGCGATGTCAGATCTACTCTGATGTGCTTTTGTGATGTGAACTTTTTCTGCGTTTTACTGCGGTGCTTCAAACACTTCGAAAGTTTTCGAGCGGAGAAAACTAAGATTCAGAATAGGAGAGCGACAACAGTGACCAGGAGTCCACAGAAGACCAGCAGAGGGTGCTGAAGTTGTGCACAGGAAGCTGCAGTCACCAAGCCCCCGTCTTGCACTGCTCAAGGCAAGCCAAGACATCTTTTCTCAACATGGCCATGTGTTGGGGCAAGCTGGTTCACTTTTGTACGTGGATTACCCCAGTTTGGGTGTTTCCCTGACAGGTCAAAATGTGGTGAGAAAACAGCAATAGGCACGTCAAGAAACGGGGTGTTCTCAAGGTGCGTGACACATTGTTTAGTTGCACCACGGTGATTGCCAAACTTTGTGAAGCTGGATGTCCGACAGTTGTACAACGCGCCAGGCCTCCAATCTGCTGATCCTCAACAGGCCCCAATATTCCTCTGCACACCAGCTGCATGACCAGAGTTTTCACAATTCACCGACCCTTTTGAGCAGGGAATGTAGCGACGAGTCTACTGCAATAACAAATTTGAGTTTCTCATTATTGGCCTGATGAAAGGCAACTGCAGATATTTGGTCCGCAGAACTGACAGAAGAGAAGACTCTGAAAAAGGTCTTGAGATGAACGGATCCAGAGCTGCTTCTGGCCGGGTGAGTCCTGTGATCTGCGATGTGAATGGATCGGGCTGCCTTGCTGCAGACGCGGCTGGCAGTGAGAGAGACGGCGTCCCCTGGATCCAGCCTCCTCTCTGCAGAACGTGCCTCTACGGCTGTGTTTGGTCATAAAACAGGCGAGTGCGAGGTTGAGTAGAGAGGACGGGACCATCAAACAGCCTGTGAAGACAAGTCCTGAATAACGTGATTGACACACAACACACAGCAGCGTGCTGCTGATGAGAAATATTGACTTCCACTGAGAAAACACTTTTGCTTTCAGACCAGTGTATTTGATCCTACAGGTTTGAGTGATTTAGAATTGGACGAAGGTTCCTTGACTGTGCGCACAGTGTGAAACGTAAACGCTGCAGACTGAACAGTTCCGATGTGACCTGCACAGGACCTCAACAGGGAATCCGCGCCCCTGTGGTGGCGATGATCACAGACTGTCTTCAATTTGTCTTTTGAATGAATGTTATGGGTGATTTTTGGATGAGCAGAACAAGTAGAATCGATTCCGCACGCTTCATCAGGCAAGGTGGTTGCTGGTTTCTGTGCGTTTCTTAGTCTTTGGACTGTTGGGAACGCCTCAACGTGTTGACCATGACCAAACCTTCGTGGCATCGTCAAAATAGGGTGAAAGGCGTTTCGATATTTTTTGTGGAACGACGGTGGCACATCTGCTGGATTCACATGTTGACGGAATCACGGCTCGGAATATTATTCAGGAACAAGGGGACGAAACTCAACAAAAGGTACGACGAAACTCACTGTCCTCAGTGTTGTTCCGAGCAAAGTATGAGTTTCGAATGTATATTTTTTTGAATTTCGTCCCCGCGTTCCTCTTTTCCGAACCGCAAAACGGTCAATTGTTTGGATCTCCTACCTTGGTCCTGCACTCAGCAGGACTGTCGCTTTTCCTTCAAAGGGGGCACAGCCCCGAAAACCAGTCTGAAGGGCTCAAATCGTGCAAGGTTTTCATGAGGCTTTTACGCTCAGGGCCACGACTCAGAACAAATTTGACACGTTTTCTGTCTGAAGAAAAATCTGCCAACAACCTGTTGTGCTCTGAGTGACACACCAAAACAGGTAATCTTGCGCTGGGAGCAGCCTTCCACCGAGTTGACCGACAGGAGAACGCCTCACAACGGGAAACAACCCACATGTTTCGTGGATTCGGATCGCAAACTGTACGATTTCGCTGCAAGGATGGTGCTGCGACTACTTTGTGAAATACAGGTGAGAAACGAATACCCTCCTCAACAGATGTGTACCTGCGGGATACTGTCAATGCGGGGTAGGATTTTATGTCTACCTGCGGGATATTGTCTGAACTTAGCAGATATTGCTTTGACCCGTGCTGGGCTCATCCAGCCAAGGTTATCAGACACACTCCTGCCAGATCCCACCTTCGACCTGACAATGCTACAGTTCCTGAGCATAAGAAGATTGCCGTGGGGACTCGCGTCAACAATTGAGAAGGCAGTGGCTGGAAAACTGGAATCCACACACGCAAGGGAAGTGGAAGGCACTGGAAAAAGAATGTTACCACAGTTTGCAAACGGCCTGTGTTGAAGTGACATGAGGACAAAGACAACATTGTCGTTCGAACTCTTGAAACTTGGCAAGTGTAAGTTGTTGGCGTGTGACATGACATCTGCGCTTGTGAGTTTGAGCTTCGCTTTTCCATTTTGATTTTCGGTGAGAACCCCCGTTCACTGCTGCCTGGGCTGACTGTTGGTGGAACGCCGGCGGCTCCGAGGTGGTTCTTTATGATGATTGCAGGTGTCTGAGCTTCTCCCTCCGGCGCCTCGATCCGAAGCCCCCAGGAAATGGCTGCTTCATTACCTGCGCACATGTTACCGTGCGCAGCCAAGTTTAGAGGAACCCGTGTCAACGAGCGCCTCCTCCTGCTGACTGATCTCGAATCCTTCCCTGCTGTATGATTGTTACAGAGCGACAGGTCCGACAATTGACCAGACATATAGACGTGTACCCCATTGAACCAGTTCAGCGGCTGCTTTATTGAATCAGTATGTGCACCCTTGCATGGGCTTCTCCCAGATATATCTTTGCACCAAGTGGCTGTGACAGAAAACAAAATGCGGAGATCGTTTCTGCAGTCAAACTCAGAGACAAAAGGACCAAGTGGACTTGCGGAAGATCGCCGTCTCTTGCACACACCAATGGAAAATCAAGTCCGAAAACCACCGGCAGACTTTATTTCTTCCAGCCGCTCTGTGCTACGAATAGCAAACAAATTGCAAATCTCTTTTTGGCAGCATTTAAATACTCGAGGGCCTCTTGCACTAATGGATGTAAAAGTCTTCCATTCGCTCAGATTCAATGTCAGTTCTGCTTGGTCCTCTGACGCCTCTTAAGCGAAATCAAATTTATTTGTACGAATCCCGTGGAAACTTTTTCATTAGTCTCCCAGGAAAGTTGCTCATGCATTGAAAATGGCAGAAAAGAGCCTTGTTACTCCGAGGAAACACTGCCTCCTGCGGTGGCTGAAGGAACCAGAAACGCCACCTTACTCTTCAGTAATTGCAGTTTCAGAGAGCAGAACAAAACAGCTGGAACAAAGTGAAAATAGCACACGCTGAAAATCCACGATCCAGGTGCATTAGATTTCATATCCACATTACAGAGACGCAGGGGCGAGCACATGTGCACGAACTCTCCCCTGACACAAGAAAGCATCTGCAACAAGCACCAAACCCTTGGACTTTGTCCATGAATGTTTTGGTGTCCTCAGTAGGACTGGGTTCTCCTTGGTGCCAGCTCACCTGGTCTTTGGAAAGAAAAGTGACTTCGTGTGCAAAATTTTGTCCACGCGAAGGTCTTTTCAACACTCGTGTTGTCAAGGAGAACTTGAGAGCATTGTGTGAGTTCGAGGGTTGACCTTTGTCACCCTTGGCACGGCTTTGGAAACATCTGTCCAGCCTGCATCTGTCTTTGGCCCAATTTGTGAATTGGGTAAAGGGCCCATCAGAAATTTGAGGCTCAAGTACAGGCAGTGAAGCAGACGAACTGGGCCCGTAGTGGTTGATTAGCAATGTTCGGATGGTTCTGGGGATTTGGACTCGGAGACCCGTGAGTTGGGGTGAATGATTGAGTGAGGGATGCCTCCAGACTTGCAACATGACTGTCCTCTTCCGCGAGACGCGCGCATTGCTCCCACAGCGACAACACCCACCTCTGCTGTCCTGCACCGTCTGAAGGACAAGCGCTCGTTCTCCGTGTTTGTCAACATCCTCCGTTTCCTTTGTTTGGTCTTTTCTCGTGGTGCTTACTGCCCACAGCGGGCACAGACAATGTAGATGTTCGCGCACTGCAGATGTATTTATTGACTCTGGAGGGGGCAAACAGCCGCAGTTGGATTTGTTGGTATTTATGTGTCAATGCAGGTTCCCCTGCAATGGCTCCCAAATGGATGAAATCCAGATTAGCCGTTTGCACTCTGGTTGCATGCGAAACAGCATCTGAGCCATAGCTGAATTGGGTCCCAAAACAGACGACCGACTTCTGTTTTGTGAACATTGCCAAATGCAGAAGCAACGTCGGTTGTATTTTTCACGCAAATAGACCAGTACTCTTTCAGTATTTGACAATTTGACTTGTCTTGCTCAATCTGAACTGCTTCTTGCATTCATTGTGGAGGATTTTTTGGAACTCGTAATTTTAGCAGGGTGTACTTCCTGCCCTGATGGTTCCAGAATGTCATCGTTGTTCTCCCTGCAGAAACCTGCACGTGAACTTTAAAATGACCGATTCTAGCTCAACATCATACCCTCGGCAACCGTGTCAGGCTGAACCACTAAAAACGATTGCCCAATCCAGAACAGCCCAAGTTGAGCTTTTACTGGTTTGGATGCTCAAAAGCAAAAAGTTGTTCTTCAGAGTGGGTTTGAGGGTGGGGACGGACCAGGTCCTGCGATACAAAAAATAGACGGCCGTAGGGGGTTGAGGGAGAGATCCCGGGGGTCCCTTGGATTGGCTTGAGGTTCTCAATCCTGTCGACAGCGATTGTGTTTGCACCTGAAGTCCGTAACCTGCTGTCGTGTAGATTTCAGCGGAGTTGCGTTCTTCCAAGATGCGTAAAACAATTTTTGGAATCCGCCTCTATTTTCCTGCTCTCCTCGGAAGTTGCAGCTGAGTGAATGTGAATTGTTTGTCTTGGTTCGTTTGACTCGACATAAGACGCTGCGTGTAAAACTGTGTCCATACGAAATCAGCGCCTCCGCGTGCCTAGAGTAGCAATTGTTGCGGAAGAAACACAAGGAAATGGATTGTTTTGCGTCGGTCATCTCGAAAGTGAGGTTGCGGTGCAACGTTACAAGCCACCACGTTTCCATATTTAGCCTGCTATTGTCATTTCTATTTGCAGATTCTGAAATGCGTACTTGCGCTTGCGTCAGAAGAACACTGCGCTGAAAAGGTCAGTTACAATTGCCGATGACAGTTTCACTTTCACTTGATGTCGTCAGAGAAGTGACAACTCTGCTTATTTCGATCAAATGAGAGAAGTGGATGTATCGGATTTGCTTTCAAATTTCTGTATTTGTCACTTGTGTGAAGGTGACATCGAGATGTGTTGAGTGTGATAGGAGGTTCGGCGACAACAAAAGCTTCAGTCATATCTTGTGGGGAACAAATTCGTGTGGAAAATCAATGAGCTCTGCAAGAAGATTTGTTTTTGCGACACAACAGCCTCTTTCTTCAAAATCATCTCAAGGCCTCAACGCGTGCAGGATGTTATTCTCAGTCGCACAGTGAACCAGACGAGAGTATTTCGTAGACAACCCAAACGGTGGGGATGTTGTTTTGGTGTGGAATTGACTTCTAGCCAGGGGATTCAGAAGCGTGTCCTGACACCACGGGTGTTCCAGGTTCATGTGGCACAAAAAAATAACAAACAACGGATTGTGCATTTTGAACGGAAAAACTAACGGAGCAAGCAAAGTAGGGCATTCCACAGTCGGTAAAGCACACAGCGTCATTTTCGTCGAACCCACAATTTCCACAGAGTCGAGGACATGGCGCTGGGCGGGGCCTCTGTGGACGCGATACTGAGCAGCAGCCCCCGCGCTGTCTCCTCGATTCGGGGGTCAATCCTCGATCCATCACACAGCTCAATCACCCATTCACTTCAATTTGTGATCCCGTGGCCCAGATCCACAACCGCACTACTCCAAGCCTCAGATGTTTGTTCGGTGAATATTTTTTGTTGATCCGTTTTTGGCGACGTCGTCCGATGTGTTTTTCATTTCAGCAAAATATCACTGGTGAAAACTCTGTCAAGTTCATTGGAAACAAAAACCAACATTTTCGGGGATCAGGGAGTCCACAGCCCCCAGCCACCGGTCCCTGGACTTGTCCTTTGCATGAGAACTTACGGCTCCCCACATGCCTCGAACAGCAAGAGATGAACGTCCAAAACCACCATCGAGCTTCGCCGTCAGTGAGAAGCCGTAGGGCTCCCTTGCGAGATGGTGATATGAAAATTACATTGCAATTCCAGAAAATGTACTTAGTTTAGGAGACAGACGGTCGGAAGTTTGCTGTAAAAGCGAGACAGGTTCTGCGGTTGGAGTCCCGTGATGTGAACGATGATTGGGGTCGATATCCGCCTCGGTTTGTTTGGGTGGCCCAGGCCAGCGCTGCTTTGTGTCCGCGAAAGGGAAGAAGTCTGCTTGTGCGTTTTTGTAGGAGCCCGAGTCCTCTGAATCTTCAAAACAAACACTGTAGATGGAGAACTGCACACACACACACACACACACACAAACACACACACACACACAAATGGACAACAAACTACAGTCCCTTCTCTCGTTTTTCATGAACAGAAAATGTGTGGAAGTGATTGCACTGAAGCAGATTTCTCTCTGAATCGGAGCCGCCAAATTTCGCGTCCGGGAGGATCCCTCATCCTCTGGTTCTCCCACAAACCTGGGAACAAATTTTTGTGCTCTTATCAGCGTTGGTGTTGCCACTTCGTTCAAAAGCAAACATGTTTCCGTTTCTCCTTGTCTGGAATTTTCTTGTGTTTTGCAGACAAATATGAATGGTACTTGATGACAACTATAAATGGGTTTTGTCGAGATTTTGCTTGCAAAGGCTGATTGGTTGTCGATTGCGATGCAGAGATTTGTTGCCGCAGGCCGGGCTGCGGTGCCGTCCTGATGCAATTCGGGTTGTGCTCCATCCCAGACCTGCCGCAACTCTCCCAAAAAAAGGAAATTTTACGAGTACGTACCGATAAGTTTGCCTCATGTCTTGCCTGTCTCTGGTGGCCATGGTCTCTGCAATGAAGGCTTTGTCATTTTTTGCTGAATGATGCGAGGACGGCACTGCCTCCGGTGTGAAGAAGGCACGAGTCTTTTCAAATTCGCGTCAAGAGTGCTTCTGCTGAGGAAGTTCTGTGCAAGTAGATCTCTCTCTAATCTCTCTTTGATCAGCTGCAAAGTGCTGCAGAATTGTTGAAGATTGAAAACATTCACGCGTCGCGACATTGTTTGGGATGCATGCAAGACACGTCCCTTTTGCTCAAGGTTCCTCTGATCGATTCAGTGTTGCATTGCAGGGAGACAGATTCAGAAATGAGAAGGCGGAAAGCAATTTTCACTTCACAGACCCTCTCGAGCGAATCCATGGGGGCTGGGCCCTTGAGGCCGAACATTTTGTTTCTCCTTGATTTTGCACTGACGTCAGCTCCTCCCCACAGGAAGATCAAGGTCCATCCACTCCTGACTCCAGTGTCATTCAGTGTCAATGTGTGAGTTCTCGAAGGAATGGGTCATTTGGTGATCAGTGTATGTCTGGGAAGTCGTGGTCTCAGTGTGGATTGAGTTACTCACAAATAGATTTCTTCCCGCACCTGGCCCGATTTCACCACATGTCACGGTCGCCTGTCTTTGCAAATCAAGGAACTGACCAACTGATGCACAGAGACTCGTGTGAGTTTGATTACCATGTGCATTTTCTGGGCCCTCGGACACAGGTGAAGCGCTTGCACCATTTCTGATGCGGAGGCGAGGCGAGGTGCAACTGTAGTTGCAATACTGAAGTCGTCCAAGGCAGGCATCTGCGTAAAACTCTCGTCAATCTGGAGGCCGAAAGGCGTGATTTAGACCTTCCTCGCCAGTTTAGGCTTCCGTCCATTACCTGGGCGGTTTCTGTGCTGCATGTGATGCTCGCAGCGGAGCTCAGGCGTCCTTCTCGTTCCTCACAGCGACAGACACGTCTTCCAGTCGAAACAAACCTCAGGGAGGTGGCGACCTACACACAAGCCAACTCTCAAGCGGACCACAGGCGCGAGCTTTTCGCGGCGACAGTATATCAACAGCTGTAGATGCACACGCTTCAACCAGCTCTGCAACGAGCGCGCTAAATCAAGACTCCATTTCCGTCCCGCGATTCAAGTGTCAGAATAAACAACGACGTGGACCGACTTCGCGCGACGTATTTGGAACCACAATCAGATTCAATTGAAAAATGCGTGCAATGCATGTTTTGCTCTGCATACACTTCTGTTAAAAGTAACCCGGCCTGTTTTGTTTGTTTGTTCTGAAAAAAGTCATTGTCCGTTTTCTGTAAATTATTGTCCAGTGGAGACTCTGCAATGATTGACCTTTTGTTGTGTGTGTGCGTGCAAGCTTCTCGAAACAGCACTTAAGAGTTACAATGTTTTGTTCCGCCCATAAGAGATTTTCTACTCATGAACGCACATTTTGCCCAAACATTGCATTTCCGCGACATGTTGCTCCAAAGCAACTTGCGCTCAAACTGCGCGACAGATGACAAGACGGAACTTCGGTAGCTCGTTCGTCTTCTTGGATTCTGCCTTGTGGAACATACGGAGTGGAATTCTCGGAGGGCACCGACCGCCGTAAATTAGCGCTTAGTGTCCGTGATTGCGCATACTTAGCCGCATTCGTCGTGTTTTCACAATATTTGATATCGAGACCCGGCAGCGTCCACGCAGCTTGAGACCGGAAGGACCAGGTGAGATTACACTGGAACCAGGCATGTGTTTCTCACTGTTGTCCAATTGATACTTGGCATCTGGAGATACACAGCGCGGATCTAGTTCAAACGAGAGGCGCCAGCAACTCCAGTACATTTCCTTGTGTGCGTGGACTTGAATCCCCAGAAACTCACCACAAGAATTTCAGCGCGCACCTGGTTCAAGACGCAGCCACAACTCGACCTGCGCGTTTCAGCTCCAATGTGAACACGGCTTGAGACGAGCAATTTGTGTGCTCTGCGTGTAAAGCCCTGGAGGCGGGAGGAGTAAATCTCGAGACTAATACACCGAGCGGGGCCTCGTTACTGAAGTCAAGAGTTAATTCTGCTGCGCATGAAGAGATTAATCAAGCTTCATGATTCACCACTCAGATTCATCAACGAAACACTGGCAACTGTTTTCGCTGCAAGATGACAGCAAAGGCCATGGCTGCAGTGAAGAGTAGAGTCACGTGTTCCCCTTGAGTCAGAGGCTGAATATCGCGCTGACATCATCGAGTTTTTATGGGCGAGGCCACTAGGGAAGAACGCAACGCAGAACTTCGCAATGTCCGTGATGACCTTTCACCTGAAGAAGAGGGAAATTGCATATTGGGCTTGTTGCAAGAGCTAAGGTTTCCTTCACGTTGTTCCCGTACCCTCAACGAGCCCTGCGGAGACATCAACGGTGCATGGTGAAGGTTGTCCCGAGTCTCGGCCTGTCGAGGTAACTGCGGACAGCCTGCATAGAAATGGACATTGTCACAGCTCATGCGGAAAACGCGTTTGGATTTAGGTCAGACGCTGGGCTCCTGCGGCTTTTACACATCGGAAAGGATCAGGACGACGCTGTTGAAGCACCCACAACACTGTGTTCGCAGGTGTGCGTCCAGTTCCTCAACACAAAACATTTTTGACAAAACTTGCATTTTTTGTGATTCTTTTCTTGCACGTTCCGTACAGACTGGGACAAAACTGATTCTGCATGCAAAACTTCAGCACGTGCATCTGAAAAAAATAACACTGCGCGACTCTGCGGTCCGAGCTCAAAGTTTTTGAGCACATTTTCTTGGGTGGGGTACGCGCTGAAAGCTGCGGAGCCTCCCCGGAGTTCACGTCTTTTTCCACGCACTCTGATGGCTCTCAAATTGCAGGAGATACCCTCACGTTGTCGAGTAGACTTCTCCCAGCTTCATTTAACGCTTCTTGTCTGGAATGAGTTTTTACAAAGGAACTCCTAAATTAGGAGCCCTCCTCCGTTGAGTCGGAGCGGCCTTGGGGTGTAATTCCGATGCAGTTTCTGTTCACCGTAATTTGACTCAAGGACACCCCAGATAGAATTCCAAATACCTCCGAGTTTGAAACGTTGTTTTTGAGGAAACTCTTGCCCAGATCATTTTTTGCCAGGGGATTCAGAAGCCAGACACCACGAGAGTACCAGTTTCATGGAGACGAAAAACAAAGGAAGAAGGACACGAAAGTTTTGTCCAGATCATCCATATTGCCTGATCACAGAATCTGTGGACGTGTTACAAACATTGTGTTGAGTTCACACCTCATCAGCTGGAGCTCCGGAAACTTGCGAGCCACGCGCTCTCTTGTGGGAGCGAAGGAGAGTGGTCTGAGTTTGATTGCGAAGTCAATTCAGAGCATCCTTCAGCGTGCGCTGGGTCTTGGAGTCTCCAGAGCTTTGGTGTCGACTTGTTTCTGAATCCACCTGAAGCTGTTCAATTGTTTCTGTTTGCGTCACTTCTCTCGAAATAGCACTGAACTTTAAACGTCTTCTGTCAGCCTTTTCTCCGCACAGACTCGATGGCAGGGATGTTCATTCATATTTAATTTCGATATCTAATTTACTTTTTGAAGTCAGACATTGATAAAGAATTTCATTTTTCAAATCCGAGTTGTGAACGTACTTTCTGACTTCTGTTGTGAAATAATAACTCGAAACAGATCCGTTTCCAGTGAAACGCAGGTAGGAAGGTGCGCAACGACACTTGTTGTCCACACAATCCAAAACAATAGTTCCATGAAGCTCGCGGTGATTTGAGGAAATTCGGTTGCTCTGATTTTGGTTGCTCCGATTTTGGTCACTCTGATTTCAGTTGCCTTTTTATCAAAAGTCTTCACATTTCACTCAACATTCACAACTTGGGAACTCATTCAACACACACCCAAACAGAATTAAATTGACAAAATGGAACTTTTTGACATTATTTCATGTCAATATCCACAACAAAATAAATTGCCCAATATCTATTTTTGAATTTTCCATCAAAAATAACTTTTCCACCCAACCTTTGACCCCACCCTAAAAGTATTAATTTTTTTTCAAAAATCAATAATTGAATGCCACCTCTCAAACCCCCCATACAATATATCATGTTTCATCAAGAAACTTCTTTCACCAAATTTTTGTACTTTCTGAGATACAGACTCATTTTCACATTCATACCCATTTTGTCTGTGTTTTAAAATTTGAACTTTTTGACCCAAAGAACCCCAAAAATTCAAACTTCCCAAAATCCTTCCTGGCATGTTATCCCCAAACAAAATTGAACCAAAAGAGCCCAAAAGATCTGAAATGGATCATCATCTTGACCATGAAACAGGTGTACACATACTTTTGGTAGATGCTGCCTGTAGAGTGTGTGTGTGTGTGTGTGTGTGTGTGTGGTACTGTACCCATGGGGTGACAACTGGTCTGCGTGTACGCAACGCTCACGTCAAATTTTCTGTTTTGCCAAACCTCACTGTTGAACTTTACCCGGTGTCCCTGTCCTTTGCAGTTTCTTTAAAACAACAGGGATTTGACCACAGTGTTTGTCGATTTTTGTTTTCAGAAGCAATACACCACCGGCGGTACATTTGATTGGAAAGTGTATCTTGCAATCACACCTTGTTTTCACTGCACACAAGCTCTCGTGTTTTCGCAAGATCTTTTTACCACTCATGAAGGATCCAGCGCCTGGCGAACCAGGCCAAGTGTGTGCAGCGAATTTCAGATTGGCATTTGAAATTGGTCACATTGTCAGGTTCTGCAGCCTCACATTCTGTTCTTTGGAACCAGGGATTCCCGCGTCCTGCCCCTGACTCTCGATAATTTTGTTTCTCCCTTCTTTGGGAAATCGTGCAGCAATACTGTCTCTTCAGTGTTTTCCGAAGTTGGGCTCCCTTCCCTGGGAAGCATTCCTCCACCAAATCCTTGACTCGGCCCCAGAAATTTTGCCTTTTCATGTTCCTCTCTGCATGTCCAACTTTGTACGAGCACTCCTGCAGCTCCTGGATCCGCTGGAACCGAGTGAACTGGTAATGGAAAAACGGTATCAATCTCTGCGTTTGTCAAGCGCGAGGGAGAATCCGCGGCTGATGAAGTGCGCATGTATTGACCTCCTTTCCCCACATCCTGCAGCCCACCAGTCCTCAGCACCGTGGGAGAGTGCTGGAAAATGGATGACCAAGTGGCACGACAGGGATTGAAATGTTTTCAACTTTATGAAGAGCGGAGTCCTTTCCAAAAAGTTTGTGTGCAAGACAAGCGCGTTCTGATGTTCAACACACGCACACACGGGTGGATGTGTGTCTTCGAAGTGGGCACGAGGCCGACCCCTTGCAAACATCTGTCAAATTCTCTTGGTTTGTGTTCGCACCCCTGAATGCCCTTTCTGGATTGTCCCAAAACAAACTTCAGTGATTCTGAACCAAAAAGAGATCACAAGCTTGCTGGTTGGTGGCAAGATATCCCCAAGTGACGAAAAGTCAATTTTGAAGAAAAACTCAACACTATGATGTTGCGCATGGACTTTCTATGCTTCCATGCTCGAGGACTTGCAGTCCCTATTGGGAGAGTTGTCACTCGAAACCGGCCACAACAGCGAGGAATAAACAGCTGAGATGTGTTGGTGCATAATTTTGCGAATATGACACTTGCAACACAGTGAAAATTCTGAGGCACTCCTTGAATGCATGGAGCAATGTTGACGACCTCCAGCATGAGGTGCCTGTAGCGGATCCAAGAAAGATCATCATAAGTCCTGACTGGAGTCCGACCAACAAATGCTTTTTTTGCAAAAAATAAACAAATCTCGACCATATTTGTACCAGGCCAAGACAAGACCTGTGATATCGATTCACCCGCGAAGCCAGCAGACCAAATGCAAAGTGAACGCCTTTCAGCAAAAGGACGAGGTATTTTAAGCGATGTGATATCAGCAGAGCCCAGTAGTAACATGACCGTCTTGGCCCTAAACAACGGAAACATGCTGGGTAAGTCCCCTTTTCGGTTGAGCCACGAGGCCCATTGACCCACGTTTTTGGTCTTGGATGGCCCTGTCTCTTCTGAACGGAAGAATCAAGCAGAAAAGCACTGTGCCGACTGAGGAGTCCGGTTCTCCACTTTCTTCTGCGGGTCCAGCATTTTCTTTCCTTGTTTGTTTTGGGTCACCTTTGTGGAGCAGTGACACGGTGACGCAGGACACGGCAGGAAAGATGTCATGTGACCAGTTGCAGCTGCGGCCTCGACGCGCACTTGGCAGTTCGATGCACGATGGCCTCTGTGTCGAGGTTGTCGCCCAACCAGGCAGGTGTCTCTGGAAAAATGATTGATTTCTGCAGCGGATGCTCCGTAGCACAGACGCTGCACTGTTCTCTGAATCAGAACTTCATTTTCACTGCAAACACTGACAGAGAGCGTCCCCAGACCTTCCAAGCCTGGTCGAAACAGAAGACCAATTTGGAGTTGCCTCCCTTGCTCAAACTCCCGTTTGGATCGAGTCCCCGTTCATTCCGACAGAGAAGAGCCCCCCACTATGGGGCAGCAAATTTTTGGGCGGGAAGGCTTCTGATTGGTCTAGAATTCAAAATCCAGCCTTCTGATTGGTCCAGAGGCCTAGTGCCCCAT
>JAAUXT010103947.1_pt1 | contig 15496 bp, 13 predicted proteins | sample 7278171 | NCBI WGS metagenome assembly JAAUXT01 (sample SAMN14350112, study PRJNA611818) | marine sediment metagenome | isolation source: surface marine sediment (1.8m) | place: French Polynesia: Moorea | collected 2018-08 | reverse complement strand
TGCTGACATACTTTTGGAAGAGGCTGCCTATAGGTGATTTGATTTCGCTCACTCCGATTTCGCTTGCTTTTTCCAAAAGCTCACAAATCGGACCAAGCTCCTCAAATCACATAAAAAGCTTTGCTTGTGGTCGGTGCTCAGGATGTGGACGAGCTGGACGGGACCCTGCAGGACGAGGACGTCGACGACTCTTTTGACGAGTTGCTGCAGCAGCACCTGGAGCGGGGCGCGGGGCCCGACGGGGACCTCGCCGACGGATACGTCCCGTCCTGGAAGGCTGTGCTCAAGAACACCGACATCTGCAACCGATGCAACAAGAAGGTCGGTGACAAGTGCCACTGTATATTTCTTCAACGTTTGATACACAGTTCCAGCAAGTCCTAATAAAAAGACACGTGCACTCTTCTGTTTGTGAACTTTTCTGCCTTGAGTCTACGATGCGGGTTTTTGAGGTGACCAGGAGTTTGCAACAGGTCCCTGAAATTTGAACGAACTTAGACGAAGGAATCTTGACTTTGCACCTGACGACGCACGATGACGTGCGACAAATTGCAATTGCGGTGTCAGGAAGGTGGTTGGTCTTTCTGTCCCTTGGACTCCGGTGAAACGCAAGAAAGTTTCATTGCTGCTCGATTTGACTCGAAGAACTTGCGTGAGAAGAAAACAGAGTTTTTGAAAGAGAGGAAAGGGTAAAATACCACCCACTGTTCTTTTGGAACAGTCATTCTCACCCCAGGGGCACAAGTGCGTTTCAAATGTTTGGACAGGTTTTGTTTGGAATCACAATGACGAGTCGTGTTCCCTGAACCCGTTTGCTTTTTGGTTTGACCCCAGAACATGCCATTGACCCCAGAACATGCCACTGTTTGGAATCTTTGACTGATTTTCTGTGCACCTATTTTCCCTGTCGAGGCCTGTGGGTTTGTTTCCTGGAAAGTGATCTCTCATCTGTTTTCATCGACGAATGTAAACCAACAGTGAATGGACAGAATAACATTTACTGGGTCAAACTTGAATTGTGCATGGATCAGGAGCCTGAACACTTTTTGTGTTTTGTCACGTTTCCAGTACAATTCACGCGCAAAGTTTCAAGAAAAGGAGTTCGTATCCAGCAGGTCACATTTGAAATGATTCAACGTGTTGAGTCAACAAAAAACAATTAAACTTTGTGAAAAACTACACAATACGCACTCACACTGTGACACGCGCGCGTGTAGATCCGTGCTTGCGTGAAGTCAAGGAGCTTGAAGCAATGAAACACTCTTCAGTATCCAGCGAGGCACACTGGAGGTTGATAGGCTCAGGAGAGGCTTGAGGTGATCCTGGCTTTCTTGCTTTGCGTATAGTTGTGGTTGAGGTAGGTCTGAGTGCGGAGAACAGGTTCACTCTCAGTACAGGGAAGGAAGGGGGTCTGGTTGTCACAGGCGAACTCCAGCTGTTGCTGCAATCTTTTGTTTGTTGGTGCAAGTTTCCCGCTGCAGTTGTGTCCTCTTGTTGTGTTCGTTGTTGCACTAATTTTGTTGTTGCAAGTCACCCTTGTTGTTGCAGGTGTACCCTGTGGAGAAGGTGGACGTGGGTGTGGTGTACCACCGCAGCTGCTTCAAGTGCCACGTGTGCGGGCGGCAACTGACCATCCAGTCCTTCCAGAGGGAAGTCGACTACGGTTCCAGCAGGATCAGAGAGGTCTGTCATCTGACGCACACGTGGCAAAACCACGAAGCCGCATTCTATTTGGAAGGCAGACAACGGCATCATAACAGGAACCAGTGCTTTGAGTGCACGCAAATGCAAGGGTCATATTTGGCTGCCCCTTCATTTCAGGTGTACTGTGTGCAGCACGTGCCCAGGTACTCGCAGGTGAACTTGGATGAAAAGGCGTTCGGAATCAGAGGAGCTCTGGAGGCCCAGAGACACAAGGCCCGTCAGGTTCGTGGCGTCCTCCGTTGTTCTGTGCGTGCAAGTGAGATACTTGGCGAAAAGTTGGGTCGATAACCAAGAGAAAATTGCAAACAATTTGAATTTGAAAAAAGAACTCCCAGATTCTTTTCTTAGGCAGTCTGCTCCCAACAAAAGAATTCGGTTGAGCTGATTCTTGCGTAAAACTGGAGCTCAGAACACAGCAGATTCACCAAAAGACCCAGAAAAAACATTTCAACTCAGTGTGCACGATGTTTCTCCGCAGGCGAAGGACTTTGGGAACATCCCTGAGGAGAACTGGCAGTACGACGACTACCGGAAGAACCACCCGGAGCTGCCGTCGCCGCTGCACGAGCCGGACGACTGGAGCGACGAGTTTTACAAGCGACGCGGCCAGTTCTCCACCTCCGGACAGGTCGAGGTCAGTCCGCAGGGAAATGATGTTCCCCTGTTTCTCAAGACACAAGAAACGTGCACGCACAAGAACGATTAAGTTCTGGTGACATCTGTTTTCAAGAGAAAGGAGTCAAATTTGGAATTTTTCCAAATGTTTCCAATTTCCACCCATTTTGTGTTTGGCAGGAAGAGCAGGAATCTGGTGAGAAGCCCAGGGAGCCAGGCAGGTACGTCACTGTTTTCCCAGGAGACAGTCCGCGTTCAATTGACCACTCAGCTTCGACTACTTTTCAAGTGAAGTGTTGTTCTGCAGGCAACTCCTTATGACCGAATCCCTTTCACACACAGACTGCCAGAGTTTCAGTGGAACGAAACTCCAACGAAAATCGAGACGACGAAACTGCCGAGATCGGAGGAGTCTGCGCAGAAGCAGCGCGAGAAGCAGCGGGAGTGGGACGAGCAGGTGCGCGCGCAGCGGGAGCGGGAGGCGGAGCAGCACCAGAGGGAGCTGCGCGAGAAGCAGCTCGAGGAGAAGCGGCGGCTGCAGCAGCTGCAGCGCGAGTGGGACGAGGAGCAGCGGAGGAAGGAGCGGGAGGCGCGGGAGCGAGCCGAGAGGGAGGGGCAGCGCAGGGACCGCAGCAGCGGGGCGAGTACAGGATCCGTCACCATGAGGCGGAACAGACCCATCCTCACTAGTTTCAGCGTGAGTAGCAGGGGCAACGTGATCCCAACGTTTTTGTCATGTTTTGACATTGAGTGAAGTTGGAGTCTGAAACATGCTCATTTTCTTTTTGGTTTGTCCTCTGGACTTGAGACTTGTAGCTGTGTAGTTCCTGTGTTGCACTCGACTCAAGGTCTTGTCGCGTGTTGCAGGATTTTGAGAAGTACGGCGTGTTCGAGGCGCAGCAGGCGCTTGAGAAGATGCACCGTCAGGAGGAGGACGAGCTCTATCGGCAGATCTTCGAGGAGCGACAGCGCAAGGTTCGCACTCACTCCGCACTCACTCATATCACCCTGGGTGTGTGGTGGACCTGGACACGAGTGTGTCCTCTGTGTGTTACTGTTTTGCGTGGGATTGGGTGTCAGACAACTTTGCGACAGGCTTCGTTTGTTGTTGTTTTTCAAATTCAGTTTTTGTTTTGAAGGTGCGCGCCCTGGACAAGGCGATCCGGTCGGAGAAGGAGGCCGTCGTGAAGGAGCTGATCGCGTTCTTCGAGAAGAGAAGCTCCAGCGCCAAGGAGAGGGAGTCGGGCTTCAGAAAGGTAGACTCGCACGACACTGAAAGGATTGATCCCCGCGTCAAACAAATTTTGTGCGCGAACTGCTGTCGACCAATTTCAATCACAATGCTTCTTGATGACGACACGCTCGTCTGTCGGTGCCAAATATCAAAGCTGACTTTCTCCACCAGGTGGAGGTTTACTACCGGAAGCGGCATCAGGAGCAGCTGCGTGCGTTGCTGGGGCAACTGGCTGCGGAGGAGACGGCGGCTGCGTCGCGCATGATCGAGAAACACAGCAACGAGATGCTGCAGCTCATCAGCGAGAAGGTGCCTGTAGTGCACGCACACACGTCACACACACGCATGACACACACACACACACACACACACACACACACACACACTGTACTTTTCAACAGGTCTGCATCACACTTCAAAGGAGAAAGATTGCTTGCATGATCCGTGGTTGCAGGCTTTCAGCCTGAAAAAGTGTTAATATGGTTCACAAATTCTGTAAAGGCATTGCTGGCACTGATCCCTCCCAATTGTGACCAAGCACACAACGTAATTCCGAGTTCCTCAAGTGTCTGTCTGTCTGTTGGAGAGTCAACGACGTTGCTTCTTGATTCCGCAGGAGAAACAGGCCGGTGGAATGAAAGTCTATGAAATAGACATCGACGAACCATCTCCCAAGAGCGACAAAAGGTCCCCTCCCCGTCCGTCCGCCTCCGGGGGCGCCGCCGCCGCCCTCGCCGCCGCGCTCGGCCCCGAAGCCGCGGGCTCCCACAACTCGAGCCTCGTCAGCGCCCCGGAGGTGGAGCCGCCCAAAGACTCCAAGGAAAATCTCTACGAGGACCCGGATATCTTCAAGGAGTTCGACAACAGGGCCATCGAGGTATGTGCTGTGAAAGTCCAATGTTGTCCAAGCAGGGAGCAGCAATCACATTTTGAGGCCATCTTTGTAAATGTTTTGCAGACTGTTGTACAGTTGGAAAGTTGAAAGCTCTTTTGTCTGGATTTGCCGACGTTGACAGATATTTCTGCAGATTTGCACGTTTGCTTGGTTTGTTTGCAGGAGTCAAAGAAGGAACACCGAACCTTCACTGATTTGGTCAAACGACTGAGTTGGCGCTGCGACACGGAACTGCAGAAAGTGAGGTGTGTGCAACACGACGCACAGACCCAATTTACGATTGTGCCTGCACACGTTCCATTGGAAGCCTTGTGAAACACCAATTTCATGAACAAAAAAAGAAGCCCTTGTGATAAATGGCTTTTTGCTGAAGAGACATTTCGTTCATAGCATTCATAGCCCCAGTGGTTGCAGATGATGTTTCCTCTGCAGGGCCATTTTCCGCTGGATCACCATCAAGGATCTGAACAAGATCAAGTTCGACAAGAACGTGGACCCCGACTCGCCGCTCGGGCTGCTGCGCGGAATCAAGTTCGGCACCGAGAGCTACCACGACCTCTTCAAGCGACTCTGCAGGTGAGGACGTCCGAACAGGGTGTGGTCACAGTGAAAATGTGAAGCATACACGCATCAATTGTCTGCCAGAAAGTATCCTTCAAACGGAAACAGAAATCGCAAGGTTCATCTTCCGATGAAATGCAATGTCGGGTTGAGGTTCTCAGTTGATGGCAGTAGCAGAGTCTTTGACAGTCCACTTGATTCCCTTGCTTCCATAATTCCGCCTTCTCTGTTGCAGTTACGCTGGGCTTCACTGTGAGGTGATTGAAGGCTACTCCAAGGGCGCGGGCTACCGACCTGGATCAAAGATCCAAGGCGACATGTTCCGGAACCAGTGGACGGCCGTGTGGGTGGACGGGTCCTGGAGGTTCATCAACTGCAAATGGGGCGCTCGGCACGTGAAGGGTCCGCGGGACGGGACGCTGACCTACAAGTGCGACGAGTTCTACTTCCTGACCAACCCGGAGCAGCACATCTACCAGCACTTCCCCGATGACCCCGCCTGGCAGCTCCTGAAGAAGCCGTTCAGTCTCGATGGCTTCGTCCGCTTGCCTGTCGTAAAGTCCCCGTTCTTCAACAACAAACTCGCGTTTGCGTTGGAGTACGACGCCACCCTCATGGCAGCGGATGGCGGTGTGGAAGTGCGATTGAAAACACCGAAGTTGCTGCCCATCGCCGCTCGCCTGAAAGCGAAGTCTAAGGAAGTCCCGCAGGACATCCTGTCTGATAGGACCCTGGTGCGCTCTGTGGAAAAGGACCTGGCCGTCATTGTGAACCTCCCGTCTCCGGGTCAGTACTACCTCGACCTGTACATCGCGGGTGACTTCACTGCGCGGAGCATGGACAACGCCGCCGCCTTCCTCATCCACTGCACCGGCGTCTCGAAGGACGCCAACATGACCTTCCCGCCCGTGGGCACCTTCGGCCTCACGCCCTACTCAGCGATTTACGGAGTCGCCCCCGAGAGTCACCCGGATCCTTACATAGCACCGACGTGTGAGACGGTTGTGACCTTCTCCCTGCTGAAGAACGTGAGGTTGACTCATAGCTTCAAGCAGTGGGACCCGCGTGACAGGACGATGACTGATTACGATCGCTTCGCGCTCTTGAGGCTCCGCAGCGACGCCGTCGCCTCCTACCTCCTCACCTTCCCCCGCAGAGGAGTCTTCGTCTTCTCCGTCTTCGCCTCAGACGACGAGGACAAGGACAACCCGCGCTGTGTGTTCAAGTACTTCATCGAATGCAAAGTTCCCAAGATGGACGCAAAGCCCTTCCCGAAGACCTCGAGGCGCTGGAAGTACTGCAAACTCCTGGAGCCGCTGAAGGGCGAACTGGACGTCAACTGCAAAATGCGCTTCGTGCTCGAGTCCAAGTTGGCAGCGGAGGTGGTGGTGGTGGTGCTCGATCAGTGGTACTCCCTCCACAACAATGGCAAGAACTGGGACGGAATCGTCGATCTCGGAGCCAGACCCGGGAAAGTCACCGTCTTTGGGAAATTTGATGCCAAGACGGACAAATACATTCCACTGTTGGAGTACAAGTTGATCGACAAGAGCCAGCCCAAGTACGTCTACGTCTCCAACAATTGAGGAATTCTGAGCAGCAATGAGCGCGAGCGGTATATTCTGCACCTCGTGGGGCAATGCAGAATTAATGTGAGCACTGGTACCTGTAACAGCCGTGATCATACATGTCTGCAGATCAAACACCAGATGTTGTTGAATTGTGTTTTGTTGTTACGACAAGCCTGAGACACACAATCTTTTGTCGTGCTGGGCACCCAAAAGTCAAGAAGCAAGACTCAGTTTTGTTTTTCGTTTGTCCGCTGTCTTTCTAGTCTTGCCCCCGTTGTGTAAGTAAACAGTCCGGAAATATGGTGTGAAGCTGAGTGGCTCTGTCGGATGAGGGGCTGGTGTTTTGAGAGGTGCCTGCTCCCTGTTTGTGGTGCTGTTGCAGATTTAGTTTTGTCGGCGTCGTGCGTCATTGCGTGTCACTGCATCCTTTTCACGTGTTCCGTGTTCCATTGAGATGTTGGAAAGCGCAGGACCAAGTCCCTTGCTTTCTTTTGAAGTCTTTCCACACTGGCTTGTTGCAATGCTTCATGTGTGCTTCACACTCCTTCCATCAGTGTATCCGCTCACGTGTGCACACACGCACGTGTTTGCGAATTATGAGAACTTTGAATTGTTGATTGCTGACCAAAAAGGCAGCAAAAATTGTTGTCAGTGTCAATTGTTGTCATGTCAGTGCTGTTCAAAATGCAAATGTGAAATTGTGTATTGCCTCGCGAATTGAATGTGATTCAAATAATTCAGTTGGGTTACAGAAAAAAATATATATCCTCAGCAAGTTGTTTCTCTCAACACACCTTTCGATATTTTCAGGAGTAGCAAACGGAAATAGTTTCTTTGAAAAGTAGAAAGGAAATGCTCAGTTTGCTTGTGGACACCAATGGGCCTGGCTCCAGCACCAAGGAAAAGGGGTCCGTTTCCATTTTCTGGTCTCTGACGCATGTTTGTAGAACACAGAACACACACACCCTTCTCATGATTCCCTTTCTGTTGTGCGTCGCAGCGTCCGGCTTCACGAGTCATGCACGGCGTCTGCCATGGGGTCCAGGCAGAGTTTCCTGCCGTGCTTTTGTTGGTCTCTCAAACACCCCACGGGGAGAGCAACAGCACTGATGAAGTGTCTTTTGCCGACAACTGACAGAAATTGCCAAATGGGACATGTTGCATACCTGAATTTAGAATCATCTTCCCTTCGAGGGTCACAGTCAGAACCTTCGCAAAGCTCCGCTCCCACGAATCCCTGTTCCGACGAAGCCACAACATGCACAATTGCACCTGCGCTTTTCATGCTCATTTGGAGTGATTCTATAAAATCCTTTCCCCAAACTTCCTGGTGGCGAAGGACATTTGCTGGTTGAAGGGATGAGTTCTCCTTTGGAATGGCTCCCCATTTGTACTTCCTCTGCAATGACTTTGAGATGCATGTGAACACCGTTTCGTTGGGCAAGGGTGCGGTTCTTCGTGTGTGTGCATGTGGTCTTCAAAGGAGTTTCCTCCTTGAGATAACACTGGAAAGAGACGAATAACACTGCGATTGTTGCTGTTCTGCTGGTCCCGAAAAAGGAAGGAACCTTGTCCCCGCACCCTCAACCCCGAGAACCAAGAACTCATGTTCTGTATGCCAACTGTCTATTTCTCTGGAGTATTTGCGACTTTTTTCTGCGGTTGTCCACCCACTCTGCCCCCATCCTGGCTCAGCTGGAGTCCATTTGCGGTCGTGGATCACACTCGCGGAAACGGGAGAAACAAGCTGTTGCCTCAAGGATGCGCAGACGGCAGATCTTCTGTATCCAAATTGACCTTCTTGGAAGTGACTCACTTCTTCCTGAGAGGATCAACTTTGTTCGTGGGAAAAATCCACAAGGTGCAAACACAGAAAGGACAGAAATTCGCTGTGTACTCGTCAGATGTGGTTTCCCTGACAGAAATTCTTGTGGTCCAGCATCGAGGCTCTGACCTGAGGAACGCTTCAACTGAAGAGTTGAAAAATACCACGGACCATTTGCACGCACACACCATTTTTTGGAATCAAAAGATGGGGCACGTCTTCCCACGCCAGGGCATGTGAGTTTGCCATTATCTTGGGGAAAAAAAGGGACCTGAGAGCAGAGGCAAATGTTGGGGTGCATCAAAAATGCTCAGTGCAAAGAACACAACAGCGAACAAGGCACCGTAGTCGTGGGTTAAATTATTTGTTGGGGACAGAAGGATCATGCATGACCCGCACAACTTCCAAATTTAGCTTTGTCTGTCTTGTAAATGGGTGTGGTTTTGCAGACGACATTTGAGTTTTGTAACAAGGACCAAAATGCCACGGGCCTGGAGGTTGTTACTGAAAAAAGAACTACAGACTTTATGGACAAAACACAAAAGACTGACATGACATTCAGACAAAATTAGACAGAAGCTGTTGTACAGCTACACGATCACACCCACACAGAAACCTCATCCTCAAGAAAAGTTTTTTCTCTTTCCCTTTTCTGGACTATTGGATGGACAACGGTCACTTGGGTTTGAAAACTACTTTGTTTTTGTTTGATGTCACGACACGGCAACTTACAAGACATTTTTTGGTTTCGAAATTCAACAACTGGTTTTCTTTTATGAGCGTTTTGTCACAAGACAAGTGACTTTTGGATTGCACTGGGGAACAAGTTTGCTGGTTAGGTTCACTGACCTCTTGCCTTGCATTAATTTCGACACAATGTTTACGGTTGAAAGGTCTGGCACAGAACCACGAACCGAACTGCAGAAAAAAACAACTTGAAAACTTTTGGTACCCGTTTTCTGTCCTTTGCACAAACAAAACAATCAGACGGCAGAAACGTGAGCGTCGTTCTTCTGAAACAGGAGCCGAATCGATGGAGCTCACTGTGTGATGCACTCGACCTCCTTGGTTTGTTTGGTGATAATGAAAAATCAAATTAACACCACCCCTATTATTTATGTGTACAGGACTCAGTCACCCCGCAGACTGCAGTGCTTCTGCTTGATTAATCTCAGTACAAAACTAGAAACTCAAAGTAATCTGCCAGATAGATGGCAGGAGTTCTGCATTACATAGAAAACATGATACAAAAAAAGTTGTTTACGAACTCCGAGGTCTGAGTAAATCTCTGTTTGTTTTTGTAGATATCGTGTTATTAGTTCGGAATGACTCGGAAACAGAAATTCATTTCCCGTAGATCAGGCAGGCACAACATAAGATCATCTTTCTTGTTCGCGTGGGTGGTGCAGCATGACTACCTGTGGTCTGTTTATGTCGTACGTAGCTTGGTGGGAACCAAGTCATTTTGCTGAAGTTCGGAGACTTGTGCACGGGAAAAACTTGGGTTGCATGCGGTTGAGGTTCGGACTCGCGCGTGCGTGGGTGCGTGTTCCCTGTGTGTGTGTGTGTGTGTGTGTGTGTGTGTGTGTGTGTGTGTGTGTGTGTGTGTGATCCCACGCATCTCAGCAGCATGAATTCGTGGTGTTGAGGATGAAAGTGTTCAAACCTGCACGGAAATAAAGGGGGGGGGGTGTTCCCGTTTGGTTCTGCAGGTGTTCTGTTCCCCCAAACACGTTCTGCGGTCATCCTTCAAGTCACCATCTAGACACAGAGATAATGCCTGGAGGGCTTCAGGCAACCTCGTTGAGACAGGATGTGCCGGTCAGACCTGTTCACTTCCGAAACAGTACTCACGTTCAACTTTTTCAGCCCCACGAGTCTGTCCTGTGACGATGAGCTCAACTTTGTGATCAAAGGACATAGAGTCTGCGCACGAAGCCCAAGGAAACACCGCAGGTGGGGGACGTGGAAATAAAGCTGGAAGTGAACACGCTTCGCCTGTCAACGAACGAAGAGGAGAATCAGCGCAAGGGTTCCTCTCCTCGGAGGCAGATCTCATTTGTTTCAGACTACCAATTACATTCTCGCTGCTCCGAGTACCACGCAGGTTCTTTGTGATTTTTGCATCACACGGGTATTGTTTTGAAGCAGGCACTGGGGAAATTGATAGGTGGCCGACCAGAATGTTTCTGATGTTGCACAGAGCGGCACAAAGGAAGCAATCAAAACTGAAAATGAATCTGTCTCGCTCACTTCTCGTGGTTTCACGAGGACCTCAATCAAACAGGCGTGTGTTATCTTTTTGGGTACTTTTGCTGCAGGAACGAAATTGTTGATTTTCCATGTTGCAACAGATGCAAGACCCTTCGAGGTTCAAGATCCATTCTACGAGCAGAGGTTCTTCATCCTTCAGCGTGGCCTCAAATTGCCAATAGAAATGTTCGTGTGTCACATTATAGACTTGTGACACAGAGAGGGTGGGGTCTCTCTTAGCAATTTGCAGTATGGATCTGTGGGAGGAATTGTCCTTTGGACTCCTTGGTTCACAGTAAAGGAAAGTTGAACCTTCATGCGAGCCAGGCATGTGTTCGAGCTTCTCATCTTCCGAGCGCTCTTGTATTTGGGAGGCTCACTGTGACCGTTTGGTGCAACCTGCACCAGATACGTGAACAGGTAATCACACGATAACTTTGCAATCATAATGGAATCCTGTATCCACAGACAAGCGGATTATCGGAGAGAGGTCAGCCGCAGAATTCTGCGGCTGCACGCAGCGGGTAATGAGCACAAACAGGAAACAGTCGTGCAGTTGCGTGGGTGGAACATCAGACCAAACGTATAGGTGCCGAGCATGACGAGAAGTGTTTGACAGTTCCATGTTTTTGTTCAGCCTCAATCTCTGCAGGTCACGGGCTCTCTCGGCGAAACGGCGTCCACGACACGATCCGCCCGAGTACAGACGAGTCGGACGCTGATTAGTCGTGTGAAGCAGCTCTCCACTAATTTAATGACGGTTTTCTTTCTGCAGATGTGCACAGTTTTTCAGCACGACACGCGAGGAGATTTCTGCAGAAGCAAAACACGAACAACCTCCTCCGCATGCAGGAAGAATTCAGATTTCGTGAGCTGTTTTTGCTTGTGTATCCTTGCAGCAACAGCGTCTGTGTCGACCCCAGGTTTTCTTGATCACATTATCGTGAGTCAACACAATTGATGAAGACATTTTGGCGAGGAATTCTACTTTACGAGATTGAAACTTTGTTGCATTGCATCTCATTTGCGCTCGCGGTTGACGTCTTGCCTGAACTTCAAAGCGGGGATGATAAATCTCACGTGTATCATAGGCAGACTCAATCTGCGCCGAGCCGAGCTCGCTTCAGTTCAGAAGGCGCGTCTTCCGACGGAGCTGCAGGGAAAAGAATGAATCTTCGGAATCGCAATATTCCGTGTTGAAAGTCGGGGTCTCACCAGGCTAGAAGGTCAAGGAACTTGCACAATGGGGACAATGAACTGCAAGATTTCACAGACTGATGCCATACGAGAAAGACGCGCAAATTCAAGCACAGTGCGCAAAGGAGTTTTGGAAGTCCTCACTCGTATTGCAGTTCGTGTTGAATTCCCTGGCATGTGTGCACGTGGTCATGCGTGGGCTCTCTGAGCTCGTTTCTCACTTAGGGCAGGGTGTGGAGGGTCGAAAATCATGCAGCTGCAGTGAGTTTGAACATAAAACGTACCTTACATGGGCGTCCTTGCCATGGTCTTCGGTAGACGTCAAAGAACGAGGCAACACAGACTCGTGCACGCCTCAGGTAATGCATACATGACAATGAAACAACCCTGTCGCTGTCTGCGGGAGTCAGGTCTCACAGGAGACATTCACCTTGAGAGATTGGCTTGAAATGCACCGTGTCACCCAGTGGACGTCAGCACTTTCCGAGGGCGCCAAACCAAACACGACCGAAGTTCCAAGCAGCTGAGGCTGCGGCACACCACAGCACGGATGTCAAATCAGAGCGCGCTGTCAGAAACCAGCCTCACCGAATTGTTCTGCAAAAGTGATGACTTCGAAAACACAAGCGACTCAGTCAGAATGCACAAGAGGGGCGGCAGGGGTGGGTCACCACCACCCACTGTGGCACTTTGTCGACCACGAGAATTGATAAATTCTGCAGAGGCAGAGCAGCAACGAAGAGCCCTCGGCCACTTCAGTGATAAATGTTGCAAAATGCAGTGATTTGGAATTCCGGATCTCTGGAGGGGAAGTCCGCCGCCCCAGGGGTTGTTCTCTCCAGAGAAGCTGCGCAAAACTCATCCTGCTCTGGGGCGAAGGTGGGCTCCGTGTCTGTTCTGTTGATCTGCCTCGCGTCTGAACGATAATGTGACGGAGAGATTGTGTCCAAATACGAATTGCCCCACGCTATGGACAACCGCTCAAAATAATTTCACCAGAACATGCACGATCAAGCGATGCAGTGGAAGCCAACAGAACCCTCCACAGTCTGGCGAACAAGACAAGGAATTGGTCTGGTTTCAGGGCGTCTGTTGATTTGGTCGAGGGAGGCAGGCAATCACTTCGGGAATCAAATACGGATGAGACAACATCAAATCTTGGTCACAAGAAACGCACTCGGGTCCCCAGCACAAATCCCTCGGGGGCGTCGTGCGAGTTTTCTTCGCGCGGATCGCAGCTCAATTTTTCTGCGAAGAACCGCTGCAGCGGCGCTTGCGCGGAAACCAACGAAGATCTGTGGTGCCGCACTTTGCCGCACGCTGCGACAAATCCCGTCCCTCCCCTACGGATCCACCTCTGAATCGCCTTCCTTGCACATTACATGGCTCTGGATTAACGCAAATGTGTTGGTCCTGATAATTACAGGTCGGCGGTAGGTGTGGCTCTCCCATTCAGCCTTCGTGCCACACTGACTTTCGCTCTCCCACTGCATTAGCGCGCTTCCGAACAGTCCAGCCTCAGAGCCAGGCCTCAGAAAACTCATGTGAGGACAGTTCGTACCTGCGTAATGGCTTTTAGCATCAAACGAAGAAGCACCGTGCTCGTAGTTCTTCAAGTTCTCGTATTTCGTGTGAAGATTTGTTTCCTTGACGGATCAGTTTCTCGCAAGAACTTCAGGCTCCTGTGAACTCTGAACAATCTTCCTGAGCTCGAAGCAAAACTCAAGTCACAACCGTCCCAAAACTGGTCACATAAGCCACTGTGTGTCTGGTGTGTGAGTGTGTGTGGTGTGTGTGTGTGCGTGAGTGTGTGTGCGTGCGTATGTGTTTCAGTCGAGGCAGCCTCACCTTTTTTTCTGTCGGAAACAAACCAAACCTGAAAAACAACCTGGTGAGCAGGCACTGCTGCTGAAAAAGCGGAAATGAGTCTCGAGCGTCAAGGCCAAAGTGGCGAAGTGGCATTCAAGAGAGAAGACCCTCCTCTGCGCCACTCCACCTCCCACACACAGACAACTCGTGCTGGTGGCAGCTGTCAAAAAGTTGATGAAACGTCACGTTGATAAAAAATCTTGATCCTGAACGACGATTTCCACGGTGATGTAAATGTAATTACTCCTCCATATTTCAGCATGGACGCTTTGCTCTACTTCTGAAAAAAGAGAGATAACGAGATATTGTTCCAGCGGAAGCAAATTAGCCTAATTTCTGAAGCACACCTGAGTGCGCGGACACAAAGCCAAGCCCGGAACAACACTCAGTGACTCTCATGCGTGCAGGAAATGGACATCGGTTCACCTCCACATCCGGATGATCCAGTTCATTCGCAACAAGTTGTGTTTCTCCGTCTTGGTTTCAGGCGAACTGCCTCTCAGCGCGATCAGAGGAAACCTGAGTCTGTCGAGTGTGAACAAAGAAATCGAGGAGTGCAGAGCTAAGTGCTCCCCTTGGTCCTCAAGTCAACTTGATTCAGAGCAATGAGAGAGACGTCTTCTCTTGGAGCACCCGGCAAATGTTAGACCAACACAAAGAGCGCCCGGGGACCCTGAGTCAGCTTTGACACCCAATGCAACTTCAGTCGCGTCTCAATCGGGTCTAATGGCAAACGAACCATTGAAGGTCAGGCCATGCTTTTAATTAGGCAGTGCAGGGTCATCGTTTTCCGAGTTACAATTTCCCAGAGAACGACTACAGTGAACGAGCACCAGCAGAAGCACTTCATGCTTCTGGAAATCGAATTAAGCGCGGGATTGAGTGGATTAAGGCGTTTCGCGGGAGGCTTTGTCTCTGGGTGAATCTTGAAGTCGTGTGTGGATTCTCTTCGTGTGAAGCTTCCGTTTGTGGGTGGGGACGTGGTGTGCCTCGTGTCTGACCCAAATTTACATCTTATGCACGGTCTTCACGAGGAAAGGCCTGCGGTGTTCCGAAGATAACCCACCCACAGGCTCGTTGGCTCACGGCCGTAAATCGCTGTGTATCACAGGAATGACAAAAACCTGATAATCAGCTGGTTGTGTCGCACTGCTTCAGTGCCTCAGACACGACTCTCTTGGCTTTTTATCTTCGTGTGATCTTTCTTGTGTGAACATTTTCAACTGCCAGGTCAATCCATTCGTGGAAAGGAGCAGCCCTTGACATTCTCTGGTCTCTTCTTGGGTCAAGGTGCAAAATTTTCTTTGTTTTTAGTGACAACGTCCCAGTCCCCGTTCTTTAGAGATGGCGTCCCATGGAGTGTGCTCATCAACTGTACGGTACACAAACTGTCACGGCTCGTTTGACCCACCTGTGTTTCACCCGTGGTGTCAGCCTTGTACGGTCACCAGGATCTGCTTTGTAACCGTGGGATTTTACAGAGACGGTGTTCATCTTGGAAGGTTCTTCAATGACTGTGCAGAGAAGTGGTTTAAAGATGAGGGGGTTTGTTGTGTTCTTGATGATCGGATAGTTCTTTGGTGCTTTGCAGGGCACGATTTTCTCGCAAGCTATTTTTCGAGCGTGCATGACAAGTGACCTCGTGGCTCATTCAATCCCAATAGTAGTATTAGGGCCCGTTACTTGGTGCACACTTTACGTTTATTGTTCATATTTTTCAGGTTTTTTCATCGAAAGAAAGAGAATTGTGTGTATCTACATCTCGAATCACT
>JAAUXT010074613.1_pt1 | contig 15496 bp, 18 predicted proteins | sample 7278171 | NCBI WGS metagenome assembly JAAUXT01 (sample SAMN14350112, study PRJNA611818) | marine sediment metagenome | isolation source: surface marine sediment (1.8m) | place: French Polynesia: Moorea | collected 2018-08 | reverse complement strand
ATATGTTGTGGCCTGGGATGTCCCCCAGCTTGTGTCCAAAAATGGTTGAAAACGGCCCAGTAGTTTTTGAGATATAAGACCAAATGTGGTGTGAAGGTAGATCTAGATCTATCCCAGTTCAAATCACCGCAAACTCCATGGAGTTATTTTTTGCCAAGTCGACAACACCCGAAGTCATCGTGCGAGGATAAGATTGTCATTTCGTGATTGTCAGAGTTTATTTTGAGATGAAGATTGTTCAAACAGAACAGGGTGAAATAAGCGGGCAGAGACAGGTACGCTGTCAAAAAGAAATGCCAGTTCACGGCAAGCTGAGAGACTGCGTCCCTGCACACGTCCACGAGTTCTTTGTGCCGATTTGTGCCCCTGCCCCTGCCATTCCTTCTTTGATATCATCTCAAAAAAGTTTCCGATTTGTTTGGAGCACCATTGATTGTGTACTGTGTGAAGCTTCACTTCCAATTCGAATCCCAGCAATTCTGACCTGCGGACTGCGAAGTGGGTAGATCTATACAGGTGTTGCGCGGACGTGAGGCAAAATGGCAAAACAGGCCTGATCGCTGACTAAGCAGCAAAAACAGCGGTCTGTGCATCACTGCTGCGCCACAGGGCAGGATAGAAAGTGTTGACAACACGGGATGATGACAATGAAAAAAGGTTTACGCATTGAAGATATACGGTTCGAGAAGAGAGCTTTGCAGAGAAACTGTCGCATCGGGAGATTTAGGTGTTGTGCTGATCTTCTGAACGCCTCAGTTCCTGCGTCTGCTGACGCGGCCCCGGGGGAGGATCCAGGGGGCGGGTCCAGGGGGCTGGCGCCCCCTACCTCAGAACAAAAATTGTAATTTGTCCCCGAATTTTTGTCCACAAGGATCAGATTTTTTTTTGGATGGGTTTTGAAAGTTGCAGTCGCCCCTCCCCAAGGGATTCGGGCTCTTGACTAAATCCTGTGCAGAGACACAAAGGCATTTCTGCTTTCGGTGTGAACCGCGCATCACTGCCTTCAATGGAAAGTTGCGTTGAAATGTCGAGACTCTCCGTCCCAAGTTTATGACAGAATTTTGACACTTCGTTGCAACGAGTTGAATGGGGCTCAACTCTCTTTTTGCCCCTTGATGGGGGGGATTCAATTGACAGGTCTGAATAGAAGCAATTTGCGGTGCAGGGAAGAGATAATTTTAGCTACTTACTGCGTAACTTGCAAACACCTCACAAAGACCCAAGTGCCTTCGAAAGTTTTGTAAGGTTTGGGACGCAACACACAAAAAGTGAGATTGAATCTTGATTTGGGGAGGGGAAATTATCCTCGTTTCCTTGTCAGAATCCATGTGGCAAAAGATGCACTTTGTTTATTGATGTTTATTGATTCCTTGATCTCAGTGATTATCAACACGTACTCAGTGTTGTTCTTCACTCACACAAGTCGATCAATCCTCTCAGAGTTGATCCACGAAGTGAGGTGACGCATCTGTGCAGTTGAAGTCGCCCGCGAACATCAATGCGCATGCGCGCGCGAAGCTGGAGCCGCGCGTGCGCGCAAAGCTGGTGCGTCACGCGTGACGCAGCGTTTTTCACTCACGTCTCACAGTTGACGCATCGTCTCCCGTCTCCTCTCTTCTCTTCACTCTGTCTCTGTTTCTCCCTTCTCATTGTCCTGTGTCTCCGTGTCTTTGCGAAAAGTTAGCTTGGAGAAACAGAGAAAAGTGAATACATGTCCCTTCACCGCGGTCAACAACATTGCAGCGATGACTCACAAGTCTGTACTTTACAATGATTTGTGATGACTGACTGTGAAGTTAATTAAAGAGGGAAAGTGCAATGCGGGTTTCAGATGTGAACTCCACCACCGAGACGAGGATCGGACATGTATCACCCGTCAGTATCAGTGAGGATCAGGGAGATGACTGACAATCATGAAGTTTTGTGATGAAGCTTTGATGAATTTCTCGGGTTACAATATTGTGGTCTCGAGGATCAATCAATGCCGCTACAAGAATTAAAACTTGAAGAATCTACCTGCGCAGCGAGATTCGGGGGGCGGGGGACGACAAAGGAAGGAAGTCGGGAATAATGGGTTTGTCTGGTGGAAACAGGTGAACTGTGGTGCAGGAGCCGCTGGTGCCTCCTGCGTCGCTCAGACAGGTGCATTTATCACTGAGTCAAGTCTGGTTCAGAGGCGGACCCAGGATCTAGTGAGGGGGGTGAGTGTTGAGGGCGGCTTCAAATTTGAAAACAAGAAAGGGTGTGTGTGCGTGTTGTGTGTGTGTGTGTGTGTTGTGTTGAGGGATCTGCACCTGTCATGTTAAAGAAAAGAGGGATGGTGAATAATTCTGGTGGTTCTTGTGGGGGGGGGGGCTGACCCGCCCCTTGTGATATTGCACTGCAGTATGTGTCGTGCGTCCCCCTGGCCCCTCTCAATGGGTACCACATTGACTTCGGATTGTGGAGGGACGCAACCCGTGTGAAACAGGCCTGAGGCGGCGGTGACGTCTGGAGTCACTGAACAGTTCATCATTCACTGGTTTCACCTCCTTTCAGGTCACAAACCAGTTAAAAATTAGTTTTGTGTGCAAAAAATGACACATCATTGACCCAGATGTTCCAGTTTTGTCTGTTTTGTTGGAATCCCTGAAATCTTCCTGAGGTTGTGTTTTCTTTTCTTGACCCTGCACGGAGCGAAGTCATGTTGGTTTGTTCGCACTGTTTCAGCTGTCTTCCAGCTACCGTGTCAAAGACATTTTCTGACCATTCGGATGTTCGTAAAATTACAGATACCAATCTCTGCGTGGTTCCCTGTCGGCACTTTGAAGCCAGACACAAAGCCGATCGAAGACGGGGAACAAAACAGAAGCGAGTCTTTTTTCCGCACCACGTAAAAAGAGTGTTTGTTTCAGCACGTAGGCGTATTCCCAGCTGAAGGTGCCATGCATCCTCCTCACACCGAACGGAGAAGCACAAACGGGCGAGAAATTAGGCCTGTTTGAACACCGCGAACTGTCAACAGACACGAGTGTGGCTCAGGTCTCCTGTAGCGAAAGGTGGGGCCTGGTTCACACCAGATGCGTCAAGCATTGCGTCACTACACAGTTCAGGCCGGATTCACACCGGGTGCGTCAAGTTTCGCGTCCTTGTGCAGCTCAGGCTGGGTTCACACCAGATACGACAAGCATTGCGTCACTACAAAGGTCAGGCCGGATTCACACCGGGTGCGTCAAGTTTTGCGTCATTGTGCAGCTCAGGCTTTGTTCACACCAGATGCGACAAGCATTGCGTGCACTGGATGCATTGTGCGTTGCGCCCATGTCGCTGTGCGTTACGTTTCTGTGCAGGTCAGGCCGGGTTCACATCGGGTGCGCCAAGCATTGCGTCCCTGTGCAGATCGGAACAGGGATTCTGCGCGCCAACGGACGAAGCACCCAAATGCAAACCAGCGTCATTGTTGTGACTCCCCGGAACTGTGGTTTCTTCGTGGGTCAGAGACCAAACCAGTGTGAACCGTGCCTTAAAAGCGAAGGAACAGGACAAGATGCCTGGAGAGTTGCTTGCTCGGCGACTGACATAATTTCACGTCGAAAATACCAATTTGATCCCTGGAATATTTACCTTAACTGGCTCAATTTTCTGAAATATGTTTCCTCTGGTGTTTTGTTCTCCCAACACCTCGGACAAGGAAAGGTGAATTTGGAATCACTTTTCTTTGACAAAAAGCGTCTCTGGGTAATGGGATGATGGCTGCTCGGAGGGACCCGAGTCAGGTGACTCCAAACTTATTGAGAGATACGGCAACAATGTGGCATTGCTGGAACGCGGACAAAAACTGCGATGCGTCCCCTTCAGGTGTGAATTTTGCCACCGTTTTGTGTTGAAAAGTTGATGGAGAAAGCAACTCAATCAAGAATCAAGAGTCACTCTGAAATCCAGTCGCCTGGGCAAGGATTCCATCTTTTGAATGAGTATCGTCTGGAGATATGGTTTTCAACGGGGTCCCGATTTTTCAATGGTTCTTCCTGATCTCTTCGTCTCATGAAGCTTCACGTCTTTGCACAGTGCAGTATGAACCTCACATGTGCACACGTTTTGTACTTGGTGCAATGTCGCGAAATCTACATGCACCAAACTCTTACTTCCCAAACTCGCGGCCAAAAGGACGTCCGTGCTTCAGCCGATAAACACAATGAGAAACGAGTGTGCTGCCTTCGAGGCTTTGGCTTCTGCGGAACTTGAGACATAAAACAAGGGGTGGATCTTGCTTTGGTGGTCCGAGGTACAAAAGGATACCCTGGAGCCTGGGATAGCGCTGCCAAATGCGCAGGCCTGTGTAATGGGGGATGCGACTGGCGTTGCTCCCCTGGCCCTGTGTTTCTGTGGAGTTTATGCGAAATGCATTGGCGTGACGCACCCAGCGTGAAACAGCTCGCAGGACAAAGGATCCAAGAGATGTGTGGGTGGAGTCTGCGTCATAAATGTCCAGCGCGTCGCCAAGGATGTCAAAACATGGCATTGATGGGGTAAACCACACCCAGATCTCCCGAGGGGGGTCTGGGGGTTTGCGGGTGGGTGAGGCCTGGTGCCACCGTGCGAGGGGGCTGGAGTGAGCGATGACCTGGGCTCACTGGGTAGTGGGAGGGGACGTGGGTCCCGTGCCACGGAGCGAAGGGCAGAGGAGGCTGCGACCTGGTCTGGCGGTGCCACCGGGCGAGAGAGCGAGGTGAGTGGGTGGGGGCTCGGACCTGGTGCCACCGAGCCCTGGGACGCACCCCGTTCCCAACACAGCGTGCATTTACTTTTCGCTGTCACCGTTTGCCCTGAGAAGATCGTAAATTCTTCTCTGACCGTGAGCAAAGGAGAGGCAGGCCACTTCAGGGACCTGGATCTGTGAGGTGGACTATGGCTTGGCGCTGCCGTGCACCATTTTGACAACCTTGAAAACAAGGCACAACGAAGGAAGGCCAAACAACATTACTTGCTGATATTGCACAAAAACCTTTGTTGTCCCTGACTTGGTCCTTTTGGCTCAACAACAAACATGACGCAGTGCATCGCATGTTCCTTTGCCATTTTACGTTTTGACCTTTTGTCCAGTGTTTTGCCTCGCTCTCTGTCGGGAATGTTGATCAGCGTCGCATGGCGCTCTCGCACATGCGCAGTGCATGGCCTCTGGGCTTCAATTACTCTCGTGTGTTTTGGTTGGGAAACAATAGACGATCGTCCCTCGGGCGCAGCAACCTGCCGCGGGATGAAAAAACTTTCGTCGGGGTGGATCTAGGGTCTAAATTTGGGGGGGGGGGGACGCCGGCGTCAAGTTTGACTTTTTCTGTCCAAATGAAGCGCCTGCAACACAAATAGGGGGGGGGGGTTCAGGGGCGGGCCTGGGCCCCCCTTGATCTGTTTCGGTGACTGGTTTCACAAAGCTTGTTTTACGTGGGTTGCGTCATACAAAACGCTCCAACTCGATGAGCCAGTTCGTGTGAATCTGGGACGTGACGCGCACTACGCATCCCGTGTGTAACGGGCCTCGTGACTGGCCATTGTGTGTTTGCATGATCCACGTTGCGTCCGACTCCCGTTAATTTGAAGCGATGGATTTCGGTGGAGTCTGGTGCGTCTGGAAAGCCAGACCGAAGGTCGTAAAGCGCATCAGTCACTGCGGTGCAACGCGAATCGTAATGCGGGCGTCAGGTGCTCAAGTGAGCTTCATTCACACCAGATGCACCGTGCGTGACATCCACGACGCAGTGCACGTTGACGTGAGTCAAGTGATGACGCAGTGCACGTTGACGTGAGTCAAGTGATGACGCAGTGCACGTTGACGTGAGTCAAGTGATGACGCAGTGCACGTTGACGTGAGTCAAGTGATGACGCAGCGCACGTTGACGTCACTCGTGATGTTGACGCAAGCAAAGACGCGATACGTGAAGCATCGTGTGGGAAGAGGGTCCTTCAGCACGAGTGTGATGGTTTTGGGTTGAGGTTTTTGCAGTGTTGCTTTGTTCTTGTTTCCATCAGTGGAGTTACAAGATTGGTTGCCGGTCCTGTTGGGACGGTGGAAGAAAACCCTTTTTCACTTGCTTTGGGGAGTCAGTGCCCATGTAGTTTCCCCGAAGGGATCGAGACCAGGCCCAGTGGATCTGCACGTCGGATCCTGACGCACAAGTCGTTCGGATCTCTTGACCTTTTCAAGGACTGACATGGAGACAAAAAACCCCTGTTGCTCAGTTGGTAAGATCAGAAAATTGAGCAATCTAAACGTTCACGGCTGCAACCTGTTGCTGTTGCGATGTTTGATGCGGTGTTCCCCATGCAGAACTGATTGCCGGAGGTGGATTCACGATTGTGGAAGGGGATCAACCCCCAAGGATCAAACTTCGAAAAATCTAACGCAGGAAGACCGCATAATTTTGCGCCGTTACTCACAGCCACAGGATCCCAGATCCACTCCAGGTGAAGGGGCGCAGGCTCTGGATCCACCCACGTGTAGTCACGGAGTGGTTCTGGATCTTCCCCGCATGAAGGGTCCAAGACCCAGGGACCGGATCCACCGCGGTGTCAAGGAGCCAAGGCTCCAGATCTGCTCCTGACCATTGAGCCCAGGGTCTCCTGGATCCACACAGAAACAAGGGGCCTGAGGACTTGATCCATCCCTGGTGACAGAGCATGGGCCCCAGGGTTTCACCCGTTGTTATGGTGCCACGGCCCTGGCAATGCGTGGTCATTGAGCCCATCCCCCTGGATCCACCCGAGTCAAGGGGCCTGGGGCCCTGAATTCCTCCCTGGTGACATGTCCCCAGAAGTACGCCTGCTCATGAGCCCCAGGCCCCTGGATCCGCCCTCTGACGGACGAAACTCGAGAGGAAATGGCGGAGTAATTTTGTTTGTTGTGGAGGTGAGAGGTCGGACGTGAGGTCGCGTTCGTGTTTGTCGAGGTGCCCCCTCCGAGCCGGGAGTCACGCACAATGACCATGTGTCACACAACGCGCATGTTGTTGTGCGCGCAGACGCTGTCGTTAAAGTGGCGAACCACTTGTCGTTTGTGGTTTGGAGTCGTGGGGCTATGTCGGGGTATTGTTGTGGGGAATGACACCTGCATGGCACCTGAAGAGTTGTGGTCGTTATTCTGAAATATGGGAGAAAACGAGGAAATTTGATGAGGCCTTTTCTTCTTTTGTGAGGATGCAATTGGTGGCACATGAAATTTTTGAAACTGTTTGAGGTTGGCGCTGTGCGTCTTGTGTTGGTGCGTCGCGTGCGACGACGCAGCGCACGTGACTTTATTTCCTGACGCATGCGCTGTGAGCGTCAACCGCGGTTGGTTGTTCCTGGATCGACCAGGACTCGGGACATTTCCCACAGTGAAAATGATGTTTGTGTTCGAAATTTCTGTTGAAATTCAGTGGAACGGAGCCGAATTGCGCAGCCACCGTGTTGACGATACGTCCCCCCTCTCCCTCTTTGTGTGAATTGTGCGCTGTTTGTGGCCAAGGCACCGACAGAAAATGTGATTGGAACTGTGTTTTCCGTGCGCATGGAAGGCAAAAAGGCACCTTTGTGAAGGGTGTGTGTGTCTGTGTTTGGCAATCATTCCTGAGTCAGCATCTATTAGGAAATCAAATTTCATTTTCGCATGGATGACTCAGTACCAGCATGGAAAACTTGTGCCAAGTCTGCGAGGTTTGGTCTGTTTCACGCTGGATGGGCCGTGCATCGCATCCCTGCCGATGCGTCAGACGTGTCGTCTCTGTGGGGTGGGTGCGCCGTGTGTCGCGTCCCAACGCAAATCAAGGGACGGACCGCAGGCGACAACGTAAGGGTTCACCCACGCTGCAAGAATGGTTCCTGTGAAATCATACAATGACTTTTCGAGACCTTTGGTCGAGAAAAGAGTTGTGTGATTGAACAGGAACCTTTTTTTGCAGTGGGTGAACTCACTTCTACCACAATGAGGTCACGTACGAGAGGCTCTGTGACGGCAGCGTGGTAGAAACGCTGTTCATTGACCTGCACACACACACACACACACACACACACACACACACACACACACATACGACACACGACGCATCATGTGTGAATAACCCCAGGAGTCCATTTGTCTGCGCAGAGACATGTGCATAACAGATTCAAGATCATCCGATACGGTTTGCAACATTTCAATGAAGAAACTCGCATTCAAAACCGTGTAAACATGTCGCTGAAAGTTTGGAGAAGAGATTCTCCTTTTCTCTCTGAAGATCTATTGAGGATGGGGCATCTCGGCGGTCCCTGCCGTATAAAAATCGAACAACAATATTTTGGTACACATGTTGTGTGGGATGCAATGCAAACCATGTGAAGGAGATTGTGATCAGAATACGCACTGTCTTGTGTGTACCAGGCAAAGATGTGAAGGGAATAAACACGACTGTAAAGCAATACCCTAATGAGGGATGAGTGCGGGTATGGGCTGTCGCGCTCGGGTATGGGCTGTGGCTGGAGTGGTCGGTCGTCGTTCTGTCTCTGGGAACCTGGGCAGTTGTTTGCGCGCACCTGTGTGTCAATATCGTGTCCCAGAATCTGACCCCCAGATTGAGGAAGCCTCTTGATCGCTTTTGATCATCGAAATGTTGTTTTGACGACTAAGTCTGCGGAACAACGCTCGTTTTGTTGTGAGTGGCGCTGGGCAGTTTATGTGCACTGCGTCAACGCTTGCATCCATTGCAGAGACACACACACACAACACACACACACACACACACACACACACACACACACACACACACACACACACACACACTGTTGGACCGAATACGCATGGCTTGGTGCTCCGGACCCATCGCGTTGGAGACACAGACACATTTCAGCGTTCACCACCTTCCTACCCCTCTTTTCGTGTTGCAGTCTGCTGTCCAGACCGGGAAAAGATGGACTTGGGCCCAGCGCTGGAGACGCACCAGACACATCCAGGGTTCACCCTCCTCTTCCTGTTTCGCAGACTGCTGAACCGGATGAGAACGGCTCTGATAGTCCCTGCGTAAGAAGCTGTCGCAGACAGCCAGACCCCAGGCAAGACACATCCAGGGTTCACCCTCCCTAACCACCCCCCGTTTTCCTGTGTTTCCAGACTGCTGGACCGGGTGAAGATGCCGGGCGCCGGGAAGAAGGGCCTGTGCTGGTGCTTCGGGGGCCGCGCGCCTCCGGAGATCACGTACGGCGTCGAGAACGGCGCCATGACGCTCAAGCAGATCGAGGTGGACGCGCCGATGCCGACGGATGAGGAGGAGCTGAACGCCATGTTCGCCGAACTCGTGGTGAGTAGAGAGTAGGGGTTAGAGGGTGGAGCCACACGCATCCTGATAGTGGGAGAGGGTGGTGGGGCTGGAACCATGTGAAAACGAATTGAGTAGGGTGTGGGGGTGTGACGGGTGGGGTACAACCCTACGTGGGAGAGAGTTCGCTGAACTCGTGGTGAGTAGAGTTGGGGTCAGAGGGTGGGGCTGCAACCCTTCAAGGGGAAGCGAGAAGGGGTGTCCCGGGTGGAGCGGCAAACCCGTGATGGTTCAAGCGACCTCAAGCGAGTTGGGGCCAGTGGGTGGAGCCACACACCCTGATCGTGGAAGAGGGCGGTGCTGGAACCTTGTAGAAGCGAAGTTTGAACAGAGTGTGTGTGTGGGGGGGGGCAGGAGGGGTCGGGGTACAACCCTGCGTGGGACAGAGTTTGAGCCTTTGAGCCTGCGAATGGAAGCAGTGCCGCAGGGGTAGGACGCCTTGTCACACCTTGGCAGCGGTCAACTTTGACAGAAAGATCCGACACCGCACCTTAGCAATAATTTTCCTCAAGAATACATCCAGTGTGGCCCTGGCCGGCCTGGTGTGCTTCCTTGTTTGCGCAGCGTGTGCGTGTGCGAGACGTGGTGCTAGCGCAGGAAAAAGAGAGCTTCTGGGGAAGAGAGACCGGTTCTTCTCTCTGTTGGTATTGTGTCGTTGAAATCAAATATTTAAATCTCAATTCCTTCATTCTTGGGATCCAAGTAAAACGAAGTGTGAATTACGAAGGTTCTTGCGTGTGCGTGTGTGTGCGTGTTGCCGTCGTCTTGTCGAGTGTGTGGCACAAAGCAACAAGAGGGGGACAAAGAGAATGGAGAGAAAGAACAGAGAGAGAGAGAGAGCCTTTGAGTTTGAGAGATAGAGAAGGAGAGAGAGAGCTGAAGAGACAGACACAGAGAAGCGATGGACAGAGAGATAGAGAGACAGAAAGAGTGAGTGAGTGAGTGAGTGAGTGAGTGAGTGAGTGAGTGAGTGAGTTGGAGTGACGGTGAGTCTGAGAAAGTGAGACACGGAGAGAGAAGCAAGTCCAATGTGCGAGAGGTGTCTGCACCGTGCTGTGCGCTTTTCTCTCTCCACATATCACGCAATCTTTAATCCCATAATGACTGAGCGCGTTTCTTGAAATCCTCTCAGGCTGCACGAGGTGGGATCAGCGGTAATACGCTGTTTGCATGCACCGCTCCTGGGTTCATTCCACCGAGCTCCGATCCCCATGCGTTTCTTTCTCCAACACACGCGAGGGCTCCTGAGAGTAATCCTCTCCCCTACTCCTCCTGCCCTGACGCTAAGCGAGGGAGGTGTAAGGGGGTGAGCTGAGTTTAGTTCGCGGTTGCGCGGTGAGAGAAATTCCTGTTGGCATTTCCCGGTAAATCCAGGGAGGATCATGGCACAGAGTGTCGCTCCTTGTTTTCATGATACGTGTCATGGGTGGAGGATCGGGGGGGGGTCTCAGGTGCGAAGCGACGAGGCCTGTGTTGTGGCTTGTCTCACACTGGATGCGCCATGCAGGGAAGGGACGCAGGTACCAACAGAGAAGGTCTGTGTTCCACTGGAGACGCCACGCGTGTCTTTGCGTGAGGCACGCGTTTCGCGTAGCTTTGCTCAGTTGACGCAGCGTATTATGTGTGCAGACGCAGATGTCGGGTGCGCACACTCGACGCGAATAGGGGTTTTCAAAATTTTGACGCACGTGTCTAAAAGTCTGTGATCGGTCTGGACCGATAATTTGACGCTCTCCATTGGGTGTCATGTTGACTTTTGACGCACGCATCAAAAATTCTGACGCGCATCACCAATGTGAAAGCCCCTTATGTTTCACACCAGTTGGTTCTCCAAGCGTTGCATCTCTGCACAAGGCAATGGACGTTGCGGCGTTGCTCAGCCGACGCAGTGTCCTTTGACGTGTGCAGAAATACGACGCATAAAGGTGCATTCATTCATTGCAAAGTCCCAACGGTTAAGACCTGTCCTCATGCAACTTAGCGGACAAATGGAAGTTGTGCGAAATGCATTTTTCTCAGGGGACCAGATCACAAATGGCCAAATCCATGCGTGCGTGCATACGTGCATTAAAGGGCTTTTATTATGCGCCTAAAATAGAGACGTTTGTCACGATGCGTGATGCGTTTGGACATTACCAACAATCCCGCTGTTGCCATGGAAATCAAAAATGCCGCAAATTGCTAAGTTCCTGAAAAGCGGTGGTGAATCAAGTAAAAATGCTTTTGATGTGTCTGCCTCTTTAGTCTGGGAGCCAAAGATTATTGTGTTTTCACAGTGTCCAAGCTTGAGATGATGTTCTCATGGAGTCTTGATGCGATGTTGGTGCCGCTGGGCATGTTTGAAACCTGAGGCTGAGTCCACGCTGGATGCGTCATGCGTTGCGTCTATGTTCAGCAGGTCTTGCGTCACTTTATGGATGCAGCGCCGAATGACGTTTTGCACAACGCGATGCATTCATGGCGCGAACAGTGTGAGCACGGCCTGATACCTTAGATTGATACCATCAGGCACCCACTGGCCGTGCACCGGCGATTCCCTTATCCCCTCGCCTGTTTGAAGGGTCAGCTGGGGACAGGTCCCCCAAGCTATTCAAAGTCTTCAAACACCGAGACCTGAGTCCAAAACAAACTCACGCACACCCCTGTGGTCTGAAAATGTCCTCAGTCACTGGGGCGGATCCAGGGTCATGATTCAGGGGAGGGACGACTTCTGGTTCGATGAGTGCCCCACCCTCAGAGGCACAGAATTAGGGTGGCATGGCAGAAATTTGTTTTTGAGGGTCCTGGTGGATCCGTGTGCCCGTCCTCCCCCCAGACCTTCTGGAATCAGCCTGAAAAATCTACATTCGAAATTCAATTCTTGGCAAACTGCTAAATTTGACAGACAAGGAGTCCAGGTGTTTCTCCAACAATGTTATTCTGAACTTTCCCGAGAGTCGGTAAAATTGCCAAACATGAACGCACTTGAACCATAGTGAACTCACAAGTTTTTATTGGACAAATAGCAAGGCTCCCTTTCCTCTCATTTGTCCTTATTTGCCTTCGAGGGGTAGGAAAGGGCAGCGAAATTAATGGTGCAATTAAAACCACTAATAGATTTCACTCGGTGGCATATTTTACTGCCGATTCTGAAGTGCTGTGGGCAATATGTTGAGTGTGTCACCCCAGACTTTTTCTGCACATTCGAGTACTTGGTGTGTTGAGGGTTCTATTTGAACGAACGGGCCAACAAAATTGTCGTTGTTTTGTTAACCGACTGTTGAACTGCACAGGAAGGGTTCAGAAACACATTTATTCCCAGGTTGTGGGCCAATTAAGGCGTAGCTAGTTCCGAAAGAATTTGGTGCTGTGTGTGTGTGTGTGTGTGTTTGTGTGTGTGTGTGTGTGTTGTCCGTCGTCTCTCCCTCTCTCTTGTTCGGCTGGTGTCTCAGCTGCTGGTTATCCTTTCTCCCTCCTCTTTTGAACCGAACGAATGAGATCCTCGGGATGTGGGTGCGTGTGTGGTGGGTGTGCGTGCAACACCCGCAACATCGTCAACGCAACAAAACCTTCCTTCCTGTGAAGCGACGACGCAGTTTCGCTCTTGGATCACAATGCGCACGAAAACCTGATTTCCAAGCGATCCTTTCATCCTGAGACGGGGAACACGCCTCTCGTGCGGAGAAACCGCACAATCACCGAAGAAAGAAGCACTTAAAGTTGGGAAGTTCTGCATTCAGACAGAAGAACAACAGCAAACCGCGTCGTGTGTGCGGAAAACCGCAACGACGTTTTGAATCGTGCTGGGTGCACTCAGAACCGGGCTGGCGTGAAGGGATCATGGGCCGGGTTTACACCAGACGTGGCGTCCAAGGAATACTGTGAATTTTCGTGTGTTGACGCACAATTGTGCCCCAAAAAATTGAGGATCAAAAAAGGGGTGCGACCCCCACAAGGTCTTCATTGTTTCAATTGGAACTCAGTACCACGAAGTGAAGGCAAATCTTGGGGTGCATCATGTGGAACTGTTGGGTTGATCTTGTCAGTGAGTCGATGGAGTGTCCATTGCCCTGCAACAAAAAAACTTGAAGCCTGAGCCACACAATTGCAAGTGTGAGGGACGCCAGGCGTGAACCTGACCTTGCAACGTCGCAATTGCACGCGTTCAGGAGAGAGTAGACAAGTCCGTACGTCAGGGACACCGCACTCCATCAGAGACGGCGTGTTGAAACTGGCATGAACTTCAGTTCTCTTTTCTTCAATTCATGTCTTGTGACTCTCGGCACAGGCACAGTTGGCAGCATCAAACACGTGCGTATGAAGAGAAAAAAGAACGTCCCAAAGACACAACAGAAGGCTCAGTCGCCTTCCTCGGGTTTTCCAGAAGCCGAGAACCAACACGGCCGAGTCGTTTGATCCTGTGTTGTTCTGTTCTGAAGAGTTCCACTGTGGTCGTGATACACCGTTGTTGAGACCTCTCCCACACTGGATGCGACACGCGTGTTTCCAGCAACAGCGACATTGTGCTTTGAAGCGCACGTTGCACCAGCGCCAACATTTAATAGAGCACCGTTTCTGTGGCAATGGCCAAGCATACTCGTAAAACGCCATTCGGCGCTGACGTTGGGGTTGGTATTTTCAAATTGGACACAGTTTCCGTGTCTGTGACGGAACACCGTGCGCAAATTGTGTGTGAAATGGCGGCTGACCAAATTGCAATGGTTCTGTCCACACTGATTCCATGAATCCGAAAGGTATCGGTTCCTGCTTCAGAAGCCTTGAACATTCCACACGGATTCACTGAGCCAGTGTGAACAAGGTGTAAGCGGCGCCCACAAACGGGCGCATTCACCCAGTGTGAAGCAGGTGTGAGGAGGCGGAGGCGAGTGTTTGCGAGTCAATGTTGACACGAGTCGTGTTTTTCCTGTGTTTTCCCTCGCCGCGGGACGTGTGGATCTTCCACCCAGGAAAAAACAAACTTCTCCCTCTCTTTCCCGGAGGAAAAGCGCGTCTCTCAACACAGAGGAGGAAATGCTGCACCAGGAAGTCTGGGATCGTTTTCCCAGGTTCGGGTTCTGCGTGCGTGCGCTCCATACCCCGCGTTTCCGTTCAGGATCCCACACTCAGTGCGGTTTGAGAAGCGCATTTTGCACCACACCACACAAATAGATTTCATGACAGTCGAGATGCTTTTCATTTGGTCTCCATGGAGTGAAAATTTTGACTTTGAAGTGGGGGAAAGCTCTTCTCAGTGTGAGCTGCTCTTTCAAAAACTTGATCGCAGATTGTCTCTTTCACGCGTGCAAGCAGTCGAGTTCAGACTTCATGGCAACGTAGTTGTGAACGTTTTTGTGAACGTGCGTGCTGGTGCCAAGCTGGAAGGAATGTGATCTGGATCGTGACTTCCGGTGAAAGAACCTGGTGCCCGTCTGACCGCAGTTTCTCTGCGCATGCACAACACGTGACGTTTGTCGCGGATCTCAGTGGCAGATTTGGTGTAAATTGGACAATCGCGCCTGTTTCTGATTCCTGCGCCTTTGACCACCTGCCTTGAGAAACGTGCAATTGTCAGTACCCATTAAAACACCTGGTTCCAAAACCCAGAGATCTGAGAGGACAGATCCCGATCTCTGAGAGTTGTTTCCACATGAAAAACGCAGAAGCAAAGTACGCTCCACACTTGATGCGTCGTGCATTACAACCTTGGGTGGCTACGTCAAGCAATGACACAGAAGAGAGGGGGGGCAGACACACGCCGTGCTATGCAGTGACACGACCCCCCCCCCCCCAATGCAGTGACAAAAGCCCCAAACGCACGCTGCGTGGACCCGGTCGTGCTGTGGGATCTGTATTCGCTGCACGCACGCGGTCCGCTTGTTTTATACGGCAGGAGATTTACACGTCCATTATTTTGTCAAGAGCTCGCCTTGTTGATCGAACAAACAGGTTTTTTTGCCTTGACAGCGGTTGCGTGTGTGTGTTGGTGTTGGCGAATGTGGAAGGGACCCCGCGTTACACACATGGGGATCGTGGTCAGTGCTTCAAGGGAGGATTCCAAGTGGATGTGTTACGTCCCTGCACAGCTGACATTGGGTGGCTGCGTCGACTTTGAAAGGAATGTGCGTGCGTGCGTGCGTGCGTGCGTGCGTGCGTGCGTGCGTGCGTGCGTGCGTGCGTGCGTGCGTGCGTGCGTGCGTGCGTGCGTGCGTGCGTGT
>JAAUXT010056794.1_pt1 | contig 15496 bp, 15 predicted proteins | sample 7278171 | NCBI WGS metagenome assembly JAAUXT01 (sample SAMN14350112, study PRJNA611818) | marine sediment metagenome | isolation source: surface marine sediment (1.8m) | place: French Polynesia: Moorea | collected 2018-08 | reverse complement strand
GTGTAGTTGTACTGGAACCTCTCGCAGCGGCTGAAGACAGCCTCCCCACCCTGACTGGACTCGACGGGCAGGGTGAGGGACTTGACCTGCGATTCGCTGCAGTTGGAGAAGGCGGTGTCCCTCACAGTGCACCAATGGTCCGGAACGGCTGCAAAAACACATGTTAATCAACACTGTTGAGAGTGTTGTCTTCACAACAATTCATTTCTCTCTGCCTGAAGTTAATGGGTTGAACTTGAAGCGCAGTTGTTTTGTTTGCGAAATGTGCTGAAAGGAGACCGTATGAATGGGAAGGTTTTACGTCGGTGTTTTACGTCAGCGAAGTTGGGTGAACTGATGTTTGCGTGGGAAATCACCCTGTTGCAAAACATAGTGGAAACAGGCAGCCCAAACTGAAGTCTTCTCGAGATTCAAAATGTTTTTGAAGAAAAAAAAAACACTCCAAATAATTTGTCACGCACTTTTTACAGTCCCACTTGACGTAATTTGTCCCAAACGGTGGGCGAAACCCGAACACAGCCCGAGGTCCGAACGCACAGTGCGCTTCTGTCCCCGACACAGTCGTGCCGATAACGAACCGACCTCCCAAGGTCTCGTACTTCTGAAGGAAGTCCTTTGCCTTCCAACTGATCTTGTCTTTGCTCGTTGAGCAACGCAGTAAAAGATCCGAAAACAATCGATGTCATTCAGGCAGGTTGGCAATCAGCGCAACGAGGCCGGGAGCTTGGGTTACGGGGTGTCACGTTATCGGGCGAACGCCGTCTGGGCTCATGTGGAGATTTACTGCCCCCGACCAGTTTTGTTTGTTTGCCTGAAGCGGAGAAAGGATGATTCCGACGACATTCAGCCCAACAAGTCGAAGTGCCAAACGCAAAACACACGAATGAAGTTTCCCACTCAACATCGATTTGTCCCCTTTTTGTGTGTGTCGTGTTCACAAACAACACGTTTCGTTCGCTTGTGTGTGTGTGTGTGTGTGTGTGTGTGTGTGTGTGTGTGTGTGTCCGTGCGAGGCCAACCATCTTTGCGCGAATCTGGCATTTCGCGAGAGAACTTAGCCGCCCGACAACAAACATTTGCTAGATTTGCAAACCGATTGTCAAGCAGATCCAGGGATACCTTCCCATGTCCCTGAAAATGGATTAAATTTCGCCATTGCCAGGCGCAGTCAAGATCGACTTGCCACCCGCCACCCCCCGCCGTCACCAGGGATCGCTCGGGTGATCTTCATGTCCGGATTCACACTGACCTGCGACGAAGACGCAGGCGAAGCTGTGGAGGCAGGACGAGGCCCAGGCGGACGCGAGGATGAGCGATAGGAAGCGCTGACGCCGCCCGAACTCCCCGACGTGCTGCGTCAAGAGGGCGTCGAACTCGAGCGGCGCCGCCGCCGGCGGCGTCTTCTCCTGCAGCGGCGTCGCGCTCGTCACCGCGTCCTCGAACGCCACCGACGTCACGTGACCATTTTCGACCGTCGCGGTGTGTCCGTTTTCAGTCGGGATGTGGCCATTCTCAGTGGCGCTGCGCCCTGTTCCGGTTGTGAAGTGGCCATTCTCGGCTGTCCCGGTGGTGTGTCCGTTTTCAACGGGAACGTGTCCATTTTCACTCGCTCCGTCCTGCATCTTGTGTGAATGGATGGACGGTGAACACCGATTGAGACAAAGTGCTCAGTTCCGTGTCACAAAAGGTTCTGTTGTGTCAGCAACGATGCAAAAAGTTCAGTCCCGAAGTCATGGTTCTGTGAGCACAGTGCGCGCACCACAATCAACATGTCCGCGCTGACTTCACTTTGACACACGCGTTCTCCCTGCACTCTCCACCTTCATGCAGATGATTCACAAAGGAACGCAGGCGTAACGGGCCACGCCAGGCCATTCAACCCACGATGACTCAGACTGGATCTGCGGTTTTCAGCCCGTTGGATCCAGGCTGAAGAAAACTTGACTCACGCAGTGCTGGTGATGTCTTCACAGGCCTGGGTGATCGATCACGTTTGGTCTTCTCTCTTCTTCAGGCGGCTTTGTGCTTCGGTATGTCGAGCGCTTTGCCTGACGCACTGGCTGCAGGATCGCTGTTCGCGCACCTGTTGGTGACGCGCGACGTCCCAGTGAAGCGCGCGCTGACCTACTGCATCTACTGGTGCCCGCGTCGTGCCGCACGCGAACACACAGGTCCTCTCCGCCTCACCCGACAAGGGCGACAACGCCAAATACGGGCTCACGACTACACGATCTGTCCACGTACTTCGTGTTCTTTTCCTGTCATTTTAATCCACGTTTGACATTGGAAGAAACTTCGTGTCCGTTGCCTGGCTGATGACGCTGGGTCAGGTTAAGTGGACACGGTGTACCGGCGCACAGCTTCAGGTGCGGCGCGTTTCCTTTCGCGGGCACTTTGCGATCGTTGCTAACATCACGCACAACTCCCGTTGATCAATACGAAATGGACGCTGTGCGAATCGATCCGTCTCCCCGAGTGATGACGTTCGTTTCCGCGACGTCCGCTAATTTCCTGTGTTGCTTCCAAGTGCGATCACCATTTTGAGTCAGGCCTCAGGCCAAATTGTACAATTGTTGTTGTTGAGCTGCCAAGAGGCATCATCCCATTTCTACAATTGTAGACGTCCAGCAAAGATAATCTCTAATTTTGTGAGAATCTGCCAACAAAACTGCCATTTGCTATTCGTTGCCTCGGAGACGTCTGTTTCGTCCGCACAACACTCAGCGCACTGTGTCTCTGCAACATACGAGTCTTTGTTTCCACCCGTCCTTGAAAGGGCGAATCGAACAGCCACAGCTTTCACGCTCGTACGTATCTCGAGACTTGATCGCCGGTGCCCCCAGTGCCACAGACACATCGATCATCACGTATTTACCGCTGAAACTCCATCCTCCATCACGTGTAAATTTAGCTCATTGATTCTGACGTTGCAATTTTAAAATTAATGGCCCAAAGTCATGGTGCTGCAGTCAGTCAGGAAGGTTGCTCCACCTCGCCGAAGCTGCTCGTCTGTTTGTCTGTGATATTCTACACGCAGCGCAGCGTGAGGCCTGAGCCCCACAGTGCAGCCTTCATACCCATCTAGGAACCGTCAGGTGAAAACAGAAGCCGCAAATATTACGTTGCTATTTTGGTCCCCAAAGTGTTGCGCAAGATGTTTTCAACCACCCACGCAGCGCGCAGCTTCGTCGAGCTGCTCCACCGCGGGGAAACACGAATTGATGTCCACAAGTACGAGGCGGCGGTTTCCTGGTGATGACGGAGATTGTTTTCACTCCTCCAGCGCATACTGAGCAATCAGAATCTGTGTTCGTGTCTGGTGGCTTTGTTTGTGTTGAAAGAAGCTGCTTTCTCTTTCGGTTCTCAACCGTACGCCTGCGGAAATGGTGAAAATGGTTTGCAGTTTGAAACTCGAACCATTGATTAGTTCCTCAGATCCTAAGTGAGAGAGGTTGTTTCACACGAATAAAATATTTCTGGACCCGTGTGTGTGTGTGTGTGTGTGTGTGTGCGTGTGTGTCTGTGTGTGTGAGCTTGTCTGTGTGTGGGCGTGTGTGTGTGTTTGTGCATGTGTGTATATGCAAGTGTGTGTGTGTGTCTGTCTGTCTGTCTGTCTGTCTGTCTGTCTTGTCTGTCTGTCTTGTCTGTCTGTCGATATGTCTGTCTGTGTGTGCACCCTTTCAGCAGAGTCGACCAAACTGGGCCCAGGATCGGGCAAGAGAGCGCGATCCACCCTGACCACGGAGTATCAGTGAAATTTGAAAAGAACAAAAGAAAAGTGAGGCTTCTGCGCATTAACATCAGAATTCAGAATTTAGAAGAAGATGGGCATCTTTTCCTGCAAGGGGTAGGGGTGCTGAGCAGGCGGACTGAGCGTACTTTTGTCGAAAGGAGTCTGGCAAAGGCACTGACGCTCTGCAACAGCTTGGAACTCAATGCGATTGTGCATGCGGACAGATGTCAACGAGCACATCTCTGCCGGAGCAATCAACCGCAGCTGTTCGTGCCGCATCATCTGTGTAAATTTAGCCGCATCAAAGATGATTTGTTGTCTTGATGACATTGATCTCTGTTTGTGCATGTTTTTAGCGTTGTGCGGAACCGTGTTGCACCGACGCTCATCGACTTTTTCAACTGATTGCACTGGAAAGTGCAGCGTGTTGGTGCGGCGGGTTGGGTCTTGGCACCCGACGAGGTGAGATCGCGTTTCCGAATCGACATCAGCTTCCGTCGAGAGGAAACCATCGACCCTGTCTGCCGGTTCTTGCGTCATGCTGTGGCATTGCGCACAGCTCGTTTGGTATTATTTCGTCCATTGACTGAACAGGTACGGGATGCACCAAGCGTCTTTGATGGAACAAGCTTTTTCTCTCGGGCTCGCCAGTTCGACAAATTCTGGCGACGCACCAAACTCATTGACCCTTAAAATTTTGCAAAAACCAAGGGGACAAGCAGTTGAAAACAGTCACATTGGGCATGCAGACGAACAACTAAGATACGAGATACGAGAGCACACAGACAAAGAACAACCCAGAGCGTCAAAATAAAACGTTTATACGTATTTCAAAAAACACAATGTCCGTCGAAACCAAAAGGGAAACATTCATCTATTCTCAACATTGACAAAGTTTCACACAGACCTTTTGCACCACGTGAGCATTGTTCTGCATAATCAACTTCAACTTGTCTTCGCGGCAAAATGTCGCCGCAAAATAACAATATTTATAATCTCCTTTTGAGCATGTGATGACAATGATTGTAAATTCTTCCATTTTGTACACTTGTTGAACAGGGACGATCCATTTGAAAGGTGCGAGCTCAGTTCATAAACCCTCCACAGTAAGTTTTAATCACAGTTTCGCAGTCAGCTTTACCGGGGATGCGTGCCAACCACTGTGTTGACTGGCACTTGACAGCGTACATCTTGGCTTCCAAGTTCGGTACATCTAAAGTCCAGAGTCCAGGGGTGGTTCAGATGCTCAGGAGTATTGAGCTCAAGGACCCAGATACCCAGGGACCAGAGACCCAGGGATCCAAGGACCAGGTCACCCAGGGACCAGGAACCTGGGACCAGGGGCCAGGAACCCAGGGGATGAGGGATCAGGCACACATGGACCTGACGTCAACCCGAAATGCAGTTCCCATCTCTATGCCAAATATCGAGACATAACTTTTTGTTCGTCTGACAAAATTCAAAGAACCCACCCATGCCCAAACCGTGTGATGCCCAGTTGGGCCCCGACCCCAGTCTTGAGTCTGTCCTTGTGAATCCGGCAGAGGGAAACAGAGCGTGACAAAAGATTCCAAGGATACTGTGCAGACAGATTTTGCCTTCTCCTGAGTGTGGCTTTCACTGACTCAAAAATTCCTTGACAACGGAGTGCTTCCACCGAGATGGGATGTCCTCCGTGCAAGCTGCCCCTGCTCCTTCCGACACGAGAACAAATTACGGACGTTGCTGGGGCAGGTCACATGAGGCAAAATCACCACGGTTTTATTGCCTGATGTCAACAATGTCGACTTTGTACATCATTCTCCACAAGCACGCATTCATCCACGTCCATCCCTTCGCAAGCTCAAATCTGCACACAGTTACAACTTTCATTGACAATCTCTCACACCATCAGCGACTCACCAGTCTGTTTCCTTTGTCTCACACCAGAAGAAGGGAAAGGTTGATCCAGGCACACAGGGTGGTCGAAGTTGATCTGACGGGAGCTCACAGCAGTTGAAAAGAGGCGACAGCAATGGAAACTGAAGGGTTGGTTGTCTTGCTCGTGTGTCATGCTTCCTGCCCACTGGATCTCAGGGTTTAAGGAGCTTCGTGGTGGTGGGAAGTGGAATGTGCATCAATGCGGTGGTGGGACGAGTGAACAGGTGATAAAGCAAGTAATTTCGGACTCTAGTCCAACTGAGCGAGTCCAGGGGAGGCATTATTTTTTGGCGGATGGCGGAGGGTGGTTTGGAGGGTTGTCAATATCAAGGCCTTCAGTCGTCGTTTTTTCTTTCAAGAGAACTTGGGGGGTCTTTCTTGCAGTTGTCCTGGAAACAAGACAAGCGTCCCGCCTACTGAGTCAAGTTCCGTGCACCAACCCCTCCCCATCCCACCACACTCTCACACGGAACCATCATTCTCTGGGCAGGCGCTGCCGTGACCGGACCTGTCTCCTGTGACCCGGGCCTGAGCTCTTCGTTACGGTTCGACGAACCAGTGCTGGATGGGAGTGAGGTTCACACACTTTCAGGTGGAGGCTCCGCGTCTGCGACTGCACCTCGTTTGCACCTGAAATAGATTCAAACGGATGCACGAGATTCAGAAAATGAATCCAGGGACGAAGCACCTGGATCACGCGTTGATACAATGTCTTTTGAAGGTCCGTGTAGAGAATATCAAGGGTCCTGAGAACTCTGGGTACTCGCAGCTGGAGGTGCGTCAACCAAATTTTGGATCGGGTTCTGCATGGTCGGTCCAACATTTAGCGGTGCCCTGTATTTGATCAACCAAAAAATGTGCACCTTTTGCAGGCTCCGAAGTTGCACATGTTCTCCCTGATGAACTTTTCTCCCTCCTGCACAGTCTGCCTCATCGGCTGGTCACGTGTTTCCGGCAGCACGAAGACGAGCGCGCCCCCTATTATCGCCATCGCGCCGTAGATCAGCAGAGGGAGTTCGCGGCTGATTGAGGACTGTAGAGAAATGAGAGCTTGCAAACTTACTCTGATAAACAAACAAAGAGTATCCCGCATAGATCTGCTCCGAGCTGGTCACAGCATAAACTTGTGCAGATTGAGAGTTGGTGTCCAGTGAGCGTCTTTTGTTGTTTGTTGCGCTTGAGACACCAGACATTTTGCCAAAGAATAACCAGCGTTTCATAGTGAGAGGATATAAGTGAGGACCTGTAGCCTTGGTGCCGTCAAAGTTACAGGCTACGACTTTGGCTCTTCACATGTCAAGTCTCAAGAACCAACCTTCGATCCACCCTGTGTAGGACCCAGGTTTGTTGACAATCAAGAACTCCACACAGGGAGTGAGGATGAGACCACGCACCAAAACCTTTACACAGGGACAAGAACGGACAAGACCACTCACGCACCAAGAGTTCAACCTGGACGTGCGATACTGCTGTAATGAAATGGCCAGACCCCAAAAACCAGGAGACCCCAGTCTGGCCATGAGCTCCAGGCCCCTCACCTCATTCCTTCTCATTTTACTTCACACATTGCGATCATTTTGTTCCATTCACTTGGAGCCTTCATTAATTGCACTCAAGAGATGTGACCCAGGGTCTGGCTATTTCAGCCCATACCCAAAAATGACCAGACCCGGGGCCTTAAAAAATGGCGAGTCTCCTCATTTCATACCACCGAGACGAGGCCACTCACCAGGAGCCCGACGTAGGAGGCGGGCACGGAGGCGAAGCGGGCGAAGCTCGAGCACATGTTGACGCCGATGGCGCGGATGGAGGTCGGGTACACCTCGATCGAGTAGATCCACACCATCCCGAAGGACGCGGTCACCGCCAACTTCCCCGTCATGGCAAACGTCATCACCAGCCAGTTCATGTCTGAAGATGTGGAGCATAAGGGTGTCATCAATTGTCAACGGAAGTGTCCTCTGCAAGGGAAATATGATCTGCGAAACAAACACACCTCGCATCTCCAGCGTGTGGCCTCATCCTCCCACCCACTTCACTCTCACGACAACCACCCGGACACAGCCCCGCCCAAACGACTCGCCCTCGCACCACGTCACCCCACCGTTTCACTCACATCAAATCCACCCTCTAACACGCACCCCACCCTGACACCCACCCCATGCTGCCCTCCCCGGCACCCGACACTATCTGCCTCCCAGCACCCCACCCTGCCCTGTCCTCCCCCACCCCCTCGCTGCAAACACCCCACCCTGCCCTCCCTGCCCCACACCCTCCCTCCCCCACACCGACCCCACCCTTCCCTCCCCACCCCCAACCCCCAGCCCCACCCGCGCGCCGCCCCGCAGACAGACTCACGCGGCGGCGCGGCCATGATGAGCAGCAGCGCGACGCCCGCCGTGAGGAAGCTGATGGCGAACGGGCGCAGCCGGTCGAACGCCGTGTAGCTCCACCAGATGTAGGCGTAGGCCGGAAACTCGACGAGCGCCGTCAGCAGGAAGTTGATGTAGGGGTCGCCACCCAGGTCAGACGAGTTCAGCGAGAGGCCGTAGTACACGAACGAGTTGGCGAACCTGCCGAAGGGAAGCGGAGAGGCTGACGTCCGAGGGGCAGGAATCTGATTGGCCAACGTCAAAAAGACCTGCGCCCAGCAGACCAAAGAGTCGGACGAGTCAATGTGAGTCCTGGCACACTGGTCTGATGCACTTTGCTCAAAAGAGGCTTTTTCACTTCCCTTTATGTTTGTGTTGTTCAGAAAAATGTCTCAGCGAGCTTCCGAGTGGATTTGTGTCCGAGCAGAAGTGCATGGGTCAATTTCGCACGTGACCACGTATTGACTTCTGTGGTGTGGAAAAGAAGGAGAGTCACCAGCTGTAGAAGAGGAGGATGGACGTCCAGCGGATGGCCGGGGTCCGCAGCAGGTCCAGGTACGTGCTGCTCGTCTCCTCCTGAAACGAGAAACACATTGCAATCCTCAATGGTTCATGTGTTAAAGAAGCAACGCAGCACGCGTTTAATTATGGTGGCAGGCAATTTTTAGCCCGTCTTGTTGTCAACAGTTTCCTCACTGCTACCCCACCCCACCTCTCCCCTCCCCACCCCTCGCGCTTCACCCACCCTACCCCGCCCTGCCATGCCCTTTACCCCAGCCCAGCCCGCCCCGCCCCGCCCTGCCCCGCCCCACCCGCCCCGCTTGCCCCGCCCCGCCCCGCCCCGCCCCACCCTCACCTCGGCGGTGGCGGTGACGCCCTCCGGCAGCGTCCTCCCGTTGCCCGCCGCGATGTCGCGCAGGATCTTCATCGCCTCCTTCTGTCGGTTCTGCACGAGCAGCCAGCGCGGCGACTCGGGGATGAAGCTGCGGGGGAGACAGTCAGATCAACTTTTCAGATCAACGGATCAAGGAAGACATGACACGTTCCACCGTGAAGCTCGAGGTTCAGAGGTGGAGCAAAAATGTGGCCAGTTGGTGACCTTCGAGAGGCGATGCCTGATCTTCAAGTTTGAAACTCCAGATCATGTGTCATGTTTACGGCAACAAATATGGGTCTGTGGCGCAAGATTACGGAGGTTCAGCAAACACACCCGCTCCTTTTCCCAACGTGCCCCAATTGCCAGACTGTTGACACACGTACCATTTGGTGACCTGCCATTGGCTCTCAGGGAGTCTTTGGAAACATGGTTTGGTATCTATGTCACTGATCTGGCACTTGGGGCACCGCACGTATGAAATTTAAGGCGTACTAAACATCCCCATTGAAACTTTTGGTTTGCATGGGGAGTTGGGTGGTTGGACCCGCGCCCCTTGGATCAGCCCCTGGAACCCTGATACTCACAAGACCCAGAGGGCGAGGATGATGGCGTCGGGCACGGTGATGACGGCCTGCAGCGCGCGCCAGTCCCGGATGGAGAAGGCGAGGCCCGTCAGCGCCGCGTACCCCGTCGCCCACACGAACATCCACAGCGACGTGACGCACACACGCCACTCCTTCCCCACCAACTCCACCGCTGCAGCGGAAACACGTGATCGTTGGGGATGAGAACAGGCCTTCTGTACGCAGGATGGTTGTGGTGTTGCAGTGTGCAGAATGTTGCGAACCTAACTTCGTGGTTTTGACGATGCCACTCCCATTGACCGAGACAGAAGGAATCAGGCACGCACACCTCACATGTTCACACACTGCACACACACACACCACCAGAAAAATAAACACGCGCGCACACCTGTTTTGATGGGGGTATTGCGTGGTGAATATGACATTGAGAAGACGAATTGCGATGAAACTCAGGGGGACAACAAGCATACCTCACACACGCACGCACACACCTCACGCACACACATCCTCACACACGCACGCACTCACCTATGACGATGGCGGTGTTGTAGGCCGCAGTGCTGAACACGGCCATGAGGTCAAGAAGTTCAGGTAGTGCACGCACATCTGATACACACACGCACACTCACCTCACACACACGCACGCACACTCACCTATGATGATGGCGGTGTTGTAGGCCGCAGTGCTGAAGATGGCCATGAGGAGGCGCATCACGAGGAAGCTCAGGTAGTTGGGCATGGCGGCGCACGCGAAGCTCGACACGATGTGCAGTGCGAGGGTCGCGATCAGAACCCCGCGCCGTCCGAACCTGTGGCGCAACCACAACTCTCAACACTCAAGGTGGACGGAGTCGCGACACGGAGCTTTGTCACTTCCGGCGATTTCAAGTTGCTGCTTGAGCCCTCAGACGAAGTTGCGTCTGGCAGCTGTACAACACTCATTTTGATCTGTCTCAAAGCCCAAAGCCTTACAACACACCCAAGGAGCCCGGAGCCCAGGCCCCCAAACTCCCCCCCCCCCAGAAAAAAGAACAAATTCACCCCACGCCCAAAGTGACTGAGGAAATTGACATGAACATCTGGAGTGGAATATCTAGGCCTCAAATGCCCCAAAAAATCCTCTTCTTACAGCTGTAATCATGGCCAACACCCCTCCACTTTGGCAAGCACACCCACACACGCACGCACGCACACGCACGCGCACCTGTCAGCGAGCTGCCCCGCGAAGATGCAGCCGATGATCCTCCCGATCATGAAGACGGCGGCGACGGTTGAGGCGAGGCCGGCCTTGTCACACACCATGTCCCACTGCAATGACACATCAGAGTGCATTCATGATTCCCCCAACGCTCAGAAACCTGGATCTTGGGTTGTTGGTGCCAGTTCGTCTGGAACGATGTCAAAGAGTGACTAGAGATGCCTCAGTGTGTTTGAATTTCAGGACAGATTTCGTTGCACTTTATCGTGAATTGCCCCCTGACCTTGTGTGTGTGTGTGTGTGTGTGTGTGTGTGTGTGTGTGTGTGTCTGTGTGTCTGTGTGTGTACACATGTGTGTGTGTGTGTGATCGAAGTCAATCCCTTGGTGTGTGTCGCGTCCAGCTGACCTAGACCTGATAGCAATTGGATCCAGAAAGGATGAATACGAGGGATGAGACGCAACGAAGCCTCTGCTCAAAAGATGGTAAACCAAGAAAAGTTTGTTCCTCTTGCCTCACGCCTCAACTGCTGCTGTGTTCATGCTTCTGTTTCTGCGAAAAACCTGTCTGGCAAAATATTTTCCGACAATTCTGTGCAACCGGAACTTATTTCCACACAGTTTGCTTATGTTTGCATGTTTGCGTTGCAATGCGGCAAAACAACAACGATGAAAAACAAAAACATCCTGAATGAAAATCCCACCAAGCAAAACTGATTTCTTGGCGGCAAGGTGCACAAAACCTGGAAGTTTTCAGCCGTTTTGTCCAATTTCTAGGTGCATTACTTTTCATAATTCACATGCCAGGCAAGATGTCAAAAGGTCAAACTGACATTTTGCCTTGGAAAGAGGGCACCATGTTGACTTTTCAACACCTCAGACAGCCAAATGATTAATTTCATTCGTCTCTCTTTGCCGAGCCCAAACCAGAGGTGGATCTTGAATTCGGTTCAGCAGGTAGGTTCATCCCCAGGATCGACCGCAGTTTTTGCATGGAACATGTGAACAGTTGCAAATGTAACCCCAATTGACGAGCAGTTTTCTTTCTATGGAGTCAGAGATCTAGACCCCATAGACCCCATGACCAGGACCCTGCATTGGGTCAGACTGAGCGAGAAGCGACAACGCAACAGTTCGGTCCACGGACTCGACAACCTGACGCTTTCACTGAGACACCAGAAGACCCATTCGGAAGGAGACCCAGGCAACGCACCGCCTCGCTCCGACTGCTACAGATGACGCAAGCCTTGCCGTGTATACCGCACTTAATCAATTGCTTTTGTTTCCAGGGCAAAAAATCAGGCGATGACGCTTCCAGGAAAACGGATGTGTCTGAACCCGATAATCCTGGTCGTAGTATGCAGCCTCAGCATACCAGCTCCACACAGAGGAGCCAAGCCAGCCAGGGGCGCACAAAGATGGTCAAGGACTGATGCACTGACACAGGTGCCTGGTTTGCAAGGAACAAAGAACATTGAGTGAGAACTTTATTGCTCTCATCGTCCTTTTGTTGTCAGTTTCTCCGTTCGCGTCTTGCGTGTCATCTCGCAATACGTGTGCAAGTTTCTTTTTGGTGCGGTCTTCTTGTCACTCACTGCTCTGAGTGAGTGAACCCAACTTCACACAAAGAAAACTCGTGAAAAAGCACGGAACTATGAGTCTCTGAATGTTTTAAAAACTCGGGTGTCAATCAATCATTCAAAAACCCGAGACCCGTGTCTTGGCGCAGGCAATTTCACGTGATCGGAATCCAGGTGAAGATCGCAATCAGGAGGTTGGCGCGCTCGCTCGGGGTGTCTCGGGTCCCACGTGCATCAACACAACCTGGATTCGCTCCAACCACGCGGCCGGCGCGCACTTGCCCTTGATCTGGTTTGTGTACGTTCACCTGGGCGTTTATGAGGCGTCCGAGAACCTTCACTCAAGCGTCGAGAAACACAACGTAACGCACCCAGGTTCTAAATCCTTGGCTGTTTGACAGTGAATCGGGCGTTTCCGGTTCGGACTGGATGGATCCGGAGAGAGAACGAGAAGATGGAGTGGTGGGCGGTTCTGCACAAAGACTGGGCTGCGGCCCCTCGATGCTGGGGAGGAGGTGTGAGGCGCGTTCTGCAGCCAGTCGGGCTATTCACAGGTGGCCTCAATAACTGACCTTCCGCTGGAATGCAGGGAAGCGTGGAGGAACCAAAGCGAAAATTTCCAGTGCGCAAAATTGAGCACCCGAGTCCGCGCAAGCGGTGCAAATGCATAAAGCATCGAAAATCTATGGCCGGCAACGTTCTGCCTCCCTCCTGTAGAATAAATCTTGCGTTGTTGCTGTTGAATGAAGACGCACTTTTTACCCACCTCATTGACGATGGTTTTGGAGAAGTAGTGATCATCGTAGTCCCAGGACTCGCAGGCCTCGGTGCGGCGGCCGGACGTCTCGTTGAGCGCCTGCCCCGCCCCTCCGCATGTGAATACCTCATCCTCGGCCCCGTTCTCTCGCGACGCGTTCGACGCGAACCTCGCGCAGCGACTGAAGGACACTTCTCCGTCCTTGCGCTCCCGTGGGATGGTGAGGCTCTTGAGCTGCTCGAGGGTGCAGTTGGAGAAGGCGCCCGTCTCGATGGAGCACCAGTGCTCGGGGGACCCCGCGATGAAGACGGGCGCCAGAGAGTGGAAGGCGAGGCAGGCGTGGCTCAGGATGAGCAGGAAGCAGAGGAGCTGCTGACGCCGCCCGAAGGTCCCGACCTCCCGGTTGAGGAGCTCGTCGAACTCGTAGCGCGTCTCCCCTCCGACCCGCGGGGCCGGCGCCGGGTCGTCCAGACTCAACTTCTCAGCCGACATCCTCCCTCAACTGATTTCAGGACAGAAGAGTGCAGCCTTGATACTCACTGTCGGAGCACTTATGGTGGACGTCCAGTTGTGTGTGGCAATTGTTCAGCAGCTGCTGATTTGAACCAAATGTTTCGCTGCGAGAAGGTGTCGCATTCAAAAGTTGGAAAGCAGCGGGAGATAGACGCTTTGCGCAAGTTCAGCAATTAGGCTAACAAATACCGTCTGCGGGTCCAAATCACTTTGTCCACAGATGCAAAAAAGTTGAAAACGTTGTCGCTGGAGATTTGTTCCAATGACACTGGAACATGCGTGAATGAATCTGCACCCGACTGAACGAAGTTTGATACTCCGCTGTTGGTCCGATTCCCATCCAGTTCTGATGCGACAATATTTTGACGCGCAATGCAACGTAAAGTTCACTGTTACATGAGACGTCTATGCAAACACTGCACCTCCAATCCTGAGCTAAATTTCTTCTTGTCTCTCACAATAAAATTTAATGTCCATTGTTGACCATGAAAAATCCAAGCAGAAATCCGCCTTTGTCGCAGGAGAGTTTTGCAGACCTCCCAGTGCTCAGAGTTCGCACAATGAGTAAAGTGCTCACTCCCGTGAGTAGCTCGCTGGGTATTTATACCTGCGGGATGTACGTAACGAAGCAGCTGGGGCTGCGCAAAGCTGCGGGGAAACACTCACGTCCAGCCCCGCAGCGAAAACACGTGTAGTGTGGCGGGAACGTGGAGATCACAACAAGAGGCTGATCATCGTCACTGATCAGGTGGATCCGAGGCTGATCCCCGAGTGTTGTATTGCCGCGGGGCATCCGCTGCAACGAGATACCCGCAGCGAAATGATCAACAAGAAGATGCGCTGTGTGAGTGAATCCGCGGCTCTGTAGTGTTTGACGGGGAAGAGGGGTGTTTGCCTTTGATTCAAAAGGTGGAGTGCACCAGGGCTGTGTTTAAGATCTCGGATCTGAAAAAAATCTCTCGTGCATGCAGCCCGTCATGCAGCATGCCTGAGACGCTTGATTGTTGTGCCTTCAACGAGAAACAGCGTGTGCGCTTGAAAGCGCATTGCTTCGTTTTCACGAGATAACACAAAACTCAACCAAGGTGTCAAGGTCAACGACATACAAGTTGTTGTGGAACACGTTTGCACATTATCCTGTCACTTGTCCCAGCTGAATACTCCACAAGTAAAGAATGTGACACCACTTTTGTGTAAATCTTTCAGCCACATCACAACGACAATGACGTCTACCTTGGAACTGGAGACAATGAAGGGGAAATCAGCGGAGCCTCAGAACCCGGTAAAGGAGACCACGCCCCTGGACACGCAGACCCTCGAGTTTGACGACCTGCTCACCAAGCACGTCGGCGCTTTCGGCCGCAGACAGAAGCTGCTGGTGTTCCTGCTGAGCCTGGGGCAGGCCTCGCAGTGCATGCACGTGCTCGCCCCAGTGTTCCTCGCAGGTGAGACTCGCGGACTTTTTTGTGAGGCAGGTTCCAGAAAGAGCTGCGTGAATCACAAACCTTGACGAGGACCAAATTGGTGCACCTGTGATACACGAATTTGTAACAGGACAAACGTTCTACGTAGTTGTGCTCTGACATGCACTGCTGTGGTGGTCCTTGGCCGTACACAACACTGAACAACCTCATTTGACGGCGTTTTAGGGGGCCACAGAAAGTCACTCTGAATCTGTTTCCTGCTTCATAACTGAACTGCTCTGCACAAATCGAGATTGTTTGACGCGCTGTGGAGGAACACACGTGTGGGTTGCTCGCACACACCGTCAACCTGCCATCAACCTGCCTCTTTCTGCTCCTTTCTGCTTTTGCAGGCGTTCCTGATCACTGGTGCTCTGTCACAGACGCAGTCTTCTCCAACTGCAGCGAATCGCAGGTCAAGTCCCTCACCCTGCCCGTCGAGTCCAGTCAGGGTGGGGAGGCTGTCTTCAGCCGCTGCGAGAGGTTCCAGTACAACTACAC
>JAAUXT010085799.1_pt1 | contig 15497 bp, 16 predicted proteins | sample 7278171 | NCBI WGS metagenome assembly JAAUXT01 (sample SAMN14350112, study PRJNA611818) | marine sediment metagenome | isolation source: surface marine sediment (1.8m) | place: French Polynesia: Moorea | collected 2018-08 | reverse complement strand
GGTAGCATTCAATTTTTGATTTTTGAAAATTTTTAAATGGTTTTTAGGTGGGGCTAAAGTTTAGGTTAAAAAGTCCTTTTTAATAGAAAATTTAAAAATGGATACCGGGCAATTCTTTAGGTTAATATGTAGATATTATTATGAAACAATGTATAAAAGTTCCATTTGGTCAAATTTGTTCCATTTGGATGTTTGCTAAATGAGATCCCAAGTTGTGAATATTAAGTGAAAAAAGTAAGAATTTTGACAAAAAAAGTGAGCCAAATCAGAGCGAGCCAAATTAGAGTGAGCCAAATCAGAGCAAGGCAAATCAGAGCAAGCCAAATCAGAGCAAGTGAAATTTTCTCAAATCACCGCGAGCTCCATGGAGCTATTTTTTTCAAGTGTCTCAAACAAAAGATTTGTTCATTTGTTGTTGAGTTGCTTCCTTTCTTTCAGCTCAGACAACTCCAGGAAACAAAGGTGAGAGAAACACATCTGTAAATCAATGAACCCAATGGGAGAACAAGTGGAAAACTTGGATCCACCCTCAACAATGATCCCCCCGCCAACATATCCCATGCACCAGGCCAACTCCTTTGTCATTACAATTCATTGGATATCAGATCAACTCCAGGCTTTCTGAAAGGAAAACAGCAAAAAGGGCTCAAAAAGACACCATACAATATGGGTGTGAGTTGGGCCTCCTGTCAAAAAGATAACATCTCATTTTGTTGTGGCACTCTATTGTTTACCATGATTCAGCTGATCTTTCTCTGGGATCATCTCCAGCCTCAATCTTTCCTTGGTGAGGGACCAAATACAATTGGGTATGTTTTGGTGGGTGTTATGCCCCAGGCACCCCAATAAGTCATCTATACCAAGTGGTTTGTTGTCCAGGAGTGATGACTCTCGGGGATACAAAAATAACCCCAAAGCACAATCAAGTTTTGCGCGGTTTACCATTTTCCTGCCAATTTTTTGCACACAAAGAAATCTTTTTCCTGAATCATTTTTTGAGATTTTTTCAACTTGTTTAGTATAAACAGAAGTATTGCTTTCTTTTCCCGAGGCACTTTTGAAAAAAAAATTGAAAATTTTGCCACAAAATGGAAAGAATGTTGTGTTGCCATTGAGCTTGCCATTGAGCCCACACGGAGAGCGAAACACCCATGTGTGTAGGCCGCCGTTTGGGGGTTAAGTGTTTGTGACCAGGCCATTGCACTCTGAGACCTGGCTGCAGTGCTGATTTCCAGACACCCTGAAACACATCCAGAACCCCTCAACCTAACCCCACCACATTTCGTAAGAAAACTTCCCTACACGCAGCAAAGTATGGTTCCACTTTTTTTTTCAGAAACCAAATTGGAACTTGGCTCAAAGTGAGAAAACCTCGCCCAAACTGCCCGCTGTCCTCATGTTCAACCTGTTTTCAACCATGATTAATAGAAATATGTTTTCAAATGTCTCAAACAAAAGATTTGTTCATTTGTTGTTGTGTTGCTTCCTTATTTCAGCTCAGACAACTCCAGGTCCAGGACACCAAGGTGAGAAAAACACATTTTGTGGACAATATACCTCATGGGAAAATATGTGGAACATTTGGACCCACCCTCAACAATTATCCCCCCCTATATTTCATGTTCCACATCAACTTCTTTCGTGATTGTGCTTCAAATTCATTGGAAAACAGACCAACTCCAGGGTTTCTGAAAATTAACAGCAAAAGGGCTCAAAAGAGACCAATGTTTGTTGCATGCTTGTTTTGCCAAGAGTATGTTCAGGTAAAGAAGGTCATATTGCACCTCAGAAACATTCTTTTGCCAGGCACACTGCACGGTACGGCGTTTGGCATCATTTTTGGAATCCTCACACCAATGGTGGTTGGAATAACCTGGATGTTTGTGAAGAGGTACAATTTACATTTCAAATCCAGTCCTTTCATTTACATAACCCAAAGAAAACACCAGATAAAAGAAGTTTGATATTTTTCAGACGTTGCAAGTCGAATGCGCCTGTTTCTGTTGATTTTGTTGCAAACCACAGAATCATACAGATAAACCTGGAGGAAGTCGAAACCAACATGTTGAAGAAGAGTAAACAAGATGAGGTGATATCAGCAGGTCTTGCAAATGAAATTAAAACGTGAATGCAAAAATGTTTCGTTTTAATCTGGCTGAATTGTCCAGGTTAATGGTCGGAAATAGGAATGAAATGCTGTTTCTATTCAGTCCTGCGAAAGAGGACAAAGCAGTCTGATTGCGACTTTCAGCACCACGAAAACGCAAACGCAACCCTTGGTTATGTGGCGTCACAACGCAAGTTTTTCCAAAATTGTGTAAGCTTGTTCCGTAACAAAATTGTGGCAAAATATGCAACAGGATTGGAATCTGAAAGACCAATATCCTTATTCAGGTCTTGCTTTGTGCCTTGGTGAATTTTTAGTGTGAACAAGCAAGTAGAAATGGCACAAACAGTGTAAGTAAAATGAGGTCCTAACTTTCAGATTTTTCAGGTTTAGAATGGACTCAAGTAAATGAGGGGAAGTTGTGTTGAAACTTGCGTTTCCGTTTTGCGGAAACAGCTTTGCGAAGCTGTTGCTGAAAGTCGCACTTGACCTCTACTTCACTTCCGCTCAAACAAGATGTTTCTTGGTGGGAAAATGACACAAGCTTTCTTTAGAAGCACAATGTGTGATGGTTATGGTGTTTATTTGTCCAGCATCTTTGTACAAATGGCAAAATTATATACAGGTCATCCGCGCTTCCAGGAAGACACGTTTTCTGTGGAAAGATAAAATGATTTGTTGGGCGTATTAAAACTGGATATACATATACAAGCGACTTGTGTGTGTGTGTGTGTGTGTGTGTGTGTGTGTGTGTGTGTGTGTGTGTGTGACATTTTCCCATTCTTTGTATCTTTGTACATCCCGAATTACTCAGCCAATAAAACCAACAGACCAACAGCCGACACCCGATATGAGGAACACCGCGCTACGTGCAAAGCAAAGGTCAACGACAAACTAAATTTTTTCCGTTATATGCGAGCGGAGGGCATTGTGACTCCAATAGCCTCCTGGACCCACTAAGCAAATGATGATGTTGAGTAACACAATGACGAGCAGCAGTAATAATCCAATACAGTGACAAAAAATCAAACGGAACCACGGTCGAGGCACCCTCAGTCACACCTAGACAAGCTCAAAGTTCAATGTAGCGACTATGTACATATTTACATGTTCAGAAAATGGCCAATGCTGTGGCCTCTGGATATGCCAAATGAAAACTAACCAAGCACGTGTTCTTGAATATGGCGAACCCTATGCGTTTGGTTGTCGGTGGTTCGGACAGGAGCCTGGAATTGAAGGGTCATGTGAGGCGGTTTTCATATTGGGTGACGCGCGGTCATTTTCTTGACGTCAGTGTCAACATTTAGTATTGAACCCAATGGCTGAAATTTTGAAGTCAGCGTAAAAGATTACCGCGAGTCACCCAATGTGAAAACCCTCTGAGCTGAGGACCAGCTCCGTTCACTTGGGCAGAGTTCGATTTCCCGAATCTGAGTATGAATCCGAATCGCAGTTTGGTTTCAACCAATCTGCCTTCTTTTTGGCTTTGGATTTGAGGGCAGATTGGTGAAATGGTGTTCGACTTACACGAATCTGAAGCCAAAGCATGACAAATGCATTCAGATTCACTGTTTTGATTCGTAAATCGAACACAGCTTTGTGTACATCCTCCACCCCAAACCGTTATCTTACGAATCGAGAATCTCGGCCACGACCTGTCTGTGACCACACGCCATCACAGCAGCCCTCAGCAGCCTGTACGCCTCTTCCCTGGTGGCCACGGTTCTTCTCCAGCTATACAGAACGTTGCAGGCCGCATCTGGTGTGGATTTAGCCCTCTGGATCTCAGACTCTACCAGATGGTCCTCAACACCCAGATGGGCCGCCAGGTGGCGAAGGTCGACGGAACTGGTCATGTGACGAGCAACCAGGATCAGCTGCAGGGTGCTCAGGGCAGGCGCCTGCAAAACCAAAAACAACTTTCATATCACTTGGTACTTTTCTTTATTCCAGCACCCAATCGGGTCAAATCGATGTAAATTCTAGGCTCAGTCAGTTCGTGAACCCAGCTTGCGTGCAATGCTTCCTTGCAAATGCCAATGTATCTGTGAACACAGCAGACATAACACACACTGTACAGGAAAGGAAGCGTGATCCTACCGGATGTGGATGTACAGCAACACCAGCTCCCTCTGGTTCCGTTTCCATCCGGGCCCCAGCTCCGGAACTCTGTGGAATACAATACGGTTCTGAGTGGTGACTTTCAGCGTTTCATTTTGACTAGAGATGCCGCAAGTTTGCGATGGACGAGAGGACTAAAGATCACAGACGGGTTGTTGTGTCGACTGCGATTTGGTACATAAAATACACTTGAAAAACGGAAGCGTCCTGAACTTGGTTTAAACACAGTCTGACCTGTTGTCCTCCTGCAGTGACGGTGAAGTTGATAGTGCCCTTTGCCACGGTATTGTGGCTGACTTCTTTGTTCTCTTCACCGCTGTCATCGTCAACCGAGAGCCGGGGTTCTGCAGGAATTTGTACCAGGGTGAGGAACCTTCCTATGAAGTAGTTCTGAAGACTTTGTGTTGTTGCATGAACTGACATGGCTGCCATAGGGTAGGCATTCCCCTTGCATACATGGCCACAGTTGAACTTCAGCACCCTTGGAAGAGGTATGGTCTCCTGAAAACATAAATGGAACGAATAGCTTGTCCAACAACACAGGAACTCTGACCACAGATCTCAGAAATTCTGTTTGAGAAATCTGGGGGAGGACAGTTGCTTTGCTTGAATACGGGGACCAACAGAGGACACAACATCTCGCTGAATGATGGCATGTGGTCCTCTGGAAAACAAACTTCTTTCACCAGAACATGGAAATGCAATCACACGAATCAAATTGCTCAAAACATGGGACAAAAACCTTTCATTACCAGTGTGAAGGCATTGCCATCCCAGTCCCAATCTTCCTCCTCTGCATATTCGTCATGTGATGGACCCCATTTGTCAGCAGGTTTCAGCCTCATGGTTACAAAGGAATCTGGGGCGTTCACTTCATCTTTGAGAATGTTCACTGGCTTTTGATCAAGAAAGGAGTACCCAAATCCTTCCTCCCTTGTTTTCAGCACCTGAATAATAAAACCATATTCATACCAGGTATGTTTGTGTTTGAGAAGTAAAATCTCTGAATGTTACCAAAAAATTTTGTATGCCTTTCAATTTTGTTTTGCTCATGAGTTTAAGGCAAGGGAAAGCAGCACAGTGTGGTATCTGCAGCATGAACCTCAGAGCAATACAACAAAAACATTTCATTGTGTAGCTCAGAGAACTCACTTGCATGACATCCTTGATTTTGTAGAGTTGGCTGAGAAGGAAAGCCTTCATGTTCACTGTGGTGATACCTCTGTCTGGGAAAGGCTCCAGCTTCCCAAACATGGAGACAAGAATTTCTGCATCACAACTGTGTTCTCCACTTGTACAGATGAATTTGCTGAAGTTGCTGGTGTAAATCTTGACAAAGTTCTTGTCAATTTCAAAGGTACCATGGACATGTGTAGCACTTCCCTTTTGCAGCTCAAAGTCACCAGCTGCATGTTGTGAACCAAAGTGTCTGACATGTGTTGAATTGTGCAGTGATTTGTCCTTCAAGCAATTGGGCACAGTAAGAGTGCAAACCCCCTGTGGTTTTGTGTCTGAAAGGCCTGATCCCTCTGCAAATGTCACTTCTACAACTGGTGCTACCACACACTCTTCAGTTGGAATCAGGTTCAAGAAATTTGTCATGTCAGTATGAACTGCCATGGTGTAGATTCCAGGTGATGCAGTTGGAATGGAGAGGCATACATCAGAGTCTGGAGCCTGAAGAATTCTGGATTCTCCCAGAGACACTGTGCTGATAACATTGGTGTTGTTCTTGTGGGAGACAGCTGGACAGGAACCCCATGGTGCTGCTTGAGACACAAAGGTCCAGAAGCCAGCAGTCTCTTGTTTTGTATGAACTTCAGGAGAAGGTTGTAAACTTGGCATTGGAACATCAAGATCCAGAGCTTTCGTGATTTTGGATTCTTGCGAGGGAAGCCGAACAAGTTGGTTCAGCAATGTCTGAAGTTCATCTCTTTGCTTTTTGTAAGATGTGATAACATTTCTTATTTTCTCTGAAGAAGTACTGATGCTCTGCTTTCTGAGTGTAGAAAATAATCGCAGATCAAAATCTGTGCTCTCCCCAAACACGCTCTTGAAGGCGGTCAGTAATGTATCAACTGTGTTTCTGAAATCTGCCGCTTGTCTGTCCTTTTCAAGATTCAGTTTGTCAAAAAGCTGCCTGGCATGATGCATCTGTTCTTTGTCAGCAGCCAAAGCATCTTCAGCCGTTTTCAGTCCTTTGCCTTCGTCCGTGTTTTCAAGACTTTGACCAAAACACACAGCCAGGAATACAACATTAAAAACACCTGCTCCAACGCTTGCCACTGTCAAAGCAGCCTCTCCAACATGTACCCATGTAAGGGTAGTAGTTCCAGCCAACCGAGTTCCAGCAATAGCAAGCCCAACACCAACTTCAAAACCTGCCCAGGCAAAAGCTGCCACTTTCTCCATCCCAGTTTCCACAACACCAAACCCAACACTGACTCCAATGGTAGCCCACAAGAACATGTCTCTCTCAGCTCCCACGGCAATATGCCAAATACCGAATCCAAAACCTGCCCCTGTAAAGCCTATAGCTCCAGGTTTTCCAGCTCCCTGAATAGCAAGCACAGCAAAACTTGTCACTGTGAAGGCAACAGCTCCAGCCATCCCAGCAAGTCCAACAATCCACTCCTTCCTTCCAGCACAATGTGTCAGAGTTTGGCTGACAAAATGAGCAAACTCAGAGCCCGGAACAGCAAGACCAACACCCATCACGAGAAACAGCCAAAACGATCCGGCAACCAGTACCAAAACAGCAAGGCTTAAAAGGACAACACCAAAACCTACCCATGAGTCAGCAGCAGCTCCAGCCGTCCTTGCTCCCGCAACAACAAACCAAGCACCGATCCCTCGAAAACGTACCCATGTGCCGGCAGCAGCAGCAGCCAAAAAAACTCCCAGAACAAGAAGCCAGTACCGAGTCCAGAAGCTTCCCCTGTTTCTGCAGTAAATCCAGACTGATCCACTGCTGCAGCAAGAAGTCCAACACTCATTCCAAAACCTGCCCAACAAAAGGCAGCAGCTCCAGGTATCTTAGGTGGCCCAACACCTACTCCATAAGCTGCCTCTCTGAATGCAACAGCTCCAGCGATCCCAGTTCCCACCATGGCAAGCCCGGTGCCCGTTTCAACACCTGTCACTGTGTAGACAGCAGCTACACCAAACCAAGCTCCAGTACTTGCAATCCCAATGAGATTTCCAACACCTGCTCTTGCAGAGGCGGTCACTACTAGAGCAAACCCAGCTCCAAAATATATTTCAACACCGTATTTAACAGCTGCCCTGGTGGCAGCTCTGTCAACAACGACACTAACGATCAGTCCAAGCATGATGCTTATGATAAACAAGAACAAAACAATGCGTGTTTTCTTTCCTCTGTTTTCTTTGTCTGCGATCTGCTCAGTCTCATCCTTGAGAATCCCCAGTTGTTTCAGAGTTCTTTCGCGTATTGCCAGCAAATCAACAACAGCCTGTTTGAAATCATGGAGAGTATCCAGGAATCCCTGCTCTGGACTCTGTTCAGCGAAGTGCTTTGCTGCGTCGTCCATGTTCTCTTCGTCATTTTTTGGGGTGTGGCTGCCCCTTTTTGATATTTTTGCCTGTGCCAGTGACTTGAGGGACGGGACAGGTCGCACCTGGCGGGCTGAAACGAGGGTCCCACTCATAGCTTCACGTGCTGTGGGATACGTCAATGGTCCAAAGAATCCTTGCAGTCTCAATATGCAGCAGTGTCAATTTTCTGATTGTCCCACTTGGCGTGAACGTGCATGTCAGATTCAGTGTGAAGTTTGTTTTTTTTTAAATAAAACAACTGCCTGTATGTAGATAGACTGTTTTCCAAACGTTGCTTTGAGATGTCAGTCTCGAGTGGCTGCAGGTCAGAATTCGTTGTTTGACAGGTGATGCAAATACTCAATAAAAAATAAATACTTGGAAAATCAGTTGTGCAACTTCAGGAGAAGCGAGGCAGGTTCAAAAAGTCTTTCCCGTCATGTTCTACTGATTGGTGTCAACATCAAAAGAAATACACACTGATCCAATTGTTTTGTCTGTTGATAAAGATGGCTGTCGTCTGGACGACGGAAAGGACTTTCTGAACCTGCCTCATACAGCGCCTGTCTATTTATGCAGGGAGACAACCCTGCCGGACACACAGCTATAGCCAACGTAGCAAAACGGGTTCCAACCCTCCGCTCTTTCAGCACCTCAGACTGATGACTTTTTGAAGAAAATTTGTCTTGACGTTGCGATGATCAACGACAAAGACAAAACAAACGCTTTGAATGAGTTGACTCACTGTACTTGTACCACAGGTGCCGTTCAAATACAGGCATACCATCCCAAAAAGAAGGAAATATTAAAGACAAACCTCGTACCTCAGGTTCAGTCCCCTTCACGTAGGAATTTCACTTGTCTTGAGTCAGTTCAGACGTTTTATCCTTTTCACATAAATATCAGACGAACTTTCTTGAAACTCACTTGCCACCATTGACGCACGATCACCTTGTCTCGTCAAACAGTTCCACTCTTTGAAAATCTGCAAAATCCTTGTAATGGCGGACTTTTCACCCACTTGTGAGTTACTTCCTCAGTTTGTGCCCATAAATGGGCATCACCCCAGGTGCACAAGTGGGTCCTCACTGCGTGGGGTGGAATATAGAACAGACGAACCCAGTTGCCGGCTCAAGCGCGAAGTGTTCTCCCGCCGCCTGTTTTCTCATATTTGACAAAGAAAAGTGGTTTTCACATTGGGTGTCGCGCGGGCGTCTTTTAGGGTGACATCAAAAACTCGTCGCCAAATTTTGACACCGACGTCAAGAAAATGACCACGCGTCACCCAATGGGAAAACCGCAAAACGCGCCACGTGCAACACGCATGGAAGCTGGGCCCGCATCATGAGAGTTGGGGTCACTGAACAGTTCGCAAAATATGTTTCATTTCTGTCTATTCCTCTATCGTTTGAACATTTGCAAAACGGAAGTCGTGCCGAACAGTTTGCTACCTGGCAACGCGGCCGTAGATGTGCGTCTGCGTGGACACAAGGAGCTGAACACGTGTACACAAACGGTGAAACGGCACTTGCCACACAATGATTCGTGCACAAACCATTCAAAGCCCCAGGACTTGTGCCACTCAGACAGCGAAACACATGAGTGGATCTCTGACGTGCTTTCGTGTTTTCCAAACCATCTTGTTTCGGACCGACAAATCTTCGCCTCGCTGAGGAACAATTCATTTTGATTTCCTTGGATCAAGAACGTCATTTTCACTCGTACAAGCACAATTTATTCCCATTCACCAATATGCACTTGAAGATTCACAGACAATGATTGAGACACGCGTTGGGTATCTTTTCACAGAGAACAATGCAGAACGCGTATGTTTACCAGTTTCTATCAGGAGGTGGTGCGTGTGTCCTTGTGTGCACAAACGGGTGTGTGGTTTGCAGTGGCGGTGTGGATGAAATGTATTTGCTCGGGAGCTGTCACGTCGAATCTGGTCCCGTGTACAAGTTTTGCTGTCCGCTGTCCTGCTTTGCATAGCATTTCACTGCAGAGCCTCAAAGATGGCCTTTTCAAACTTGCATTTGACCATGGCTGCTTTCAGCACTCGATATGCCTCTTCACCAGTGGCCACAGTGTTTCTCCAACTGAACAAAACACTACAAGCTGCACCTACTGAAGATTTTGCACTGTTCAGCTCTGCATCAACCAGGTTGTCGTCGACGCCCAGATGAGCCGACAGAAGCTGTAGCTCGAGGGAACTGGTCATGTGACGAGCCACGTGGATCAGATGCAGCCTGGTCAAAGCACGTGTTTTCTGCAAGAGAACAGGAGACAATTTGCGGGACAACAGCCCCGTTTGTGAGATGCTACCCAAACGCACACCTTGTTGTTCGAAGTCCCTTTAGGGCGAAGCACCATGTGGTAATGCAGTATATGGCAGCTGAACCGAAATATCCCCTGCCCCCCTCCCCCCTATGGGACCCCCCTCCCTGTGGGACCCCCCTGCCAGACCCCCCCCCCATGGCTGGACCTCCCCCCCCCCATGGACAGCTTGACTGGTGGAGGATGAGGAGGACTAGGAAGAATTGATGAACAAGGAAGAATTGACGACATTACCGACACTGCAAGGAACTTTGCACTGCAGTTGCCTTGAGCACTGCTTCTTGTTGGCTGAAAACTTGTGTGCTACCCACCGGAAGCGGGTCTCCGCTCGCTGCTCCCTCTGCTTCCGGTTCCACTGTGGCTCCAGGTCCCGACGTCTGTGGCTCAGCATTGGATTTCTGCAAAAAATACACTCAAATCCAGAGATGGTTGACACATTATTGTCTTGATCACAGTATGGGTGAAGCGTTGAATGCAACAGAGTTGTTTTTGCAAACAAATCGAAACTGAAGGAAGCGGCGTTCACCTGTGGGGTAACGGTGAATGTGATGCTGCCCTTTGTAACTGTGTCGTATTCACTGTGTTCTTCCTCACTATCACTATCAATGGAGAACTGTGGCGAGATCTGAACCAGGGTGAGGAACCTTCCTCTGAAGTAGTCCTAGAGACCTGGTGATCTTGCGTCCACACGCATGGCCTCCATTGGGTCGGCGTTGGCCTTGCACATGTGATCGCAGTCAAACTTCAGCACCGTTCAAACTTCAAACTTCATCGTTGTATGAAAAACTTAGAAAAAAACTCAGGTTTAACTTCTCTGAGCATACTGGAAATTAAGAGCTGTAACATCCATGAAATTGAGCACAAACACACACACACACAAACACACACAAACACATTTCATCGGTACAATTCATGTGTCTGTCCTGATCAGCAATATTTCCTTCACCACAAGCATTTATTAACAAAATCCTGAATGTACAAACACACTTGCTTTCTTGCAATTTCAATTTGCAGTTGAAAACTGAAAACTGTGATTTCCATTGCTAAAACCAATCAACTGCAAGCAAAGTTGGATGAATACAGATCACAAACTGCCAAGCTGTTCATGGGAAGGTTGCAAAATTAGGAGAGGAAGCATTTCACAAAGACGAGTGTGACATGGGTGACCCGTGACCACACCAAGACCTACAAAGTCGCAAGGGTACATGTTTCTTGCAAAACTTGTCTGTCCGGTCTGCCAAGATCCAAGTCTACTGGACATAGTGAAAACCACAAATAAGTCGTGGATCTTCTCATAAGACTCCAGAACTGGGCTGGCAATCACATCGAATTCCCAAAGACTTCAGCATCCAGAGAAACGAGCTTGACTTTCAGCAGGGCGCGTCGTAGCCCCTTGTAGGCATCTTCTGCACTCGCCACTCTGGATCTCCATGTGTCGAGCATTTTCAGAGCTGCGTGCATTGTGTCAAGGATACTGTCCACGATTGCACGAAGGTCGTGGTCAGGCACTCCCAATTGGGTACCCAGTTCTCTGATGGTGAACTTGTTATCAAGGCGCTTTGCAACATCGATCACGTGCGTGGAAGTCAAGGCAACCTGGAGTAGAAATACAGGAAAAAGAGAACAGTTTGCGTGAAATATTGAGAGGGGGGGGGGGTCGGCACGGCATTTCTATCAACACGTTGTTGGAGTGTCAGAAGTACCGGGTGGTCAAAACTACCTATCAGCACTTTCCACTTGATGGTCATCCATGCCAGAATGCACCATAGATGCTTCTGACCCCATGTCAAAAGTAACCCGTTTGTGTCAAAATACATCGTTTGACATTTCACCAACGGTGCAATTTCTACCCTGGATGGTACCATTGTGGACACTGAAACTTGCTCCTTTGAAGTTACTATGGCATTCTGACTCTGAATGCTGCTATTCTGACTCTAATGTTCGCTCCAAGCCTGACCAGTACATTTCCACGCAGAACAGCCTATTTACAACCCATGTACCCTCAATGCATGAATATGATATTGTTGATAACTGTTGAGAACTGTCAAGAATGTCTAGAATTGTCAAGAATGTCTAGAATTGTTGAGAATGTGTAGAATTGTCAAGAATGTCTAGAATTGTCAAGAATGTCTAGAATTGTTGAGAATGTCTAGAATTGTTGAGAATGTGTAGAATTGTTGAGAATGTCTAGAATTATTGAGAATATCTAGAATTGTTGAGAATGTCTAGAGTTGTCAAGAAAGATGAGAATTGTCAAGAATGTCTAGAATTGTTGAGAATGTCTAGAATTGTTGAGAATGTCTAGAATTGTGAAGAATGTCTAGAATTGTTGAGGATTTCTAGAATTGTCTAGTATGTTGAGAATTGTCTAGAATGTACACTTCCAAAAATAGTAGGGTACTTTGAGCTCAAATGGTACTTTTCAGTGACAGAAGCAACTATGGCTGGTTCCACATGGATGATCGTCGAGCAGAAAGTATACAGTTACCTCCGTTTTGTGTATTCTTGCAAAATAAACATCATGTGTTGTGTACATTCAGTTGTGATGCAAGACACACCACCTGAACAGAAACACATGAACGCAGGAACCATTCTGCCAAAAGAAATGTGTTGGGGTTATGAGAATTTACGTACGGGTGCAATCTGCATCGAGAGGTCCTTGGAGGGTTTCGTTTGAACTGAAGCTTCATCACCCAAAAGTCCCGTTGCAGCGCATGAGTTCTGGAAAAATAACAACCTCTCTGTGGTCGTGGTCAATGATGATTGCCCTGCCTATGAGTAAGTTATTGAACGCCGACTAGACTTTTCACATGGATTACTGAATGAAAATTGTTGCTGAACAAGTGCACAGTACGAGTTCAGTAATCAATTTGAGTTCAGTAATGGAGTGCGAAAAGTTGAGTCAAGTTCCATAACCTACTTACAGAACAAGACAAAGTTAATGAGGCATGACAGTATTCTTTGTCAGTTGTCTGTTCAAGGGTACTGAAAAAGCACCAAAAGTGACTTTTGCAGATTACAGTTTGTCACACCTTATTGAATTTGCCAGGTGTTCAGACAGTTCAATTCACATGGGTTACCAAATGGCAAAAACAATAGAAACTATCGCACGCGTTCTGTAACTTCAGATCAACCTTCTCAATCTTGCTTGTTGCATAAAACGTTTCTTTCTACAAAAGGTATATGCTGTGTGTGAACTTCAACTGCAGGTGAAACTGAAAACAATTGATGTACAAGTTTGTTTATGTCCTTGCTCTCACCTGAGGCACAGAGAAGTGGAGTCTCGTCCACAAGACTTCCGTCTCTTGATCTGCTTGTGGGAGGGTCTGGTGACATCCTCCACGCCTGTCGATTTCTTCACACGGCTCGAAGCTGGCTGCATCCACGTTCAAAGCGCATTCCGCCCTGAAGTAGCTTCTGATGCCAGAAGCCCTGAAGTGGACATCCAGGGCCTCCAAGGGGTAGGTTTCGTGTCTGACCCTGCACCTGTAGCACGTGTCAATGTCCAGCACCAGAGATAGAATCTGCCTCTGCAAGGAACGCAATCGTGTTTTGTTGTACGTGTAATGACTTCATGACACAGCCTCAAAGCCAGGGGCTTTGTTTGAATGAAAACAATGTCACCCCCTGCCGCAAGTAGAGTGACGTTCTGTGAGCATGAAGAGCTAACCTGAACAAATGCTGTCCCATCCCACCTCTCGTCAACGCCTTCTGGGCCCCATTGGTTGCCAGCATCCATGTTCTGCACGCGAAGTGTGACCAATGATCTCTCAGGGTTGATGTTTTCAGTGCGGATGGGCAGGCTTCTCTCACCCACCAGGTGCATCCCGATTGCTCGGACACGTTCAGCCAGGTCCTGCAACGAGTTTTGACCATCACATTTGATATCGGAAACATTAACCAGCCTGCAAGAAACATGTGCAGAAAACAAGCACGCACATTTTTGAACTTGATGCTGTACATGTCACAGCAGAGAAAGGCCTTGATGTCAGTGGTTGTGATGGCTTCATCCACAAAGGGATTCAACTTGGCGAAGATGAACATGAAGATGGCTGCTCTGCAGGTTGTTTCATTGCAACTGGTGCAGGTGAAGGAACCTTGGGTGCAATTTCTCCTTTCATCCACAGCAAATGTCTGGGGGGCTTCCCACAGCAACACATCTTCAAAGAGCTTGAAGAGATCACGCGTTTGTGATTCAAGCTGTGAGGCATGTTTGAGAATATTGTGTGAGTCTGGGCATGCTAACGATGCGGTGCTTGTGTCCACAAGTCGCCACAGTGTTGACAGTACATGTATGCCTTGTGTGTCACTTTGCTTTGTTTTTGTGGTGGCCAGATTGCTACACAACAGAACAGCAAGGCCAGCAGTTGCGGAGTACCAATTTACCAAGAGAAGGATTGCCATCTTGAACTCATCCGCAGTCCAGAACGACACTGGTTGGAAGTCCTTCATGACTATGTCCATATTCACGTTGTTTGCATGCACTGTGTCCCGACGAATGCTTGGGAACATGTTTGCCACTCTTGTGAACTTGTCGCGCAGGTTCTGATGCAGCTTCATCATGTGGTCCAACAGCTTGCTGTCAGTCTGCAGGGCAGTCAGGGCAGCTTCTTTGATTTCGTTGCGATTGCTCTTGTGGTTGATGTGGGAACGTAACGTTGCTATTGCCCTTGCTACACTGGTCAAAGTTCCAATTCTGACCAACTGAGAACTCACCACTTTGAAACGGCTCAGAAAACTGCCAATGCCCTCAATTGTTGCGGCACAAACGGAAAGTTTTGCATCACGACTGGTGACCTTGTTGTTGTTGTCATGACTCTTCTGAATGTCTTCGTTGAGTTTCTTCAGCTGCAGTACAGCTGCTTCCCGTTGCTTCAGCAGATAAAGCAAAGATTGTTTGAATTCATCAAGAGCTTCAAGAGCTTCCTCGAACTGTGGGTCCCGAACCAGACCGCCTGTGTGGTTGTTTTTCTCTTGAGCCGCTTCTGAAATGACAACGACTCTCACTAACGTGAATTTGTTCCGTTCTGCAACGCACAAATCTCACACCAAGAGCAGATGCCAAGAAACGAAACACGCAACAACTTCCTCATCCCTATGTATCTTTCAAGTTGTAGGGAGTTTCCGCAAATTGAAAACGTAGACGTAGACATGAACGTAGACGTGGCATCTCACCCAGTGGGGAGAAGTACTCCTCAGATACTTCTCCAATTATTTCCAGTTCTGAACAAAATTCTTCACAATTTGTTTTCCAAAACCAAAGGAAAATTATTTTCCAACAAAAGAGAAAGCAATTTAAACAAAGGCTGCAATTCAGTTGTTGCTTTGAACTTCAAAATTGTTGGTGTGAAAGGTGTGAAAGGGGGTGCTGGTAGGG